>Ga0182021_10006110_pt1 | contig 14305 bp, 12 predicted proteins | sample 612E3MmetaG_FD_120493 | JGI IMG/M metagenome (GOLD analysis project Ga0182021, IMG submission 120493) | Permafrost microbial communities from Stordalen Mire, Sweden - 612E3M metaG (Illumina Assembly) | ecosystem: Environmental > Terrestrial > Soil > Wetlands > Permafrost | place: Sweden... | reverse complement strand
GTTTGCGATGCAGTCGGCCCGCTTTCCATTGCCGGCATCATGGGCGGTTCGGATACCGAAGTGAACGACAATACAACGAACGTACTGGTCGAAGGCGCTGCCTGGAACATGATCAACATTCGCAAGACCGCCCACGCCCAGAACCTGCCCTCAGAGGCCTCATACCGCTTCTCGCGCGGAGTTCACCCGGCCATGGCCGAACGCGGTGTACGCCGCTGCCTCGAAGCCATACAGGCCTGGGGGAACGGCACTGTCGCCCCCGGACTGGTGGATAACTATCCGCTGCCCGCCAAAACTCCGGTGGTGGAGATCACCCCCGCGGACGTGACCCGCTGGCTGGGCATTAGCGTGCCGGCCGCGAAAATTGCCGACCTGCTCAAACGGCTCGAATTCAGCGTCACCGTTAATGGCGAGACCATCCGCGCCGTCTGCCCCGATCACCGCCTGGATATTGGCGAAGGCATCACCGGTAAAGCGGACCTGATCGAAGAGGTGGCGCGCGTCTACGGCTACGACAACATTCCCGAAGCGCGCCTGGCTGACGTGCTGCCGCCACAAAAGGGCAACCCCACCCTGGAAAAAGAAGAACGCCTGCGCGACCTGCTGGTGGCGCTGGGACTGCAGGAAACCATCAATTACCGCTGGACTACCCCAGAAAAGGAAGGCCGCCTCAACGACCCCGGCGCTAAAACTGATCTGAGTTCCTACATCCGCATGGCCAATCCGCTTTCTTACGATCGCACCTTTTTACGCCACTCCGTGCTGGCCAGTGTGCTGGATGTGGCCGAACATAATTCGCGGCTGCGCAACCGTCTGGCCTTCTTCGAAATCGGACCTATTTTCCTGCCCAGTGATGCAAATGCTGGCCTGCCCGATGAATTGCGACGGCTGGGGCTCGTCCTCAGCGGCACGCGCGAACCGGCCGGCTGGCAAAGCGCCGATACCGAGCCGATGGATTTCTTCGACCTCAAGGGCGTAATCGACGGCATGGTCCACGGCCTGCGTCTGCCCGATGTGCGCTTCGAACCGACTGAGCACCCCACTTTCCACCCCGGCAAGTGCGCCAGGGTACTGGTCAGCGGCAAACAAATCGGCGTTTTTGGCGAGCTGCATCCGCGCGTGCGGGAAAGCTACGACTGGCCGAGCACGTTCAAGGCGGCCGTGCTGGGCGCCGAGTTTGATCTGGACCTGCTGCTCACGCTCATTCCGCCGCTTTACCAGACCGAAAACCTGCCCACCTTCCCGCCTGTACTGGAAGACCTGGCACTGGTGGTCGATGAAACGATACCGGCTGACAAGGTAGAAGCTCTCATTCGCCAGACCGGCGGCAAGCTGCTTGCGGGCGTGCGCCTGTTCGACGTCTTCCGCAGCGAGGCCCTCGGTGCCGGCAAGAAGAGCCTGGCCTACTCGCTCACCTATCAGGCTCCCGACCGCACCCTCAAGGATGATGAGGTCAAGTCACTGCGCAACAAGATCATCAAACGGCTGGACATGGAACTGGGCGCCAAGCTGAGAGCATAGTTCGCGTTTTCGCAAGAACGAACCACGAATTACGCGAATTATTCTAATTTCACTAATAAAACCAAAAATCTCCTCCAAAATTGATGGAGAAGATTTTTTGTCCACTCATTCCACGAAACCAACTGTCTGGGATGCAAAGCCCCGATAGCCCGGGGTACTGCACCGCACAATTTCAGTTCAAAACAAAAATTCAGGTGCTGTAATCAGTTTTATTCCTGGTGGCACCATTAATGAATCGGGTTTTTCCAAAGTCAACAAATACAGATTTTGACAGTTCAAAGCTTTTCCGGCCTTGATAAGAGGCTTGATCTCTCTTTTTTGCGTGTCTTCATCTGTCAGGTCAAAACAAACTTGATATAAAGCTGTGGTTTTACCGTCTTCAAGGATGACAAAGTCAATTTCGTTGTCCTGATCATCTTTGTAATAATACAGAGCGTCATTTTTTTGAGCCAGATTTTGAAAAACAAAGTTTTCGAATAATCGCCCGGTATTTTTAGAGAAATTGGTCGAAAGAGTCGTCAAAAAACCGGTATCAACGAAGTAAATTTTTCGCGGATATTGCAATTGGTTAATGACCGATGGATTGCGGATATAAAGTTCCTTCATAAAATAAGAGCTTTCGATGTAAGAAAGGTAACTGTCTACCGTCGATTTGCCGACTGCGATACCCATACTTTTAAGACTATTAAAAAGTTTGGAGATCGTCACATAATTGGAATTCAAGAGCAGTTTAAGCATTGTTTTGAGAGCCAGATCGTTATCCACTTTGTGCCTTTCAGCAATATCCCGCTGTACTACCGTTTGGAAATACGATTGCAATAGCTCATGCTTTTTATCGGGCGCCGCTAAAACAACAGCAGGCAAGGCCCCAAAAGTAAGATATTCATCAAAGAGAAAACGGAAACGAGCCAGCTCATCTTGAACAAAGGACAATTTCTTATTGTCAATGGTTTGTTTTTTAAAACGAAGAAATTCGGAAAAACTTAAAGGATGAACTTCTATCTCCCAGGCTCTGCCGCGGAGTTCCGTGGGCAGCTCACTGCTGCTCATTTTTGAAGAAGAACCGGTAGTAAAAAGCTGAATAGATTCACTGTCCAGAATTCGCCGAACCCATTTTGACCAATTAGGAACCAACTGCAATTCATCAAGGAAAAGATACTTCGGCTTTTTACCAAAAGCAGCCTGAATTTCTGGAAGAAGATCAGTTAAAAGATCAGTATCTGGGGAAATAATGCGTTCGTCTTCAAAATTCAGATAAATCACTTCCTCACGAGTATGGGTCTCAAGCAGCTTTTCAATCGCTTCAAAAAGCATATATGTCTTCCCCACTCGCCTAAAACCGGTAACCACAGTGGCATTATTAATGCCTGGCTGCGCTGAAATATCCAGTTGATGATCACGACCGATCACCGACGGTAAAATTCTATCTTGCCACTCCAGTAAAAGCGTTCTTAATAGGGTATTCATAAAACAATTATATATCTTTATTGTCCTATATACAAGACAATAAAGATATTTTTATCCTTGGCACATATCCTCTGATTAGCAGCGTTGGTTTTACAGGCAGCAGGTGCCCGCTAGATTTTAGGTATGCCAAAAATTACATAATCCGTTCTTATTGACTTTGCTTGGAGCGTAGTATATACTATTAATATATATTTCGAGGTCCTATGCAAACTGGCAAATTATTCGAAAATGGCAAGAGTCAAGCTGTACGTCTGCCCAAAGAATTTCGCTTTCTGGGGAAGATGGTCTATATCAAGCGCATCGGTAATGGAGTCTTGCTCCTCCCCTATCAAAACCCCTGGCAGTCGCTGGTGGACAGCCTGGCGCAATTTTCAGACGACTTTCTGAAAGAACGCGCCCAACCCCCTATGCAAAAGCGCGAGGATCTCTTTAAATGAATTCCCTCCTCGATACCAATATCTGTATTGCGCTGATCCGGCAAAAGTCTCCGCATTTGATAAAACATTTGATCTCATTGGATCCGGGAGAAGTGGGAATCTCTTCGATCACTCTCGCTGAACTGGAGTATGGAGTAGAAAAAAGTTCTTTCCGCGAACAAAATACCCGGGCTCTGGAACAATTTTTGCTGCCCCTGGAAATTTTGCCTTTCGACGAAAAAGCCGCCAATATTTATGGAAAGATCCGCTCTGATCTCGAAAAAGCTGGACAGGCCATTGGGTCAATGGATCTGTTGATCGCTGCCCATGCGCTCAGCCTGCAGGTGACCCTGGTCACGAACAATCTCCGCGAATTTGAGCGGATTGAGGGGTTGAAGGTAGAAGATTGGATCAGTACGCGCTAGATTTTGGGGATGGTGTTATCTACTTCACATAAAATTTATCGAGACTTTTTGGCATATTATTAAAATTCCAATCAAAAGCGAAGAAACTATCATAAATTTCTTTTTGTGAAATCCACCAACTTAAATCTGGTCCCCATTTCGTTTTTGAAATAATTGTATTCAATTTCTCTGTACTTTGGAGAATAAATGCTTGCGCAAAATTAGATCCAGATTTATGGAAAAAGGAACCCCAATCTAAAAGAATATCGTTTTCAGAATTTCCATTTTTATCAAAAAATTTGTAATATTCTGGTGAATAATCATCTCTATCTTTTTGATTGGAGGAGTATTCTTTTTTCGAAAATTCTCTTAAGATGGTTGGTAATAAATAATGAGCAGACTTATTTCGGATAATTTTCCCAACTTCTTTCCACCAATCCTCATCATTTGAAGTAATAAGATTAATTCTTAATGCTTCTTTAATCAGGTCTGAAATCATTCCTACATGATCTAACTGTTTTTCTGTAATAGTTCTTGCTAATCCACAATTTATTGGATCAAGAATTGCTAACCTGAGTACATGTTCTAATAAAACACTCATAGAGAGAATTGCTGTGAAATCATTTCCAAATATAAAAGAGGATACTGATTCAAGGTACAACATATTTATTGATGGTTCAATCCATGGAAGCGGAATTGGTAATTCCTTAAACCGCTTGCTTGAAATATAAGCAGTATTTGAAAAATAATCCCTTTGGTTACTAATTAGTTTCATAATCTCCCCTGCTTTTTGTTGTCGTATGCCTTAGAAATCATTTATTAAACATACTAATTTAGTAGATAATTATCTTATTCCTGATACCCGCCCAGACAATCGAAGATGCGGTCGATGTCGGCTTCGGTGAAGCGTTCGTAGGCTTCGGAAGCACCCAGGTTTTCGTCGAGCTGTTCGGGGCGGGAGGCACCGGTGATGACGCAGCTTACTTCCTTGCGGCGCAGGATCCAGGCAATAGCCAACTGCGACGGCGTGATCGAGAGATCGCGGGCCACTTCGGTGAGCTTCTTGACGATGCTGACGCGCTCCGGGGTGATGCGGTCGCGTATCCAGGCAAAATCGTCCAGGCTGGCGCGGCTGCCCTTGGGAACGCCCTCATTATATTTGCCGGTGAGGATGCCGTAATAGAGCGGGCTGAAGGTGGTCAGGCCCAGGCCCAGTTCGCGGCAGATGGGCATGATGGTATCTTCCACCCGTTTGCGGTGAAAGAGGTTGTACTGCGGCTGCTCCATTGAGGGCGGCACCAGTCCGTACTGGCGGGCGATGCCGTAGGCTTCCATCACCTGGGCAGCTTCCCATTCGGAGGTACCCCAGTACATGATCTTGCCCTGGCTGATGAGATCGGTCATGGTGCGCACCACTTCTTCCACCGGGGTATCGGGGTCAAAGCGGTGGCAGAAATACATATCCACGTAATCAGTGCCCAGGCGATTGAGAGTGGTGTGGATAGATTCGGTCACGTGCTTGCGTGAAAGTCCGCGCCCGTTGGGGCCCTTGCCGGTCGGCCAGAACACTTTGGAAGAAAGCACCAGCTCTTCGCGAGGCAGGTCTTTGATGGCCTTGCCCATGACAACCTCGGCGTTGCCGTTGGCGTACATGTCGGCATTATCAAAGAAGTTGATGCCTTGCTCGAAGGCTTCATGGAAAAGTGAGATTGCAGTGGATTCATCGATCTGGTTGCCGAACGTGACCCACGACCCCAGCGAGATCTCGCTGACCTTTAATCCTGAACGTCCTAAACGGCGATAATGCATGGTACCTCCTTCTCTAAATAATTACCTGTAAGTATTCTAATTATGTTTTACACTTTTTTTGGAAAGTATGCAACCAATTACTTCAGAAAACCGGAGCTTCTATAAGCCTCCGGTTGATATTTTTATTTAATCATTCTTGCAGACCAGGGCCACCCAGTCGCCGTTCTGACGGCGTTCCACGTAGGTGAGACCGTGGTCGCTGGCAGCTTCGAGCACACCGTCGGCCTGTTCGGCCAAAATGCCGGCCAGGACGATGACCCCGCCCGGTTCGACCAATTCAGCCATGCCGCCATTGAAAAGGCGGATGAGAACAGGTGCCAGAATGTTGGCCAGCACCAGGGGGGCCTGCTTGATGGAGAATTTGCCGTCGTTGACCTCGGCCACAGAGCCCAGACCGGTCTCTACTTTATCCAACACACCATTGGCGTCTGAGTTTTCGGTGGTGGCCTTGATGGAGGCCGCATCAATATCCACGCCCAGGGCGTGGCTGGCGCCCAGTTTGAGCGCCGCAATGGAGAGAATGCCCGAGCCGCAGCCGATATCGATCACCGGGCGTTTGGGCAGCGTGTATTGTTCCACCAGCTCCAGGCATAACTGCGTGGAGGGATGGGTGCCGGTGCCAAAGGCCATGCTGGGGTCGATCTTCACCGCTATGCGGGACTTTTCTTTGGTATCTTCCTGTTTGATCCAGGCTGGCAGCACCAGCAGCTTTTTGCCGATGGGGATGGGATGATAATGCTCTTTCCAGGCTGCCATCCAGTTTTCGTCCGCAATGGGTTTGAACACCGGAGCGGGCAGTTCGCGGATGGTATGCAAATGCCAGAGGGCTTCTTCCACCCGGTGGCGGCTTTCTTCGATATTGGCGTCGTTGATGATATATCCAAATACTTTTACGGGACCGGAAGGTGTGCCTTCGTCTTCGTCATTCATGAAGGTCACGCCGCTCTCCACCACGACACCGCCGGAGGTATAGCGGTCGAGCACTTCTGAAACGGCCTCGGCCATTTCACCGTCCACGACCAATGAGACTTCCAACCATTTAATATCAGCCACCGAGTACCTCCTTGAGATGGTCTAAAAAGCTTTTTTCCTGGGGCCGGACTTCCGTCCCCAACGTAGCCGCCAGTTGTTCGAACAGTTTGCGTTGTTCAGCACTGAGAGACTTGGGAACTTCAATATTGATGATCACCAGCTCGTCTCCGCGGGTGCTGGAACGAACGCTGGGGCTGCCTTTGCCGCGCAGTGTAAATACCTTGCCCGGTTGGGTTCCAGCCGGAACATTCAATTTGGCCACGCCATCGATGGTAGGCACGTTGATCTCAGCCCCCAGAGTTGCCTGGGCAAGGTTAATATTCAAATCCAGTAGCAAGTCGTTATCTTTACGGCGGAAGAATTGGTGCGCTTTGACGCGAATCTCAATGTAAAGATTCCCATTGGGGCCGTTGTTGACGCCAGGCTGTCCTTCGCCCGCCAGCCGCATCTGCGTGCCGTTATCCACGCCGCCGGGGATGGAAATAGTCTTCTTGACGTTCTTGCGCTCCAGACCGCGTCCGCGGCAGGTGTGGCAGGGGGTCGAGATAACCTCTCCGCGCCCGTTACAGGTGGGGCAGGTCACTACCTGCACCATTGAGCCTAAAAACGTCTGGTGAACCTGTCGTACCTCTCCACGGCCATTGCAGGTGGCGCACCTGGTCACCGTTGTACCCGGTTCAGCACCCTTGCCTCTGCACGTGGAACAAACCTCGTCGCGGGTGATCTCGATCTCTTTATCGACGCCAAAGATGGATTCTTCAAAGGTCAGGGTCACCGTATAACTCAAGTCAGCGCCGCGCCGGGCTGCATTTTGGCGCTGCCGTGAAGAGCCCGTGGCAAAGCCAAAGAATTCGCCAAAGATATCGGCAAAATCCATGTTCGACCAATCGGGAACTCCGCCCGTGCTGTTGACACCGGCGTGACCGTACTGGTCATAAGCCTGGCGTTTCGACGGGTCCGAAAGTACCGCATAGGCCTCATTGATCTCTTTAAAGCGCTCTTCAGCATCCGCCTCTTTGTTTACATCGGGGTGGTATTTGCGGGCCAGGCTGCGGAAAGCAGTCTTAAGCTCGTCCGGCGAAGCGGTACGGGAGACGCCCAGTATTTCGTAATAATCTCGTTGCGTTGTCACTCGAATTTCACCTTGATTCCAATAAACCAAAAACAGGCGGACGCTCTGAAGTATCCTTCAAAACGTCCAAACCTGTCAACTATTAATTATTAAACCAGCATTTAGGCGGATTTAAATTCGCCGTCGACAACATCGCCGTCATCCCCGCCGGGTTTCTGAGTATCATCCGGCTTTTCTGGTTGTCCTTCACCGGTGGCTTCCCCGCCAGGCTGACCAGATTGAGCTGCGCCGGCTGCGGGGTCAGGCTGCTGTGCGTACATAGCAGCACCAATCTTTTGAATACTCTGATTGAGTGCTTCGGTGGCAGAGCGGATCTCATCATTGTTTTCACTTGTGACAGCGGCGCGAACTTTGGCTGTGCCGTCTTCCACTTCTTTCTTCAGCTCAGCCGGGATTTTATCTCCGGCATCTTTGAGCATCTTCTCAGCGGTGTAGATAGTATTATCGGCCATATTCTTGGCTTCGACAAGCTCTTTGCGCTTGCGATCTTCTTCGGCATGTACTTCAGCTTCGGTTTTCATCTTCGAAATCTCCGATTCGCTGAGGCCGCTGGAGGCTGTGATGGTAATGTGCTGACTGCGGTTGGTCGCTTTATCCGACGCGGTCACGTTAATGATGCCGTTGGCATCAATATCAAAAGTGACCTCGATCTGAGGAATGCCGCGCGGAGAAGAAGGAATGCCATCCAAAATAAATTTGCCCAGCGATTTATTGTCGCTGGCCATGGGGCGTTCGCCCTGCAGCACGTGGATCTCCACCTGGGTCTGGCCATCAGACGCGGTTGAGAATACCTGGCTCTTGCGCGTGGGGATGGTGGTATTGCGCTCGATAATCGGAGTGGAAATACCGCCGTAGGTCTCGACCGAAAGGGTCAGCGGGGTCACGTCCAGCAGCAAAATATCTTTCACTTCGCCGCCGAGCACGCCGCCCTGAATGGCCGCGCCGATTGCCACGACCTCATCCGGGTTGACGCCCTTATGGGGTTCTTTACCGAATTCTTTTTTAACTGCTTCCTGCACAGCCGGCATACGGATCATTCCGCCCACCAGCACCACTTCATTAATATCGCTGGCTTTGAGACCAGCGTCAGTAAGGGCATGGCGGATTGGCTCCAGCGTGCGCTGGATCAGGTCACCGGTCAACTGCTCCAATTTAGAGCGGGTGAGGGTGACGACCAGGTGCTTGGGGCCGGTAGCATCTGCCGTGATATAGGGCAGGTTGATCTCAGTTTGCTGCGTGGTAGAAAGCTCGATCTTGGCTTTTTCTGAAGCTTCGCGCAAGCGCTGCAATGCCTGTCGATCTGCGTGCAGATCGATGCCATTCGTGCGTTTGAATTCATCGATCAAGAAATCCATGATGCGTTGATCAAAATCATCGCCGCCCAGGAAAGTGTCGCCATTAGTGGAACGCACCTGGAAAACGCCTTCGCCGACATCCAACACAGAAATATCAAATGTTCCGCCGCCCAGGTCATAGACAGCGATCACTTCATTCTTTTTCTTATCCAACCCATAGGCCAGGGAAGAAGCGGTCGGTTCATTAATGATGCGCAGTACTTCCAAACCGGCAATTCGACCGGCATCTTTGGTGGCATTACGCTGGGCATCGTTGAAATAGGCCGGCACCGTGATGACTGCCTGGGTAACGGTTTCACCCAGATAGGCTTCGGCATCGGTCTTTAATTTGGCCAGGATCATGGCACTGACTTCGGGCGGACTGTATTCCTTGCCATCCATCACCACCCGCACATCACCGTTACCCGCACCCGTGACCTTGTAAGGCACCCGGCCGACGGTTCGCTGCACTTCCGGGTCGCTGAATTTGCGGCCCATAAAACGCTTAATGGAGAAGATTGTGTTCTCCGGGTTCACGATGGCCTGATTGCGGGCAGTTCTGCCCACTACGCGTTCGTGATTTTTGTTGACCGCCACCACAGAAGGAACAAGCCGTTCCCCCTCAGCAGATGGAATGACAACTGGTTCGCCACCAGTCATGACTGCGACGACCGAGTTCGTTGTACCCAGGTCTATACCAATGATTTTTCCCATGAATTCCTCCAGATTATCGAGCTACGCGCACCATGGCAGGGCGCAAAATTCGGTCGCCAAGTTTGTATCCTTGACGGACTACTTCAATCACTTCCCCGCAGGCAAAATCGGGGGCTTCTTCGTTTGAGATGGCTTCATGCAAATTGGGGTCAAACGGAACCTTGTTCTGGTTTATCCGTTCAATGCCCTCAGAATCCAGAATGGATTGCAATTTACGCGCGATCAACTCGATGCCATTGGCCCAGGCGGCACCTTCTTCATTGGTTGGTTTCGCCTTCAACGCCAATTCCAGATCGTCCAAAATGACCAGATACTTTTTGATCACCGAACCGGTGATTGTCTGGCTGAGTTGGGCATTATCACGGTCGATGCGTTTTTTGTAATTTGAGAATTCAGCGCGTTCGCGCTGCCAGCCGTCCAGGTTACTTTTACATTCGGTGTGGGCTTTTTCCAGCTCTTCTTTGAGCGCTTCGTGCTCACGATGTGAGCTATGCGCTCCTGATTCAGCCTTCTTATTATGAGGCTGTGATTCTTCTGCTTTTTCGGCGGAAGTGGGATTCGTCTCTTCTTCGATGGATCTTTTCTCTTCTTCAGTCATTTTTACCTCTGCATAAGCAGCTTATTCAACCATCGTATCATTCACCAGGTCGCTTAGCAGACCTGAAAGAAAACGCACAATGGAGATTGTCCGTCCGTATGGCATGCGCATCGGGCCTAAAACACCCAGCGTTCCCGTTGCCAGACCTGGAGTTCCATATCGCGCCAGCACAACCGAACACTGGCTGAGCGAATCCCAGGCGCCTTCCCCACCGATCAAAACCTGCACACCGCTTGCAGTTGGATTATTCAAGATCGTTTGTGAGAGCAAATGTTGTAAAAGCGGTTTTTCTTCCAGTACCCGTAAAGCCCGGCGAGCTTCTTCTGACCCGGCAAATTCCGGCTCAGCCAGCACGTTGGTAATGCCATCCAGGATGACTTCGCCAGAAACAAGCGAGTCGGCCTGCTGCATTTCATCCAGGGTCATATTAAAAATTTCTTTTTCAAGCGCATTTAAATCAAGTGAAACTGTCTTTAATTGTTCAACGGTTTTGTTTTTTAGCAGGTGGGTCAACATATCTGCCACTTCAGAGAGACGCTCCTGAGAAATTGGCTCTGCCAACATCACCAAATGCTGCAAAATTTCGCCGCCCATCAAGACTAAAACCATTAACACCTGGCGGCCGCGTGAGCCGATCAATTCCATGTGTTTGAAATGCGCATGATCGGGATGAGGCACAGTGACCAGTGAAGCGCCCATGGATTGGTGAGCCAGCACCGATGCGGCCAGACGGGTCCATTGTTCGACATCCTGGCGCATCTGGTAAAACTGGTGACTGATGGTACGGCGCATGGACTCAGGCAGTTCAATATCCTGTACCAGGTTGCCTACAAACAAGCGATAACCTTCTTCAGTTGGCACTCGACCCGCCGAAAGATGCGGCTGGCGCAAATATCCCTTCTCGGTCAACTCCGCTAGTTCATTCCGTACGGTGGCAGAACTGAAATCCAAGTTGTACTGCTCTACCATGTGTTTGGAAGCAACCGGCATAGCCGTGCGAATGTACTCATGGATTACCAGCGAAAGAATTAATCGTTGTCGTTCACTTAATTCGTTCATATTTTTCCTTTAGCACTCCAACGTTGCGAGTGCTAAAACAGTGACAATAATCATACCATGCGTAAAATACCGAGTCAAGCGAAGCAAGGCCGCCTTGAAATGTTCTGATAAAGAATTAATATTGACCTGAAGAGGCTGTTTCCCTCTGAGTTACGGAGATTACCCCTGCTTGACCGGCTTTGACATTTCTGATATGATGCGCTTCTGAGGTTCCTATATATGACAGATGATCCGACTTCAAATCCGGTACAACCCCCGGAGAATGAAAGTCCGACTGAACCGGAAAATGAAAAACTGAATCGAATTCCGCTAAATTGGCGCGAGCTGTGGAATCGAATTCTTATGCTTGGCCTCGGCGAAACAACATTACGCATCATCACAGGTGTACTCGCCGCCGTAATGGTGCTGATCGTTGTTTGGGTAATGGGTAAATATTTCTTAAAAAGCCAACCAGCTTCGGCCTTGCCACTTGCAGGCACGCCTACTTTTCAATCGACTTTAAAACCGGTCTCAACAACGACCGTCATTAGTAATCAGACCACTGCACTGCAGAGTGGTTTTGGAATTTCGCGAATTCCCCAAATTCACACCAACCTTCCATCAAAACCCCGTACAGATGTGATCACCTATGTTGTTAAGGAAGGAGATACGTTATTTGGGATCGCCGCTGCTTTTGGGCTCAAGCCAGAATCGTTATTGTGGAGCAACCGGTATACTCTGGGCGGCAATCCGGATAACCTGATTCCCAATCTTCAGATCAACATTCCGCCGGAAGACGGCGCCATTTATGAATGGCAAAACGGTGATGGGTTAAACGGTGTGGCCAAGTTCTATAGTGTGGACCCCCAGGTCATCATCAATTGGGCCGGGAATCATTTGGACCCGAACACTCTCGGCGACCTGTCGCTGCCTAATATTCCCTCCGGAACCATGCTCTTCATCCCCGATGGAGACGGCGGATCCGTCGATTGGATGCCTAGCATCACCCGTGACACTCCGGCAGAAGCTACCAGTTTTGGCGACGGCTTCTGCGGCAAGATCACCGAAGGCGCTGTGGGTACGGGTAAATTTTCCTGGCCGACCGAGCTCAAGTATCTTTCCGGCTACGATTACACCTCCATCCACCACGGCATCGATATCGCCGGAAAGCTGGATAACCAAGTTTACGCAGTCGATGACGGAGTGGTCGTTTATGCAGGCTGGAACAACAACGGCTACGGCAATTTGCTCATCATCGATCACGGCAACGGCTGGCAGTCTGTTTACGGCCATTTGGACCGCATTATAGTAAGCTGCGCTCAATCAGTGCTGAAAAATCAAGAGGTCGCCCTGTTGGGAACAACCGGCAACTCCTCAGGCCCGCATTTGCATTTTGAACTGCGTAAAGACGGCGGCTATGTCAACCCCTGGGATTTCTTGAACCCATAGAAAAACACTCCCAATTCGATCAAAAGGAATCCTTGAGTTAAGGATTCCTTTTTCTTTGCCCAGAAGCAGCCTGTATAATAAAGGAGAGAAGAGGAACAGCCTATGTCTACAATTCAAGCAGTTCGACCCTCACCGATTGCCGGTAGTTGGTATCCCGGTGACGAAAAGACCTTGCGCGCTCAGGTGAATGGCTTTATCGATCACGCCCGGCCGTCGGAATTTCCGGGACAAGCCATTGGTCTCATCTCTCCGCACGCCGGCTACGCCTATTCCGGCCCCACCGCTGGTTACAGCTACCGCTGCGTGAAAAATAAAAGCTATGACCTGGTAGTGGTGGCCTCACCGCTGCACGAATATCTGCCCTACCCGTTCATCACTTCCTCCCATGAAATGTATGCCACTCCATTGGGAACCCTCCCCATTGACAAAGATCTGATGGACCAATTGAACACCACTTTTTATGCAGCCAGCGGAGTTCAGATCATCTCCATTGCCAATGACCGCGAACATTCCCTTGAAATTCAACTGCCCTTTTTGCAATGCGCTCTGGCTGCCCCGTTCAAACTTCTTCCCATCATGGTTCGTGAAGAGGATCCTACTGCGCTGCAGCAATTCGGGGAAGCGCTGGCCAAAGTGGTGCGCGGGAAAAATGCCTTGCTGGTGGCCAGCACCGACCTTTCCCACTTTTTTACGCTGGACCAAGCGGAAATTCTGGATAAGAACATGCTTTCAAAAATTGAGGCGCTTTCACCCGAAGAAGTCTTGCGCGCCGAAAGGGAAAACACTGGTTTCGCCTGCGGATCCGGTGCTGTTGCCGTCATCTTATGGGCAGCCAAAGCCCTGGGCGCCAGCCGGGCTACCATTCTGCACCACAGCACTTCCGCCGATTCCACCCATGACCGCTCCCAGGTGGTCGGTTACGGCGCCGCAGTATTAAGTTGATATCCACACGAAGCAGGGAATAATGCCAAAATTTGTCCGGGTGGCGGTCAACATCGCCCAAATCTCCGAATCTTTTGATTACCAGTTACCGCCGGAACTCGAGGAGCAGGTGGGCCCCGGCTCGCTGGTGACGGTTCCCTTTGGCAGGCAAATTGCCCAGGGGATCGTCGTGAAAGAGATCCGTGAACCTTCCGTCCCCGAAATTCGCGGCGTGATCAGCCTTTTGGATCCCCTGCCGGTGGTCACACCCCTGCAGATCAGTCTGGCAGAAGCTATGGCCGTTCAAAACATGGCCGCTCTGTCTGAATGTCTGGATCAGATGCTCCCGCCCGGCCTCAGCCAGCATGTCGACACCATTATCCGCCTGCTGCCCGCCCCTCCCGTGGAAGAGGGCTTCACCCCGACTCAATTGCGCATTCTGGCTTTGCTGCAAAAACGCGGCGAATTAC
>Ga0182021_10006109_pt1 | contig 14306 bp, 16 predicted proteins | sample 612E3MmetaG_FD_120493 | JGI IMG/M metagenome (GOLD analysis project Ga0182021, IMG submission 120493) | Permafrost microbial communities from Stordalen Mire, Sweden - 612E3M metaG (Illumina Assembly) | ecosystem: Environmental > Terrestrial > Soil > Wetlands > Permafrost | place: Sweden... | reverse complement strand
GTATTTTTCGACGACTACCATCAACCGGGAGAGCGCACCGGAGAGCTCCCCCTGCGCCTGCTGAAATTTGTTCAGACTGGCAGGGTTATTAAGTACATCTTTTGACACCTGCATGGAGCCGACCTTGGCACGTGCCTCCGTGACCGCCTTGAGGGTATCAGCCTCATGTTTGGCATATCCTTTTACTACCTCGACAAGGTTGGGAATCAGGTCGGCCCGCCGCTGGTAGGATGATTCGACATTACCCCAGGCCGCAATAACGGCCTCTTCGTTGGCCTGCATGGCGTTGTAGCCGCATCCTGACAGCGGTGCGAGAACGGCCATCAGCAGTAATCCGGTAAGTAGTTTTTTCATACTGTTTCCTCCGTAAAATTCGATTGATTGATACTACAAATCTTCACAGTCATAGCGGATTTTCATGCCTGTCAGAATAACATTGCAGATCAGCGGCGTAATGTTGGCCACAATCAGCGGCACGTCGTTGATAAGAATACCGTACATCATCCAAAGTGCAACGCCGAACGCCAGAAGGAGCGGTTGCCAGACGGAAATATCACGAACATGGCGGGTTTTCAGCGTTTTAATTACCTGCGGGATGGCTGCAATGCTGGTAAGCGTTCCGGCCACAAGACCGATTGTCGTCGGACTCACGAACGCTTCCTCCCGTCAAAAGCCGAACTGGCCCAGTCAATCTGCGTCAACATCCCGCGGAGAACGGTGACTTCACGACTGTCAAGATTCGCCCGGAAAAATATCCTCCGGAGCGAGCGCATCATATGCGCCGGATTCTGCTCATTCAGAAAGCCGATCTTGTTCAAGGTGGCATTAAAGTGGGCAAAAAGAGTTTCCATCTCTTCGGATTTTGCCAATTCAAGCGGCCGCCCTCCTCCCGCTGATTCATTGGCCTTGCCAAGTTCATAGCAAAAAAGCAGCACCGACTGGGCCAGGTTGAGCGAACCATACTGGTTGGATGTAGGAATGGTGGCATGCCAGCGGCAGAGAGAGAGCTCCTCGGTCGTCAGACCACTGTCCTCACGCCCGAAAACAAGTGCCGCCCGGCACTCTGGAGTAACCTGTTCCCTGAGGAGCCCTGCCACCTCCGGGGGAGAAAAGATTTCCTGGCGGTATTTGCCATGGCGCCGGGTAGTTCCGACAGTCAGGGTACAGTCCGCCATAGCTGATGCCAGATCGGGGAACAGTCGGGCCGATTCGAGCAGGTCCCGTGCAGCAACAGCAAATTTGAGCGCTTCCGGGTCAAAACGATCACACCCTTTTACGATTCTCAACTGGGTAAAACCCATATTTTTCATGGCCCGGCAGGTCATGCCGATATTGCCAGGCGATTGGGGTTCAACCAGAATAATTATGGTATCATTGATCAAGAGATATCCTTCGTAACTCGCGTACAGCCATAATCCGTGCCAGACGCTCCCTGGCCGGCTTTTTGAGTTTCCATACGTGATAGGCATGAATGCACCACGCCAGGAAGATGAAACCAAACAGTGCTAGCACGAGGTACTGTTCGTAGTTTTTGGCATTGTCCAATACGAGCGAAGCGCTTTTTCCGAACAGATACCCCCCCAGAGAAAAAGCGGCCGCCCAGGTGAAAGCGCTAACAAGATTGATCCAGAGAAAGGTTCGAGGGGTAAGATTGGTAATGCCGAGAATTATGGGTAAAATGATTCTGAATCCATAGGTAAACCGGGAGATGAACGCTACATAATTCCCGTATTTTTCGATCAGTTTGAGTGCTTCACGGAATTTTCGGGCGATGAAGTGAAAACGTTTGAGCAGCCCCCTCCCTTTTAAGCGTCCGAGATAGAAATAGAACTGGTCTCCGAGAAAAGATCCCGCCCAGGCGGTACATATAACACCCAGAATATTCAGATACCCCTGAAAAGCGAGAAAACCGGCCAGAAGCAGGATCGCTTCACCCTCAAGAAATGTTCCGACGAACAGCACCCAGTATCCGTGAAGCTCAAGGTACTCTCTGAGAATCTGCTGAACGTGCACTATCAGCCCCTGAGACAAAAGCTGCTAAACAGCAAGGCGACCGGCAATTTCTGATTTCATCAGATCCATCATTTCGTCAATGCGCACGTGGGAGTCACTTGCCATGGCATCGGCCTCAACCTGGGCCAGAAAGTGCGCCCGCCTCACGTCATCCAGCAGTTGTGCGGGACCGCCCCCCTCCTTGATTCTCTTCTCGACAATAGCCCGCCCCGCTCTGGACAGATAGGCTGAGGCAACCTCAGATATATCATCAACGAGTTCAAGAAGCTTCTGCTCACTCAGTGTTGAAACGGAAAAACCGGATGATGGTGCCACTTTCGGGCGTGACAGTGCATTTCGTGATGAGGCTGATTCCCATAATTTCTGCAGGTTAACCATTTGCAGCAGATCGTACTGCATCAGTTCTTCAAGCGGCTTTGTTGAACAGATTTCAACACGTGCGCCGGGTAGAGCGGCTATTTTCAGTGATTCCTCTGAAGATATTGCAATAGAGCTGGCGCCATCGTGATAAAAGCCGATCGGCAGGCCATCTTTATAAAAGATCATGGCAGAACGTTCGGATGTATAAAAGCGTACGGCACCGTTTGTACCCTGTCCCTTCAAGCGGGACAGTACACCCTTGATATCTACCTGCCGGACCTCTTCGCCATCAAGTTGACGAGCGCCAACGGCCAGAGCATGAGCACAGACGGCAAGATCCGCCGTCATGCGATATACATTTATCACACCACCGGCCGAGATCACCTTATCAAATAGAAGCACGATTGCTTCAAAACCGGTCTTGTCCACCCCGTCATCACTACTGACAGCGCAGAGCAGCTTCCCTTTGGCGAAAATCCCATAGAATTCAAATTCGGGAGCCGAATGGTTAACATACCCGGTAAAACCGCCGCTTCCCAGTTTTTCCAGGACATCAGGAATAACAATATTATTTGCAGATATTTTTTCGTACAACGGATTTGCTTTCGGCAGGAAACGCATCCAACATCCTCCATATTATTAAAGTACTTGTGCCCACATCATTCGTGTTATTCAGTCAAAATATCATATTAAACCATCTTGACACCGTAAAGGATTTTTGGGGCCATGTCAAAGCAAAATGAACCCGTATAAAACGCCGAATACCCTAATATAACCAAGATATTAAGCTTGACAAACTGCTGCTGTTACAGTAGTTTTTCCCAGTTATAGCGTCATTAACGTTTGATTATTTTTCAGGCAACTTCGACTCGGGGAAATTGATGGCAGTCCGTTCAAAAAAAGATAAGCTGATCGAAGACGCCCAAAAGTTTGCGGGGCACGGTCAGTTTGACAAAGCCGCTAAAGTCTACGAGCAGCTTCTGGCAGCCGAACCTGCCGCTGTCAGCCTTCGCCAGAAGTTGGCCGAACTGTTAATTAAATGCGGACGGAACGATGATGCCCGCAAAGAGTTTGAGACCATCGGCAAGCATTTTTCTAAAAACGGTTTCTATCTTAAGGCAATAGCAGTCTACAAACAGCTGCAAAAGCTTTTTCCCGCAGACATTTCACTATCCCTGACGCTTGCTGAACTGAACGAAAAGCATGGCCTCGTTGCAAATTGCCTTTCAGAATACAAACTCGTGTATGAATTCCATGAAAAAGCCGGCAATATCCCCGAAGCTCTGGGCATACTTGACAGGATGCAAACCGCTGACCCCCAGAATATTCCGATCAAGATAAAACTTGCCGAAGCCTACATTCAACACGGAAAGAGGGATGAAGCATACACACTATTCGCGAAAACAGCTTCCCTGCTGCTGGAACGTGGTGACAACGCCACGCTTTCCAAAGTGTGCACCCGTATACAGCAGCTTTTCCCCGACAAGACGGATTTCATGCTTGAAATACTCACCGAGCAGATCCGCCAGGGAAATGTCGCAACTGTCATAGACAGCCTCCAGAGCCTTCTTCGCAGCAACCCTACCAACAAGCGTGTCTGGGCTCTGACAGTACAGGCGTACCAACTACTCGAACAGCCGCAGCGTGTCAAGATCGCATATCAGCATTATCTGAAGTTTTTCCCCTCGGAACCTTCAGCGATGATCGGCCTTATTTCGTCCATCACCGATGAGCAGAACCTTGTCAAGGCGCTGGAGCTGCTGGATCAATACGAGTCAGCCCTGATTTCAGCCGGTTTTCTGGAACAACTGGAACAGGTCTATCACTCCCTTGACAAGATTGATCCGCTCAATACCAGAATCCTGAAAGGTCTCCTCAGGGTTGCCACTGCGGCCGGCAATGAGGGCGAAGTACATTCACTTTCATCAAAACTGAAATCTCTGCATTCTATTTCCGGTGGCGCACAGCGCGACTCAGCCGGTCCTGAACCAACGCCCGTGTTAGTCGGAAAACAGCCTCCGGGAGTCGGCGAAGCCAATACCTCACTTCTCTCCGGCAAGAGACCCTCAGAACAGACAAAGATGCCCGAACTCGTGACCGTTAAAACCGAAGTCACCCCTGCATCGGTGTCGAACGCCGAGCCTTTCGACCAGACACTTGATTCGCTCCTGCAGCCTGAAGAGGAGGTTGAGATTGAGATCGATATCGACTTCCCTTTTGGTTCACCGGATCAGAATACCGATGATGTCACGGCAGATGTTAACTGGCTTGACTCTGTCGGCGACCTGTTCGACACAATCGACACCGCTCCGCGCGGGGTGAAGTTCGGCAGTGAAATGGAGAGTTCCGATGCCCAGTCGCATTTCGATCTTGGTCAGGCATTCAAAGAAATGGGTTTATACGATGAAGCGATCAACGAGTTTCGTCAAGCTTCGCACGACGCATCACGACGGGTGGAATGTCTGATAATGCAGTGCGCTTGCCTGAGAGAACGCGGTGAGCTTGAAAAAGCCATAACCATGCTGCTGGCTCTGTTAAAACCAGGGTTAAACGAAGAAGATAACTGTGCGGTAAAATATGAGTTGGCATCAGGATACGAAGCTGCGGGAAAAAAAGAAGATGCAAACCGTCTCCTTGGCGAAATAAATGCCACAAATCCAGATTTCAGGGATATCAGTTCACGCTTCAATGCGGCAGACCACCCAGACTCACTCGATTTTTCAGATGAGGATCTGAAAAATTTCTGACTAAAACAGCATACAACAAGATTCAGTGCCGATATCTGGTACAATTCCGCTGGACATATCCATTAGGAGGTTTACTACATGAAAAAAACTCTCTCTACCATGTTGTTTCTCGCACTGCTGGGCTGCATCCATTCCACCGTTCTTGCTGCAGAATTACTTGATGTCAAGCCGGTTGTCGCTGGAAGTGCCGTGTCAATTGAGATTTCAGCCGACAGTGCGATGACATACACCTATTACAAAGTCCCTGGTCAGGCACGAGCAGTCGTTGACATTGCCGACGCTGACCCGGAAAAAGTCGAGCCATTAATTGTCGTCAATAAAGGTGCAGTATCGAGCATCAGTGTCGATAAAACCCAGATTTCCGGCATTGTAGTCAGCAGAATTATTTTCAACCTTGTTTCTGAAACGGATATATCTGTCACTGCCACTCCTGACCGAAAGGTGCTAACGGTAACATTTGGCGGCACTGCGGCTGCAGCAGTCAAGCCGGAAACCAAACCGGAACCCAAGCCTGTACCGCCACCTGAACCTGCTGCAAATGCAGCGCCTCCTGCAATCGTCGCAGCAGCAGCTCCTCCGGCAGGAGCGGGTAAGGAAGAAGATCCACTCGGGCTCGATGAACCTGCCGCTAAACCCACTGCACCAGTGGCAGCAGCTGCTGCAGCTGCCATCGTGACACCTCTCCCGACAGCGCCAACGGTGATGCGGATTCCGAAACTTGAGCCGGTCGTGCCTGTTGCCGTTGCACCGGCACCCCCTTCTGCTCTTATAATACGGGGAATTGCGACCGGTGGCTCATATATTGAAATTAGCGCCAACCAGCCTATTTCAGATTACAAGGCGATCAGATTATCAAAGCCCGAAAGACTCGTTATTGACATCGCGGGTGCACAAATACAACAGAAACCAAAGTCCGTCACAATCAACAAGTTTGGTGTTACAAAAGCCCGCATCGGGGTATCACCACATAACGTTCGCGTTGTTATTGATTCAAGCAGGGACGGATTTCCCGCATATACTATTGCCAACAGTGAAAACGGACTGCGGATAAATTTTAAATAGGCACCATCCACGAAAACAAAACCGGCCGGCCTGCTCACATCAAAAATGACGAGTTGGTCGGCCGGTTTTGCTTCTGGCCACCATGAATAAGAATTAGTGTAACCAGTTATCGGTCATACAGTGAGCGAAACAACTGAAACAGCCTTTTTTATTGGGCTTTACAGCTTTTTTGGAATGGTAGAAAAAGTTGACGGGTAAAGCCGGTGCGGATTTTCTACGACTCATACGAGATGCTTGCAGGGGGATAATGAGGGGGTTACTTTTGGGTGTCGTCTATCAGCCATTGATACGCCTCATCATAGTCGATAAATACCCTTGCATTGCATGACGAGTTGAAACAACGAGTATCAAAATAATCGTAGTCAGATTTATTGAGTGAATTGGCTGAATACACTATTGCGCTTCTCTGGTTCGATGTCCGACCGAGTTCTCGGAGTGTTTGGGGTAGATTGTGAATATCCACTGTTGATAAATCCAATGAAACATCTCGGTAGTCACTGATTAATTTGTTTACATCCCTACGCGTTGCTTCTTTATAAACCTCATCTGAAATCTTCTTTATTTCATCAAGCGTCACAACACCGCTGACAGTCGTTGAAATAATTCCGGTAGCCTCTATGAACTCGATGTTCCATCTCATGCCGTACCAACTTTTTCTTGTTATTGAGCCCCGCGCCTTGAGCGGTCAGGTCGCGGGGCAATGAAAGGAGCACACAATAGAATGTGTACTAAACAGTTCTCTAATGAACAAGTTTTTTTGATTTCTTCAAATTAAATCCGCATTCCAGATCAGGAAGACGGGCGATCAAAGCACGTACTGTAATGCAACTAATCAGTTAACGATCGCGTAACCGGCCTGAATCAGAATTCAGACGAATGAAAGGCATTACAAGACTGTCTGTCTTGGGTAAGCAATGACTCTTGCAGTTGATCAAGCATTGTTCCCAATCATTCTCCCTCATATTAAAAGTATGCTATTCACAAAATAAAAAACCCGCTTCATGTCGGAGGCGGGTTTTTGTAATTATTCACACTATATGGCGTCAATTATTTACCTTCAAATTTTGTCCAATATGCTGCGCGTTGATCACTCACCTTGCCCATTGGCCACCTGGTAATGATTAAAAAAACTATGAATGCAAATGCCCACATAATAACCATGCCGATAATGCTCATGTCATTCTCCCTTGGTCCGATTTATTTCATTGAGCGGTGTGACACCCTTTACATTCCACCGGCCCTTTGTCGTTAAGATCGTGGCAGGCGATACATACTTGGTGTGCGACTTCCTTGTCCCATTTTTTAATTTTCCATTCTTGAGGCTTGTGGCAGTGGAAGCATTCGTTATTATTAATCTGTTGATGTTTCCGGTGTTGAAAATTCAAAGTTTTTTCGCCCATTTTCATTTTGATAATATCCGGACCAAAATTTTGAGGGGAATCAGCCGCCAAAATGGCAAAAGGTATCCCAATGACCACCAGAAGCGATGCAAGCAGTGAAGAAAATAGTTTCATAAGAGTGTCCTCCTTTGTGGTGAGCATTTAATGCCGCACATACTAACATCTGATTAACAGATTTGCAATGAAACAAAACACATGAAGCAAAAGACAGGATAACCCGCATTCATTTTATGGAAACCGGTCTTATTTTTCAATCGCAATATATGGTGTCGTTGAATAGATGAACATACCAAATTTGAATGTGTTTAATTACGTTCAACAGGAGTATTACTAAAAAATATCATCTATAATGTAAGTGACTTATCAGTTTTCGGTCATAAAATGCTGTTCATAGAGATCCTCAAGAGTCTGAAGATGATGACTCTCTTCCTGCAGGAGTTGGGCAAACAGCTTACCCATCGGAGCCCCCGCGCAACCGTGTGAAACCTTGCCATAGAAATCCACAGCCCCCTTTTCCAGATGGATGGCATAGATCAGAGCCTCGCGCACTCCTGACTGGGGCCCGAGCTCCTGCTTTTTAAACATGTAATCAAGGTGCATGGTAGGAATAGGCTTATCAAGGTCATCGCCACCTTCCATGCGCCCGTCCAGCAGTGCTTTCTCCAACTGGTGCTTGTGCTCAAGCTCATCCAGTGCATTTTCACGCATCAGATCCTTGGCCCCTTTGTTTGTCAGCTGACGAATAGCAGACAGATAATTGCGAAACCCTTCCTCTTCCATCGTAATCGCCATTTCAAGCGCGGCGTCAAATGTATAACATACCTGGTCGTTATCCATGTTAAACCTCCTGCTCAATCAACTTGGCTGCGATAATAAAAACCGGTTCCAGCGGCACATCTGAATGCCCGTTCTTGTTTCCGGTTTTCACTGCCCGGATCTGGTCAACCACATCCATTCCTTCCAAAACCTGGCCGAATACGCAGTACCCAAAATGATCCTGATGCTTCCCCGTATGATCCAGAAACGCGTTATCAACCGTGTTGATGAAAAACTGGCAGGTCGCCGAGTCAACCACAGCAGTGCGAGCCATTGCCAGCGTGCCGCGTTTGTTTTTCAAGCCATTGGTTGCTTCATTTTTGATGGCAAATTTCGGCTTTTTTACCTCCATATTTTCGTTCATCCCTCCGCCCTGGACCATGAAGTCCTTGATGACACGGTGAAATATCAACCCGTCATAATGGGCGTCCTTTACATAGGAGAGAAAGTTTCTGACGGTGATCGGGGCTTTATCCTTGAAAAGTTCGACTTTGATGTTCCCCATGGACGTTTCCAGCATTACCTGCGGGTTCTGATCTGACATCTGTTTCCTCCATAAATAATTGATAACTGTTTCTTGCAGAGCGCGCAAAATTCTATACGTCAGTACCATAGTACAAAGAAAATTTAAACCCCATTTGTCAAAGAGTTGCCAATTGTCTGCTGCTACTCTATGGTATCTGCATCATCAAATCCTCCGGGAGGTGCTGTATGAAGACTTTTCTCTCCTTGTTGGCACTGGTAGCAGTTTTGGCTGTCCTGATGGCAGGATCAGCAGCAGCCCAAACAGCAGCGATCGGCTCTTCTGCTCCGGCATTCACTTTGGACGGGGTCGTTACCAAGGAATTCAGGAAGATCGCCCTGAGTGATTACCGGGGTAAATGGGTCGTGCTCTTTTTTTACCCGGGGGATTTCACATTTGTCTGCCCGACCGAAATCAAGGGTTTCAACAAATCTCTGGCTGAATTCAAAGCAGTGAATACCGAGGTTCTGGCCGTATCGGTAGACAGTAAATTTTCTCACCTAGCCTGGATCAAAAGCGGCGCACTCGACACTCTCGACTACCCGCTTCTGTCCGACTTCAACAAACAGTCCGCGCGGGCTTACGGGGTACTTGATGAAGACACCGGCAGCGCGCGGCGCGGCCTGTTTATCATTGATCCCAACGGAGTTATACAGCACATTCTCATCCACAATGACAAAGTTGGACGAAGCGTAGATGAAATCCTGCGGGTGCTCAAAGCGCTCCAAACCGAAGAACTCTGCCCGATCAACTGGAAACCGGGAGACAAGACCATTAAAAAGTGAGTCGAACCAATCAGAAGCAGCAATAATAAAAAGGGGGGCCGTCAACAGGACGGCCCCCCTTTTATGTGCAGTCTAGTGCGTAACAGCAGAGCCTACTGAATTCTCAAGACAATTTTCCCGAAGTGTTTATCCTCTTCCATCATGCGATGCGCGTCGGCCACCTGGTCGATGCTGAAGACCTTTTCAATGATCGGGATGATGCTGCGATCAGCAAACTTCGGCAGTGCCCGACGGGTAAATTCAGCTACAATTTCCGCTTTTTCTGCAACCGGGCGTGAGCGCAGAACACTGCCGATGATCTGCTGACGCTTCACCATCATCAGGGCCAGGTTAAGTTCGGCCTTAATGCCGCTGATAACGCCGATGATCACCAGGCGCCCCTTATAGCCGAGCGAATTCATGTTGGGAGCCAGATATTTGGCGCCGACATGATCCAGTATCAGGTCAACCCCTTTTTTGTTCGTATATTCCTTCACGACCTCCGTAAAATCAGGAGTCTCATGGAAGTTTATCAAATAATCTGCGCCGATTTCCCTGACCCGCTCCATTTTTGCGGGTGATGAGGTCACAATCAGTTTGCAGGCTGGTGTCAGCACCCGACAGAGTTGGATAGCTGCGGTATTTACGCCGCCGCCACCGCCATGCAGGATGGCCGTTTGGGAATCCTTGAATTCACCGATCATGAAAACATTAAGAAAAGCCGTAATATAAGATTCGCAGACACACGCAGCTTCCTCAAAGCTCATGCTTTCCGGTATGCGCATCAAATGGCTGGCATATGCCACGGCAAACTCGGCATACCCGCCGCCGCCAACCAGCGTCATCACCCGCTCGCCCACCTGCCAACCGGTGACACCGGCGCCCAACGCCTCAATAACCCCGGCAACTTCCAGACCGAGAATTTCGGAATCGCCCGCTGGCGGCGGATACTTCCCTTCACGCTGCACCAGGTCCGGGCGATTGATTGATGTTGCATACGCCTTTACCAGTACCTGCCCCTCTGCAGGATTCGGCTTTTCAGCCTCACCGACCCTGAGAACGTCCACACCACCAAAAGCATCCATCAACACCGCCTTCATACCTGCACCTCCTGCTGAATTATATATAGCTTCACTAACCGGTTTCAGGGGTCTGAATGTAGCGACTTACAACCTCTTTGTAAACACAAAATCAGAACGAGTGAACAGCTTGATTTACCCTAACATTTCTGCGATAAAAGAGTCGCATTCATCACTGAATAAAAGGATCTGAACCTTGAACATCATGGTTACGAACGATGACGGCATCCACGCCGCCGGCATCCGCGCCCTGGCTGAGGCGATGGCCGTACTTGGCAGGGTAACCGTTGTAGCACCCGACCGCGAGCGAAGTGCTGTTGGCCACTCCCTGACCCTGCACTCACCGCTGCGCATTTTTGAACTGCACAAGGGGTGGTATGCCGTTGATGGCACCCCGACCGATTGTGTCAACATGGGTATTCACAATATGCTGCCGATCACTCCCGACCTTGTTGTCTCCGGCATCAACCATGGCGCAAACCTGGGCGATGATGTCACCTATTCCGGCACTGTTGCGGCAGCTATGGAGGCCAATCTGATGGGCATTCCGGCAATAGCCTTTTCGCTCGCTACCTTCGAACCAAGCATTTATTTTAACGATGCCGCACAGATTGCCGTGCAGGTCGCCCGCCAGGTAATCGCCAACGGCCTCCCCTCCGACACATTCCTGAATGTCAACATCCCCGACTGCCCCCGTGACCAGATGCAGCCTCCCCTGATTACCCGCCAGGGAAAACGCTCTTTCATCGGGAAAATAGTCGACAAAACCGACCCCCGTGGGCGGAAGTATTTCTGGGTCGGCAGCGAAGAGCCACATCTCAATGACGAGCCCGGCACGGACTTCCACGCCATCAACCGCCGACACGTATCCATAACTCCGCTTCATCTCGATCTGACAAACCACAAATCACTGTCGATTCTTTCCGGATGGGCGTTTTGACACATCTGGACATTCAGGTTATCTCCTGCTATAGTTACGCCGTTTTTAGTCCTGCTGAGACCGTTACATCCACAACGCAAGGAAAACAACGAAACGGCATAAATCCCCTTTATCGAGTGCGAGACTTCCTGTGAATTTTGAGATCATGAGAAAAAAAATGGTGCAGGACCAGATCATAGCGCGCGGTATAACTGACCGGCGGGTCATCGATGCAATGCTGAAGATTCCCCGCCATATTTTCGTTCAGGAAGCCTTCGCCGCTCAGGCCTACAATGACAAGGCACTCCCGATTGGCGAAAAGCAAACCATTTCACAGCCCTATATCGTTGCATTAATGACCGAAAAACTGGCGCTGACCGGTACGGAAAAGGTATTGGAAATCGGTACCGGTTCCGGCTATCAAACCGCCCTTCTCGCCACACTGGCCGAGAGAGTCTACTCGGCAGAGCGCATTCGACCACTGGCGCTTCGGGCCCGCAAATGTCTTGATTCGCTGAGACTTTTCAATGTTCAGCTGCGTATAAACGACACTGTTGGAAGCCCGATCGGGTGGGAGGAAGAGGCTCCCTTTGATGCCATCATCGTTACCGCCGGAGCACCTGATGTTCCTGCAGTACTTACTGATCAGCTTGCCCGGGGCGGGCGACTGGTAATCCCGGTAGGGGATGACGCTAGTCAGCAACTGATTACGATTGTCAAAAATGAAGACGGCGAACTGGAGCACGAACCTTCTGTTATATGCCGATTTGTTCCACTGATAGGAAAACAGGGATGGCAAGCGTGAAAACAGTAGAATTAGCAGAAAGCCCGCTCATGGGAAACGACAGTATCCAAGAACTTGATTTTATCGACGAATCTCCTCTGATCGGCCTCTCGGCCTTGACGCTTGGCGACATCGAAGAGCCGCTTCTGCTCGTTGACGACGAATGTATCGAAGATGAAAGCGAGGTGGAAATCCCGCCGGTTGAACTTGAGCGTTATGATGACGCCATCAAGATTTATCTGCGTGATATTCAGCGCACCCCGCTTCTGAGCGCCTCTGCCGAGAAAGAACTCGCCAAAAAAATCGAAACGGGAGATGAAGCGGCCCGCAATAAAATGATCGAATCAAACCTGCGACTGGTTGTTAAAATAGCCAAGCGCTATATAAACAGGGGTCTGCCGTTTCTGGACCTGATTGAAGAAGGGAATCTGGGGTTGATTAAATCTGTCGAGCGCTTCAACCTGGCAAAAGAGTGTCGTTTTTCCACCTATGCAACCTGGTGGATCCGCCAGTCAATTGAACGGGCGCTTATTAACCAGTCTCGCACAATCCGCCTCCCTGTTCATGTATCGGACGATATCGGGCGGATGATTCGGGTAACACGCAAACTTTCCCAGGAACTGAATCGCGAGCCGGCCATTGCGGAAATTGCCGAAGCCATGAAGGCAAAAATCCAGCATGTACGCCGGTTGATGACGCTGCTGCGCCACACCTGTTCCATAGAAGCACCGCTCGGTGACGGAAACGATTTTGCCCTAATCGACACCATTGAAGACAGTTCCATGACTTCCCCGACAGATCTGCTTGAAAACGTCAATATATTTGAGCTTATCTCCGAGCACTTCAACAAACTGTCTGAACATGAGCAAAAGATCCTGACTCTCCGTTTCGGCCTTGACGACAATGAACCCCAGACGTTGGACATCATTGGCCAGCAGTTCGGCGTCACACGGGAGCGTATCCGCCAGATCGAGGCAAAAAGCCTTGAAAAACTGCGGGCCCTGTACTCTCTCAGCCAGACATAACTATACTTGACGCAAGGAGAACAATTAATGAACGACCTGAAATCCATCATCCGCGATATCCCTGATTTTCCCAAAAAAGGGATCATCTTCAAAGACATCACCACGCTGCTGCAGGATGCTCAATCATACCAGCGAATGGTTGATCTTATTTCCCATCGCTACATCGGAAAGCGTATAGACAAAGTTGTTGGCGTTGAAGCTCGGGGTTTCATCATCGGTTCGGCACTTGCCTACAAATTATGCGCCGGCATCGTACTGGTTCGCAAACCGGGCAAACTCCCTTCCGAAACCTTCAGCAAAACCTATGATCTCGAATATGGCTCCGATACCTTGGAGATCCACAAAGATGCAATCAAACCGGGTGAACGGATCCTGATAGCTGATGACCTGCTCGCCACCGGCGGCACCATGGCTGCTGTTGTCGATATGGTCCAGAGCATGGGTGGTGAGATCGTGGAGTGCTGCTTCATGGCGGAACTGGATTTTCTAAAAGGGCGCAAGCGGCTACCGAAAGGGAAAGTGTTTTCACTTCTGAACTTTTAGTTTGTTAGTACGTTAATCTCTGCGCTTATCCGCTAGAGGTTAACTTCGTTATCGCATTTATCCTGGTTGTCAGGGCTCATTTTCTGAAAGAGGTTGAACAGCACCAACATCTCTGATATACCACATCAGCTTATCACACACGTCCCCGTAGCTCAGCAGGATAGAGCACTTCCCTCCTAAGGAAGGGGCCGGTCGTTCGAATCGACTCGGGGACGCCAATCAAAACAGTAGGTTAGCTGATTTCAGCTAACCTATTTTTGCATTATGCCTT
>Ga0182021_10006108_pt1 | contig 14306 bp, 15 predicted proteins | sample 612E3MmetaG_FD_120493 | JGI IMG/M metagenome (GOLD analysis project Ga0182021, IMG submission 120493) | Permafrost microbial communities from Stordalen Mire, Sweden - 612E3M metaG (Illumina Assembly) | ecosystem: Environmental > Terrestrial > Soil > Wetlands > Permafrost | place: Sweden... | reverse complement strand
TATCTTTGTGCTTATCGATCCCCGAATGCAGCATAGGAACCTCCTCTGGAGTTGTGTTACTGACGGTTGGTGACTGTCGGTAACATACGAAAGTGGGAGGTTCCTTTTTGGTAATATCATTTGTGGACCAAGCCGGGGTTCTCAGTGCTCAACACCAGATGCTCACCCACCCAGCTTAGGTCGAACTTGGCCTCAGACAGTTCACAGCGCCAGGACTCAAAATGCCTCTGGATTTCAGACTCCAGGAAGCTGTCGAGCGAGTGGTGTTTCGACCGAGCGTGTGTCAAAAATGAGTAAACCATAACTATTTTCCTTTCTGCTCCAGCCGCTACCTATCGGCGGCGGTGAAGCCGGTACCTCGGGTTGGCCACCGTTAGTCGGTGTACCGGGGAATAGATTCAGGCAAACTTGCTGTCATCCTCGCCCCAGGGGCTCACGGCCCCACACTTATGATTAGATATTCATCCTGCAGCATCGATCCTGCAGGAATCGCCTATTGCTGATTACCTTGCCTGCTTCCTGGTCAATCTGATTATTCATAGACCATTCACAGACATAAGGGTATTGCCATTCGACCATCCGGCTCTTCACGAAGAACCACCATCCATCCCCCTCACATGATCCGGCGCAATTGTGATGGCCGCGCCGGTTTGGCCATGGAACATTGACGATGGACATTCTTTGTTTTGGGAGGGGGGCGCTCTTCGTGCTGGATTCATCATCGGGAGGATCACCCCGCGGGGAAGTACCAGGGGGATTTCGTCGCACGATGTTTTCATCTCGCGAGCATCATCTAGTGATGTCTCCTGGGTCTCGAGGCTGAACCACAGTGAATCCCCCCCTGTCTTTCGATCCGATCTTGATTACTTCCCGGGAGCATCAACCATGATTCTGCAAGGGTTGATGACCCCTATACTCATAGAAGGGTTATTCAACGGGAGGGACTAGAGGAGGGCAATACGCGGAAACGGCACAAAAAAGGGCCAACTTCTAAGTCGGCCCATGATTCAAGAGCAATTCAGGAGGGGAGGGAATGGCGAATCAGAATTCTAATTCGATAGCAAGATCCACGAGGGATTCTTGATCCATTTCCTCAAGTTCCGATTTCGTCAGCTCGGGGTCACATTTCAACAGTTTCCTGATCAAATCTGCTTTCTTCATTTTCTCATACCTCATCCGGAGATCCAACATAGCATCAATGTCTTCCTCTTCAGCATTTCCCACTGGGGTTTTCTTGCTTGCCCTTCCAGCTCTGCTCGAAATAGTATCGAGATCAACATCTGAGCGTCGGGCTTTCCCCTTATTCAATTTTGCCTTCTCATGCTTCTGTTTGGCAATAGAATCAGCCTGCCAAAGTGCATCGAATCGGTTCACCACATTATCCCAGAATTCAGGGTCTGCGAAATACCTAGCCCATGTCGGTTGAGACGGCTGAGAAAATCTCGAGAGCTCATCCTGTGACGGTTCCGGGCTTCCTGTCTTGACCACATAGGCAACATATATTTGAGCCAGTATTTCCGGATCATATTTCGAGACCTTCTTTACAAGGGATTCCCGAGGGTCGTGACCATGCTCTTTCCGATAGAGATCAACAAATGCCGCACCAGCTTCTTGAAGTAGCTCCTTTCGTCGCCCCAGTGCCTTTGCAACTGATCCCTTAGACTCGAGTTGCTTCTCGATTTCCTCAAAGTGGTCGAGTCGGATTTCAAGTGCTTGGCAAACCTCGTCATTCTTCCGTCGCACCTCTTTGTCCGAGAGTTCTGGTCTATGGTCGACCTCGACTTCCACCAATCTTTGATGCTTCTGAAGTCTCTTCCACAGTTTATGGTATAATTCTTCTACAAATCCAGCGATCGCAGGGGTCGCTCCAAAGGCCATTGGATCTGGCCACTTGCCTTGGCCGCTGACCAGCCTTTCGTTAGTGGTGAAGATGAGTTTCATCTTGCATCCAGAAGTTGCTTCACAAAGTCTTCTATTCGTTGGGAGGTGCGAAGACACCCTGACCTGTTTACCATATCTCTGGAGTCTTTCATCATCTCCTCATAGATTCTCTTGATCCACTTCCCGCTTGGCCGGCAGTTAGGGCATCACCTGGTCAAACCGGCAATCAGGTTGCCGCGGCCGACCCTTTCGCCGGGATCACTTCGCCAGTTCTCTGGTCAATTCATCCTCACCCTGTTCATCCAATGAAGATGCAATTTCTGTTTTTCCAGGCCATCAACATGTTCGATCGCTCACACCAAAAGGTTTTCGCCTCCCTTCTTCGACCAGGTCCTCCATATAGCCAGCAAAACAATTCCAAATAAAAAAACCAGAAACTCGCTCTCCACCTGGCAATCCCGATGGCCCCCGGCCTTTAGATCGACGAATCTATGGGGGGAGGATCTCCTGTACCAGAGTCACTCGACGAGGCTCTTTTGAAATAGCCGGAGTCCCGTCAGGTTTCTTCTTCTGACGCAATACGGGAATTGGCATCTCATCATAAGTTCGCCCCTCGAGAGATCTGCCGGATGTTTTCTTGTTTGTACCTCCCCATTGCTTAAAGAAGAACGGCACCTCCCTTTTCGTACACTGCGTTCGGATTGCCTTCACCCATCCTTCGCTCATCGGCCTAGATTTTGGACCGGATTCACCACCAACGATTACCCAATCAATTCCAGCAAGTGGCAGGCGAGGAAGGCCATCTAGGAGCGGCTCGAGAGAAAGGAACCTTACGGCCGCAGGAACCCGCCGAAGTGCTCGTATCCGAGAGAAATAGACCGGAGTTTCGACACTTACACCCATCCAGACATTCTTTGGCCATGGGAGCTGTGATGACAACTCAAGCAACCTATCTGCACGCTTGGTGAGAATCTGGAATGTATGCCAATGAGCTTTCAGCATAGTGGAGAACACTGACCTGATAAGATCAGTAGGGATATTCTCGTGAAACAGATCGCTCATCGAGTTGACGAAGATAATCCTGGGCTTTTTCCAGGAAAGCGGCAACTCGATTAAATCATGATGAAGGGTGAGCCGAAAGCCATTATTGTATCGTTGTGAACCCATGGCCTTTAGTCTCTTCGCAAATCTTTCTGCGTAACAAAACTTGCAGCCAGGACTAACTTTTGTACAGCCCGTAACGGGATTCCAAGTGGCCTGAGTCCATTCAATTGATGACAGTTGTGCCATGAATCCTCAGAGTTTGGTAGGTGGAAATACAACGGTGAATTCGTCTTTGTCATTAATCGCCTTTTTCTCATTTGCTGTCACAAGGTCTCGATTCTTGACAAGGTGCCGAATTGCCTTATTTATGTCGCTCGAACTATACTTAGCGAAGTTCTTCTCAATTACCAGCCTCCTCGCCGTCGCACGATTCATCGTCACAGCTTCCGGACTCGAACGTGATGCCGCTATGTTCTGGACGTAACTGATGCACTTCCCGTAAACTTCATTTCTTAAAACAACGGGCTTGATTCGGAACTTTGGTGGCACATACTCTTCTCCCACTTCCTCAAACAATGTCCCAATTGCGGCAGCCTTTGTCACACTTAGAAGGAACTCAGCAGCACTCCTATTCACAGAATTGTTCATCAACTCAAAAGCTGTCCAACTTCGAGAACCAAAGATAAGATGGTATTTAACCTCTTCATCCGGATATCCCTTCGTAACTGGAGCAATACCAACAAACCTAAACGCCCTTGTGAATTTGGTGATGTATTCACTGGTGATCAGATCGAGCTTCTGATCCTCGTCCATTTCGTTTGCTTGTAGGATTTCCTTCCACCACTCACCCCCTAACGCGTCATTGAGCAACTCTACTGCATCAAGTGCATAGGCTCTTGACCTGTCATCCTGAGAATTAACGTTTCTTGCAACGCCTATGCGCCTTCTGAGGGATTTCTCGCTGAAATTGACCAAGATCTCAGTGCTTTCTTTCTCTGCTCGAGAAAGGATTTGCTGAATTAGCTCCATAGATAGCCCCTTATTTCCAAATGGATCCAAGAACAAGAATAGGGGTGTACCCGCAGGAATAGCATCAAGGAGCCTACAACCAACATCCTTAGCTTCTCCCTCAAATAAGGTGACCAATCCACTTTTTGTATACTGCTCCATATTCCTAGAAAGCTGTGCATAAATATCCGGCCTAACCTCGGCCAAGATGACACGATTAGTAACACCATTCTGGAGATTCGCCTCATGTGCATAGCGGGCGATGATGAGCGGCGATCCCTCCTCACCGTTGTCGAATAGTCCCGCCCCTGCAAATAGATCTGCGGCTACTGCCCCTTTTCGATAGTGGCGATTCACTTTGTGGAAGTACTCTCGCAAATAGTACTTCAGGATACTGTGTTTCAGATGAGACCAGGATTTGGGCTCCTCGAAGAAATCTTCATTGTCAGCCATAACGATACCTCAAAGATTCTGTGAGCAGGTTCAGCACGCTGCATGTTGTTTAGCCGTTCCTTCTCTTCTTCCTGGTCAGATACTCTCAAGCGGTTCCTTCCACAATCTTGATCTCCTCCTCCGTCAACCCGTACAACTCATACACCAGTTGATCAATCTGTTTGTCGGTGGCGTCGATTTGTCGTTGGATAACTGTTTTCTCCCGGTCCGTTCTAGATTTAGCTAGCCCCTCTTGAGATTTCAGCATTGAATCGACCAGTTCAATCAAGAGATCCCGAACGCCCATTTCAGCGCGATTGGAAATGTCTACGGCACGAATTGGCAGACGCTCCAAATAGAACGGTTTGATATTGTAGTCGATAAACGAATTGGCGAAATAGAAGTTCAGCAATGTGGAATTGACAATCCCCAAGACATAGTGTAAGGGGTGTCCACCTCTCAAGCCAACAATATAGGAATAGTTGTTGAGCGGGTAGTATTCACCGTCAACGTCTAAGGCTCCCACGATCCGACGTGGTAAGCTCAGTTTTCGGATATACTGAATAACAATCTTGGGAACTTGAACTTCGCTTGTCCTGTAGCCTGCAAGAAGCTTCGACCACCAAAGGTAGTAACCTTTCCATGAAATGTGATATCTGTGGAGCTCGCCAGTCTTCAGTGCTTTGCAATTGTGTCGTTCCGTCTTCCTCTTTGACACAAACTTATTGTTATCGCCGGTTTTGATACCGTAGAGAACTTTGCCAATTTCTGACAAAGCCACTGATCCTTCTCGACATTTGGAGAGAATACTAAGCACCCTATCACTACTACGCAGATTGATTACGCTTCCTGCTGAGTCTTCCCATACCCGCTGAGGGATCTCTGAATCGTTGAATGCATTGTAGAAGTTAAGTTGATCTATTCGTGTGAGAGGTGATCTTTTCACAACACAATTGGCTTTTGTCCGCTTTGAGAGGAAAAGGAGAATCGGCACTATGTCAGGCGCATCTTTGAAAATGTATTTTGACAATTCACATATTTCATCAAATGCTGCATCCCTAAGAAGATACCCTCTTGTTTCTTGGGAATTCTGTACTGCAAGCCAGGTGTTCGGGGTGATGTAACCAAGGCATCCAGTGGATCCGAGTAGACTGAGCCCCCGCTCCATAAAGAACAGATGTGACTCTGCTTCTCCACGTTTGTTGGCGTACCTTGTTACGAGATATTCCTTTTCCTCTTGGGAAATCAGGCTTCCCCAAGGAGGATTCCCAATAACCACATCGAACCCACCTTCAACGGCTGCCTGCTTGAAACCCGACTTCCAATCGAATACATTGATACGAAGTTTCTCTTCATCATCGAGGAAATTCAGCTGCTTCCCTCCGTAGAAATCCGGCCCAATCAACGAATTCCCACACTTGATATTCTCTCCCAAGTCCGGCAGTGCCCTCTCGTGGAACATTTTGAGCTGTTGGTTGATCGATTGCTCGCTCTCCCCTTCCAACACCTTCAGCAGCAGCGATAGCTTTGTAACCTCCACAGCCTGCGAATCGATATCCACGCCGTAAATATTGTTGAGCAAAAGTCGCTTCCGCTCTGCAGTTGTTAGCCTCCATTCGCCGCCCTGAGTCTGAAAGATTACTGTGTTCTTTCCAGTGGAGTGCTTTTCTACACCGTCTTTCACATACCAATCATGGTGCCAATCCAGGAGCGTCTGGTACGCAACGATCAAGAATGATCCGGAACCACAAGCAGGATCCAACACCCGAAGCTTTGCTGCCTGCTTTGGCGTCATTCCTTCTTCTGCCAGCAATTTCCCGAGCGTGTTCTTGACGATATACTCCACAATGTATGTCGGAGTGTAATAAACACCACCGGCCTTTTTGACTTCCGGTTTATCTTCAACTTTCGCCTGATGGCCTTTCGTTAGCCTGATAACTTTCCCCAGGAACTGTTCGTACACCTGGCCCAATATATCAGCCGGCAATACTGAGAACTCATACGGACAGTCTGGATAGTACAGTCTGCCAATGATATCCTGCAAGACCGAATCATCAATTTGCAGTTTGAGAGTCAGCTCATCTGGCTGTTCAGGCCGTTCTTTTTCCTTCGCAAAGTGAAATAGCCCTGAGTTATACTTTTCATCCGCCCTGTAGAAATGCTCGACCAGACGCTTGTATGTCCGCTCACCGTTCACTAGTGCCTGCAGTTGTCCATACGGTTCAATCCCACGATCTTCACAGATCCTCAAGAAGATGATCCTATCGATCGTGCATTGCACAGCGAAATTCAGTTCATGCTGGGTAAGCTTCGGATTCCTGAGTGCGATCATTCGCGCCAACTCATCTCTCCAGGCCTCAATTTCTTCGAGGAATGCATCATCAACAGTTGCAGTCCCCTTTTTGCCCTTTGCGGTTTCTGCATATTTGTCGAATGATCCACGGAGTATGGATTCGCGGGAAAACACAGAAGCTATTTCATCCCATTTTGTTATGTAATCGGGGTAGGTTAGCAGCTGAACACGACCCGTTGATGCCTTGTCGTGTTTCGAGGGTTTAATGCGGCAATCATACACCGATAGCTCCTCGAAATCCGATAGGATACTCAGCGGCAGTTTGGCCGACCATGCATAGCGGCGAAGTTGGAAAGCGGGAATGGGATCTGAGGTGATATCAACAGCAGGCTTTTTTGCCTCGACGAAAAACTTCCTGGTGCCTCCAATCCGGAAGCAGTAATCAGGGGCTTTCGTTGCTCCGCCGACCGTAATTGAGTCTTCGGAAATCACTTCTTTGTACTGCTCTGCAAACCCCTGCCTGTTCTCTACATCCCATCCCAAAGCCCCAAAGAGCGGATTTAGAAACTCCACGCGTAGCTGGGCTTCATTGTAGGCGGACGATCTGTATTGGGCACGGTTGGCATCAAAGCGGTCGACCAGACGCTTTACATCATCGGGGGCTTGCATAATCGAGGGCGGGGAAGTGGGTTTCGAGAAGAGCTGGATACGAATGAAGTTATGCCCTACATGGGACAAACGCAAACGTGGCCTGGACTCACTACTTTAGCCGCGCCATCTCCTCCTCCATATTCTTGATCTTCTCTCGAATCGGGTCCAGCTGCTACTTCTGCATCTTTGCCAACTCGGCACCTTTCGTTCCTTTCTCCATCATCGCCAGAATGCTAGCCACTCCCCGATATTCTCTCCGTGCATTTTCCATATCCTGCTGAATTTCTTCTTTGGTTCTCATGGATCAGTCTCCTTCGTCACAAGCGAGATACGACATATTTGTCGTATAGTCAATATGCCTCCTGAAATATGGCATAAGAACGTGGTTCCAAGATTACTTCGACAAGAAGGAGCACTTATGGAGAACAATCGAATGGAGGATTCATGACAATCGATAAGAAGTACAAACTGGAAAAGATTGTATCAAGAGATCCATCCAGAGAACATCTTCAAAACATCTGGATCACTAAGCATCATGCATTCGCAACGAATGGAATGATCCTCGCGGCCATCCCAATAACTGCAGACAAGGACGATACATCAGGTTGGCTTAGCGGTGATGCACTCAAACTCGCTCGGAAGCAATCATCAACGGACGATATCTGGATCGAACTGAACGGCGTGCAGAAACTGCCTGCTGGGACGACACTGCTCAGGCCTGATGATTCGATCAAGTTCCCCAGGGTCGCACCGATCTTGTTGCGGTCCTACAGGCACAGGAAGTCACAGGTCGCACTGAATGCAAGGCTGCTCAAAGATCTTTCCGATGCATTGGGTACAGAGGAAATCGTTCTTGAAATCGGAAAGTCTTCCGATGAAGCAGTACTGGTACGTTCGATGTCGAAGGGAAATGACGCACGAGGGTTGATCATGCCGATTCGGATGAACCGATAACAACAACTGGAGGCAATTCATCTATGGCGCACAATCTGAACATCCGTTCTGATGGCCGAGCAAGCATGATATACGTGAATCAGCCGCCCTGGCATGCCCAAGGTGTGAAACTGCCCAAGCTCGCAACATCAGCCGAAGTAATGGAACATGCAGGACTCGACTACACGGTCACAAAGCAGCCGCTTTACACACTGGCAGACAAGAAGAGGTTGGTGGAAGTGCCTGACCATTTCTGCACGATCAGAACCGATACCCATGCCGTGCTTGGTGTGGTTGGTGATCGCTACAGCGTCGTCCACAATACCGATGCCTTCAGCTTCTTTGACGCGTTGGTTGGCGAACGGGAAGCGATTTATGAAACGGCCGGCGTGCTTGGGCGCGGCGAACGCATTTGGCTTTTGGCAAAGCTTCCGTCATACATTCGCGTGGGCAAGAATGATATCGTAAACAAATATCTCATGCTCACGAATGCGCATGACGGTAGTTCGGTTATTCGCTGCAAATTAACTGCAATTAGAATCGTGTGCAATAATACCCTGTCCGTCGCGTTGGCTGGATCAGAACAGGAAGTCCATGTGCGACATACTCCCAGTGCCGTCGATAAGCTGAGGGAAGCACACAAGATTCTTGGATTGACGAACCAGCTGTATGCACAATTGGATACGATCTTCAATCGCATGCAACTCAGGAAGGTCTCCAACAAGGAGCTGCTAGCGTACGTGAAGCAGCTCGTACCGGATAATCCCCATGCCCAGAAGTTCACAACGCGAACGGAGAACATCCGTGACAAGATTCTGGAGCTGTATGAAACTGGTGCTGGTGCAGAAATGACAAAAGGCACTGCGTTTGGGTTGGTGAATGCCGTTTCAGAGTTCACTGATCACGTGCAGCACACCGGCAACCCGGAGAAACGCCTCAAGTCTGTCTGGTTTGGTTCGGGCGCAGATCTGAAAGAGAAAGCATTCCAGCAAGCATTGCAGCTTCTCCGTACTAACCAATAGCCGTCGCCCTACAATCCTACCGGCGGCTGTTTCATTTCTATCATAGGAAAAACCCCATGAGCAAATGTCCTATTGAATCCATTCTGGCTGAACTGTTTAAACTCATCTTTGGGGGCAGACCCCGATGAACCCGGTCTTGGATTTCATAGACCAGATCATCCGGGAAGCCGAAGACCGCAAGGACGCGGAACGCGTGGAGATGTCAAAACTCCGGGCCGATGATATGCTGAAGGCGCTTGCTGTGTTGGACAGCCAGATGTCCGATGTGAACAGCCTATGTGATACAAAGATTGTGCGCATCGAGGCCTACAGGCAGGCAGAACTTTCTCGGCTGGACAAGAAGAGATCCTGGATCACGTTCAACCTGGACGCCTATATCCGTGAATCAGGTGAAAAGACTATCCGACTTCCGAGCGGAACGATCAAGCTTCGTAAGGGCCGCGACAAGATCGTGATCGTTGCGATGGAAACGTTTCTGAAGGTCGCATCTCGCCTGGGATTTCTGAAATCGGTACCGGAATCTTTTGAGCCAGATCAACAGAAGATCATGGCATATCTGAAACGCACCGGATCTGTACCGGAAGGATGCGAATTCATTCCCGCTGACATCCGGTTCTCGTATACCACCACCTTGGAGGAGAAATCAGATGGAGCAAACACAGACGAAACAGAACGGGCGGCCTAAGGTCGATCTCAAAATGGGTGAGTTCGCAACCTTAACGCTACTGAAGGATAAATGCTATGCTGGAGAATCATCCTTCGGCCAGTATTTCCTCTACAACGTGAGGAACGAAGCAGGCGTTGAGTTGTCCTTTTTCGCGCCGGCTGATATTCATGCCAGTATTCTCGAGGCCGGATTAAAGACGGGCGATTCGTTCCTGCTTTCAAAGAAGGCTGTGCAGAATGGAAAGAAAGTAGGGGCGAAGCTGGAATTCGAGGCGGTGAAGAAGCCGGATTCAGTTCAGCCGGAACAACCGGGGAAGAAGGAAGATGTCCGAGTCGAATCTCCTGATGATGGGTTCCGGCAGTTGATGTATCGTTGCGTTTCTGAGGCTGTGCAGATTGTGAAGGATATCAACACTGTTCCTTGGCAAAATGAGGATATCAGATCGATCGCGCTGACCATGTTTATTCAGAGGGCGAAACTGGGCTAGACGCATCCCCCGTAGGCTTAACTGGGATCAATGAACGAACAGGACCTATTACGTACATAGCTGTTCATAAGAAAGGTCGGGAGGAACCCAGTTACGGGTCCTCCTCTTTCTTACCTTCTCTTCTTGCCCTTCAGATTGCATATCAGTAGCTTTTCGCCATAGGGAATTGGCCCGCATCCTGAACACCGTGAGATAGAAATGGGGAATCTCCGAAGTCCAGATACGACGGAGGTGTACTTCTCAAATGCTGGGGAAGCGGGCCCAATCGAAGTGTCATATCCCGGCTCCAAAGTCATACGATTCATATTCCGATCTGGTCCGGAGTGAGCTGCAGGATATGGCCACTTCCAATCTAAGAAAAGAATTTCATGTTCGCTGTGAATAACCATGAGTCATTAGGCCACCCTAACTTAAATTGAGGACCTACAATCGGAAAAGGAACCATGTTGAAGAATTTGGATCTGCATGATTTTCCCCGACGAATTCTTGACTTTGTTAATCTTTATGTTGCCCTACTCGCAATACTCGGTCTCCTCTCGACTATTGGATTCCTGTCAATCGACATAAGACCGAAAGTCGAGCTTCTGCGGCCCACCTATCTGTTCAATATGAATCAGATAATTCGCGCCTCAGAATCGGCGGGGGTCAGGATGTCAGTTTCGACTTCTGACTCAGTGATACAAAATTCACTCTGCACATTTGATGAGCCAAAAAGTAGATGGCGATTTCAGCTTCCATATGAAAGGTTGAAGTCAAAATCATGGGATCGTTGGTCAAGCTGGAGTGACAAGACATATGGATATTTCGTTGGTCTTGAAGACACTTCAGTTTTCAACATATCATTCAACGCCTCTGCGTATAGGAATGATGAAGAAAAGAGAGCAGGCTTAGGTATTCTCCTTGCGAAGGACATGTTAGATTACCTCCATGATTCTCTGTTTCTTGAACACAACAACAGATTGAAACTGAATCAACAGCTCGTCTCTCTTGACAAGAATCCGTTGACTATAATCAATGGCGCAAGGGGCTCTATGGACGGTGAGACATTTGGCAGCCTCATTGTCCGTGTGATCCCAGCAACTGTTATTTATTCTTACATTAGCGTTGCTAATAGGACAGACTATCCGATTGAGCATGCTCAATTGTTCATAAATGATGTGATCAGCTCGGGAGATCTTTCTGTAGTCGGGTGGACGGCGCTATCAGGTATCACTGAGTTGAACTCGAACGGACCGAACATTAGACTAACATTAGGAAGCATCCAACCAAAGCAGAGTGTTGAGGTTCTTCTAAAGGGACAGAGAATAATCAGGGCAAACGATGTTTCAATAGTACTGGCACCCCTATCAAATATTGATAAAGGTAAAGTGCTTCTCTACATGGGAATACTCTTACTGGTGGTTTGTGTCATCTCTGTTCCGAATTGGGTATCTCAGGGGAACAAGTCGTAGATGCATTTGTTTTGGCGAGTGGCAAAAATGAGAAGCGCTGGCCTCCTTGATTTGTTGCTCGCGCGTTCGGAATACTGGCCACGCCGTGCCGGGACATACCGACTTGGGGCCTCGAGACCGATTCCCAGGTAACTACGATTCCTTGCGACGAGGAGGTTGTTTATTGCCCCTACCTGACGATATCGTTTTCCGTTTTACGTAGATGGATTGAGGTGCAATCCGGTAACATCATTATTGCGGCTGACTGTGAGTATTCTGACACGAAACCGCTCGATGAGTGGCGCAGATCGCCACCGCGCTGCCAACTCCTCAAATTTGGGTGAACTGGGAACCGCGACAGCGAGAATGTCTGTTTCGTTCACCTCTTTAATCGTGAGAAGTTGGCCCAAGGCCTCACGAAGTAATGAGTACTCTTGAGAACTCACACTCCTCACGAGCGGTCCCTTCTTGCACTCAACCCGCAATTTACCGCCAGTTAGTAACTGGCTTACCACGTCACCATTACCAGGTATAGAGTCAATTTCGATTTCTTGGCTGAATTGCGAGTTCCTGTACTTACCCTGGAAAGAACGTAGTAGGCCTTCGTTAGCCCAACCATTACTCCCAAGAAACTCCACAAGAGGAAAGTGAACCGTATCGGCGGATTGGACCTGCGCACCGTCAATTGAGACTCGCACATTACCAGATGCAAAGCCTTTCTCGATCAGGAAAAAGGCGAGTCGGAGACTGACTTCTGCCTCAGGCATTCTATCTTCAGGCAGAGTATTCATCCCTTATGGAGTAAACGAATGCGACATCAGCCGGGTTTGGCTGTAGTTTTTGAGTTGGCACTCATGGGAACATCAAAGCTCGCCGTGGAATGCTCTTTACCTTCTGAACCATCTTGTGACGATGTCGACAAAATAATGCTGGTGTTTGTTTTTTCTCAGGCCGGATGCCAAACATTAATACTCAACGCGGCGAACCCTTTATAGATGTTGGGTGTGTTCAGAATGCCCTGGAAGTCGGAAGACTCGTTCTGTAGGGCATATGACTCGCCGCACCTCGCAGCGCCGTCAACTAGCAGCTGCCAAATGAAAGCCACGATAGTACGAGTGCCAACACATTCTCTTTCAACAACGGAAATGTCGTTGATTAGCACATCATGTGTTTGGTGGCTGGTGGGTTTAAGGTCTGCTCAAACCAGAATCCTTTTCTGTAACCTTCTCGAAAGTCTGCTAAGTCGTTACGTTGTCTCCTGAGTAAGTTTGAAGCCTGAATCTATATGGCCTGATGGCAACTTCGATATCTCCGCGAGTGCCTTGTCGAAAATCAGTCGCGCATAAATAAGGAATTCGGAAAGCAACCCAGAGGAATTTGCATAGTCCACCTGCCAGAAATGCTCCCCTTCTCTCATATGGATGCTATTCGATTTCCAGTTGGGGTGGACGATCTCAGATAACGAACCATACAACTCTCCTAACCATGGCACGCTTTCCCGCATTTCATCTTTGTCAAGAACCTGTATCATCTTTCCTACCGAGACTGCCTTGTAAGGCTCCCCAAAAAACCCCAAAGAGATCGGTGCTTCCGTTGAGTTTGATCGCTGTCCAAACACCATACTAAGAACAGCGTTTATGAAGGCAAAATAATCCTTCGGATCAAGAAACTTCTTCTCTGCACACAGAAAACAAGCATAATGTGAAGCTGCCAGAATTTCAATCTCTTGACGAATGCACATGGCACCCACAAATGCATTTCTTAGGTTGATGGACCAAATGAATCCTTCAAGCAAGGCGGCTGATTTGACCAGGTACGAGTTAAAGAGGAAACTCAGAGAGTGGTTAACAAGCTTCGACAATGCGTTCAAAGGGAAATCATATTCATTGACATTGATCACCGATCTGGATTGCAGGTTCACAGTGAGCGATTGGATAGCCTCAATAAAACGGTTGAGTTCAGCTAAGACTTCATCTTCGCTTGGCGCAGCCAACATCTCAAGGCGTCTTCTATAGTAATTCGAAAGCAGCCCTTCGATTTCCAGAAAAAGCGGTTCTTGTTCTGGGAACATGCGATACAAGCTTCCATAGAATTTCATCATTGAGACACCTACAAATGAAACGACCCCAAATTCAATATCAGAAATAGGGGCCATGCCTGAGCTTTGCCTTCACCACAAGTGCGTGCGGGTAAGATAGGCGGCTGATTGGCGAAAGCATGCGCAGATGATTGATAAGAAAGGCGAGTGGCCCGTTGTTCGATTACTTCACCACGTATCCTGCCGGTACCGCGAATTTCTCGGGGGGCACCTTTGCGTTTTCCTCGAACTTCACGGCTTTGATCTCGCTCCGCATGGTCGAGCTGGAGAGGTCTATCATCAGGCAAACGTGGCCGTATCCGGCATACACGGTTTTGTCGGCGGAAGATCCCACCATGAATGATTCGCAGTTCTTCCCAG
>Ga0182021_10006107_pt1 | contig 14306 bp, 8 predicted proteins | sample 612E3MmetaG_FD_120493 | JGI IMG/M metagenome (GOLD analysis project Ga0182021, IMG submission 120493) | Permafrost microbial communities from Stordalen Mire, Sweden - 612E3M metaG (Illumina Assembly) | ecosystem: Environmental > Terrestrial > Soil > Wetlands > Permafrost | place: Sweden... | reverse complement strand
GCCTCGGTGAAGGGCCATGAAACATGCGGCAACTGCGAACCAAGCTGTTGTACCTGCTTTTCCAAATGGATGCGCAACCAGCCTTCGGGTTGAACGGCCCCGGGCGACAGCGCATGGAATTTTGCATACGCAGGTGAGGGAGAGGGCGACGATGCGTTCGCTGTGCCAAAGAGAGGGGCAGAACTCAATGCGGCTCCCGAACTTATTAGCAAAAGGCGCATGAATTCGCGACGATCAAGATCGAAGCCTTCACGCTTCTTTCCGACTTCCATGTCCTCTCCTTCTTGGAATGTGTTATCCAGTCCGGTTGATTGTCGTGCATACGCCGCGACAACTGGCGGCCGTTCTCGCGTACCAGGTCAGGGCACGGACTTGTCGGGATCCGCGGGGCAAAGCCCGACTCCACACCGAGCAGACGTCACGCCTTTGCCTTCGATGATAGTGTAGATGCGATCCGCCGCCGGCAACCGTATCGATTCTTTCGTACCACTCGGCCAGTGGATCTCTACACTCTCCACTGCCGTGGCATCGCCCAGGCCAAAATGCACGCGGAAATCGTTGGACGAGAGGTAGCTGCCGCCGCTCAGCACGTCTCCACGCTGGCGGATACCTCCCGCAGTCAGGTAGACGGTTGCGCCCACCGCATCGCGCGGACTTTTCTCGCCCCCGATGAGCTGCAGTTCCACCCAGTGGTGGTGATTCGGGTTCACGTTGCGCAGTAGGACCGGAACCCCATCCATGTTGTTGATCACCACACCGATCTTGCCGTCATTGAAAATGTCCCCGAAAGCCGCACCGCGCCCGACGCTCACCACTGCAAGTCCCGTACCTTCCACTGCGGGCACGAGCTCGAACTTTCCGTTCTTGAGGTTGTGAAACAGCAGCGGACGCTCGGCATAGGTCGTCCCCCACTCGGGATGCTGATCCACCGTTGGAAAGACGTGGCCGTTGACGAACAGCAGGTCCTTCCAGCCATCATTGTCGTAGTCCAGAAACCCGTCGGCAAAACCAACGAAAGGGATCGTGGGCAGCGCGACCCCGACCTCATAGCTCACATCCTCGAAATTTCCCTTGCCGTCATTCCGGAAAACTACATCGTAATCGTCGGAGAAAGTGGTGCTCACCAGATCCATGTGCCCGTTGTTTTCGTAATCCCCCGCGGCCAGGCCCATGTTCGCCACCTCGCGGCCTTCCGAATTCAGAGCGAAGCCACTCGAGTAGCTATCGTCCTCAAACGTTCCGTTTCCCTTGTTGATGTAGAGATAGTTCGGCGATGTGTCATTCGCCACCACCAGATCGGGCTTGCCGTCGTTGTTCACATCCACAAATAGCGCCCCGAGGCCGTAGAACCCTTTGGGATCGTCGACGCCCAACTTCTTGCTGACGTCGGTGAACGTGCCATCTCCGTTGTTGTGAAACAGATGGTCCTGCTCGCCTATAAGCCCGCGAGGACCGCACATCACTGGGGTGCCGCGAAACGCGCACATGGCAGATCCCGCCTCTTTGCCATCGGCGATGGGCAGACTCTTGCGGTCAAATTTCAGGTAGCCTGCGACAAACAGGTCCAGACGACCGTCGCCATCATAGTCGCCGAACGTTGCTCCCGTCGACCATGTGCCCAACGCTACTCCAGCTTTCTCGGCCACATCGGTGAAAGTTCCGTCGTGGTTGTTGTGATAGAGCCGGTTCTTCCCATAATTCGTGACGTAGATGTCCGACCATCCGTCGTTGTCGAAGTCGCTTACCACCACTCCGTAACCCCAACGGTCATTGGTCACTCCGGCTTTCGCCGCCACGTTTGTGAACGTTCCGTCATGATTGTTATGGAAGAGCGCGGCATGGGGTGGCGTTTCCGTGCCGTCCAAGGCCTTGTAGGTCGAGCCATTCACCAAATAAATATCCAGCCAGCCGTCGTTGTCGTAATCCAGCAAAGCAACTCCGGGACCTTTGGCTTCCACAATGAATTTCTTTTCCGTAGTGCCCGCGGTGTGGTGCCATTGCGTAAGGCCCGCCTGCTCGGCGACGTTCATAAAAACGACAGGGCCCGCTTTTACGAAACCGCCAGCGGTGATGGGCCGGTTTTGCAAATCATAAACAGCCTTGGAAGGTGTGCCCGTGGCCATGCCACTCATTTGCTGCGGAGACGTCTGCGCCCATCCGCGAGGTGCGGCCAGGGGAAGCACAGGAATCAGAAGCCTCGACACAACAACCAGCGCTGGCCTGTTTCGCATAGGGGACACTTTCAGTTCTTGCCGAGCGCCGTAGCGATCGCTTTCTCTGCCAGAGGCACCATGACGGCATAGCCGGTCTTGTTCGGATGGACGCCGTCCTCGGAGAGTTCCGCCTTCAAACCGCGCTTTTCGTTCGCCATGGACGAATAGTAGTCGAGGAATATTAACCCTTCCTTCGCGGCGTAGTCTTTTATCCAATCATTTAAAGCGCGAATCTTCTCCACCGGCGCCAACTCCGGTTTCCACGGATACTGGAAAGCGGGCACGAGGGAAGAAAGAACCACGCGGATTCCACTTCGCTTCGCCACGTCTACCATCGACATCAGATTGTCTTCGATCGCCCCGAGCGTCATAGGACCGGTGTTTTCCGCGATATCGTTGGTGCCGGCGAGAATCACCACCACGCCCGGCTTCAATGCGATCACGTCTTGGCGAAAGCGCAGTAGAATCTGCGGTGTGGTTTGCCCGCTAATTCCACGATTTACATAAGGCTTGCCGGGGAAAGAGTCCGCCAGCGTCCAGAACTCCGTGATGGAATCACCCAGAAACACCACTCTCGATTCCCCCTACGCGGGCGCGCCAAGCTTTGTATCGTCGTCGCGGTACTTGGCCAGATTGGGCCAATCGCGCAAGCTCGATCCCATTTCTTTCTGATTTTCCTTGAGAGCGGCGCACGGGTCCGCCGGCTGCTGCGCCGCCGCGGTCGCCAACAGAATCAAACCGACAAAACATACAGCGACCGCCTTCACAAACGAACGCATCATCTTTTGTCTCCGGATGTCCTCGATGTCATTGTTGATCGTTTCCGTCATTGGGGAGGGCAGAGTCCCCGACCGCAGTGGCCGCTCTCTGGCGGCGCTGCCGCTGGATTGCTTTCATCTGCTCGATTGCCGCGGAGGCATTCTTCGCGTCGCCGATCTTGAGATAAGCGCGAGACAATTGATAGTGGACACTGCCATCCTCATCGCTCTCCAGGCCCAGTTTCAGGTGGTTGATTGCATCCTGCGTCGTGCCCACACCTCCAAGTAACTCCGCTTCACCAAGCAACGCATGGACATGCGGGAGCGCCTGCGGCTTTACACCGAGGCTCTTCTCCAGAAACGGCATGGCATTGACGAAATCGTGACGCGACACCAGTGCTTCACTCATCAACAGATTCAATTCCGGATCGTCAGGGCTTTTCCGAAGCGCTGTCTGAACTATCTCGACAGTCTTTTCGACATTTGCGTTGCCGAAATATGCATTGGCTAGCCCTAGAAGCGCGGCAACGTCGTTTGGCGACTTCGCCAATGCCTGCTCGTATTCGGCTTGCGCATCCTCGTAGCGGTGCTGCTGGCGATAGATATCTCCGAGAAGGATGTCGCTCTTCGCCGAGTTTGGCTCCAGTTGCTGAAATTTCGCTAACGATTCGAATGCCAGCCGTTCATTCGCCTTGATCGACCAGTAAAGCGCTTGCAGGGAATGCGGCGACATCGCCAAAAAGGCAGCGCTCGCATTTGCCGAAAGCTCGTAGTCCCCTGTCAGGAAGGAACAAGTAGCCAGCAACAGCAAGCTGTCGGCACTCCCCTTCGCAGGGTCGTTCTTCAATCGATTGGCACACTGTCCGTAGCGTCCAGATGCGCAATCTTCTTCGGCTGCACGTCGATAGTCACGAAACGGCAGCGTTGCGCCTGAATGCTCGCTCGTACCTGCATAGCTTGTGCTCACCATTGGCCCAGGTTGCGGCGGCGCTCCGCTAAAAACTGCGGCAAGCAATTCGTACAATCCTGCCTGGATGTCCCCGGAATCGTGCCGTTCAGCGAGAAAGGCTCCAAACGTTGAGGATCGATCGGGCAGCATGGCTTCTGCTAGTAAGGGAGAATTGGATCGCATAAAACCCTGATCATGATTCCATAACTCCTCCAGGAGTTTAAGCGCCTCCATGTTGGAACCACTGTCGATGTAGCTCCGTGCCAAGCCAAGCGTAGCGAGGGCGCAACTTGGTTCCGCCTGCCGTTCGTCTTCGAACTCCAATCTAGCGTTCGAGCCATAATGCTGCTTCAAGTACACGAAACCTAATTCAGAGCGCATACACGGAGGCTGCGGCTTTGAGGCGATGATGTGTCTATATAAATCCACTGCCTCTTTGTACCGGGATTGTTGAGTAAGCGATTCAGCGAAGAGCGCGTTGGCATATGCCGAACCCTGACCTTCAACTGACATTTGCCTTCCTTGACGCTCTACTTGTGCAAGATAGGCAATCCCCAAATCGAACCATCCCGAACCATCTCTAGCATCGAGAGTTATTGCGCGCCTGTATTCCTGAACCGCCAACGGCACCTTTCCCAGGGAATAGTAGGCGCGACCCAGTGTCAAAAAAGCCAACGGATCGGTGCTTTTGATCTTCACGGCTTTCAACAAGAACGGGATCGCCTCGCTTGCCTTATTCGCGCGCACATAGTCGATACCAAGAAAGAGGATCGGGGCATACAAGGATGGCTTGAGCCGATTCGCCTTGCGGAAGCTTTCGATGGCTTCGTCGTAATCGCCCGTCTCATGCTCCATGAGGCCAAGATTGGTCCAGAGTTCCGGCAGATCGCCTTGGATCTTCACGGCCTTTTTGTAAAAATCCGCAGCGGATGCATAGTTGTTCATGGATTGGGCTTGTCGGGCCGCCGTCAAAAGAGCATCGAACTCCAGCCTCTGATCCTGTTGGCCGAAACCGGAGGCAAGCATGACCAACAGGATGAGCAGGAGAAGTGCGGAACGAGTCGTCACGGGCGAACTACCAGTAGAACTTACCTCCGAATTGAATCTCCCTGCTGGCGAAAGCACTAGTGATTTGACCAAAGCCTGAAGGGCAATTGCTGTCCGCGTTGGGATCACATCCGCCGTAGGACCCATTCGGGGCATAAAAGTTCGGGTGATTGAAAGTATTGAACATTTCCGCGCGGAACTGCAACCGCGTCCCGTGCATGAGAGTCCAATTCTTCATGATCGCGGTATCGAAGTTCTTATAACCCGGGGCCCGCAGGCCGGAGAAGTAGCGCGGGGCTGTGCCGAAGGTCCCATAGGCTGCATACGCAAATGCCGCGGTATTGAACCATTCATTGATATTCGGATGGGAGGCATGCACATCGCCAATGACATCTGGCCTTGGATTTCCCCCGAAGGAATCAATATTATTCCCAGACACGGCGATCGGGATCCCCGATTTGAAGGTGGCATTCCCGGATACTTCCCATCCGCCAAGCACTGCGTCCGTTGCGCGGTTGAAGTGCGAAGAGATCGTCTTGCCCCTGCCAATGGGAAGGTCGTAGACATAGCTTGCCACCAAGCTATGAGTAACATCGCCCGCATCCACACTTTTTTCAGCCGCCAGGTTGTAGTTATTAGCTGTGCCCTGATTCCCAACATATGCCCACGTCTGATTGCCTTCCACATTGTCGAGAAATTTGGAGTAGGTGTAGTTGACCAGCACATTCAGCCCGCTATGGAAGCGATGTTTGTAGTTTACCTGCAAGGCATTGTACGTGGAGGAACCTACAGGAGGAAGCGCTTCCCCGACGGCGCAGTATTGAGGATATGGGCTCAACAACTGCGCCTGCACTACCGTCGTCTGGTCTAAGCCACAAGGGCTTGCTCCAGCATTAAAATTGATAACTCCATAAAATGGATTCGGAACCAGAGCGTTTAATTGCGACGCGGTGTACTGTAAAAGATACTTTGGATTGAGCTGGTCCCGATTTTGTCCACTGTCAGGCAGATGCGTCCCGTTATTTGCAACATAGTCCAACTCGAGTGAATCGCTTGGCGTGAAAGCATATTGCAAACCAAACATGCCCTGTTGAACATAGCTGGATGCGCGTTTTCTAAAGTCGCTGCCATTAATACCGTATCCGAGATCCTGAAGCGCCCCTAACGATTTCCCTGTCACCGGTATGAAACCACCCGGCCACGGATTTGATAAAGATAGGCCTGCGATCGGAGTCAAGCCTCCGTTCACTGACGCGGTGACTTGTGTAGAAGGAGAATAGCCGTCAAAGCTGGCCATAGCAGCAAGGTTGTTAGAGGATGGCGTGTAAAATATTCCGTATCCACCTCGGAAGGCAAGCTTGGGGGTCGGCTGATAGCTAAACCCTATCCGTGGAGCAAAATTATCGTAGTTGGTGTTGTAGGCCCCGCGATTGCTCGATGAGAGGAACTGAAGCTCGCCGGGCAGCGTCATCGTCGGGTTGAGCTGCGCTCCAATCGGGTTGATAGCATTGGGGTCAAATACCGACCCGAGGTTATGGCGAACAGTTGGCGCGGTTTGAATTTCGTAACGGATCCCAAGATTCAAAGTTAGCTTTGGCTGAGCGCGCCAGTCGTCCTGTAAATACCAGCCAAAACGATGTATCGCCATTACAGGGTTATAGGAAATGCCCGCCGATCCACCATCGGGAAACCCCGATACGCCAGCGGGGTTAGCGGGGTTCCCCAACAGAGCTTGAGCTAAACCGTTACCCGTGTTGCCGGTCGGGTTAAATGGATCCGGTCCAGCCGTAAAACTACCACCAGCAATTATTGAGGTTGAATAGTTTGAAGTTTGGTCAGCTTGCAACTCAACGCCCATAAAGCCGAAAGACATCGTATGTTTCCCCGCAAGTTTCGTGAAATCGACGGCGACACTTCCGACTGGGCCATGGTTGGTTAGGGAATCTCCTCCCCCCGAGTTACCTATAGGCGCATAGTCGCCCAATTGTATGTACGGGAACTGTAAGGCATCATCCAGATAGGCTGGAAGGCCCAGGCTGGAAGGGTGGAACCCAGCTGACTGGACGGTCGCCTTCTCGTGCCAAAGTCCGACTCCCGCAGCCACGTTTATCAGGAAGGTCTGGCTGAAGACGCGACTGTAATCGGCGGAAAGGTTATACCGGTTGTCGTTCGCAATATTGCCTGGACCTGCAGGATTTGTAGAACCGTAATACGCCGGGGCAAATGTCTTATTTTCCTGTTTATAGGAGTACCGAAAGAAGATCCTCGAAACATTGCTGATGTTATGATCCACACGCACCAGATATTCATTCGAAGACGCAGGTGAGTTTCCAGACGTCACTAAGTTGTTGGCGGTCGCAGTATCGCTGGTTGCCTTGGGAAAGTACCCCATCAACTTCGCGCCCAAGCCATTGGGATCATAGTAGCTATCGTGCGCATTGGATAAAATATTACCTGAGATTGGGTTGCGAATATAAGCGCCGCCGCCAATTGAATAGGCGCTAAGGGGGTCATAGATTTGACCTGAAAGAATCGGACGCCCTAGTGCGTCTGTGCCCACTTGAGGACCAAGCAGTTCAGAGAAATCGCCCGCGCGCTCCCGGCTATCCGGGACCGTGAAATAGGCAACCGACGGATTAGCCACGCCAAAATGCTCATAGGTTCCGAAAATGAATGTTTTCTCCCGTTGTTCGTACAAGCCTGGTATATAGAGTGGGCCACCAGCCGATATGCCGGCTTGATTCCGGTTGTAGGACGACTTTGGCACGTCGTTGTGGTCGGCAAACCAAAGATTGGCATCGAGAGCGGAATTTCGATAAAACTCATAAGCGGAGCCATGGAACGCGTTGGTCCCCGATTTGGTGACGACATTGATTACGTTTCCTGTGCTCCATCCGTACTGGGCGGTAAACGAGTTGTTTTGGAGTTTAAACTCCTGGACAGCATCCACCGAGGGAACATAGATGACCCCTCCCCACTCGGCGTCGGTATTCCACGCGCCGTCCAACAAAAACGCTGTAGTTCCAAAAAAACCACCGGAGAAATGCAAAAACGAGGCATCCTGGTCCGCATTATCGGTGGTATTGGTACCCCCGGCCAGCATTGACTGGTTTTCCGAGCTGTTGTTCACGGAGGAGTTGAGGGTTGCGAGGCCATAGATGTTCCGCATATTCAGGGGAAGCTCAACCACTTGCTTGCTGTCAATATCTGCCGATATATTTGCGTTGTCGGTATTCAGCAAGGAAGCTTGGCCGGTAACCGTCATCTGTTCGGAGATATTTCCAATTCTCAAGCTTACGTCTTGGCGGGCAGCCTGGCCGGCATCCAACAGAATCCCTTTCTGTATGTACTCCTCGAACCCCTTGGCTTGGATCGCAAGCTGATAGGTGGAGGGCGGAAGCAAGCTGAACGAGTATTGTCCCTGCGGACCTGTGGTAAAGGTTCTCGTGATCCCTTTCTCTTGACTGGTTATGGTTACATTGGCGCGAGATATTAAAGCCCCGGACGGGTCGGTAACTGTGCCACCAAGTGTTGCCATCGTTACAGCCAATTGCGCATAGGCACAGGGGACACAGAATGCCACGAGAATAAGCAGAACTATGGCTCCGCGCCAAGATGATAAAGACTGTTGTTGTTCCATTTGGTCGTTCTCTCCTAAGATCTGATCTAACGTGCCGCCGGGCTCCGTGTAAGCCGATCCCAAGCGCCGAGTGACGGTTCAGAAAACTGCAACTTTCAGAAGTCGGTGAAAATGAAGTCGTTGTATCTGATACTCGGGTGTCGAGCCGCGAGTTTTCATTTGTTTTCTCAGATGCACCTTGTATTTGTCCACTCCCCCCTCAGGCGTATCGCAGACAGTGAGAGAACTGGGCTGCCTTTTCTAGCTACTGCCGTTCCACTGTGCAAGGATCCCATGGTTAGTCTTTAGTTCACAGGAACGGCCTTGTATGCTGCATGCGACGGCTTGTGCGTTCCGCCGTACTTGATGAGTCCAAACCAGTCCTCAATGTTGGTTTTATCAGTCCCGCCGTCCTGATACGTGTACCAGAACAAAGGGCCAGCCCAGCTATAGGTCGCCTGGAGTCGATAAGCAATCGTTATCATTTTCGCTTGCACCGCTTCTGTTACCGCGCCGTTGCCGCTGCCTCCGTTGGTAGGAGCCCCGTACTCTGTCATCCAGATCTTCTTGTTCGAATCGCCGTGTTGAGTCATGATTGAGCGAAGATTATCTGCGCCGGTGTACATCTGCGTCCACCAATAGGCGCTGCCGTCGGTGGCGCTGGGAAGAGCGGGGTAAGTGTAAGGATGGTCTCCAACACCGTCGAGATAAGGTTCGGCCCCATCCTTATATATGTCGGCCAGAAAGGTCATAGGCGTTAAAGAGGGGCTACAGTTGCACGCGGGAGCCAAACCCCCAGTGATCACAGTGGCCGTGGGGTCCACCTTCTTGATCGACGTATAAGCGGCCTTCAGCAGTCGAGCGTAGCCGGAAGGGTTAGCCGAGGGCATCCAGAAAGACCCTCCATTCGGCTCGTTCCATATTTCCCATGTGTGCACGCCCATCGGAGCATATCGCCTCGCCAAGTAAGAGGCGAACGCAGCGTAGGCGCGCGCGCTTTGGGGGGGGTAGAACTGATAGCCTGGCGTATTCACTGACTGACCGTTCGCCCACGGGGGGCAGTAATCGCTAATGCCGAGAATCTGAATGCCGTGGGCGGCGGCGGCTTGCACTTCCGCGTCATAGGGAGCGGTTTCATAACTAGTCGCGTTGTTAGGTTGAATCTGGCTCCAATCAAAGTCGATCCTGAGCCAGACAGCACCGAGATTGTTAAAATCCTTCATGATAGTGTCAAGCTGACTGTGGGTGTAGCCCGAGTCTGCCCATCCGGCCGCAATACCTTTCCGGCCGGTTTGTGCTTGACAGCCGATGGCAAACACCAGGCATATCGAGATGAAGAGGATAAGACGGCGACCGATGGTCATCGGTGTTTCTCTTTCTATGGCTATGGTTTTGTCCTAGTTTTGTATACACCTGGTTTTGTATACACCTGGGTGTTGACAAAACCTGTAGGCGCCAAGGGTGCGCGGAATCGCGAGCCGCTGCTTTGGTCATCAGTCCTCGCGTTTTCATAGTAGTCTCGCCTTAGAAGGTTTGGTCACTACCGCCAGCAGCAACGAAGGCACCCGGTGGAATTCTGAGGTCCATCGTGGTACATGGTTGTAAACTCCCCGGCGACTCATGCACCCTCTGGTTGAAAGACCTGCACGCTTCCGAACGCTGATGGTGCATCTAGAAGTTGCTTCGGCTAAGGGGAATTCACAGAGAAACCTCCGACTACTTACCGTAAACAGCGCGTTTCCAGGCTCCGTGTGACGATCACACGCGTGACCAATTTCGAGGTGAGTCATTCAGGCGTACGGAGCTTCGTAACACGCTGCAAAATAAACGGTTGCGTACAATTCTATTCCGCATGTCCAACGGCGATTTGGTGCGTTGGGACAGACCAAACCCCGCCGTTTCCAGTCGAAGGCTTACGGCCTAGAACCGAAACGTAGATTGAGTGCTTGACGTCAGCCGTTTGGCAAAATTAAAGTTGTTCCGTGCCAGATCGGTGTTTGCGCAGCTTACGGTGAACGATGGAACCAGCGATCCCCCCGGAAGTGCTCTCTCCACCCGTGAGTACCCTGGGAGATGATCCCCGTTGGAAGCTAGCTTCGCAGGTGGTTGCTGCTTCCTGTTTCAAGAAATCCGCTCGCCTTCGCGAGTTCTTGCTTTATGTTTGCGAGAAGGCAATTACCGATCAACTCGACGACATCCGAGAACAAGAAATAGGGAAAGCTGTTTTTGGGCGACGGCCCGAGTACAACGCCGGAGACGATAACATCGTTCGCGTGGAGGCTCGGGAGTTGCGCAAACGACTGGATATCTACTTCTCTGGCGAAGGCCGAGAAGAACCGGTGGTAATTCGCATCCCCAAGGGAAGCTACGTACCAATCTTCGAGCCGCGAGACCCCGTCACCATACCTGCTAGCGAACCGCCCGTAACAGGATTGGCGAATCTACCCTCGGTTGCCGGAGATTCCGATCGGCCCGCAAAGCACGACCCAGCTACGGTTTTGCTAGTTGCGCTCGTCTTGGCGTCTTTGGTAGCGGTCTCGTGGCTACTCCTGGAAAACCGGCAACTTCGCCGCGGTCTGAGGACTCCAGCTGTCGCGGCCGCCTCAAAACAAGACAGCTTCTGGCCCCTGCTCTTCAGTCCCGACCGTCAGACGTTCATTGTTCTTTCCGATACATGCTGGGTTCTGTTGCAGGACTTCTGGCATCGTGACCGTTCGCTGCGGGATTATCTCTCGCGTCAGTATATGGCTGATCTGAATACGCCTGAGATGCGTACCGTGGTGTCACGCCATTTCACGGATATGGCGGACGCGACGATCTTGAGCGAGATCGTGCAATCGTCGTTCCCCTACTCGCAGAAGCTTGGCGTACGCAGTGCGCGTACGTTGGAGATCCAAGACCTCAAGACACACAACCTTATTCTACTGGGCAGTCGGCGCTCCAACCCCTGGGTAGAGCAGTTCGACCAACAGCTTCCCTTTACTGATGAATTCGATCCGCAGACTGGTCAGCCGTTTTACTCGAATCGATCGCCGCGCACGGGCGAGGCTGCGCGTTTCGTAACGAGAGGCAAAGACGGAGCCTGGGAAGAAACTTATGGTGCCATTTCGTTTCTGCCAAATCTGGGCCATAACGGAAACGTCCTCATCATTGAGGGAAGTGTTGCCGAAGGCACCGAAGCAGCCGGCGATTTCGTTTGCGACCCTTCCTTTGTCGATCAGTTACGCAGGCATCTCAGGCTATCGCAAAAAGACCCGATTCCGCATTTTGAACTGCTGCTGAGAATCAGTGCGCTCCCTGGCTCGCCGGCGAAGGCCGAATATCTCACCCACCGAGTTCTGCCGGACTGAGTCTGTAGTCCCCGTCGCAGGGCGCCTTCATTTCTCTCAGCTCCAGATAGTGGGTTCATCCATCCCACTATACTTCGCCTCCAACCGGTAGCACGTGTCTGCTCGCTGTTGCCCTGCTGACGGCGCATCTCCGCCGTCGCCGGGAAACACCCACGTCCAAGTCGGAACAGCATCGCCCAGGCGGAACGCGTGGTTCAAGAGTGGGACTTGCTGGGTCATGGCGGACGATTTATCGAGGGCTCCGAGTACTGCCCCATCGGAGACTCACGGGCCTGCCGAACATAAGGGTGTGGTAGGTTGAAGTCGCAAAAGGAAGATCCACAATCGGATCGTAAGCTCGATCCAGTGAAATGACTCCATGACCAGGCAGTAGTACGTCCCATCGAAATCGACCATCGAGACTGACATGGAATTTGGCGAGTTTTCGTAAAGAGTCGAGGTACTGCCCATTTTGCGCGTATGCCGTCCTCGGGTCGCCAAAGGCGGTTATCGTAGAGCAGGGTATCGCCCGCAAACAACACGTTTCCTCCTTGAATTTGCAAGAAGTTTTCGCTAGCACCTTAAATAACGCTTCGGTGTCTGAAGCGATGCGTGTCCTAGCAGGAATTGAGTCTGCTCAAGTACGGACCCAGACTTATGGGGCCGTTCGCCAGAATGCAGCAGCCTTCGCTCTTTTTCTATCTTGCTTTTCAAGTGATACGCTCATACCGTCGTTGCAGACCCAGCGATTTAGCAGCGTATCTTGATTGGAGCCTCGCACGCATGACAGCACTCAGACTGTCCATCACCTTGCTCGTTTTCCTGTTCACGACATTCGACCTGTCCGCCCAGGATCGTTCCTACGGACGCTCCGTTGTCGCCACGCCGTACGGTATGGTTGCCACGAGTCAGGTTTCGGCATCACAAGCCGGGGCGCTCATCCTCGAACGGGGCGGCTCCGCCATCGATGCCGCCATCGCAGCCAACGCTGTACTCAACGTCACCGAACCCACTTCCAACGGTATGGGCGGCGATCTCTTTGCCATTTATTGGGAGGCGAAGACAGGCAAAATCTACGGCCTGAATGCAAGCGGCTGGGCGCCGAAAGCTCTCACGATTGAGCATCTCCGGAAAAAGGGCATCACGGCAATGCCACAATTCGGTGTCGATTCTGTCACCATTCCGGGCGTGGTCGACGGATGGACCAAGGTGCATGATCGCTGGGGAAAACTGCCCTGGCGCGACCTATTTCAACCTGCGATCTTTTATGCCGAGCATGGGTTCCCGGTGGCGGAGATCATCCACGACTGGTGGGATGGAGATCGCGATGGCTTGCTGACGAATGCAGAAAGCCGCCGCATATTTCTCCCCAGTGGCAAGGTCCCCGAGACTGGCGAGATCTTTCGCAATCCCGATGTCGCCCGCGCGCTCACGCTGGTCGCCGACCAGGGCGGGGGCGCGTTCTATAAGGGAGAAATCGCCAAAGCCATCCTCAAAACTTCCGAAACACTCGGCGGAGCCATGACCGCCAATGACCTCGCCTCATACTCCGCCGAATGGGTCGAGCCGATTTCCACGAAATACCGCGATTGGACCGTATACGAGCTCCCGCCCAACGGCGACGGCATCGCAGCGCTTGAAATGCTCAATATTATGGAGCAGTTCAAGCCCGATCCCGCCGGTCCGCACAGTGCGGGTGAATTGCACACCCGAATCGAAGCCATGAAGCTCGCCTATGCCGACGTGAAGGCGTACGACGGCGATCCGCGTTTCAGCAAAATTCCGGTCGATCAGCTTCTCTCGAAAGACTTCGCCGCAAAACGCGCCTCGCTCATCGATCCAGCCAAAGCGAATTGCACGGTAGCCCCCGGGGCTCTCGGCACCAGCGATACCACCTACTTCACCGTCGTCGATCGCGAAGGCAATATCCTTTCCGTCATTCAAAGTAACTACAACAACTTTGGATCGAACGTAACCGTGCTGGGTATGGGATTCGCCTTACAGGACCGCGGGGGCCTTTTCTCGCTTGACCCCACGTCTCCCAATGCACTTGCCGGCCACAAGCGCCCGTTCCATACCATCATTCCCGCCTTCATGCAGCGAGGTGACGAGCACATCGGCTTCGGCATTATGGGCGGGCTGAATCAGCCGTTAGCTCATGCACAATTTGTGTCTAACGTCGCCGACTACCATATGAATATCCAGGCTGCTATGGAAGAACCGCGTTTTACCGATCGCCAGCAGCTCGGCTGCAGAATCGTCATCGAATCGCGCGTTACGGCCACCACCCTCGAAGCACTGACCAGGATGGGACATGTGCTGCAAGTCCACAGCGACTACACATCACTGATGGGGCGCGGCCAGGCAATCCTTCACGACAGCAAAACCGGC
>Ga0182021_10006106_pt1 | contig 14306 bp, 17 predicted proteins | sample 612E3MmetaG_FD_120493 | JGI IMG/M metagenome (GOLD analysis project Ga0182021, IMG submission 120493) | Permafrost microbial communities from Stordalen Mire, Sweden - 612E3M metaG (Illumina Assembly) | ecosystem: Environmental > Terrestrial > Soil > Wetlands > Permafrost | place: Sweden... | reverse complement strand
ACCGGGCACCTGGTCCTGTCCACCCTGCATACCAATGACGCCCCGCAGACACTGACTCGCCTGATGAACATGGGCGTTCCGACCTACAATGTTGCTTCGAGCATTATTCTGATCATGGCCCAGCGCCTGGCCCGTCGCCTGTGCACATGCAAGGTACCGATCAGCGTACCCGTTGAAACCTTGCTCAACGCCGGATTTACGGAAGACGATCTGGACGGCAGCTGGCAGTTGTTCGGCCCCGGCGGTTGCGAGCGCTGCAAGGGCTCAGGATACAAGGGGCGGGTCGGCATCTACCAGGTAATGCCGGTATCGGAAGAGATTCAGCGCATCATCATGGCCAGCGGCAGCGCGCTGGAAATCGCGGCACAAGCGCAGGTGGAAGGAGTACGTGATCTTCGCAGATCCGGACTGCTCAAAGTCAAGCAAGGCGTGACTTCGCTTGACGAAGTACTGGCGACCACGAACGAGTAGCGACGGTAGGGAAAGGACAAAACAATGGCAGCACCGGCAAGAACCGAGAAGCGGGAAATTGGCGTCAGGGAGTTCAACTTCGTCTGGGAAGGCAAAGACAAGAGTGGCAAGATCGTTCGCGGCGAACTGCGCGCCGCCAGCCAGGCGGTTGTCAGCACGACGCTTCGCCGCCAGGCGATCACGCCAGTAAAGATCAAGCGACAATCGCTGCGCAAGGGCGGTTCGGTTTCCGAGAAGGATGTGGCGCTCTTTACCCGCCAGTTGGCCACCATGATGAGGGCCGGCGTTCCGCTGCTGCAGGCATTCGATATCGTCGGCAAGGGCTCCACCAAACCAGGGGTGACGCGCCTCCTGACTGCCATCAGGACTGACGTCGAGACCGGTTCGGCGCTGAGCCAGGCGTTTCGCAAGCACCCTATTCAGTTTGATGCGCTCTATTGCAACCTGATCCAGGCCGGCGAACAAGCGGGCATCCTGGAGACCATACTGGAACGGCTTGCTGCATACAAGGAAAAGATCCTTGCCATCAAGTCGAAGATCAAGGCAGCGATGTTCTACCCGATCTCGATCGTCGCGGTGGCATTCATCGTCGTCGCCGTCCTGATGTTGTTTGTCATCCCCTCCTTCAAGACCGTCTTCAGGAGTTTCGGCGCTGAATTGCCGGCACCCACCCTGTTGGTCATTGCCGTTTCCGATGCCTTCGTCAACTACTGGTACATCATGTTTACCATTATCGGCGGCGGCCTGTTCTTCTTCTTCTACACCTGGAAGCGTTCGGTGCCGATGCAGATCGTCATGGATCGGTTTGTGCTGAAACTCCCGGTATTCGGCGACGTCCTTCGCAAGGCGACGCTGGCCCGCTGGACGCGGACGCTGTCAACGATGTTTGCCGCGGGCGTGCCGCTGGTCGAAGCCTTGACCTCGGTCGGTGGCGCTGCCGGCAACCATGTCTACAAGATGGCCACCCAGCAGATCCAGAATGAAGTCAGCACAGGCTCCAGCCTGACTGTCTCGATGCAGAACACCAATGTCTTCCCGACCATGGTGGTCCAGATGGTCTCAATCGGCGAAGAGTCCGGCCAGTTGGACACCATGCTCGGCAAAGTCGCCGATTTCTTCGAACAGGAAGTCGATGACTCGGTCGACGCGCTGTCGAGCCTTCTCGAGCCAATCATCATGGTGTTCCTGGGCGTGGTCATCGGTGGCATCGTGATTGCCATGTACCTGCCGATCTTCAAGCTTGGGTCCGTACTGTAGGCGAATCGTGTCGCCCCTCCCGGTAACCGGCGACCTTTTGGTCGTCCTGGCGGTCGTCATTGGCTTGCTGATTGGCAGTTTTCTCAATGTCGTCATCCATCGCCTGCCCAAGGTGATGGAGCGCCAATGGCTTGAGCAGTGCGCCGAATTGAGGGGCGAGGAGATCGTCGATGGCGAACCGTACTCGATCGTCCGTCCGCGTTCGCATTGCCCCCACTGCCTGCGGCAGATTCTGGCGGTCGAGAACATTCCAGTGGTCAGCTACCTGTTCTTGCGCGGCCGGTGCAAGGGGTGCGGCGCGCCGATCAGTCTGCGCTACCCTTTGGTCGAGGCACTTACCGGCTGCCTGTTCGGCTACTGTGCATTCCATTTCGGACCGACCTCATTGGCCCTTGCTGCCGCTGGTTACGTCGCCGCGATGATCGCGCTGGCCTTCATCGACTTTGACACGCAACTGCTGCCGGACGACATTACTCTGCCCCTGCTTTGGGCAGGGCTGCTGTTCAATATCACCGGCACGTTCACGGATCTGGCCAGCGCCGTCATTGGTGCCGTTGCCGGGTACGTCTCGCTGTGGTCGGTTTACCAGTTGTTCAAGCTGGCAACGGGCAAGGAAGGCATGGGGTTCGGCGATTTCAAGCTACTGGCGGCAATCGGCGCCTGGCTGGGCTGGCAAATGCTCCCGTTCGTCGTTCTGGCGTCATCCCTGGTCGGCGCCTTAGTCGGCATAGGATTGATCGTGGTGACAAAGCATGGTCGCAACGTACCTATTCCTTTTGGCCCATACCTTGCCGCCGCAGGCACCATCGGCCTATTCTGGGGCAAGCCCCTTACCCAGGCCTACCTAGGCCTCTTCTGAGCACTGGCCAGCGCTTGAATTGCTGGCAAAGCGACCCCATATTGTCGCTGCGTGCGTGCGCAAGTCCTTATTTCTGAGGCGCTTACGTTATAATTTTGTTTTTCCGGGGATTACCATGCCAATCTACGCCTACCGTTGCAGCAGTTGCGGGCTCGAACAGGATGTCATGCAGAAGTTGGCGGATCAGCCGCTGAGTACCTGCCCGGTCTGCAAAACCGATACTTTTGCCAAGCAACTCACTGCCGCCGGATTTCAGCTGAAGGGCAGTGGTTGGTACGCCACCGATTTCAAGGGTGGCAGCAAGCCAGCCGCGAAAACCGATAATCCGCCGCCTTGCCAGGGCGGCACCGGCAGTTGCGCCTGCAATCCCACCAGCGAGTAGAGCGCTTGAAACGGTATTTCATTACTGGCCTGCTCATATGGGTGCCGCTGGGCATCACGATTTGGGTGCTGTCGCTGATCGTTCGCAGCATGGATCAGTCGCTGCTGCTATTGCCGGCATCGCTACGCCCGGAGAGTCTCATGGGCGTCTATATCCCCGGCATAGGCACGCTGCTGACCCTGCTCGTGATCTTGCTGACCGGCGTCATCGCCGCCAACATCATCGGCCAGCGCTTGATACTGTTTTGGGAAGCCCTGCTTTCGCGCATCCCGGTCGTCAAGTCGATCTATTACAGCGTCAAGCAGGTGTCGGATACTTTGTTCTCGTCGAGCGGGGAAGCTTTCCGCAAGGCGCTGCTGGTAGAGTATCCGCGCAAAGGCAGCTGGACCATTGCCTTCCAGACCGGCTTCCCAGGTGGCGACGTCGTCAATCACCTGAAGGGTGAGCACCTCAGCGTCTATGTCCCGACCACCCCCAACCCGACGTCCGGCTTCTTCCTGATGATGCCGAGAGCAGACGTCATCGAACTTGACATGACGGTCGACGAAGCGCTCAAGTACATCATTTCGATGGGCGTCGTTGCGCCGGCAAACCACCATCCGGCCGGCAGCCCCGGCGATTCCCAGCAACCCTGATCCGGAACTTTCCGGGGTCACTTACCAGCACGGAACCAGCATGCGCACCCACTATTGCGGCCAGTTGAACGCCGGCCTCGCCGACCAGATCGTCACTCTTTGCGGCTGGGCTCACCGCCGCCGCGACCACGGCGGCGTTATCTTCATCGATTTGCGCGACCGTGAAGGTCTGGCCCAGGTGGTCTGCGATCCTGACCGGGCCGAGATGTTCACCATCGCCGAATCGGTGCGCAACGAATTCGTCCTCAAGATTACCGGCAAGGTGCGCCGTCGCCCGCCGGGTACTGAAAACACCAACCTGGCATCCGGCGAAATCGAAGTGCTCTGCCACGAACTCGAAGTGCTCAACCCGGCCGTCACGCCACCATTCCAGCTCGACGACGAAAACCTCTCCGAGCATGTGCGTCTGGTCAACCGGGTCATCGATCTGCGCCGGCCGCAGATGCAGAAGAACATGATGCTGCGCTACAAGACCGCGATGGCCTTCCGCCGCTTCCTCGATGGCCAGGGCTTCATCGATATCGAGACGCCGATGCTGACCAAGAGCACGCCCGAAGGCGCGCGCGACTACCTGGTTCCGTCGCGGGTCCATCCGGGCCAGTTCTTCGCCCTGCCGCAATCGCCGCAACTGTTCAAACAGCTCTTGATGGTCGCCGGTTTTGATCGCTATTACCAGCTGACAAAATGCTTCCGCGACGAGGACCTGCGCGCCGACCGCCAACCCGAATTTACCCAGGTTGATGTCGAGACATCTTTCCTCGACGAGACGCAGATCATCGACCTGATGGAGGCGATGATCCGCTATGTGTTCACGGAAGCACTCGCCGTCGAACTGCCCTCGCCGTTCCCGCGCATGACCTACGCCGAAGCCATGCGCCGTTTCGGTTCCGACAAGCCGGACCTGCGCGTCACGCTGGAGCTCGCCGAAGTCACGGATGCGGTCGCTGACGTTGCCTTCAAGGTCTTTTCCGGCCCGGCCACCAGCGGCGGCCGCGTCGCCGCGCTGCGTATCCCCGGCGGCGCCAGCCTATCGCGCGGCGAGATCGACGGCTATACCGAGTTCGTCAAGATCTACGGTGCCAAAGGCCTTGCCTACATCAAGGTCAATGACGCCTCGAAGCTAAACGAGGAAGGCCTGCAATCGCCGATCGTCAAAAACCTGCACCAGCAAGCCCTGAAGGCGATCATGGAGCGCACCGGCGCCCAGTCCGGCGACCTGATCTTCTTCGGCGCCGACAAGACCAAGATCGTGAACGACGCGCTCGGCGCGCTACGCAGCAAGATCGGCCACGAGAAGGGCTACGTCAATGGCAAGGCCTGGGAGCCGCTCTGGGTAGTGGACTTCCCGATGTTCGAGTTCGACGAGGAAGGCAAGCGCTGGTCGGCATGCCACCACCCCTTCACTTCGCCGAAAGACGGCCACGACGAGCTGATGCACACCAATCCCGCCGAGTGCCTTGCCAAGGCCTACGACCTGGCGCTCAACGGTTGGGAAATCGGCGGTGGCTCGGTGCGTATCCACAAGGCCGATGTGCAGGCACGCGTGTTTGAGGCACTCGGCATCGGCGAAGAAGAGCAACGCGCCAAGTTCGGTTTTCTGCTCGACGCCCTGCGTTACGGCGCACCGCCCCACGGTGGCCTCGCCTTCGGTCTCGACCGCATCGTCACCATGATGACCGGCGCCGAGTCGATTCGCGACGTCATCGCTTTCCCGAAGACTCAACGCGCCCAATGCTTGCTCACTGACGCACCATCGGCCGTAGATGAGAAGCAATTGCGCGAGCTGCACATTCGTCTACGCCAAACGGTTGAGACCCAGGTCGACGTCGGCAAGAGCTGACATGTGGCGCCTCGTCGTCGGCCTTCTGCTCGCCGGCCTGCTGGTACTGGCGCAGGCTGCCGAGGTGTCCAGACACGAGCTGCCCGCCGAGGCACGGACGACGCTGCAACTGATCGACCAGGGTGGGCCGTTCCCCTTCGCCCGGGACGGTGTGGTCTTCGGTAACTACGAAAGAGTGCTGCCCGCGAGCCGGCGCGGTTACTATCATGAGTACACGGTGGCAACGCCCGGCGCGCGCAACCGTGGCGCCCGCCGGATCATCGCCGGCCGGCAGGGCGAGCGCTATTACACCAACGACCACTACCGAACTTTCAGGCGAATCAGCGAATGAGCGGCAACGTCCACCTGCAGGCCATCCTGTCCAGCACGGACAAGGCTGGCGTATATCACCTGCCCCATACCGACAAAAAGCAGATCGTTGCCGCGGCGAAAGCCGCCGGGCTTACCTCATTCCGCGTCGATCTGGCCAAGGTCGGTACCAGGGAGCAGCTGCTGGCGGCAATCGCCGATGCCTTGAAGTTTCCCGCCTGGTATGGCCACAACCTCGATGCGTTAGCCGATTGCCTCGGCGACATGTCCTGGCAACCGGCAGAAGGCTATCTGGTGCTGCTTGAGCACTGCGACAGCATTTACGGGGCGGCGGAAGCTGATTTTCTGTCGGCCATCGAGGTATTTGCCCAAACGGCTGCCGACTGGCAGGATCAAGGTGTCGCCTTCTGGTGTCTGATCGAAATGCAGGCTGACGGCATCGCCTGGCTGCCGTCGGGCCCGTGACGCCGAAACTGCCCCGCTCCATTCTGGTCGTCATTCATGCCGCGGGCGGGGAAGTCCTACTCCTTGAACGTGCTGACCGGCCAGGATTCTGGCAATCGGTCACCGGCAGTCTCGAGCTTGGCGAAACACCCCTGGCGGCGGCGATTCGGGAAGTCAAGGAAGAAACCGGACTTCAGCCAACAGCCGAAACCTTAGTGGACTGCCGGCTATCGAACCGTTTCGAGATCTTCCCGCAGTGGCGGCATCGCTACGCCACTGGCGTCGAGTACAACGTCGAGCACGTCTTCAGCCTGCGCCTGGCCAACGCCTCGCCAATCAGCTTGTCGGATGAACATCTCGGTTACCGTTGGCTGCCCTGGCGGCAGGCTGCCGCCAAGTGCTTTTCCTGGAGCAATCGTGACGCCATATCAATTATGGCCGGCAGGTAGAATGGTGGCAGTTCTCCATCATTCCAACATTTGACATGAACGACGACACCGCTGCAGTCCCGGCCGCAACCAAAGCCAAGATCCTCGGCGAAGCATTGCCGTACATCAAACGGTTCTTCGATAAAACCATCGTCATCAAGTATGGCGGCAATGCGATGACCGACCCGACGCTGAAGGACAGCTTCGCTCGCGACGTCGTCCTCCTGAAGCTGGTCGGCATGAACCCGGTCGTCGTCCATGGCGGCGGCCCGCAGATCGACGATCTCTTGAAGCGCCTCGGCAAGCAAGGCAAGTTCGTCCAGGGCATGCGGGTAACCGACGCGGAAACCATGGACATCGTCGAAATGGTGCTCGGCGGCCAGGTAAACAAGGAAATCGTCAACCTGATCAACCGCCACGGCGGCAAGGCAGTCGGCCTGACCGGCCAGGATGGCAATTTCATTCGTGCCAGCAAGCTTTTGATCCCCAACAAGGACAACCCGGAAGAACTGATCGATATCGGCCAGGTCGGCGAAATCACTTCCATCGATCCGTCGATCATCTCGTTCCTCGACACCGGAGATTTCATCCCGGTCATCGCACCAATCGGTGTCGGCGCCGAGGGTGAAACCTACAATATCAATGCCGACCTGGTTGCCGGCAAGATCGCCGAAATCCTGCACGCGGAGAAACTTGTCCTGCTCACCAACACTCCCGGCGTGCTGGACCGCAACGGCCAGTTGCTGACGGGCATCACGCCCAAGGACATCGATGCCATGGTCGCCGACGGCACCCTGTCAGGCGGCATGCTGCCAAAGATCGGTTCGGCGCTGGATGCCGCCCGCAGCGGCGTCAGAAGCGTGCATATCATCGACGGCCGAGTCGAACACGCGCTGCTGCTGGAAATACTCACCGACCAAGGCGTCGGCACCTTGATCAAATCGAAATGAGGCCGTCGTGAGGACCGTGTCCAAGCCCGGCGAGCGCAGGTTGCAGATTCTGCAAACCATTGCCCAAATGCTGGAACATCCCGCCGGCGAGAAGATCACTACAGCCCTGCTCGCTCACAAACTATCGGTTTCGGAAGCCGCTCTATACCGGCATTTCGCCGGCAAGGCGCAAATGTTCGAGGGTTTGATCGAGTTCATCGAGTCCAGCCTGTTCTCGGTGATCAACCAGATCGCCAAGGATGAGGAAAATGGCCTGCGCCAGGTGGAACTCATGATGGTGACGCTGCTGGCTTTCGCCCAGAAGAACAAGGGGCTGACCCGCGTGCTGATCGGCGACGCCATCGTGTACGAAGATCCGCGCCTGCAGGCCCGCATCAACCAATTGCTCGACCGAATCGAAGCCTCGCTGAAGCAGGCATTGCGCGTTGCCGCCACCCAGGGGAGCCTGGCCGAGAATCATGATTTCATCGCCCACGCCGATGCCTTGATCTGTCATGTCGTCGGCCGCTGGCATCGTTTCGTCAAGAGTGGTTTTCGCCAGGACCCATTGGCCTTCTGGCCCGTACAGTGGCAGTTGCTGATAAGCTGAGGACAATCATGAAATCGAACCCGACCAAGACCGCGACCCGGAAGGCCCCGACCAGCAATGCCAGGAGCCCAGCACCGGCAACCGGCAAGGTGTTGCAGGAACTCAAACTGCTGGCCAGGGAACTCAATCACGCCGCCAAAGGACTCAGCAAGCGTAGCGCCAATGATCCCAAAGTGATCTCGGCCATCCTCGGCAATGTCGAACGGATGATGTCGGAAGCCGCCGACAAGTCGCTGGCCGAAGCGGAGGCTGCCAAGCAAGTCATTGCCGGCGCTCGGGATACACTGGGCAAGGATTGGTCGCGCCGTGACATCGAGATTGCACTCACCGGCATCAGCGGCCATCTGACCAACATCATGGTTGCCCAGGAATTCCAGGACCTCGCTGGTCAGGCCATCCGCCGGGCAATGAAGGCGCTGGTTGGCGCCATCGTCGTGGAGGCGTCCACCGACGACGGCAAATTGTCGCAGAACGAAGTCGACAGCCTGCTGAAGGGCTTAATGCCCTAGCAACTCGGCAGCTTCAAGCGCAAAGTAGGTCAGGACCCCATCGGCACCTGCACGCTTGAAGCAGAGCAAGGCTTCCAGCATGCAGGCATCGTGGTCCAGCCAGCCGTTTGCCGCAGCCGCCTTCAGCATCGCATACTCGCCGCTCACCTGATAGGCATAGGTCGGCACGCCGAACTCGTCCTTGACGCGTCGGACGACGTCAAGGTACGGCATGCCCGGCTTGACCATGACCATATCGGCCCCCTCCTCGAGATCCAGGGCCACCTCGCGCAAAGCCTCATCGGAGTTGCCCGGATCCATCTGATAGGTCTTCTTGTTGCCCTTGCCCAGATTCGCCGCCGAACCGACCGCATCGCGGAACGGCCCGTAGAAACTTGACGCATACTTGGCCGAATAGGCCAGGATGCGGGTGTGGATGAGCTTCGCAGCGTCGAGCGCCGAGCGGATTCGGCCGATGCGGCCGTCCATCATGTCGGAAGGCGCGACAACGTCAGCACCGGCTTGAGCGTGCGCCAGCGCCTGCTTTACCAGAGCGGCCAGAGTCTCGTCGTTCAGGACGTAGCCGCTTGGGTCGTCGGCGGCAATCAAGCCGTCTTGGCCGTGACTGGTATAGGGATCCAGGGCAACGTCAGTGATGATGCCCAGTTCGGGCAGTTCTTGCTTCAACCGGGCAACCGTCGTCGGCACCAGCCCCTGCGGATTCCATGCCTCTTCAGCGGTGAGGGATTTCTTCGCCGGATCGATCACGGGGAACAGCGCCAATGCCGGCACACCGAGCCGCAATGCCCGCTCCGCCAAAGGCAGCAGGCGATCCAGGCTCACCCGCTCCACTCCCGGCATGGACGCGACCGCCTCCTTACGCCCGCTTCCCTCCAGGACAAAGACCGGATAGATAAGGTCATCGACACTGAGCCGATTTTCCTGCATCAGGCGGCGCGAAAAATCGTCCTTGCGCATACGCCGCATCCGGCATAAGGGAAAGGCACCTGGCTGATTCATATTCTCTCTCGCAAAACGATTGAACTTTCCCAATCGGATCCCATCTTATCTCACAGATGGCGATCTGCCGTCTCCCGCTTCACCTCCCTGAGCGGGTGCCTTAATCAAACTTAAGGCGTTTCGCCCCCGGCCTCTCCCCTTTGGCCGGGGGCGTTTCTTTTCCCGCCGCCTATAACCATCCGGCAATAATGCCCTCCGCTTCTTCGCTGCCGGTTTTCTTCAGGCTGGAAAACAGTTGGACGGTTATCGGCGACCCCGCGCCGGCAACTTCGTCGCGCACCGCGCGCAGGGTTCTGGTCTGCTCCTGGCGACTAAGCTTGTCAGCCTTGGTCAACAGGCAATGGATCGGCTTGCCCGTCGGGCCAAACCAATTGAGCATCTGGCGATCAAGCTCGGTCAACGGCCGCCGTGCATCCATGATCATCACCAGCCCGACCAGCGCCTGGCGACGGCTCAAGTAGGTTTCGAGCAGCACGGGCCATTGCCGGCGGACCTGATCTGGCACGTCGGCATAGCCATATCCGGGCAGGTCGACCAGGGCCGCACCGCCACGCAGGCGGAAGACATTGATCAGTTGTGTGCGCCCGGGGGTCTTGGAGACGAATGCCAGGCGCGTATGTCCCACCAGCGTATTGATCGCTGAAGACTTGCCAGCATTGGAACGGCCGGCAAATGCAATTTCCGGCCCGGTAGCTGCCGGCAATTGATCCGGCTGGGCCGCTGAAATTTCAAATACCGCGTGACGGAACAAGGACATGGGTCAAACGCGGAGAAACGCCGAGGCACGAAAGGGAATTAGTTCGGGTAGAATAGCATGTTTATGAATCAACCCCGGACCGTCCAGGAGTTCCAAAGATGAAGCGTTCCCTGATGCTGCCGTCGCTGATGTTCGCTCTGCTGGCGACAGCCGCTACCGTTCACGCCAATGAGCCCGCCAAGGCCGCCTACAAGGGCGATGCGGCCAAAGGCCAGCCAATCGCGTCTGCAGTCTGTGGCGCTTGCCACGGTGCCGACGGCAACAGCGTAGTTCCCGTCAACCCGAAGCTGGCCGGCCAAAATGCCGACTATCTGTTCAAACAGATGACTAACTTCAAGTCCGGTCCGGAAGGCAAACCGGAGCGGACCAACCCGATCATGAACGGCATGATCGCGGCGTACAACGAAGAGCAGATGCGCGACTTCGCGGCGTATTTCTCGTCGCAAAAGCAGAAGGGCGAAATCGCCAAGAATCGCGAGACCATCGATTTCGGCCAAAAGCTGTTTCGTGGCGGCGACTTGGCCAAGGGCTTGCCGGCTTGCGCCGGTTGCCACGGTCCTAGCGGTGCTGGCATCCCCGCCATGTTTCCCCGCATCGGTGGCCAGTATGCCGACTATCTGGAAGCACAGTTGAAGGCCTTCCGCGCTTCCGGAGCCGACCCGAAGGATTCGAACGGCCGCGCCAATGACCCCAACCGGATGATGCGCATGGTGGCGGTCAAGATGACCGATGCCGAAATCAAGGCAGTTGCCGACTACGTTTCCGGGCTACGTTAGGAGGTTCCGGAACGGACTCGGTCCGAGGAGCAGAAAGGGCGGCCGCAACCGCCTTTTTTTTGCGCCCGGAACAAATGGCGCGACGCCGTGTCTCTAGTTAACTTCGTGTCGCTGGAGATGCGCAATGAACAAGTCTGACCAACCGCCGCCTTCGGAGATCACGTCGCGAGCGACCTTCGAGCGTCGGCGCGAGTTCATGCGCCTGGCGGCCGGCGCCATCGCCAGCCTCGGCCTACCCACTGCCCAAGGCAAGGAATCGCTTGCGGCCAAGCCGGCCACCGCCTACTCCACTACTGAAGCCCCCACACCCTACGCGCACGTCACGGGCTACAACAACTTTTACGAGTTCGGCAGCGACAAGGAAGATCCGGCGCGCTACGCGTCGGCATTGCGTAGCCGGCCCTGGTCGATAACCCTCGACGGATTGGTGAAACGTCCCAGAACCCTGGCAATCGAGGACGTCCAGCGCCTGGCGGCAATGGAAGAGCGCGTCTACCGTCTGCGCTGCGTCGAGGGCTGGAGCATGGTCGTGCCGTGGATCGGTTTCCCGCTGTCGGTGCTGCTCAAGCAAGTTGAACCCATGACGGATGCCAAGTACGTGAGTTTCGAATCGGCTGTGCAGCCCGACGTCATGCCGGGCGTGCGCCGCAAGCTGCTCGACTGGCCGTATCAGGAAGGCCTCCGGCTGGATGAAGCCATGCATCCGCTGGCATTGCTGGTATTTGGGCTTTATGGCGAGGTCTTGCCGAAGCAGAACGGCGCACCACTACGCCTTGCCGTGCCGTGGAAGTACGGCTTCAAGAGCGCCAAGTCGATCGTGCGGATCCGCTTCACCGATCGCCAACCGAACACCTCTTGGGTAACTGCCGGCCCGACGGAGTATGGTTTCTATTCCAACGTCAATCCGGAGGTCGATCACCCGCGATGGAGCCAGGCCAAGGAACGGCGCCTGGGAGAAATTCTGAAGCGGCCGACCCTGATGTTCAACGGCTACGCCGAGCAGGTCGGACAGCTTTACACCGGCATGGATCTGAGGAGGTTCTTTTGACCGATCGAGGCGTCGGCGTTGCCAAGACCATCCTCTTCCTGCTCAGCCTCGGGCCGTTGGCCTATTACGCCTGGTCCTTCCAGCAGGACAGCCTGGGCGCGAATCCGATCGAGGCGTTGACGCGCGGCATGGGCGACTGGACCTTGCGCTTCCTGCTATTGACGCTTGCCGTGACGCCGTTGCGCAAGCTCGCCGGCCTGCCATGGCTCGGACGCCTGCGACGCATGCTCGGCCTATTCACCTTCTTCTACGCCAGCCTGCATCTGGCGACCTATCTCTGGTTCGACCAATTCTTCGATTGGCCGGCAATCGCCAAGGACATTCTCAAACGGCCGTTCATCACCGCCGGTGTTACCGCTTATTGCCTGCTGCTGCCTTTGGCCGCGACCTCCTTCAATGCAGCGATCCGTCGCCTCGGCGCTCGACGCTGGCGGGAACTGCATCGCACTATTTACGCCATCGGCATCATCGCGATTGTCCATTTCTGGTGGATGGTGAAAATCGACACGCGCGAGCCGCTGATCTACGGGCTCGTGCTGGCCGCCTTGCTCGGTATCCGTATCTGGTGGCGCGAGCAGGAACGGCGCCGCCAGGAAGCCGGTGCCTATGGCCGCAACATGGCGGCCCGCGTCATCACCATCACGCCTCGTCGCTGAAAGACCTGGCCAGCCTGGCCCTGTTCATTGCCTGTGGAAGCGGACAACGCTGCGCCCGTCATCGCTGGTCGTCGCTTCGCCCTTCCAGGCGTGGCCAAAGACGATCTCGAAAGTGGCCGGCAGTCGTCCGTCGTCGGTTCGCCGCCAGGCACGAAATACCTGCCGCGCCTGCCGCCAGGACAATTGACCAAGCAGGCCATCACGGACACCGAGGTGCCGTTGATCGGCAAGAAAATCGGCGGCGCGCCGATAGTTGAGCGTGATCACCTCCATGTCCATCACCGGCTCGGCAAACCCGGCGGCCACCAGCATGTCGCCAATATCGTGCATGTCGATGAACCGGCGCACGGTCTTTGCTCCCGCGACGCGCAGCTCCTTCAGGGTGTCCGGGCCAAGCATGGCAAAGCTGAACAGGCCTCCGACCGCCAGCGTCCGGCGGATCTCCAGGAAAGCCGGTAGGGGATCGTCGAGCCAGTGCAAAACGAGATTGGACCAGGCGAGATCAATACTGCCGGCGGCCAGCGGCAACGCCCGCGCGTCGGCATTGACCAGCAGCGGCACTTGATCGGGGGTCGGCGCCCGGACTCGTGTAGCGTCCAGCATGGCCGGCGAAAAATCCACGGCAATGGCTTGACTGCCAGGATACCGGCGCTGCAACTCGCGTACGCCATCGCCGCTGGCGCAGCCAATGTCGGCCACACACTGCGGCGTCAGCTTCACCCAATCCAGGCGCTCGGCAAGCCGACGTCCGGTTTCGCGCGCCAGCACCGCAGCTTCGTCGTAGTGTGCCGCGGCGCGCGAAAACGCCTCGCGCATCACACCGGACGCAGGCCGAGGCGGGAGAACAGTGCGCTATCGCGACTCGCCTCGGCATTGTCGGTGGTCAACAATCGCTCGCCATAGAAAATCGAGTTGGCGCCGGCAAGAAAGCATAAGGCTTGAAGCTCGTCGGACATCTGCTGCCGCCCTGCCGACAAGCGCACCCAGCTCGTCGGCATGGCAATGCGGGCGCAGGCGATGGTGCGCACGAACTCGAAGGGATCGAGCGGCGGTGCGTTCTCCATCGGCGTGCCGGGAATCGCCACCAGGTGGTTGATCGGCACCGATTCGGGCGACGGATCGAGGTTCGCCAGTTGCGTCAGCAGCGACGCTCTGACGTGACGCGTCTCGCCCATGCCGATGATACCGCCGCAACAGATCTTCATTCCCGCTGCACGCACCTTCATCAGCGTATCGACCCGCGCCGGCTGGCTGTGCGTCGTCACAACCTGATCGTAATACTCGGCGCCGGTATCCAGATTGTGGTTGTAATAGTCGAGCCCGGCTGCCGCCAGCTGTTCAGCTTGCCCTTCGCCGAGCAGACCCAGGGTCAGGCAGGCTTCCATGCCCAGATCCTT
>Ga0182021_10006105_pt1 | contig 14307 bp, 11 predicted proteins | sample 612E3MmetaG_FD_120493 | JGI IMG/M metagenome (GOLD analysis project Ga0182021, IMG submission 120493) | Permafrost microbial communities from Stordalen Mire, Sweden - 612E3M metaG (Illumina Assembly) | ecosystem: Environmental > Terrestrial > Soil > Wetlands > Permafrost | place: Sweden... | reverse complement strand
TTTCCCCCCTTTGTGATGATTGCCGTAGCAATAGAATAACAATAACAATTAATACTGCTATCGATATAATGAATGATGCAATCTCCATAGTACCTCTTCCTTTTTTAATCTCTCGTATACTACTGATCTTCTACGAATATATGTTTCCCTTTACCTAATCAAAAACATCAGCGTCACCGTTCCTGCCATCATAAAGAATATAACACGTGCAAGCGGCAAGTGATTTCGCTTTAGCCATCCCCAAACCATAGCTGTACCGATCATCACCATCATAAGAGCAAAAGTGCTTATGACACATTCAGTTACATCAAAAGTACCGCCATAATAAAAAGCAGGACTCCGTTCATTCCAAAATCGTCCATAGATAAAGATCAAGTGTGCAGTGTACACCAGCAACGATTCCCTTCCAACATCTAACACAAACGATTTTTCGGTCTTACGATACTCCGCATAGAACCAACATACGGCAAGAACCAATATCACAATGCCGAGTCGTTCGAAAAAGAACAATGGATTTGCCCTGATATCTACTGAAAAAACATTCCAGCTGGTTTGCGCTTTCATACCAATGATGCTAGCGACCAATAGAATAGCTCCCATGAGTGCAAAACGTAAAATAAATTCCTTTTCTTTTTTCAGCTCGCGAGCATCACTATACCCGGAAGCGAAGTACCCTCCAAACAACATGAACGCCAACCATGGGAAGAGCGGGAAGAGTGAATAATGCAGTCCATTGATATATGCTGAAATAGGTGCCTGGATCCACGGTGTAAAATCAATATTTATAACAAAAATCGTAGCACCAACAACGAGCAATCCGCTTGTCAATAGAAATATTTTATATGTCCGATTATTCTTGATCAATAATCTCGCTATAAAAAGCACGAGTAATCCAAATGCGATACAATGAAGGACGTCTGATTGAAAAAAGCTCAGCCAACCCTCTTCGTTCGTGTCAGTGATCATGCGATGGAAAGAAAAAAACGGCAAATGGAGAAAATAGCCTGTCACCCAGACCAAGCCGATCCGTCCAAGCTGTTTCCAGAACGCAGTTCCATAGGTCCGGAATGATTCAAGCTTTCTTTGACTTGCAATGAGGAACACAAAACCAGAAATAAAGGTAAAACTTGGTGCCACTAATCCATTGATGAAGTTGAGAACGTTGAACCAGGAAGTCATCTTGACGGAAGGAACTATAAATGCATTGAAAACATGCACTTCTATCATCACGAGGATTGCCCACCCCCGTAGAAGGTCAATAAAAGCAAGTCTACTTTTTATTGGAGCAGCCATTTGTAATTTGTCAGTTGGTCATTGTGGGATACATCATTCAATATTTAATAATTAATGTGTCATATTCAAAAAGTCGACCTTAGATTTTCACACATTAATTGATCGCCACATCTCATTTTAATAGTTGTCCACCTCCCCATCCCGACGCGATAGAATATCGTGTCGGGATTTCCCCTCCTCAAACGAGGAGGGGATTAAGGGGTGGCGAACTTAGATTTCTACCATGTACTAAACGGCCCAGCTTAACATCAGGTAATTATCAAATGAGTTTCATTTTTTTCCCGACCTTCTCAAATGCTTCGAGCGCGCGATCTATGTCTTTTTTCGTTAACGCCGCAGACAGCTGGGCACGTAACCGTGCTTCCCCTTTGGGAACAACCGGATACCACAACCCTTTAATATACACTCCCGCTTTGAGCAAATGATTGCTCATTTCTTGTGCAATGGACGCTTCCCCAAGCATAATCGGAACAATCGGATGAATGCCATCGATAATTTTGAAACCTCTCTTCTTGATTTCTTTTCTGAAGTAAGACGTATTCTCCTGAAGCCTCTTAATAATTGATTTGTCTTTCATCAACAATTTAAAAGCTGCCCTGGATCCACAGACAACAGCCGGGGGAAGCGAGTTTGAAAAAATATATGGTCGCCCTTTTTGGCGCATGTACCCGATCATTTCTTTTGAACCGCTAATGAAACCGCCAGCCGCGCCCCCAATTGCCTTGCCGAGAGTACCAACGGTAACGTCAATTTCACCGTGCAGATGATATTGTTCCGCAGTTCCTCGACCAGTCCTCCCACAGACACCAATGCCATGAGCGTCATCCACAAAAACGATGGCGCCGTATTTTTTTGCAAGTTCAAGAATTTTTGGCAATGGCGCTAAATCACCCTCCATGCTGAACACACCATCTGTTGCGATCATGCGGATGCGGTAATCTTTATTTTTATCTTCTTCCAGTTGATGCTCGAGATCGGTGGTATCTGCATGATTATAAATCTTGCGGTCACTCGTTTCGGCACGGCACAAACGCTGTCCATCAATGATGCTGGCATGATTCAGGCGGTCGCTATAAATAACATCTTTGTAGCTTTCGTATCCAAGCTTCTCATTTGTCAACGCTGAGAAGAAAGCAACATTTGCTGCAAATGATGAAGAAAAAAGAATCGTGTCTTCCGTTTTTAAAAATTTAGAAATAATTTTTTCCAGTTCGAGATGAATTGTTTGAGTGCCGGTAAGGAAACGCACCGAAGCAAGCCCATACCCATATTTCTTCATGCCTTCGATTGCAGCTTGACGAACAACAGGATGGTTCGACATTCCCAAATAATTATTCGATGCAAGCATAACTACTTCCTTGCCCTGCACCTTTACCACACCGCCTTGTGCAGATTGGAGTGCAGTTTCATATTTCATCGTTTGAGAATCTTCGAGCCTGTTAAGCTCGGCGGAAAGTAATTCGTTGAGATTCAAATTAAAACCCTTCTTATAGAATTTTGCAAACCATTACTAAAGATTTCTCACCGTTTATTTCAATACTGATTACTTAGAAGAGATGAAAGAAATTATATTGACTCAAGAAAGCAGGAAGAGAAATTGATATTTCAGATATTGTTATAAATATGACGAGCATAAGAATAATCCATAGTGTGGCCTTCTGCAAATGAATAAACGTCAGTAAAGATTGTAAGCCATCTATAAAAAGGATAAGAAACGGGACCAAGACGGCAAGTATTAATCTTCCTGAAGTAAAATATGGATATTCTCTGGAAGGACTCCAGCTATTTCCAAAGTCATACATGATTGAGAGCACGCCGAGCATGAAAACCGAACCTGCTATTGATAGAAGAAGGACCATATACTCATATCGATCGGATGAACATAATGATTTTTTTCGAATGATTACACCGAGAACACTTGTAAGGAAAAAAAGGCCGGTCGATATAATATAAACATTGTCAGCTGAATTCGACGCAATGGTTTGTAATCCCCAAACAAATTCACCTCTCCAAAAGGTTTTTAATAGACCAACGATAAAGAAAGGGATTCCCTGAAAAGTGAAAAAAGGATGATTAAACCACTGATAGATAGGTTTCAATGTCCATCCAAGATTTTTTACTTTTTCACTTGCTCCTAAAGGGTCCCCAATCAAAATAAAATTAGCAATCATCAAGATCGCGACAGGAATAAGCGCACCTGCAAGGCAGAGACTCACATGATATATGCCTTCTTTCAAATTATTATTGCGCTTATATACAAAAAGCTTTTTTACTAAAATTAAAAACATTGTCGTAAAAAGAACAACGTTTGTTAATTTTATTAAAATTGATGCGGCTATCAGAAGCCCTGTAACGGAATAGAACAGGGAACTTTGTTTTGATAGATAAATTTTCCACAAAAAAAGAATTGAGAGCAAAGAAAACAAAGGGGAAAAAGCATCGTTCGTTATGGAATAAAACACATCTTGTGGAAACCAAGTCAATAAAAGAATTACTCCGTATCTCAAGGATAAGTTTTCGGGCGCAAGAAGTTGACAGAATTTATTCGTGACAATAAGCAATAGAATAAACACAATAACATTGCTGAAACGAATCCAATATAAAAGGAATTCTCCTGTTATTCCCAACCATTTCCCCAAATTATACCAAATTCCCATGACAGCATAGTAAAGTGGCGGGGAGAATGCTTCAATATTATGGTTCTGCATTCGATCGGAAACAATATTATTAAAATCGTTGGATGAAACGAATTGTGGTATTCTCCACAGGAAAGGAGAAAATCCGTTATTCTTAATTTCTGAAGATGTATAAAAATATTCGGGCGACCCATATAAAGTAAGCATCCGAGCAGACTCATAGTCATAAAGGGTATTTTGCTTTTGCGGCACATATCCTCGGGCATATTTCACAACGGCATCAAAGTGATGTACTTCATCGACATTATTAAAGAAGGGAAATGCTGCATTAAATATAAATATTCTCAACGCACCGAAAAGAGTTACCAGAACAACGAATTGCTTTTCATGTCGTTTAAGGAATGAACGATCACCCGCGGTATGCAAAACTGATAAATCTAATATCTGCTCCATTATCTCATTCCTGCGAACAATAGCTGAATGGTAATCAGATGTACATATTTATTTCTTTCTAAGCCGGATAGAGAATGACCCATCCATCCCATGCTTATGACGGAAGGTCTCTACCTGTCCTAGATTTCCAACAAAATCCTGATGAACAATTGTGTTTGCAGTTTCGATGGAGAATTCGGGATGCTGTGCAAGATAATCTTTGATCAGATCCATATTTTCTTCCGGTTCGATTGTGCACGTGCTATAGACAAGGAGTCCGCCAGATTTCACGAGCTTTGCTGCGTTTTCCATAATTGACTTCTGTAGCTGTACAAGTTTTGGAATATCATCTGCATCTCTCTGCCATTTTGCATCCGGTTTTTTTGAGAGCACACCGAGACCTGAACAGGGAGCATCCACCAAAACTTTATCTGCTGGTGCAATATCAATCGTTGCACCATCATCGGCAATCAAATGCACATTGGTGATACCAAGCCGCTGGCATGCATTCTTGACAAGTAGGAGGCGAGTCTCATAACGATCCACAGCAATAATTTCCCCGGAGTTTTTCATTAATTCCCCGATGAAGGTTGTCTTTCCGCCCGGGGCAGAACAAAGATCGATAACCTTTTCTCCAGGATGCGGATCCAACAAAAGGACTGGTATTCCGGCACTTTCATCCTGGACAGAAAAATATCCCTGCTGAAAGAGTTCTGAGCTGCCGATTCCTGCCATATGCTGAACTCTCACAAAGAAATCCAGATACGAGGATCGTGTATATTGAAGTTGATGTTTTTCTAACAACGAGAGGAAATAATTGAAATCAACCTTTAAGCGATTGACACGCAAAGCCAAATCAGGAATAGCATTGTTTGCTTCCATGATCCGTTTTGCATCGGCATAGCCGTAGCGCTCGACCCAGCGTTTGGCCATCCAAACCGGGTGTGATTCGATGACAGCAAGATTCTTGAGTTTATCTTCTTCCGGATCAGGATAACGAATGTTTTCAATATTGCGAATAATATTTCGAAGTATCGCATTCACCTGATCAGCGGCCTTTTGACCCCGCATAGTCTTTGTAAATTCAACTGCTTCGTTCACTGCAGCTGAATGCGGAACCCTGTCGAGAAACTGAATTTGATACAATGCGACACGAAGCGCATTTTTGATGTTTGTTTCTGCTTTTGTAAAGTTGCCATGAAAAAAACCTGTTAACACCCAATCCAGTTTCATCTTCCAGCGAGTCACACCGGTTACGATCTCATTCATCAACCCCTTGTCTAATTCATTCATATCGTCCGAACGTAATTCGGCATCCAACAACTTATCCAGGTATGCATCTGAGCGTTCAATACGATTGAGAATCTTCACGGCTGTTCCACGTGGACCGTTATAGACACTCGTATGTTGGGGTTGATCCAGTTGATCTGTGTTCTCTGCCATTTAATTTTCTTTCATCACTCTTGTATCCCGTTCCTGCGGCGTTCCTCTACGGTCCCGCGATACACTTCACGGAGTAGATCTGATTCAGCATCACTTAATTCGATTTTCCGCCGGGACATCACGAGCCGGGCTACGGTAATCGCTTTTTCAATATCATATGCTTGATAAGGCTTTTGTGTGCCGCACCAGGTAAATGACGGGATATATTTTGGAGGGAACCCTGTCCCAAAAACATTACAACATACACCAACTACGGTTCCAGTATTAAATGTCGTGCCTATCGCACTTTTTGAATAATCTCCCATCGTCAGACCCACTAAGGTCAAGTCTGTGTCAATCTGTTCAGTCCCGATCTGTACTTTGACTTTACCATAGTTATTCTTCAGATCACTGGTATTCGTGCTAGCACCTAAATTCACCCACGAACCAAGATAGGAATGCCCTAGAAATCCGGCATGCTGTTTATTAGAATAACCATGAATAATTGATCCCTCTACCTCGCCGCCGATTTTACATACTGGGCCAATGCTCGTGTTCTCATAAATCTGTGCACCAACTTTAATGGTTGAACCATCCAAAATACAGACAGGGCCTATAATTGTGGATTGAGGAAATACGTTTACATTCTTGCCAATATAGATTGGACCTTCTTCAGCATCAAAAACTGAACCCGATTTTATAACGGCGCCTTTTTCAATAATAATGTTTTTCTTCCCCATCATATGCACGCCGGGGTATACTTTTCCCTCGATACGTGTTTTTCTCTTCCCTGCCTTCTTTGCGATGAATTCAAAATCTTTTTCGATCTGAGTGCCATTTTTCTGAATCAAATCCCATGGATAGGAAACTGTCTCAACGTCTATTTCAATTTTAGGCAAATCTTCAAAGTCAGAAATGGACAATGGAGAGTTTAATTTTTTCTTTATTCGTTCTAGATAGTTTCCACTTACATATGCGGCAATAAACTGACCGTTAGAGATGTACGAAACATTTTTCTTTGCCGTCAAAGGAACTTTATTGGAAATTGTCTCATCGGCAAGCACACGGCCATTGATGAAGAGACATTCTGTAGCAGGAATTTCATTAATCGAGCATTGCGATTCGCGGACCCTGACACTTAAGGCGAGCGATTCTCTACATTGAAGAGACACTGATGTTCGAGGATACGCCCTAAGAATTTTCTCTTTTAATGAACTTATTCCACATCGTAAATCGTACACAGGTCGGAAATAGACGAGGGGGAGAAATTGTGAAAATTGATTATCTTCGAAAATACAGACATGTGGAGCCATTGGTCATCTCATTTGTATGAACCGGTGATACAGTGATAGCCCAGTGATATACACTATCCTCCTGCCGACAATAAAAAAAGCGGAATGCATTTATTTCAACACATCCCGCCTTTCGGAATTTTAACGTCGCTCTTATGCTCCTGCAGTTGCCGCCGTCGGCTCTTCTTTCTTATTAGCAGCGTACTTCTTTTTGAATTTCTCTATCCGGCCGGCTGAATCAAGGAGTTTCTGCTTGCCTGTATAGAACGGGTGACAACGAGCGCAAATTTCAATATGGAGATTGCCCACGGTAGAACGGGTTTCAAAAACGTTCCCGCACACACAGGTCACAACCGCTTTTTTATATGTTGGGTGTATGCCTTCTTTCATCACTATCCTCAAGATTTAAAATTATCAACTGTATAAAATACGAAAAAACGTATTGAGTTGCAAAGAGAATTTTCCCTAATTTCTTGAACGATCAAGATCTCTCCATTCATTTATACTATTGTTACGGACATGAATACCTGACGAATAGATTAATTATTTTCTGCGTGATTGATTTCTTGAATCTCAGCTTCTTATTCGGTAGATTTTACTAGATGAAACGAATTCTCTCTATTCTCATTATTGCTGGAACTGCAACGACACTACTCTTTGCCCAGCAAGGAACTTATAATTTCCTTCGCATGGATGTGAGTGCTCGCGCTGCATCGTTGAATGGCAGTTTTGTATCCATGAAGGATGATCCTAATGTCCTGTTCTACAATCCAGCATCTCTCGGAACTTTGTCAGCACCAAAAGTTTCTGTGAGCTATGTAAACCATTTAATGGATGTCAACGCCGGAACATTGAGTTTTGGTCAAAACATTAGTGGTCTTGGAAATATTGGCGCAGGTGTGATTTATATGAATTACGGCTCGTTTAACAGAACTGACGAACTTTTGAACGTACTGGGAACATTTAACGCAGCTGACCTGGCACTTGTGGCGGGTCTGGCAATGCACTATGATGAAGATATTCTCATCGGCATCAATGCCAAATATATTTACTCTTCGATCGCCGAGTTCAGTTCTACCGCTCTTGCAGCCGATGTCGGATTCCTCTACGATATTCCTTCGCAGAATCTTTCGATAGGTGGCAGTTTTTTGAATATTGGCAAACAGCTCAAAACATATGCCGGTGTCAACGAATCTCTTCCATTTGACATAAAATTCGGGATAACAAAACGGCCAGAACATCTTCCAGTGTATTTAAACATCGATTTTCATCGGTTGAATGAAAGTGGCGATAAATTCTTCGATCGCTTCAGCAATTTCACCGTCGGTGCAGAATTTTTAATGAGCAAATCGTTGCGGATACGCATTGGGTACAACAACCAACAGCGTAAAGAGCTCAAGACTGGAACAACGGCTGGACTCGCAGGATTTTCGCTTGGACTTGGACTTGTTTTGAATGAATATCTTATCGATTATGCCTATAATTCCTATGGTGCGTTTGGCGGGATACAACGAATTTCACTTGGCATTAATATGGAGAAGCTGTAAAGAAGTAACAAGTGGTACTCTTTCGAATCTCTGCTACCGTAAAAACAAATCTAATATTTTTTCGCTTATATAAAAGAGCAACATCCCTCCAAATACCAGCAACGGAGGCATACGGTTTTTTGTTTTATTCACTTCTGGAATTAGATCGCTTGCGCCTACATACGTTATGGTACCGGCAGAAAATGCAAATGCTATACCTGCGAACTGTGCATTGACATGTTCAAGTAAAAAAACTGAACATGCACCTAAAAATGTTGCCAGTCCAATACCGATAGCCGAGTACAGAACAATCGCGCGCGAAAACCCTGCAGTCATCATAATGGAACCGATTGTTAATCCCTCTGGAAATTTATGCAAGAGGATTGCAAAGAAAATTAAAAGCCCTAGAAAGAAATTAACCTGTAATCCGACGGATATGGCTAATCCATCGAAGAATGCATGAACAAATAATCCCGTAAAGGCAGAATATCCTGTTATTCTTGATACCATGACCTCTCGGTGTGTTTCCTCACCAAAATGCAAATGCCCTACCACCGTATGTTCAAAGAAGTGTATGGTCGCAAAACCGATAAGTATCCAGATAGCGGCAGATTCACCAACGAATTGAAAGCTTGCCGGCACTAATTTGAGAAAGACTAACGCTAAAATGAATCCGGCACTCAGGGCCAGGAGGATTTCCTGAAAGAGTGCCGGCCAACTTTTGCGCGAGACGATAAGCGATCCTCCGAGCACAACGGCGAGGGATGCAATAAGAGCAAGAAGGAGAATTTGAATTTTCATTAATTGCGCTTGTATGGTTGCTGAATATATTTTTTGGCATCCTGGCATGAATTTTCATATTCATTCATTGCCAAAACCTTTTTATATTGCTGCATGGCCTCACTGCGCCTACCCTGCGCGTCATAAATCATTCCAATCATGAGATTTGCGAGTGACATAAAACCGGACGCTTCTTCTTTATCTAATTTTCTGGAAATCTCATCACAAGAATAAAAATATTTTAGCGCGTTATCAAATCTTCCGGCTAAAAATTCAAATTTGCCGATATAATACTGCGATTCCCGTGCATCATACGCGTCATACCCTAGCTGCTGCTGATGATACCGGTTGATGATATCAATAAAAATATCATTGGCCTCTCCAAGATACCCCGTGCTCACCAGACATCGTCCGAAATAACGATAAAACATAGAATTGTTTGGATACTTTTCATGGAGTTTTCTCGCAAGATTGAGTGCACTCGTATAATCTTTCTCGTATATGAAATAGTTCTGCATGAGAAAGTACGTCGCTTCTACTTGCGCATATTTTGCATGGAGTGATGCCTGCCGGAGCTGTTCCAACCCTTTTTTCCTGTCGCCGCTTGGAAAAAATATCATAGCAGGTCTGACGTATGAATATTTACTCGGAATAACAGCTGCATAGTAATTGTAGATGCCGATCCCGAGGAGCACATCATAATTATTTGGTTCCAGCTCGTATGCTTTTCGTACAAGCGGCAAAGCAACAAGTCCGTCATTGACAGCACCGAGCCACTTTCCTCTGTTGGCGCGCAAGCGTCCGCGAAATCCGACCGCACCACCTTTAAAAAACATAGCCGCTACATCTTTCGGATTATGATCAAGCCGTTTCTCACAGAGATCAATAACAACGTCTAAGAGATTGTACAATTTCTCATCTTGAGATTCATCATCAAATTTGCTGATGATACTCTCCCATTGAATCATCGCCCGGAAAAAATATCCAACGGGATGATCAGGGCACAGTTTGATGACCTCGGAAAAATCAGTCTCTGCCTTATCAAATTCAAAATTGTAGATCTCGTCGATTCCATGCTGGACACGCTGGTCGATGACAGGATCTTCGATCCATTGCGAATGAGAGAGAGAAAATGCGAAGAGAATAAGAAGTGCCAAAATGATGGAATAATTTTTAACGCTCCTACACTCCGACTGATATGAACAACGAGCGGTACTTGTCGATTTCAAGATAGCCGTAACAACAACCTTCCTAATCATTCATTAAAATTACTTGAAACTATCAATCCTTAATCAAAAAAATAAATACTCACGCAAAGACGCCCGCCTGCCATAGTGAAACGGCGGGCAGGCAAAATCGTACTTCAGTTTAAAATCCACCTTTGCGCTCATAGCGACTTCGCGTGAAAGAGTTTTTCAGATGTTTCACATAATCAAATCAACTTCTTTACGAAGAAATCTTTCAGGTTTGAACTTGCCACTCGTTCCTGCACCATCGTATCGCGATCACGCACCGTGATCGTTTGATCCTGCAATGTCTGCGAATCAACAGTCACACAGTATGGTGTACCCACTTCATCCTGACGGCGGTATCGTCGTCCCACCGCGCCGCTGTCATCATAGAACACTCGGAACGATGAGCGGAGATCCGCTTCAATCCTGCGTGTGAATTCCGGCATGCCATCACGATTGACCAGCGGAAAGAGAGCAACTTTAATTGGTGCAAGTTTCGGATTGAATTTCATCACCACCCGTAATTCCATTCCACCATCTGCATTGGGAGCTTCCTCTTCGTTATACGCATCCACCAGAAATGCCATAAACGAACGGCTCGCTCCGGCAGACGTTTCGATGACGAACGGTGTAAACCTCTCTTTTGTTTCTTCATCGAAATATTTCATGCTCTTCCCGGAAAATTGTTCGTGCCGCGACAAATCGAAATCAGTCCGATTGTGCACACCCTCAATTTCTCCCCACCCGAATGGAAATAAATATTCGATGTCATATGCATCCTTTGCATAATGCGCCAGTTTGTCTTTCGGGTGTTGATGCCATTGAAGCTTCTCTTTGGTCATTCCGAGATTGATAAACCATTGCATTCTCTCGCTCCGCCAGTATTCAAACTCCCGGTCATCGGTGCCTGGTTTTACAAAGAACTGCATTTCCATCTGTTCAAATTCTCGTGTACGGAAAAGAAAATTCTTCGTATTGATTTCATTCCGGAACGCCTTACCGATTTGCGCAATGCCAAACGGCAGTTTTTGCCGCGAGGCTGACTGCACATTCAGGAAGTTTACGAAGATACCCTGTGCCGTCTCCGGGCGCAAAAAAACAATCGATGATGAATCTTCCACAGGACCGACAAAGGTCTTAAACATCAAATTGAACTTGCGGGCTTCCGTGAATGTTCCCTTATTACCACAACTGGGGCAAGAAAGCCTCGGCACCATACGTGCTGCATCCTGATCCGTCGCGACTAATTTTGCAAATTCCTCGACAATCGTTTCATCTTTTTGTTGACCGCCAAATTTTAGTGCATCGATTTCACGGAGAACTTCTTTTTTCTTCTTGATCGAAAGTTCGTCGCACAGTACATCGATTCGATATCGCGCTTTGCACTGCTTGCAATCCACCATCGGATCAGTAAAATTCTCAACGTGTCCCGATGCTTCCCACACGCGGGGGTGCATGAGGATCGATGCATCGATTCCTTCTACATTCTCCCGGTAGGTCATGCTCTTCCACCATTGCTGTTTCAAATTATTGAGCATTTCTACGCCCAGCGGACCATAATCCCAGCATCCATTTAACCCGCCATAAATTTCGCTTGATTGATAAACAAAACCGCGCCGCTTGGCTAACGATACGATCTTATCCATGAGTTTTATCTGTTCACCGGTATTTACTTTATTTTGACTCATATGATTTGATACTCATTAATGTGAATAAGAAATTTGTTTTGTTGATGCATTATTCATTACTGATCGTTGCTCGTAGCTGACTGGTTGCCGCTTTCATGCCACTTCTATCCTGCTTTGATCACCGATCATAAAACGATGGACGCGCGGTTTACCTGCGGCTTCCACAACTTCCACATCGTTGCCAAGAATACTTCCCTCTATTCGAATACGGACACAAATAATTTTGCAATCTCTAAGAACAATGCTGTATTCCATTTCGCTTTCTTTTATCACTGTTCTATCGCCGATAGAAGTATACGGACCGATGTAGCTGTCTTCGATGTGGCAATTCTTTCCAATGATCACCGGTCCACGAATTTTACTGTTCAAAATACGTGAGCCCTTCTCAATGACGACACGTCCTGCGATATCGGATTGTTTGTCCACTTGACCATCGATGCGCGGTTCTATATTGTCTAGAATCAACCGGTTCGCTTCCAGTAAGTCAGTCGGCTTGCCAGTATCTTTCCACCATCCGGTGATTTCAGTATATCCGACTTTGAAGCCCCGTTTGATTAATAACGTATGCGCGTCGGAGATTTCCAATTCACCTCGCGCGCTCGGCTTCAGACTTTTCACCGCGTCAAAAATATTGTAATCGTATAAATAAATCCCTGCCACGGCGAAATTACTTTTCGGTTTCTTCGGCTTTTCATCCACACGAACAATTTTATTATTGCGGATTTCCGGTACACCAAATCGTTCCGGATCTTTCACCTTCGCCAGTGTCAGATAACAATTGCATCCGCTCTTCTCGAATTCATCGACGAATCGTTTCACCCCGCCGACAAGCATATTATCCCCCAGATAAAAAATAAACTTGTCGCCTGCAATAAACTTTTCCGCCAATTGTACGACTTGTGCTAGTCCACCCGGAACTGCCTGAGGTATGTATGTAATTTTTACACCCCATCTGGAGCCATTGCCGATATAGTTTGGCACCTCATCACTGTCCGCATTATGAACAATGCCGATTTCTTTTATACCGGCTTCCACTGCTGCTTCAATGGCATAAAAGAGAATTGGTTTGTTAGCAATGGGTATGAGGTGTTTATTCTGCGTATGTGTAATGGGACGCAATCGAGTCCCCCGTCCGCCGCTTGCAATGAGTGCTTTCAATGTTTTTCCTTGTCAATAGTAATTGAAGATTCAAGAATCTGTCGAATCTGCTTTGCAATCTTTGGCTTCATCGAGTTTCTCGTTTCTGCCATCTTTAATGCCTGCAATCCGATGTTCTGATATAATACAGCCAGCGATGGATCGATGTTCTGAAGCTTCTGCAACTGATTTTTGACTGACGCGAAACTCCCCCGGGCTATTGGTCCGGTGAGTGCCTGTACGGGTGTCTGTTGAAACGCATTTTCAATGCTTGTTCTTACAAGCGGTTTAAAATGCGCAAGTGTCAGTTCACCGCCAATACGTTTCACTACATCGTCCACCACTCCAAGTAATGCTACTGAATAGTTGGAAGCAAAAACACTTGCAATATGATACAAAAATTTTTCTTCTTTTGGAATTGTTACAAATACGCCCTGTAAAGATTTAACCAGTTGACGGGCAATTGGGATTGCTGCTTTCTCCCCCTCAAATCCGTACACACACTGTTGCATCTGATCCAATTGACGAGCAAGAGATGAACTTTTGGAAAAAGACTGAATGGGATGAAGGGAAAACGTTAATGCCATTTTCTTTCGAAGCGGTAATAATGCATCACTTGAGAGCGATCCGGAAGTATGAAAAACGGCGAGCTTTGAGAAATCGATATGCACACTTTTTGAAATTTCTTCAGCAATCCCCAAAATATTTTCTTCCGGGACAGCAATACAAATAATTCTCGTAGCCGGATGTACATCAGAAAGAGAATTTGAATATTGTGGGCATTGAACAAGACGTGCAAGTTTTCGAGCTGAAGTTTGATGTCGACTAATAACGGAAACGATACGATACCCTGCACGAAACAACAGCAT
>Ga0182021_10006104_pt1 | contig 14308 bp, 6 predicted proteins | sample 612E3MmetaG_FD_120493 | JGI IMG/M metagenome (GOLD analysis project Ga0182021, IMG submission 120493) | Permafrost microbial communities from Stordalen Mire, Sweden - 612E3M metaG (Illumina Assembly) | ecosystem: Environmental > Terrestrial > Soil > Wetlands > Permafrost | place: Sweden... | reverse complement strand
ACTGCGGCATTACATATTTCCGGACCGATCAGCGGCGCGGGCGGACTGGAGTTGTTCGGCAGCGGCGCGCATTATTTTGAAGGAACCAATGCCAACACTTACGCAGGCACGACTACGGTGGATGCCAGTGCCACCTTGCTCCCGAACAAGCCTGGTATCGCTTGGTCAACTATTCCTGGTGCCCTAGTCATCAACGGCACCGTCCGGCCGCTGGGAAATTATGAACTAAATCCTAACTCACCAGTGACCATCAATGACGGTGGCCTGTTGGACGCAAATGGTTACGCGACTTATACCGGCGCATTAAGCGGCGCTGGGGGATCGGGCATTACGTTGAATGGAGGATACCTTTATGTGGACTGGGGGTTCAGCGGCACCTCGACCTTCGGCGGACTCATCACCGGCAATGGCACGCTGGACAAACAAGCCAATGCCACCCTCATCCTGACCAACAACAACACCTGCACCGGATTAATGAGGGTGACCACCGGCACGCTCTTGATCAATGGCTCGCAGCCGCAATGTCCAGCCTATGTTGACACCGCCGGCACTTTGGGCGGTTCGGGCACCGTCGGCGCAATTACTTTGAATGGCGGCGACATCGCCACTGGCGCGAGTCAACTCCAGGTGACGGGTGACATTGATGTGCTGGCCTCAAGTCAAACGGCGAATGTCACCGGAGCATTCCGCTTCTCCAACGGATTGCGCACCATCACGGTGGATCAAGGAACAGACCCGTCTGGATACGACCTTCAGGTTTCCGCCAACATGAGTGATGCGGGCAATGGATTTAACATCGTCGCCGGCACCTCTGGCTGGTCCTTCGTTCGGCTGCTGGCCAGCAACTCGTTCACAGGACCGCTGACCATCAGCGGAGCGACTGTCACTGCGGAAACGCCGTGGGCTTTGGGTGCGGCGAGCGGCAGCACTTTTTTAACCAACAACGGCGAGCTGTTTGTCTATTCCACCGGAATCACGAATGAAACTGTGACGCTGGCTGCCGGCACGATGCTGACCGCCCAATACAATTGCACCTGGGCCGGGCCCATCACACTGACCGGCAACGCCACAGTCCATGGTTTTTCCACCGTCGGCCTCTTTGATATGCAAGGGGCCATCACCGGCACGGGTAATCTGACCTTGACCAGCGCCGGGGCGACCAACCGGTTCTCCGGATCGCTGGCGAACACCTATGTCGGAACGACCATGGTTGGCAGCGGCACCTTGCTGCTCGGGAAAACTGTCAATGGCTACGCGATCCCCGGAGCGCTGGTGATCAACACCAACAGCGTGGTGCGGCTCACCAGCCCTTGGCAAATTTACTCCGCCTCAAAATCAGTCACGTTGAATCCTTCAAGTCTCTTAGATCTGGCTGGATTTAACGAATGGGTCGGCCCCGTCACCATCCAGGCGGCCCAAATCAGTTCCGGCGCGGGAATTTTCTATCTGGGTGGAGATGTCAACGTCATTGGCAATCCTTTGGCCCAATCTCAAATCAACGGCAATGTCAGCTTTTATGGATCGAACCGGACCATCTCCAATTCCGTGGTGTCTTTCAATCCGGATTTGAGCATCAACGCGAGTATCAGCAGTTACTCTGCGGGATTGGGGATAATCAAGGCTGGCGCAGGCGGGGTGGCGCTTACCGCCTCGAATTCCTACTCCGGCGCGACGTTGGTTCAACAAGGCTGGCTGTGGGTGCAAAACCCCTTTGCTTTGGGGACGACCAGCAGTGGCACGGTGGTCAACGGCACTGCCAGCCTGGTGATAGTTGGCAGCATTGGAATCACCAACGAATCCCTGACCCTCAATGGTCCCGGAAAACCGGGCAGCTGGGGCGCGCTGGATGTCGAGAATGGCACGAACATCTGGGCCGGTCCCATCACGATGAATGCGAACAGCACCTTGGATTCTTATTATTCCGGTTCCGCCCTGCGGATTGCCGGCACGATCAGCGGTTCCGGCGGCCTGGAGCTGTTCGGGAGCGGCACCCACTTCTATGAGGGCACCAACGCCAACACTTACACGGGCGTGACTACGGTGGATGCCGACACCACGCTGCTGCTGAACAAACCCAGCCCCGACGTCTATGCGGTGCCGACCAATATGATCATCGCGGGCACGGTGCGATTACTGAACGATGACCAGATCGCCGCATCAGCCGATGTGACCATCCAAAACACCGGGCAACTTTTCTTGAACACCCACTACTGTTATATGGACGCACTCAGCGGCGCCGGGACACTGGATTTGGGCTCCCAATGGCTTGCGGTCGGCTTCAACCAGGGTTCTTCGACTTTTAATGGAACGATCAGCGGATCGGGTTCATTCTATAAGCTTGGTTCAGGAACCATCACCTTGAATGGCAACAATACCTATACCGGCATGACTTATATCAACTCTGGCACGTTGCTCGTGAACGGTTCCCAGCCTGCCAGTTCGGTGGATTATTACGGCGGCACTTCGGGCACATTGGGGGGCAACGGCGTTGTGGGTTCCATTAACGCCATCGGCAATCTTCGTCCCGGCACCAGCCCCGGCATCCTCACCAGCAGCAATGTGACTTTTGCCGCCTCCGGCAACTTCATCGTGGATCTCACCGGCCCCGCGCCCGGCACCGGCTACGACCAGTTGAACGTGCGCGGCACCAACAACCTGGCCAACGCGTCGCTGAACCTCAACCTAGCCTTCACCACGCCGGTCGCCCTCGGCCAGCAGTTCACCATCATCAACAACGACGGGACGGATCCGATCACTGGAATTTTCCTCGGCTACCCGGAAGGCTCTTCCTGGCTGCAAAACGGATACAAGGTGACCATCAGCTACGCCGGCGGCACCGGCAACGACGTGGTGCTGACTTTGACGGACATTCCCGGAGCCGCCGTCAGTTCCAGCGTCACTTCCGGCGATGGCAACCACGGCATTGATCCCAACGACTGCAACAATCTCAGCCTCGTCATCAGCAACCGGGCAGGCGCCGCCATGACCGGAGTCACTGCGACGCTCTCGACCACCACCCCGGGTGTGCTTATCACACAACCATACTCCGCTTACCCGAACCTTCCCATCAACGGCCAGGCCCTGAACCTCGCGCCGTTCCAACTCTCCACGCTACCCAGTTTCGTCTGCGGCACCGACATCAACCTCCAGTTGATTGTGGCTTCCAGCCTCGGCTCGTTCACGATGAACTTCGTGCAGCACACCGGTGAACCAACCGTCACGCCAACCCGTTATGACAACAACACGGCGGCCAGCATTCTCGATTTTACTACCATTGAATCCACCAATAGCGTCGCCAGCTTTTCCGGCCCCCTGGCGAAAGTGGCCGTGTCCCTCTATCTCACCCATACCTGGGATTCGGATCTGACCCTCTCGTTGATCAGCCCGGACGGCACCAGCGTCGTGCTCAGCGACCACAACGGCGGCAGTGGCGACAATTACGGCTCCGCCTCCGCCGACGGCGCGCGCACCTGGTTTGATGATGCCGCCAGCACATCTGTCACGAATGGTGCCGCCCCGTTCGTTGGCACGTTCCGTCCGCAACAGCCGTTGAGCGTGTTTGTCGGCAAGACGGGCGCAGCCGTCACCGGCCCGTGGCACCTGCGCGTCACCGACAATGTCTCTGGCGACACCGGCATCTTGAACAACTGGTCGCTCTTCCTCTACAGCACCACCTGTTCTTCCGGCAGCGGAGCCTGCGACTACTGCCTGACGGCGATCACCGGCTCAATTGCCAACACCGACTTGATCCAGACGGGCCGCATGACCAGAGACGGTGTGGTCGCCAGTTGCGGTGCGCCTAAAGCTTGGCCTGGAACTTATGATGCTAATACTCGCCACTATGTCATTTACAGCTTCACCAACACGACGGCAGCCGACGCCTGCGTCACCGTGCTGCTGACCGCCAGTTGCGATGTGCAGGCGGGCGTTTATCTCTACGCCTTCGACCCGTCCAACATCACCAACAATTACGTCGCTGATTCCGGCAGTAGCACGTCATACAGCGCGGCCAACCCGCAAAGCTGCTCCGCCACCATTCCTCCGGGCGCGAAGTTCTTCGTGACGGTCAATGAAGTGACTCCGAACGAGGGGTGCGGCAGCTACACCTTGCAACTGAGCGGCCTGCCCTGCCCGCCGCCGACCCTCAGCGTCCAGCCCGTGCCCGCCAATCAGGCGCGGCTCTCCTGGCCGACTTGGGCGGGTGGTTACCAGCTGGAAGCCACACCATCACTGGCTCCCACCAGCTGGATCTATCTCACCAACGAACCCATCGTCTCCGCGCTGAAATACAACGTGACCAACTCGACCAGCGCGCCGACGAACCGGTTCTACCGCCTGCACAAACCGTAAGCTCGCAGGTTTGGCCAGGATAAAGGCGTCTTTCCCCCTCCGGCATCATGCTGGAGGGGGAATTTTTTATTGAGCCGCCCGGAAATGGATGACACAGGAATGCGGGATTATTTCTGCGGGAACTGGATGTAGAGCAGCCAGTAAATCACCACACCGGTCACGGAGACATACAGCCACAGCGGCCACGTCCAGCGGGCGACTTTCTTGTGCGCCTCGAACCGCTGTTTCCGCGCGTGGTGCAGCGTCACCAAAACCAGCGGCACGATGGCGGCGGCGAGCATCGTGTGCGTGAACAAAATCGCCAGGTAAATCGGGCGGAACCACGCGGGGTTCACAAACCGCGTTGGGCCCAGGTGCAAAACGACGGCGAGGTAGATGTGATACGTCAGATAGCAGCCGAGAAAAACCACCGACGCGGCGAACGCGGCGACCATGCAGTTGCGGTGCGCGATTTTGTTTCCGCGTTTGATGAAGGCAAATCCGAGCATGAGAAAAACCGCGCTCAAGCCGTTGAGCGAGGCGTTGACGGCGGGCAAATCGTGGACGGTCATGGTTCGTTTTCCAGTTGGCGGACGGCTTGCAGCAATTTCGGCTGGACGGAATTGGTCCAGTCCACGCCGTCGCCGCCGGTCTCAAAAAAAACGCGCAGTTGCGCGTGCTTGTCCACCACCACAAAAATCGTCGTGTGGATGAACAGGTCGGCGTCGTTCAGGCGTTCGCCGGATTTCACCGGCACGGCGCTCAATTTCAAACTGCCGCTGGCGAGCGCGGCAATTTCACTTTTTGTTCCCGTGAGAAAAATCCAGCGGTTGAAATCCGCACCGAAGCGTTCGCCGTATTTTTTCAGCACGGCGGGCGAATCATTTTCGGGATCGGTGGTGAGCGTGACCAGTTTTGCGCCGCTGCTGGGCGGCAGGAGAGTTTGCAGCGATTTCATCTGGCCGGTCATGCGCGGACACGGCCCGGCGCAGCGCGTGAAAATGATGTCGGCCACCCAGACGTGATTCGTCAAATCGGCGAGCGAGGTGTTTTGGCCGTCCTGGCTCGTGAGCGTGAACGGGGCGACAGGGCCGATGACCCGGAGCAGTTGCGGGCGGCTGCGGTTGATCTGGATCAGCCAGGCCGCAAACGAGAGGCCGAGCAGTCCAAACAGCAGCACAAACCCGATCCAGATGGTGCGGGGCGGACGCGGGCGATTTTCCGTCATGGCATTTGAACGTTACGCCTTCAAAAAGAAATTCCGCTGCTTCTCGCTGATGGGCATTTCGAGTTTTTCCATCACTTTCAAAATGTCTTCCCACACCTTGCGTTTCTCGCTCATCGCCTGGTTGCGCAGCAGATACGCGGGATGATACGTCGGCATGAGCGGCGTGCCGCGATACGTCTGCCAGTTGCCGCGCAGTTTCGTGATGCCGAGCGTCTTGCCGAGCAACCCGTCCACCGCCGTCGCGCCGAGCGCCACGATGGCCGCAGGCTTGATGAGATCAATCTGCTCCTGCAAATACGGGATGCAGGTGGCGCGTTCCTCCGGCGTGGGCGGGCGGTTGCCGGCGGACTGGCCGGGCGTGTCGGGCCGGCATTTCAAAATGTTCGCAATGTAAACATCCTTCCGCTCCAGTCCGGCGGCCTGGATGATTTTCGTGAGCAACTGTCCCGCGCGGCCCACGAACGGTTCGCCCTGCTCGTCTTCATCCGCGCCCGGCGCCTCGCCGACGAACATGATCTGCGCGTCAATGTTGCCCACGCCGAACACGACGGTGGTGCGCGACGACGCGAGGTGCGGGCATTTCACGCACGCCAGCGCGCGTTCACGCAAGGCGGTGAAGGCGGCGGCCTTTTTCGGCGACGAACTGGTGATGGGCGTCTGGGGTTGGGCGACCGGGGCCTGCGGTTTGGGTGCGGGGGCAATGGTTTTCTTGGGAGGCATGTAAATGGTGGGTTCTGTGTTGGCAACCGGCGCGGACGCGGCGGATGTTTTCTCAATCGGAAATCGGAAATCGGAAATCGGAAATTTTGCGGGCGGCTGCGCCAGCGCGCGCAAGGTTTCCGGCGCGACGGCAACATGGCGCACGCCGCGCGATTTCAGGCTTTCGAGATGCTGAATCGTCGCGTCGAGCAGTTCGTGGTAGGCCGCAGACATGACGGACATCGTAGCAGCATGGCGTCCAAATCTCAACTGGAGGAAACGAAGAAAACAGAGTTGAAACATCGCCCGTCTCCATCGGACCGAAAATCATTTCATCCGCCGGCCTCCGTTTTCCCGGTCGGCTCCTGTTCAAGGCTTCAGGTTTGACCGCCATCCATAGTTTGGGTGATGGCCTTTCTGTCACCTTTGCCCCAAACTGTCCGTCCAAATCCAAATGAATATCCGCCGGCTCATTCTCTTCGCCATGCTCTGCCTGCTGCCGCTCATGACGACCGCCCGCGTCACGGAAAATTTTGACACTGGCTGGCGTTTTCTCCAGGCCGACGCGCCCGGCGCGGAACAAAATACTTTCAACGACTCGGCGTGGCGCAAGCTGGATTTGCCGCACGACTGGAGCATCGAAGGGCCATTTTCCGAAACGAACACGTCCGAGCTGCCGCGCGATTGGAAGCTTAAGAATCCGTCGGGCGAAACGAATCAATTCGCTGGCGCGGGCGGTTTCTTGCCCAACGGCGTCGGCTGGTATCGGAAACATTTCACGCTGGCGACGAATCTTGGTTGCGTGTCCGTCCAATTTGACGGCGTGATGCAGAACAGCGATGTCTGGATCAACGGGTTTCACCTCGGCCACCGCCCCAACGGTTACGTCAGCTTCAGCTATGAACTGACCGGCCATCTGAATTTCGGCGGCAACAACGTCCTCGCCGTCCGCGCGGACACCTCAGCGCAGCCGGCGTCGCGCTGGTATTCGGGCGCGGGCATTTACCGGCACGTCCGGCTGGTCGTGAACGATCCGGTGCACATTGCCGAAAATGGCGTGTTCGTTTCCACGCCGGAACTTTCCCGGCATCGGGCCGTGGTGAGAATTGAAACAATGCTCACCAATCAAACCGCCGCCGCCAGCGAAGTGACGGTGCAAACCACGCTGGTTTCGCCGGACGGAAACATCATTGGCTCAATCGGGTCCGGCGCGACGCTCGCCGGTGGCGGCAGCGAAAACGTCCGGCAGCAGATCATTTTCCCCGATCCGAAACTGTGGAATCTGGACGACCCGAAACTCTACCACGTTGTCAGCGAGATTCGCGCCGGGGCCAGACTGGTGGACACGCAGACGACCGCCGCCGGCCTTTGCGACGCGCATTTTGAGGCGGACACTGGCTTCTGGTTGAACGGGGAAAACTTCAAGATCAAAGGCGTCTGCCTGCACCACGACGGCGGCGCGTTCGGCGCGGCGGTGCCGCTTTCGATTTGGGAAGCGCGGTTGAATACCTTGAAATCGCTCGGCGTGAACGCCATCCGCACCGCGCACAATCCGCCCGCGCCGGAGTTCCTGGATTTGTGCGACCGCCTGGGCTTTCTCGTGCTGGACGAGTTTTTCGACTGCTGGACGATGGGGAAAAATCCGTTTGATTATCACCTCTATTTTGACGAATGGTCAAAGGCGGACGAGCGCGCCACGATTCTCCGCGACCGCAATCATCCGAGCGTGATTCTTTACAGCGTCGGCAATGAGATTCACGGCCTGCGCAAGGCGGAACTCGCAAAGGGAATTCTCCAAGGACTGATTGAAACCGCGCACGAAGCCGACCCGACGCGGCCGGTGACGCAGGGGCTGTTCCGCCCAAACGTGAGCGGCGACTACACCAACGGCCTCGCGGACCTGCTGGATGTGGTCGGGCAAAATTATCGCGAACAGGAAATCCTCGCCGCGCACGAGCAAAACCCGGCGCGCAAAATTCTCGGCACAGAAAACGGACACGCCCGGAACGCGTGGACAGCGCTGCGCGACCACGCGCCTTACGCCGGGCAGTTCCTCTGGACGGGCATTGATTATCTCGGCGAGGCGCGCAAGTGGCCGGTCGTCGGCTACGGCTCCGGTTTGCTCGACCGCACCGGCACGGTGCGTCCGTTGGCGCGTGAGCGTCAGAGCTGGTGGAGTGACACGCCGATGGTCGCCATCACGCGTCGCGTGGCGGCCACGGAATTGATGCCCACCGATCCCGGCTACGGCGCGAAAGAGCGCCACACACAGGTTTTGTTCTCCGACTGGACGCCGAAAAGTCTGTCGCCGCACGACGAGAACGTGGAAATTTATTCCAACTACAAGGAGGTGGAATTGTTCCTGAACGGCCGGTCGCTCGGCATGAAAACCATCAATGCCGACGCCTCGCCGCGCATCTGGCTCGTTCCGTTTGCGCCGGGAAGTTTGAAGGCCGTGGCGCGCAATGACGGCAAAAAAGTCGCGACCGACGAACTGCGCACCGCCGGCAAACCGGCGAAAATAATTTTGGCGACAGACGCACAATCGCTATCGCCGGGCTTTGAGAACGTGGCGATTGTCCGTGCCAAAATTGCAGATGCAAATGGCATCCAAATCCCGCGCGCGAACAATTTGGTTTCGTTCCAAATTTCCGGGCCGGGCGTGATTGCCGCCGTGGACAATGGCGGCAATTCGAGCCACGAACTGTTCCAGACAAACTCCCGCCACGCCTATCAGGGCGCGTGCGTCGCGTTCGTGAAGGCGACGGCGGCGTCCGGAAAAATCAAGGTGACGGCCACCGCCACCGGATTGGCGGGCGGCTCAATCTCCATCAAGGCTTCAAAATGAAATCCGTCCGCCATCTGGCTCTCGTTGCCGTCATTGCCAGCCTGCCTTTGGCCGTGAGCGCGGCGGGTTTGGCCGTCACCCGTTCGCCGGCTGCCGATGATTTCATTTTAGCTGGCGACAAAAACGCGGGAACCATTTTTGTCGAGCCAGCCGAAGACCGCGCGGTGCGGCGCGCGGCGGGAGATTTGGCGGAGGACTTCGCGCGGGTGACGGGAGCAAAACCGGAGGTTGAAAATGACTTTTTGTCCGCAAAACAAATCCGCGTCATCGCCGGCACCATCGGCAAAAGCCAAATCATTGACCGGCTGGCGGCGGCGGGCAAGCTGGCGACCAACGGCGTCAGCGGCGCGTGGGAAAGTTACGTTTTGCAGGTGGTGAAAAATCCGCTGCCGGGCGTGAACCACGCGCTGGTCATCGCGGGCAGCGACCGGCGCGGGACGATTTACGGCATCTATCAACTGTCGGAAATGATCGGCGTTTCGCCGTGGCATTGGTGGGCGGATGTGCCGGTGGCACCGGCAAAAACTCTCGCTGTGCATGGAGATGTTTTCCGGCAAGGCCCGCCCGCCGTGAAGTATCGCGGCATCTTTTTGAACGACGAGGATTGGGGGCTGCGTCCGTGGGCGGCCAGGACGATTGAGCCGGAGACCGGCAACATCGGCCCGAAAACTTACGCGAAGATTTTCGAGCTGCTGCTGCGGCTGCGCGCGAATCATCTCTGGCCGGCGATGCATTCCGGCACAGCGGCGTTCAACTCATTTCCCGCCGACGCGGAACTGGCCGACGCCTACGGCATCGTGATGGGCTCGTCTCATTGCGAACAGATGCTCCGCAACAATGTGAGCGAGTGGGACGAAAAAACCTTCGGCGCCTATAATTTCGTCACGAACCCGGACGGCGTTTTGAAATACTGGGAGCAGCGCGTCCGCGAAAACGGAAAATTTGAAAACGTCTTCACGCTCGGAATGCGCGGCGTCCACGACAGCGGAATGCCCGGCGGCGGCACGGCGCGCGAAAAGGCCGCCCGGCTGCACACGATCATCTCCGCCCAGCGTGAAATGCTCGCGCGGCTCGTCAGCACCAACCTCGCCGCCGTGCCGCAGATATTTTGCCCTTACAAGGAGGTGCTGGAGCTTTACCGGCTCATGCCAAACCTGCCCGGCGACATCACGCTCGTCTGGCCGGATGATAACTACGGTTACATCCGCGAATTTTCCGACGCGCGCGAACGCGCCCGCAGCGGCGGCGCGGGAGTTTATTATCACGTCTCGTATTGGGGCCGTCCGCGCGATTATCTCTGGCTCTGCACCACGCCGCCCGCGCTGATCGCCGAGGAAATGACCAAGGCTTACGACTACGGCGCGGACAAGGTCTGGATGCTCAACGTCGGTGATATTAAGCCGGCGGAACTCGACATCGAATTTTTTCTCAAGCTCGCGTGGAATCCTCATTCGTGGAACGGCACGAACACCTACGACCTGCTGTTGCAGCCGCTCGCACGCGACTTCGGAAAAGAATCCGCGCCGGAACTCGCTTCCATCCTGGCCGAATACTACCGGCTGAATTTTCAGCGCAAGCCGGAGCATATGATGTTTCCCTCGAACAATCTGTTTTCGGCCGAAGAAGCGGAACAACGCGTCGCCGCCTGGCAAAAATTGTCGGCGCGGGTTGATGCTGTTGAAAAAAAACTGCCGGCTGAATCGCGCGACGCGTGCTTCGAGCTGGTCGGCTATCCGGTCAGGGCGGCGGCGGCGATGAACGAGAAATGCCTCGCCGGTTCGCCGCGCGCAGCGGACGAAATCCACCGGCTCACGGATATTTACAACAACCAGATCGCCAGCGGCAAATGGCGGAACATGATGTCGGACAACCCGCGCGGGCAGGTTGATTTGGGAATCCCAAACAATTCACCGGCCGAAAAAATCTCCAGCGATGCCAGCAGGCTCAACCCTGCGAATACGAATTTTTTAAATGGCGCGGACTTCATCGAAGTGAACCATTGCGTGGTGATGGAGGCGGAGCACGCATCGCGTTTCATTCCCGGCAAGGACGCGAATTGGCGAACGGTTTCCGGTCTCGGTTACAACGGCGGGGCGGTTTCCATTTTTCCGGCGACGGCGGCGGTTCGCGCCACGACGGAGGACATTCTGGCTGGGTCGCCTTGCCTGGAATTCACAGTCTGGCTGCAAAATTCCGGCGATTGGAAAGTGACCGTCCGCGCCTTGCCGACGTTTTCCGTCGAGAAAGGCAAACCACAGCGCTATGCCATCGCGTTTGACGATGCGCCGCCGCGGATCATCCCACTGCCCGTTTCCACGAGCGAGTCCGACAAGCGCTGGCAGGAAAACGTCCTGCGCAACGCGGCGCTGGCTTCGAGTGTCCATCCCATCGCCAGCTCCGGCCGGCACACGTTGAAAATCTGGATGGTGGATCCCGGCATCGTGCTGGACACGATTTCGGAGGAAACGGGCGGCGCGGACCAGCCCGGCTACCTCTGGCCCGCCGAAACACGCACGCAAACCCGACTCAATTTGAAATGAAAACCAAATCCAGTTTTCTCCAAGCCTTGTTTGGTGTCATCACACTCGCCATTGTCAGCGGCGCGATGGCACAGGAAAACACGTCCCTGAAATTTGCCTTTGGTGACCACGCAGCCCAGAAGGGTTGGACGGCAGTGACACCGACGAATCTTTATTCCGCCGCCGCTGGCCACGGTTTTGAGCCGGGCGCGGAATTGAGCGGCACAGATTACGTCACCAGCGAAAAGCCGTTTCTCTTCTCCGTGCAGCTGCCGGAAGGCAGCTACGCCGTGACCGTGCTGATGAACGACAAGGCGGGTGAAGCCGTGACCACCGTGAAAGCCGAGCAGCGGCGGCTGATGCTGGAGAAAATGCAGTTTCGGCCCGGCACGCTGGCGACCCGAACGTTCATCGTGAACGTCCGCACGCCGCGCATTTCGGACACCGAAAAAGTGAAACTGAAGAAACGCGAACTTAAAACCGAGACGGTGGAATGGGACGACAAGCTGACGCTGGAATTCAACGGCAAACATCCGACGCTGCGCGCGCTGGTCATCGTGCCGACCAATGTGCCGACGGTTTTTCTCGCCGGCGATTCCACCGTCTGTGACCAGCCCGCCGAGCCGTGGAACAGTTGGGGCCAGATGCTGCCGCGCTTTTTCGCGCCGGACGTGGCGGTGGCAAATTACGCCGAGTCCGGCGAGACCATCAAGAGTTCGCTCGGCGCGAAACGCTTCGACAAGGTTTTCAGCCTGATGAAACCGGGCGATTATCTGTTCGTGCAGTTTGGCCACAACGACATGAAGGACAAGACCACGAACGCGCTGGCGCTTTACAAATCGAACCTGAAAAAAATTGTCGCCCGCACGCGCGAGCTTGGCGGCACGCCGGCTCTAATCACTTCGATGGAGCGCAAAGCTGGCGTGGAAACGAACACGCTGGCCAGCTATCCGCAAACCGTCCGCGCCGTGGCGAAGGAGGAAAATTGCGCGCTGATTGACTTGAACCCAATGAGCCGGACTTTTTACAAGGCGCTCGGCGCAGATTTGGACAAGGCGTTTCAGGACGGCACGCACCACAACAACTACGGCAGCTACGAACTGGCGAAATGCGTCGTGGAAGGCATCAAGCAGGCGAAGCTGCCGCTGGCGAAATCCATCGTGGCGGACTTCGGTGATTTTGATCCGGCCAAACCGGACGACGTGAATAAATTTGAAATGCCCGCCAGCCCGACGGTTTCCAAGGAGAAGCCGCTGGGGAATTAGCGGAGTGCGCCCGTCTCGGGCGCAGCGATGTGGTCACACCTTGACGTTTGGCGAATCTGACACCTCTCGAAATTCGGACGTTGCTGCGCCTAGGGACGGGCGCACTCCGTCATTTCGACGTCACCGGCGTCAACGTGACGGGACCGAGTAGTCCGCAATCCGTCAGCGGCCAGTTGGAGGCGTCGAAGGGTTTGTAATTGATGTCCACGATGTTGATGTCACGGAAGGTTTTCCACGGCACGCCGCGCCGGTCCAGGTCGCGGATGCGGTTGGCGGCGACGCTGGTGACTTCCACTTCGAGCGTGTTGCCGGTGGGTTTCAGGTTGTCCACGAACACGCGGAACGGCGGCGTGATGAGCGTGCCGTAATCCTTGCCGTTCACGCGCACCCGCGCGCTCTGGCGCACGTCGCCGAGGTTGAGGAAATTCGGAGCGCGCGTTGTCTCAACGCGCAGCGCGTCGGTTGCAAGTGGTGCGGCTGCGGCTTGAGACAAGCCGCGCTCCGGCGGCGCGTCAAAGGTGGTTTCGTATTTCGCGGTGCCGGCGAAGGCTTGCGTGTTCGTGTCGGGGAACGTCGTCCACGAGGCGAGCTTGACGGTTTGGAAATCGGCCGGCAGCGTCGGGCCGCCGAGGATGAATTTCACGTTCCACGGGCCGGTGAGTTCAACCGGCTGGCCGTTGGGCTGCCAATAATTCCAAGCCGGGCCTTCCACTTTTTTGTCGGCGAAGGCACGGAGAATCACGGACTCACCGGCGGGAAGTTGCAGGTGAACATAGGATTGGTTAAACGCAGCAACACCAGCATTGCCGGTCAACGGATCGAGAATCACAGCAGATTTTGCACTGCGACCGAGCAGCACCCAGCCATCAAAATAGTTGTCGGTCCGGTTGGCGATGAAATAATTCCAGCCACCGTCAAATGAACGGCGGACAAAGGAAAGGCCGCTGCCAGCCATGAACTCCATTTTGGCATTTAAGTGCGAACACCAGATGCCTACCGGTTTGCCGATCAACACCCAACCCTTGCCAGTTGAAGCGATTGGCACATTCAAGGCTGTGATTCCAAATTTTAACTGCCCGGATAGTTTTTTGAATTCCTTGCGCCGTGTTTCCAAATTATCAAGCCCAGAAATTTCGGACGGCAGTTGTTCTTTGAAAACGATCATTGCACCGTTTTCCGCCAGCAAGAGCAGTTGTTTGAATGTTTCCAGCGGAATATATTTGCACTCCGGCACGACGATGACTTTGTAATTTCCGCCGGGCATCTGGATTTTCCCGTCCGCAACTTTCGCCGTTTTCAGTTGCGCGTCGGAAACGTAGTCGAACGCATAACCTTTATCCCACAGTTCCTTCGCCGTCCGGCCGATGGGCTGGCCCTCGAACCAGTCGCGGGCGTGGACGGTGAGTTGCGGCAGCAGCTT
>Ga0182021_10006102_pt1 | contig 14308 bp, 9 predicted proteins | sample 612E3MmetaG_FD_120493 | JGI IMG/M metagenome (GOLD analysis project Ga0182021, IMG submission 120493) | Permafrost microbial communities from Stordalen Mire, Sweden - 612E3M metaG (Illumina Assembly) | ecosystem: Environmental > Terrestrial > Soil > Wetlands > Permafrost | place: Sweden... | reverse complement strand
GGCGAGCTGGCCCGCATGGGCCACAAGGTGCACGTCTTCGAGGCCCTGCACGCTACAGGTGGAGTGCTGCGCTACGGCATCCCCGAGTTCCGTCTGCCCAAGGCCATAGTAGATCGCGAGGTCGAGAACCTGCGCCATCTGGGCGTGGAGATCGAGTGCGACGTCATTGTGGGCCGCACCATGACCATCGACGAGATCGCCGCCGACTACGACGCCATCTTCGTCGCCAACGGCGCCGGGCTGCCGATGTTCCTCAACATCCCCGGCGAGAACTTCAAGGGCGTCTACTCGGCCAACGAGTACCTCACCCGAGTCAACCTCATGGGCGCCTGGATGGACGTGGAGGGCGGCACGCCCATCGCCCGCGGCGAGACGGTGGTCGTCTTCGGGGGCGGCAACGTGGCCATGGACTCCGTGCGCACCGCCAAGCGCCTGGGCGCCAAGCGTGCCATCTGCGCTTATCGCCGCACCAAGGCCGAGATGCCGGCCCGCGTAGAAGAGATCGCCCACGCCGAAGAAGAGGGCATCGAGTTCCACTTCCTCGTCGCCCCGCTGGAGATCCACGGCGACGACAAGGGCTGGGTGAGTGCCGTCAAGCTGCAGAAGATGGAGCTCGGCGAGCCAGATGCGTCCGGCCGCCGCCGGCCGGTACCCATGGCGGGCAGCGAGTTCGTGCTGCCCTGCGACATCGTCGTCGTCGCGCTCGGCACGGTAGCCAACCCGCTGCTCACCAACGCGACGCCGCAGCTCGAGCTCAACAGGTGGAAGAACATCGTGGTCGACGACAAGCAGGCGACCACGATGGAGGGCGTCTTCGCCGGCGGCGACATAGTGCGCGGCGGGGCGACCGTGATCCTGGCCATGGGCGACGGCAAGGTCGCCGCCCAGTCCATCGGCGAGTTCCTCAAGGACAAGACGCCGAAGAACCCGGCTTAGGGCCGGGCGCCGTTCGGCGTCTCATCGCTGACGCAGAAGAGGCGGGAGGCCGGCTTTGTGGAGCCGGCCTCCCGCCTCTTCACATTCCGTCACACCGTCCGGCCGGTCGTGGCGACCGGACGCGCCGGGCTGCCCCCACACCCGCTCACAACAAGTACAGCACGCTGAAGAGGACGACCCACACCGCGTCGACAAAGTGCCAGTAATAGGTCCCCGCCTCCATCAGCCCGGTCGTGCCCTTGTCCGGCGATGCCGCGCCCATCTTCTCCTGGCGGAACGAGCGGATGAACATGAACGCCATGAGCAGAAGGCCCGCGGTCACGTGCCCGCCGTGGAAGCCCGTCAGCGTGAAGAACGTGCTGCCCATGAGGCCGCCGGAGAAGCTGAAGCCGGCGTGCGTGTACTCCCACACTTGCCCGCCGAGGAACCCGACGCCCAGCAGCATGGTCACCAGGATCCACCTGCGGCAGCGCGGCATGAGCCCCTTGCGGAACGCCTTCAGCGCCCAGCCGGCGGCTACGCCACTGGAGAGCAGCACGACCGTGTTGACGCCGGCCAGCTTGAGGCCGAGACCGGGTACTCCGGGCGGCGGCCAGACACCGAGATGGATGCGGAGATGGAGATACGAGTAGATCAGCACGCCGAAGAAGATGGACTCGGAACCGATGAACAGCACCATGCCGGCGCCGCGGGCCGAGAACCTCTCGTTCGACAGGAAGGGCACGTCCGGACCGGACCAGGGGAACCACGCCCAGCGGACCATGACGTCGATCAACAGCACAGCGCCGGCGGCGGCTATCCACAGTGAAGACAGCAGGCCGATCGCCACGATCAGCAGCGACACTCCGGCCATCAGCGGCAGCACGCTGGTCTGCTCGGCGTCCGGCTCCACGATCGGATACACCACGCTCACGTCGGAGGGCGGGTAGCTGAGGTCGATCTCCGGCGGGTACGACTGTGCCCCGGCCGACGCGGTGGCGACCGCGGCATGCTCCCAGTCCCATATCGGACGCTCACTGGTGACCAGCGGCAGGGTGACGAAGTTGGACACCGGAGGCGGCGAGGTGGTGGCCCACTCCAGCGTCCACGCGCCCCACGGGTTGTCTGGGGCAGGTTTGCCATCGCGCAGGCTGACCACGATGTTGACGACGAAGACCAGGATGGCGACGCCGATGAGAAAGCCGCCCAGCGAGGAGATGGCATTGAGGATGTCCCAGGCGCGGTTGGGAGCGTACGTGTAGACGCGACGCGGCATCCCCAGTAGGCCCAGGGCGTACATGGGCAGGAACGTGAGCAGGGCACCCGGGAAGATGAGCCAGAAGTGCAGCTTGCCGAGCCGGTCGTTGAGGAAGTGGCCGGTCATCTTGGGGAACCAGTAGTAGAGGCCGGCGAAGACGCCGAAGAGCGTCCCGCCGAAGAGCACATTGTGCAGATGCCCAACGAGGAAGTAGGTGCCGTTCGCCTGCCAGTCGAAGGGATACGCGGCCAGCATGACGCCGGTGAGCCCACCGATGACGAAGAACCCGATGAAACCGGCAACGAACAGCAGCGGCGTGTCGAACCTCAGCGAGCCGCCCCACATGGTCGCCAGCCAGTTGAAGATCTTCACCCCCGTGGGCACGGCGATAAGCATACTGGTAGCCGCCATGGCCACGTCGAACGAGCTGGGCAGCCCGAAGGTGAACATGTGGTGGCCCCACACGCCGAAGCTCAGAAGCCCGATGATGCCGATCATCAGGATCATGGAGTTACGGCCGAAAAGCGGCTTGCGCGAGAAGACCGGGGTGACCTCGCTGAGGATGCCGAAGGCCGGCAGGATCAGAACGTACACCTCTGGATGACCGAAGAACCAGAACAGGTGCGCCCAGATGACGGGATCGCCGCCCCGCAGCGCGTCGAAGAACACGGTGCCGTGCTTGCGATCCAGATACAGCATGATGAGCGCGGCCGTGAGGCTCGGAATGGCGTAGAGGATGAGGAACGAGTTGATATAGGTGGCCAGCGCGAACAGCGGCATGCGGAAGAACGTCATGCCCGGCGCCCGCAGCTTCATCATGGTGACGATGAAGTTGACGGCGCCTAGCACGGATGATGCGCCGACCATGATTATGGCGACGGTCCAGAAGGTGACGCCGTCGTGCGGCGAGAAGGCGACGGCCGTTAGCGGGGAGTAGCTGTACCAGCCGGTGTCCAGGCCGCCGCCGCCAAAGATGAAGCTGCTGAAGAGCAGCAGCCCGCCGAAGGCGAAGAGCCAGTAGCTGAGCGCGTTCAGGCGCGGGAATGCCATATCCCTGGCGCCGATCATCAACGGGATGAGATAGTTGGCCAGCCCGCCGCCCAGAATGGGCATGGCGAACAGGAAGATCATCGCGGTGGCGTGCATCGAGAAGATCTGGTTGTACCTCTCCGCCGAGACCACGCTGCGGCTGGGCCCCAGGAGCTGGGCCCGCATGAGCATGGCGAACCCGACCGCCACCAGGAAGTAGACGATCGACGTGCCGATGTACAGGAGGCCGATGCGCTTGTGGTTGGTCGTGGTGATCCACGACCACAGGCCACGAGGCCCGTCGGCGGCGTGAACCAGGTCGGCAGTCAGCGTCGCGTCACTCACTTCAGCCCTTCCAGATACGCTACGACCTCATCCAGTTGACGACCAGAGAGCTGGATGTCCGGCATGATGACCCCTGGTTTGACCGCCTGCGGGTTCTTCAGCCACAGACGCAGGTTCTGCGGCGTGTTGGGCAGCGTGTCGCCGGCTATGCTCAGGCGGCTGCCGAAATGCGTGAGGTCCGGGCAGATAGTGCCTTGCACGCTAGTGCCCCTGATCATGTGACACGACGAGCACTGCAGGTTGGCGATAAGCTGCGCGCCGGCAGTCGCCAGAGTGCCGGTCGGCTGCGCGGCCGGCTTCTGCTGATCGGCATACCAGGCCGCATAGTCTGGGGCGGACTGCACCACGACCAGGAAGCGCATCTTGTTGTGCTGGCTGCCGCAGAATTCGCTGCACTCCCCCAGGTAGATGCCGGTGCTGGTCGGCGTGATGCTCATGGTGTTGACGTGGCCGGGGATGCAGTCGACTTTGCCGCCGAGCCGTGGCACCCAGAACCCGTGCATCACGTCGGCCGACAACAGGCTGAAGGCGACGCCGGTACCGACCGGCAGGTGAAGCTCGTCGGCGGTCTTGAAGTTGCCCTGCGGGTAAGAGAACTCCCACCACCACTGGTGCCCGGTGACGGTGACGGACATGCTCGTCTTCTGACCGTGGATCTGGGCCGTGGTGTGGAGCGTGAGGTAGAAGAGCACGCCGACGATCACCAGCGGCACGATCGTCCAGACCATCTCTCCCTTGAAGCTGCCGCGGGTCTGGCTGGCCTCCGATTCGGGCCGCTTGCGGAACTTCTTGACGGCCAGGAAGAGCCACACCCACACGACCAGGAGAACGCCGGCCAGGATGCCGAACAGGGTGTACGTGAGAGTGGCGATGTCTTTGCCGCTGGTGCTCTTCGGGCTGAGCGTGTTGGGCGTCAGCTGATTACAGCCGGCCAGGAGCGCCACCACGAGGGCGGCGACGATGAGAACGGCGACGACGAGGAGTCTGGGCCGCCGATCGTGACCCGAAGTGTCTGCCGCGCCCGCTGAGGCCCGAGCGGGCACGAACCGGCCCCTGGGCCCCCAAGGCGATGCTGCGTCACGGCCGCGCGCGGACGTGCCTGTGTCGCCTTGGCTTGGGAGCATCACTACCGAATCCCCCTCCGGTGTACTTGCGGCCTCCAACTACCCACCAATCATGCGCGAGAAACCGAGTCTGCTGTGCTCGGTCGCCAAACTACCACCTTCGCCGTCGCCTGCCGAGTGGCGCGACGGCGAGCGTCTTGCCCGCCGGCGATGGACGCGCCACACTGCGCTCCTGAGAGGAGCATACCAAGAGGGGAAGATGGATTACCTGATAGCCGCCAAGCCACGCGTCGTTGTCCTCTTCCTGTTCACCGTGCTGGCGGCCATGCTGCTCGCCGGACGGCCGCCGGCGTGGCGGATCGCGGCCGTGCTGGTAGCCACCGGTCTGACCCTGGCCGGCGCGTCCATGCTCAACAACTACGTTGAACGCGAGACCGACCGGCGGATGGAGCGCACTCGCCGGCGCCCGACGGCGACCGGCAGTCTGAGCCCCGCGCGGACCCTGACCGCGGGGCTCGGTTGTGTGATCGTCGGCGCGGCGGCCCTGTGGGCCGCCGCCGGACCTCTGGCGGCCGCCCTGGCTGCCGGCGGGGCCGCCTACTATGTGGTCGTCTACACGCTGCTCCTGAAGCCCAGGACGGCCATGAGCGCCGTCCCAGGTGGGCTGGCCGGCGTGTTCCCGCCGCTCGTGGGATGGGCCGCCAGCGGCGCCGCGTGGTCGGCGAAGATCCTCTTCCTCTGCGCCGTGATCTACGTCTGGTCGCCGGCCCACTTCTGGGCCCTGGCGTACGCCCGCCGCGAAGACTACGTACTTGCCGGCCTGCCCACGCCGGCGACTCGATACGGGGACAAGAGCGCCGGTCTCTACATCTTCGTGTACGTCTCGGCGCTGGCGGCCCTGGCCGTCCTGCCGGCCGCGGCCGGCGCGTTCGGGGCCTTGTATCTGATCGCCGCGCTGATCGCCGGAGTCGTCTTCCTCGCCTTGGCCGTACGCCTCCTGCGCAGCCACACCAGAGCGTGCGCCTGGACGCTCTACAAGTTCTCCGGCCCGTACCTGGCCGTCATGATCCTCGCCATGCTGCTGGACCGGCTGCTGCTGTCCGGCATGGCGGGCTGAGCCGCGCTAGGGTCGGGCGGATGTCCGGCTCGGCGGGCGTGAGCCCGCCCTGCGAGCCGGCCGTCTCTCGACGGGTACCCACTACGGACAACCCGGCAAACGGGTATGAGCGTGGCCCCGACCGCCCTCGTCCCAAAGACGAGCGGCCTCTGAGCAAGCTTGGCCAGCCGGAGCCCGACCGCCCGCGCCCGGCCCCTGTACGCCTCGACTACGGGCGGCTGGACGCGTAGACAGCCGAACGCCGGCTGATCATGTAGGCCAAGACCGCCGCGATCGGCGGCAGTGCCAGCAGCAGCGGACGCAGGATGACCACGTACAGCTGCTCCGAGCCCTGGAACAGCGAGGCGAACACGTCGTCGCCGCCGGCGAACAGGAGCACAATGAGGGCTGTCGTGATGCCCACTCCGAGGGCCATGCGAATGGGGCGAGCAGTCGGACGGCTGAGCACGTTGTGGAAGCCCCGGTCGCCGATCACGAAGCCGTCCAGCCACGGCCAGGCGAACAGGAACGTGAACAGGATGCCGGGCATCACTACTGCCGGCCAGAAGATGCCCGGCAACAGGAAGCCGCCGATGTGGATGTCCCAGTTCGAAGTGAGGCGCAACGCTCCCTCAAGCCAGCCCGTGTACCAGTCTGGCTGGGCCGCGACGGTGGCATGGGCCGCCTGATACGGACCGTAGATCCATATCGGGTTTATCTGGAAGAACCCGCCGAGCACGGCCAGCACCCCGGCCACCAGGAAAAAGTAGCCCGTCGTTCGTAGCGCGTACGCCGGAATCAGCCGCGTGCCGACGATCCGCTGCTCGTCGCGCCCCTTTCCCGGGAACTGCGTGTGACGCTGGCGCCACAGCAGGGCCAGGTGCAGCCCCAGCAGGCCCGCGATGAGAGCCGGCACCAGGAAGATGTGGATGGGCAACATACGGGGAACGAAGGCAGCCGAGGGGAAGTTGCCGCCGAAGCCCCACGACGCCATCTGCGGCCCGATCAGCGGAATGGACTCGGTGATCGAGTAAGCGATCCGCAGGCCTGTGCCGGAGAGCAGGTCGTCCGGGACCGAATAGCCGGTGAAGCCGTTGGCCATCGCCAGCAGAAGGAGAGTGAGACCGGTCAGCCAGTTGAGGCGCCGCGGCTTGCGGTAGGCGCCGGTGAAGAACATGCGGCCCAGGTGCAGTACCAGGGCGCCGATGAACACTAGCGCCGCCCAGTGATGCACCTGCCGCACCAGCAGACCGGCGCGCACGTTGAAGCTGAGGTCGACGACCGACTTGTAGGCGTCCGACATGACCACGCCACGCAGCGGCACGTAGCTGCCGTGATAGACCACCTGCGCGCTGGACGGATGGAAGAACAGCGCCATGTACGTGCCGGTGACGACGAGCACGATGAAACAGTACAGCGCGATCTCGCCGAGGAAGAACGACCAGTGGTCCGGAAAGATGTGACGCATGCTGTCGCGCAGCAGCCTGGTGCCGCCGAGGTTCCTGTCCATCCAGGCGACGATGCGCTTGGTCACGGTCGTCTCCTCTCCTCGTCACCGCCGCGCAAGTGGCTGCGCTGTGGTGTCCCTCTCAATAGCACTTCGACGTCTCCGCATTCTCCGTTGATCAGTAACCGCCACACAGGTGGCTGCGCTGTGGTGTCGCTCTCAATAGCACTCCGGCGCCTCCGGCGCCAACGCCGATTAGTCACCGCCACATAAATGGCTGCGCTGTTGTGTCGCTCTCAATGGCACTTCGACGTCTCCGCATTCTCCGTTGATTAGTACAGATCCCAGAAGCCTGGGCCGACGGCCTCCTGAAAGTCGCTCTGCGCGCGCAAGTCACCCTGGCCGTCGATCATGAGCGGCAACTGGGGCAGGGCGCGCCCGGCAGGGCCGAAGATCGGCTTTGCGCCGTGTAGCACGTCGAACGTTGACTGATGGCAGGGGCAGACCAGGACGTGCGCCTGGTCTTCGTACTGGGCTACCGGACAGCCCGCGTGCGTGCACACCCGCGAGTAAGCGACGAACCCCTGCGGGCTCCAGCTCTCTTTGCCCGGCATCGGCGTGAAAATGTCGCTGGAGAAGCGCATCAAAACCACTTGCGAGTCGGCGGCATCAACGTGCCCTTCCGGGAAGGCGACGATGAAACCGCTGCTCGCCTGAGAGCTCGCGGCCGCGGCGGACAGCGCATCGCTGGTGATAGGCGTGCCGTCGAAGGTGACCAGGCGGCTGCCAGCCCTCCACGAGGTCTGAAACAGCCGCCGATGCGGCAGCGGCCCAAGCGAGCCGAAGATAACGACCTGGCTGGCCGCGAACAGGCCCCCGGCGGTCACCAGCAGGCCTGCTAGGAAGCGCCGCCGCGTGATGACCTTCACGTCCTTGCGCAACTCGTCGGTGAGCTGCTTGCGGCCTTCGACGTCCGGTTCTCTGGGAATCGGGTAAGAACCGGCGGCCGGCCGGTCGCCCAGCAAGTTGCGGCCCCAGTATGCCAGCCCGAACCCGAGCCCGATGAAGCCGAGCGCCAGAAAGCCGCCCAGGTAGTAGGTGCTGAGATCGGCGGCGTACGACCAGACGAAGCCCACGGCGCCGACTATGGCCAGCAGGAAGCCGCGAGCGACCGACCACCCGCTGCTGCGCCCCTCGGACTCTTGCGGTGGCTCGCCTATCGGAGCCTCGTCGGTCGAAGCCTCGTCGATGGGATCGTGTCCCCGGGGCTCACTCACGCGTGCTGCCCTCCTTACCGGCCGCCAACCAGATGGCGATGAGGACGAGCACCAGCAGGCCGGCCGCGGCGATGGCGCCCTCGGCGACGGGCCCTGCGTAGCCCAGGCCGTAGCCGCCGGGGTGAGCCGGCGTCTTGAGCGCGTACACGTAGCGGGCCACGGCAGCCTGCTGACGCACAGTCAGCGTGCTGGTGAAGACCGGCATGTTGAAGGGGCCGCGCTGCATAGCGGCCAGCGCGTTCGCTGCCGGCCGGTTCGCATAGGACGGCGCATTACGGCCACGGCCGATGGAGCCGCCGCGGCCCGCCGCTCCGTGGCAGCCGCCGCAGTAGAGGCGGTAGATGACCCCGCCCTCGGCGACCGTCCCCAGGCGCGCTTGTGGGTCGGCGATCTGCTGGGCCACATACGTGGAGACGGTGGCGATGTCACCCGGGGAGAGAAGCCCACTGAAGGGCGGCATGCCCTGGCCACCTTGCTCGACCTTCTGGGCGACGATGTAGTCGAAGGCGTCGGCTCGAAGGCTGGGACCGACTGCTGCACCTCCGCCGTGCGGTCCGTGACAGGCGGCGCAGTTGGCGGCGAAGATGCCGGCCCCGGAATTCGGCGCGGAGCTCGGGGAGGCGGTCGGCGCCGGGCTCGCGGTGCTGATGGGCGTAGGGCTGGGTGTAGGCGCCGTCCCGGGTGACGGGGTGGCAGAGGTCGCCGCGGACGCGCCCGCTGTGGCAAGCAGCATGGCGGCGACCAGGATGCCGGCGAACGAGAGGCCCGCGGAAGCGGCGCGGCCGGAGCTGCGCTTGTCCCCGGACGCGCTCTGACTACCCTGTGCTCGAGGTCGACCGGTGAAGAGAGGTCTCCACCGCCCTGGGGCCTCCACCCTCATGTGCTCCCCTCCAAACGGCGGGCCGCCCTCGGACAGGGCAGCTCGCAGTCGAGCGACTTCCTACCCAACGGCCATGAGCGCAAAACTGAGCTCAAAGCATATCCGTTGAGCGCCGGTCGTGGGGGTTTCTCAGCCGTCGCCATCGCCGCGCACTGGTCTCGCCGGCATGCGGGAAGGGGGCCGGAGGATGATCGCGACGGTCGGGAGGGGAGCGACAGGCGCAGGATGACGCAGACACGGCATGAGGCGAACGTCGCCGGCACGTAGATAGGCACACCGCGTAGCGGCAGAGCGGAGAGACCGTGACCGGCGACCGCGGGCCCGAGGCAGCGGACGCGAGTGGAGGCGGCGACCGGAGTCGAACCGGTGAATGAGGGTTTTGCAGACCCTTGCCTTACCACTTGGCTACGCCGCCACCGGAGGGCTTGTGTGGCCTTCACGCAAAAAGGCAGAAGGCGGAGGCGCCAGCCTCGGCCCTCTGCCCCTTGAGAAGACTTGGAGCGGGTGAAGGGACTCGAACCCTCGACCTTCTGCATGGCAAGCAGACGCTCTAGCCGACTGAGCTACACCCGCAGGCAGGGCGGAAGTATACACAGCGAGGGGCCGTGCGGCAAACGAGGCGACCACCGTCCGGCGGCCGTTGTCCCGCCGCGCTGCACGGCAACATGGGAGCGCGACGGATGAGCGTAGCGCCGGTGCGTGGGGCCCGGAGTGAGCGATGATCGCCGACGCACGGGCGGCGATAGAGAGACGATCCCGGGGTGCGCGGCCGGCGCCAGGGGCGATCGCCGCCGGGGGTGACCTAGCGCCCTTTCGCTTCGTCGATGGCACGGTTGACCAGCGCGTCGGCGTCGGCGTTCTGCTCCCGCGGGATGTGGCGCACTTCCACGTCCGGCAGCTCGTGCAGGAGGCGTAGCGCCTGGTCGTGCAACACCCGCAGATTGGCGTCTTTCACCCGGTACTGGCCGTTGATCTGGCGCACCACGAGCTCGCTGTCGGCATAGACGGTGAGGCGGCGCACACCGTGATCCAGGGCCATCTCCAGGCCGGCGATCATCGCCTGATACTCGGCGACGTTGTTGGTGGCCGTGCCGATGAAGTCGGCAAGCTCTTCGGCCAGCTCGCCCTGGTCGGTGACCAGGCGCGCGCCGATGCCCGCGGGACCCGGGTTGCCGCGCGCGCCCCCGTCTACGAACAGCTCGAAGTGGCCGTTCGGCTCTTCGGAGCCGACTTCATCGACGCTGAGGTGCGAGGGCCGCTGAGTGGGCTCTGCGTAGTGCCAGGGACTGCGTTGGAGGGCGAAGTACTCGACTTCGACCGCGTGCGGTCCAAGCCGGTCTGCCAGATGGTCGGTCCAGCGCTGCAGCGCGCTGGCCTCGGCGGCCTCGTGAGGCAGGTCGACCAGGGCCAGCCCAAGGCGACCGGCCTCGGCGGCGTCGTGGTACTTGACGTCGCCGGTGACGAAGACCTCGGCTTTGCCTGCCGCGGCCTGTATGGCGGAAGCGCCCGAGCCAGGCAGGACGGCGACCCGCGAGACTCGCCGTCGCGGGTCGCCTAGATAGCGCAACGAGGGCAATCTGAAGATGTGGGCGATGTCCGAGACGAGGTCGCCGAGGAGGCGAGGCTCGGCCAGATAACCCACCCGGCCGAGCCCGACGCCGGCGATCTCGTCGTCGACGGCATATACGTCGTAGGCCGGTTCCTCGTACGAATGCGCCGTGATGTACGCGTCGAGCACGGCGCGGCGTGCGGCCCGCGGGAAGACGACCTCCAGGCGCACTTCGCCGGTGCTGTTGTCGGTGCCGGGCGTGCCGACCGTAGGCGTCGCGCCGGGCAGTGGCCGGAAAGTCCCCGTACCCGGGGTGGCAAACGAGCAATGGCCGTAGTTGCCGATGAGGCCTCCGCCGGCCGCGAAGACGGCGGCGCGAACCTCCTCGACTTCGTCGGCCGGCACGAAGCCGACCAGCTTGAGCCAGTCGACCGGCGACGGCTGCAGGGGCTGCATGCCCTCCAGGCCCAGCATGGCGCCGGCGAGCTCGGCGAGACCGCCGCGGGCCTTGTCCAGGTTCGTGTGGGCCGCGATGATAGTGACCCCTTCGCGGATGGCGCGGGCGACGATCGCACCAGGGTACGCGTCCTCGTGAACGACAGTGAGCGGCGAGAAGATGAGCGGGTGGTGGGTGAGGATGCCCTGGCACGCGCGCTGCACGGCCGCTTCCAGCGACGCCGCCGTGACGTCCAGGGTGACCAGCAGGCGGTGCACGTCGGCCTTGGGCGAGCCGACCTGCAGGCCGACGTTGTCCCACGGCTCGGCGAGCTGGAACGGTGCCATGTGGTCGAGTTCGGCGAGGAGTGCCTTGGCTTTCATGGCCGGATTCTAGCACCCGGCCTTTCCGCGGCAGCGGGCGGCGTTTCCGCCGTAGCCCAACGAGGCAGACGCAGAGGTGGCCTGGGCGGGTGCCACGCGTGAGGAGCGACGGCCCAGCCACACGACCGTGACGATTCCAGCCCGCGACCCAGCGTATACACTCCGTACGGCATGAACGGCACATCAAGCGCAGCCGGCATTTCGCCGGGGACCCGACGCAGCCCCTGGCTCGTGCTCCTGGCGGTCACCCCGGGCATGTTCCTGGCGCTGGCCGACGCGACCGTCATGAGCATCGCGCTCCCTTCCATGATCCAGACCATGAACTCCTCCGTGATCACGGTCTCGTGGGTTCTCAACGGCTACAACCTGGTGCTCACGGTCCTCTTTCTCACCATGGGACGGCTGGCCGACCGTCGCGGCCACACGACGATCTTCCTCGGCGGCCTGTGCCTGTTCGCGGCCGCCTCGATCGGCGCAGCGCTCTCCCCCACCGTGGCGTGGGTGATCGTCTTCCGGATCTTCCAGGCCACGGGAGGGGCGGCGGTGATCCCCACGTCGCTCACGCTGCTGATGTCGGCCTTCCCGCGCGCGCGCCAGGGCTTCGCCGCTGGGCTGTTCGGTGGCCTCAGCACGCTGGCGGCGTCGCTCGGCCCCGCTCTCGGCGGGGCGCTCATCGCCGCCAGTTCTTGGCGGCTCATCTTCTGGTTCAACGTGCCGGTCGGCATCGTGGGCATCGCCCTGGCGGCGACGCTGATCCCGCGCGCGCCTCGCGAGCGCTCTGAGGCGCCGATGGATCTGGCCGGCGTCGGCCTTGTATCGGCCGGCCTTTTCTGCGTCACACTGGCACTGATCCAGAGCAACACGTGGGGCTGGCTGTCGGCGCCCATCCTGGCCCTGTTCGCAGCCGCGATCGTGCTGCTCTCGGCGTGGGTGGCCTGGGAGCTGCGCGTAGAACGGCCGCTCTTCGACCTGCGGCTGTTCCGCAACCGCTCGTTCGCGGCCGCCAATGCGGCCATCACGACCGTCGACGTGGCCATGATGGGCACGGCTTTCATGCTGGTCATCTACCTGGTGGCACTGGTGGACTACAGCGAGTTGCGGGCGGCGGCGGCGGTGACCTTTGTGCCCGCCGCCGGCCTGGTGTTCTCTCCCTTCACCGGCCGGCTGATCGACCGCTTCGGGCCCCGCTGGCTGGCCGTCATCGGCGCTCTGGTCAGCTTCGTCGGCCTCTTCTTCCTGGCCCGCGTGATGCGCACGGATCCCTTCGTCCAGGTCGCCTGGCGCACCGCACTCGTCGGCGCCGGCCTGGGGATCACCTTGCCGTGTCTCACCTCCGCCGGCATGGCGTCGCTGCCCACCGGCGACCGCGGCTCCGGCTCCGGCATGCTCAACACCAGCAGGCAGCTTGGCTTCCTTCTCGGCGTGGCCATCCTGGTGGCCGTCTTCGGCCACACCATGCACACCAGCGTGGTGCGCGCGGCTGAGAAGGCGCGCGCGGTGGTCGATGCCCAGCCTCTCTTGTCCAAAGAGCTGAAGCACTACATCGACCTGGGCATCGATCAGGCAGAGAGCGTCAACGCGACGGCGAACATCGCCGATCTGCGAAAAGTGGTGCATCCGCTCAACGGCGTGCCGCTGCCGAACATCACCGCCGTCGAGGCAGCGGTGCTGCTCAACCTGCGCGACAGACTGGAGGCGATCTTCGTAGACGACGTGGCGGCCGGCTTTTTCTGGCCTTTCATGACGGCCGCCATAGCCGCCCTGTTCTCGGCCGCGCCGGCAGTGTTCCTGCAACGCCGGCTGCCCGGCAGCGCGCCGCCGGGCGAGCTTCTGTCGGCCTAGTGAGGCCGGCTGCCGGCGGCGCAGCCCTCCGCAAGGGGGCATCCTTGCGTGCGACTCTGCGTTTTCGTACATGTTTCGCAGCCCGAAGAATACGTACAAGAATGTAGAGCGGCCGCTGAGGCACCTCCTGCAAGCTGGCTGCCGCGCCGCCAGGGCGTGGCACGCGGCAGGGCGTTAGTCTGGGGCGCCGGGTCGTGGATGCGATGGATCCGTTGGCTTGGCCGCGAGACCGAGTCTTCAGGGCAGCGAGACGCTACAGCGGCAGCCCGGCCTCCAACTGCTGCAAGAGTTCGTCGAACAGTTGGAAGTAGTTCTCTGGCGTGAGATCGGTAGCGCCCAGGTAGACGGCGATCACCGCCCCGATGAACGCTCCCACCCACGTGCGCACGGCGATGTCGTCCGGCGAGCGCCCGACCCGCCGGGCGAGAAGCTCCGAGAACACGTCGATGCCGTCCACGAACGAGTCGATCATCCGTGAACGTAGCTCCGGCACGGCGCGGACCAGCTCGTCGCGATCTAGCTGCCCGGCCAGCTCTTCGGCCGAAAGGCCACCGAAGACCTCCCGCATGGCGTTGCGGATGGCCCGGATCGGTGGGACCTCCGGCGGCTGGGCCTCGAAGGCGGCAAACATCGGCAGGTCGGTGGGGTCGTAGAGCACCACGTCTTCTTTGGTCGGGAAGTAGCGGAAGAAGGTGCTCGGCGAGACCTCGGCAGCGTCCGCTATCTGTTCCACCGTGGTGGCGGCATACCCCTGCTCACGGAAGAGCCGCAACGCGTGCCGCTGGAT
>Ga0182021_10006101_pt1 | contig 14310 bp, 11 predicted proteins | sample 612E3MmetaG_FD_120493 | JGI IMG/M metagenome (GOLD analysis project Ga0182021, IMG submission 120493) | Permafrost microbial communities from Stordalen Mire, Sweden - 612E3M metaG (Illumina Assembly) | ecosystem: Environmental > Terrestrial > Soil > Wetlands > Permafrost | place: Sweden... | reverse complement strand
CGCGTGACGATCACGCCGAACGGGATCCCGCCGAGCAGGTAACCGGCGGTCAGCGCGAAGGCGACCCGAAGAAGGTCGGTGGTCTGCTTCGGCGGGAAGTATACGTTTGCGACTCGTGGTTTGAGGTGCCCCGGATCGGCACGAGTCTCCGGGCGTGAGCCAAGCGAGGTCCCGGCGGGTTGTTGGCTCGCGGGAGCCGGGCCGCTGACGGCCCTCGCGGGACCTTGTGTTGTGGGCCTACACTGTGCATGCAGTTCCGTCGATCATTCTGGTGTGCACGGGGCTGACTGGGAGACGGAAGATGGAGATCGAGTTCGTCGGGTTCGCGGCCGATTGCCGCGTCGAGGGAAAGCTCGAACTGGCGGATGCACGCCTCGCTGACCTGCTCAACAGGGAGTGGTCGATCCATCTTCGCCACGCTCTCGTGGTCGGCACCGAGGATGGCCGGCGGCGCAGGTTCGATGAGTTGGACATAGGCAGGCACGAACTGGACGTCGTGGTGGCCAGCGGCCCGAGCGGGGATCCGAGGCGCCGGCAGTCGACCACCTCCGACTGCGTCGCGATGTCGCTGGGGCCGTACCGTGCCGAGGGGTTCATCCACTTCCCCGCGGCAGCGAGAGCGGTCGCCAACGCGGCAGGTGAGCAGCCGATGATCGCCCTCACCGACGCGACTCTCGAATACGACGAGGGCTCGAAGCGCAGGTCCCGATGGTTCCGGACGCTCCTCGTGAACCGCGAACTGGCTGCCTCCATCCGGATCGTTGCCAGCCTCCAGTTCCAGCAGGTCGCTCCGGCCTGAGGGTCGGGCTCCGCGCGCTCGGTCGGCCAGCCGGCCGCACCTGGATCGGAGTGCCGAATCCGCGTGCCGGACGACCCGCGCATGCCCCCGACCCAACCTCCGGCTATCGTACCGGTGCCAGCTCCTCCCGGGCCGAGGAGGCGACCCTGGCATGATGGCCTGACCGCGGACCGCCCAGGAGCAGGATTGCCACTCAATGGATAGCGCGCCTCCGGAAGCCGCCTCTCCCGGTCGTGCAATTGCCGGCCTCGCCGCTCTGCAGGACCTCGACACTCTGCTCGAGGGACTCACGGATCCAAGGCACCAGCGCCCCGTCTGCCGCCAGGTCATGGAGGCCCGGCGGAAGCTGCTGGGTCCGGACCACCCAACGACGATCGAGGTCGAGGCGCGCCTGGCATCCATCGCCATCGAACTCGAGGAGTACCAGGCCGCCCGGGACGCCTACACGGTCCTGCTCGAGCGCTGCGAGCGCGTGCTCGGACCGCGCAACCTGGACACGCTCTCGGCCGTTCACGGGCTGGCCGTCGCTCTCTCGTTCATGGACGAGCCGGCTCGCGCCCTCCCCCTCTATGAGCGAGTCTTCAATGGCCGGCTCAACTCCCTGGGCCGCGATGACCCCTCCACCCTCAGCGTCCAGCACAACCTGGGGCTGACCCAGCGCGCTCTTGGCGACAACGCGGCCGCCCGGGCCACCTTCGAGGAGCTCCTCGACGAGCAACGCCGCGTCCTCGGACCGGACAATGATCTGACGCTCCGCACCATGACCAACCTCGGCAGCGCCCTGATCGCCCTGGAGGAGTACCCGAGAGCCTGCGAAGTCCTGGCCGAGCGGGTCGATCGCAGCCGGCGGACACTCGGCCCCAACCACGCCGACACCATCGACGCCATGCTCGCGCTCGCGGCGGCGCTGGCCGGGGCCGGCGACCGGTCCTCCGGTCGCTCGCTGTCGGACCAGGCGCTGGAGGCAGCGATCTCGATCTATGGCCCCGACTCCCAGGTGGCCGTCGACGCGCTGACCCAGCACTCCCGCCTCCTGCTCCGACTGGGCGAGGCCAAGGCTGCCGCCACTGCCTACCGGAGCCTGTTCGACAAACTTACCCGTCTCCTCGGACCGGACGCCGTAGCGACGCTCGACGCCATGGCCGGGCTGGCCGATGCGATCGGCCGGAGCGGCGACCACCGGCGGGCCCACGACCTTGACGTCCAGCTCCTCGACCGCCGCCAGAAGGTCCTTGGGCCGGACCATCCGGCTACCCTGTGGGCCGCCGGGGACCTGACCTGGAACCTCGAACAGCGGGGCGACCTGGCGGGCGCCGCGGCCGGGCTCGGAGAGCTGGTCGAGGCCCGGACCCGGGTAGTCGGCCCGGACGAGCCCGACACGCTGTGGGCTCTCCAGGGTCTCGCGCGGGTCCTGACCAGGCTGGAGTCGCACGCGGATGCGCGCAACGCCTTCGAGCGCCTGTACGAGACCCAGGATCGCCGGCTCGGGGCCCAGGCGGCCGAGACCCTGGATGCCCTGCGCGGCCTGGCCTGGGAAGAAGACAAGATCGGCGAGGTCGACGCGGCCCGACGGCACTGGACGCAGCTCGTGGAGACCCACGAGCGCCTTCATGGCCCAAAGGACGAGCGCACGCTCGATTCGCTGGTCTGGCTGGCCGAGAACCTGGAGCAGAACTGGGAGGAGGACGCGGCCCGGAGCATCTCCGAGAGGGTGGCCGGACCCCTGGGGCGTCTGTACGCGGCGGCCAGCGAAGCCCTGGGGCCAGACGACCCGCACACGCTCGATCTCGGCCACTCGCTCGGGCTGACGCTCGAGCGCCTCGGCCAGTTCGAGGCGGCCCGGACCACCTATGGCCGCCTGTTGGAGGGCTACCAGCGCGTGCAGGGGAAGCACGGCAGGGCGGTCGGCGACCTGCTGGGCCACCTCGGCGATGTCGCCCGCAAGTCGTCCGATCCGGTGACCGCTCACCATCTCTACGGTCAGGCCCTGACGATCCTGCGACGGCAGCCCGGGCCCGAGGACCCCGACGTTCTCGAGTTGGTGGCCCGCGACGTCGAAGCACTCAGGGCGATGGGCAGCCCCGTCGCTGCCCGCAACCGCCTGCGTGGCGTGGTCGAAGGCTATCGCCGAACCCTCGGCGAGGACAACTTCCGGACCCGGCGCGCCCAATCGCGTCTCGATGCCATCACGCCTCGGCGGCGCTCACGCGCCCGCAGCCTGAATGGGGCCGGCTAGGCCGAACCGGGCGGTCGAAGGTAACTGTCCGACCGGCAGGACGATCTCGCGCCCTCCTAGCGGTGCGGACCGGCCTCAGTAGCTGGGCCGCCCCTGGCCATGCCCGACCTTGCCCTTGAACTTCCAGTAGATGAAGGCCGTGTAGGCCATCACGACCGGCATGCCCGTTCCGGCCACGAGCAGCGTGATCCCGAGCGTCGTGTTCGAGGAGCTGGCGTTGTCGATCGTGAGGCTGGGCCCGCCGTTGAGGCCGGGCACGAGGTTCGGGTAGAGGGTGCCGGCGGCCGTGACCGCCAGGCCAACGATGGCCAGGCTGGACAGGACGAAGGCGGCGAAGTCAAGCCGCATCCGGTAGGCGAAGAAGAGCGCCGCGAACGAGAACGCCGCGATCACGGGTCCGACCCAAGCGAGCGGGCTCGTGCCGAAATTGGCGTAGATCCTGTTCTCGCCGAACCAGGCCATGTCCGACACTAGGATCCAGACCAGGATCGCGGCGAAGGTGGCCACTCCGCCGGCCCGGCGGGCACGCTCCGCCAGGCGACCCTCCGTCTTGATGGCCAGCCAGGCCGCTCCCTGCTGAGCGGCGAGAGCCAGCGTCAGGAGGCCCATGGCCAGGGCGAACGGGTCGAGGAGACCGGAGAGCCCGCCCCGGTATACCCCCGAGGCGTCGAAGGGCAGACCACGGACCACGTTTCCGAGGGCCACCCCGAACAGGAACGCGGTCAGGGCGGAGCCAATCGAGAAGCCAACGTCCCAGGCCAGGCGCCAGAACCGGTTCTCCTCGCGACCGCGCATCTCGATCGAGATCCCGCGCAGCATCAGTCCGGCCAGCAGCAGCATCACCACAAGGTAGAAACCGGACAGGACGGCGCCGTAGACGGCCGGAAACGCCGCCAGCAGCGAGCCGCCGGCCGCCACCAGCCAGACCTCGTTCCCGTCCCAGATGGGACCGATGGCCTCGATCGACGCACTTCGCTCCTCTTCGCTCCTGCCCACGAACAGGTGGAGCGCGCCGATGCCCAGGTCGAAGCCGTCCAGGATGGCGTAGCCCACCAGCATGAAACCCAGGACCCCGAACCAGACCGCCTGCAGGGATGGCATCAGTCCGTCTCCTTCCCGGACTGGAGAGGCAGGGCCGGGCCCGAGGACGCGCCTGATCCTCCGGCGATTGCCGGACTGGGTTCCGGATCAGGTCCGCGCCTGATCTCCCTGCCGAGCGCCCACAGCCACAGCGCGAAGAGCAGCGTGTAAATGACCAGGATGGCGCCCAGGGAGATGGCCACGTCCGTCGAGGCCACACCCGGCGAGACCCCCTGGGTGGTCGTCATCAGGCCCTGCACGATCCACGGCTGGCGCCCCTCCTCGGCCGTCATCCAGCCCACCTCGACGGCCACGATCGGGATGGGGATCGCGGCCACGGCCGCCCACAGCCACCAGCGTTGCTTCTCGATCGTGCGGCGCCAGAGGAAGAAGAGGCCGATCATCATGACGAGCATCATCAGCGCGCCAAGCGCGACCATCAGGTGGAATGACGTGAACGTGAGGGCCACCGGAGGCCAGAGAGCCTTGTTCGGCTCCTGGTCCAGCCCCAGGATCACGCCGTTGGGATCGAGGTCGCTGAGGGCGCTCAGTCCGTAGGGGATCGCCACCGAGGGTGCGTTGGCAGGGCCGTCCTGGTTGGGCGGCAGGGCCATCAGTTCCATGGCCACGCCCCGCGATGTCGTGAACACGCCTTCCATGGCCGCGAACTTGAGCGGCTGATACTGCTGGACCTCACGCGTCTGCAGGTCGCCGGTGACGAACATGGAACCGGCCCCAAGGAAGGCGATGACCATCGCGATCCGCAGCGCCAGTGAGGCCACGTCCGACCTGCGGTTCCGGAGGATGTACCAGGCCGACACGCCCATCAGGAAGAACGATCCGACCACCACGCAAGAGGCCACCGTGTGCATGGTTCGCGGCAGCGTCGAGGGGTTGAACACCGCCGCCCAGAAGTCGGTGAGCTGGACTCTCTGCACGCCGTTCGAGTCGGTGAAGAGCCGGTAGCCGGCCGGCGTCTGCATCCAGGAATTCGCGGCCACGATCCAGAAGGCCGACATGGTCGTCCCCACGAAGACGAGCAGGCCGGAGATCCAGCGGATCGTCGAGCTCACGCGGTGCCGGCCGAACAGGACGATGCCGAGGAAGGCCGACTCCAGGAAGAAGGCCGAGATACCCTCCGCGGCCAGCGGGATCCCAAGGATGTCGCCCGAGAAGCCGGTGAAGGCCGACCAGTTGGTCCCGAACTCGAACTCCATCACCAGGCCGCTGACCACGCCGACGACGAACGTGACGCCGAACAGCCGGGCCAGGAAGACCGACATGCGGTCGTAAACGTCGCGCTTGGTCCACCAGCGCAGGGTCTCAACGATCGCGATGACTCCGGCCAGGCCGATCGTGATGGCCGGGAACACGAAGTGGAAACTGATGGTGAGTCCGAACTGCAGCCTGGACAGCTCTACTGCGCCCACGCTCGCTCCTCTCGAGATGCTGCGACCCTGTCGACCCCCAACGGGCGCGGACGCGGCCGGCCGCCGAGGTTGACCTGCCAGTCACTCAGTATTGAGGCGCAGCGCGCGCCTCGTCCAGCCCCGTACCGCAGACTGAAGCACGTTCTCCCCGTCGGGGCCGCGAACGTGCTACAAAGCCTCGGTGACTGGCCCCGCCGCAAGGCTCCGTAAGGGATCACTCCAGGTTGCCCACGCCCTGCGCGGGCCGCGCCTCTGGGGCCTGGCAGCCGCGGCTTGCCTGTGTGCACTGACGGCCGGTGTCCTGCTGGGCCCGGGCATGGCGGCCCGGAGCAGGTCGGGCGCCGACGCGGGCATCGCGAGAGCCCTGCTCGGTCCATCACCGACGCCCGGCTGGTCGGCCACTCCAACGCCCACTCCCACTCCCACTCCGCAGCGGACGTATGCGCTCATGACGGCAGTGGCGCTGCTCCCGCCGCAGCAGCTAACCGGCTACGTCTGGCCGCTGGCGGAGGCTCGCGTCTCGCTGCCGTTCGGCCCGTCGCCCTGGGGCGAGATGGTCGTGAACGGACAGCTCTTCCACGACGGCCTCGACATCACGACGGCCTGCGGGGACCAAGTGCTGGCCGCCCACGACGGGGTGGTCCTGGCGGCGGGGCGAGAGTATGACGACTACGTCGGCTGGGTCGGGGACCTCGCCCCCTACTACGACTGGCTGAACCGGCACGGCTACTGGAACAGCCTTCCGATCGTGGTGGTCATCGACGACGGCGACGGCTACCGGAGCATCTACGCCCACGAAGCCTGGGTAAGCGTCGTGCCCGGCCAGGCGGTCAAGGCAGGCGACATGATCGGCAGCGAGGGGATGACAGGGAACGCGACCGGCTGCCACGTCCACTTCGGCCTGTTCAGTCCGTTCGAGACCAGGACGTTCGCCCTCGATCCCGACATCGTCGAGCGGGACAGCCTGCCGCCCCTCGAGATCGCGCGGATCGACCCGCTGTTGGTGCTGCCGTTCCGCTGCGACGTGGAGGAGCAGGTGGCCTTGCGACCGGCCGAAGCGTCGGCCTGTCCGCCGCCGACGAAGCGGCCGGTGGTCCCCACGAAGAAGCCGGCGGCCCCCACGCCGTCAGCCAAATCCACTCCATCGATCTCGGCCGCCCCCGCGACGGCCGCCCCCGCGACGGCCGCCCCCGCGTCGGCCGCCCCCGCGACGGCGCCAGCCACGGCTCCGCCGAGCTCCCCCTAGCCGACTCGCCGGTACCGCCGGGCCACCAGCGCATAGGCGGGAATCCGGGCCAGGGCCCGGCCGACCGAGATCGCCCGGAGGCCATCCCGGCCGACCACCGCCAGCAGCGAGTCGGCGGCGGGCTCCTCCGGCGGCCTGGCATCGACCTCGGCCAGGTCGATGGCGACGCCCGCCCCGGCGTCCTCGCCCAGCGACCCTCGCGCCTCCTCCAGGACCCCAGCCCGGTCCGAGGCGTCGTATTCGCGCCGGATCTCGGCCTCCGCCCGCCAGCGCGGCCGACGCAGCAGGATGGCCTGCCAGACACGCCCGAGCTCGGGCCGCACGGTGCCGTCGCCCGGGACCGGGGCCGCCGACAGCGACTCGCCTCGCGCCCACAGGGCCGCCTGGTGCAGCAGCGCGTACTCGTCCAGGTCGGCGTAGTGGCTCAGCTGGTCGGCCGGCGAGCCGGTCCCGAAGATGGCCGCGATGCTGGGCCTGAAGACCTCGGCGAGGTCGAGGTCGATGGCCCTGACCGACCGGTGGAAGTAGACCTGCTGGTACATGAAGAGACGGGCCACGAGGAACATCTCGAGCGCCCCGAGACCCGGCTCATACAGAGCCAGACCCCGCGACCCGATGAAGCTGTATCGCCGCAGCCGTTCGACGTCCACCGGGCCCGTGGCCACGCCGGTCATGTAGGCGTCGCGACGCACGTAGTCCAGGTTGTCCACAGTGAAGACGCCCGAGAGCAGCGGCTGCAGCCAGCGCAGCCAGAGAGGCATCGACGCATCGGCCAGCGCGGGCTTGGAGATCAGGAATGAGAGCCAGCGCGGGTCGATGGCCTCGTTCGGCGACAGGACATCGCGTGCCGGGACCTGGCCGGGGGCGCGACGGATCGCCCCGATCAGGTCGCCCAGCTCATGTTCGATGATCAGCTGCGAGAGGTCCTCGTGGGTCAGGCTCTTGTGGCTTCGTCTCGGGTCGGGCGGGGCCCTGAACTGGTCCAGCACATGGTCGTCGAAGAAGTGGGCGAACGGGCCGTGGCCGACGTCGTGCAGGAGACCGGCCAGGCGCATCGTCTCCACCACCAGCCCCTCGGAGGGGGGAACGCCTTCTGGCTCGGCGACCGCGAGCTGCGCGCTGAGGCTGGGGTAGAGATGGCGCGCCCACAGGCCAGCTTCGTGCATCACGCCCAGGCTGTGGGTGAAGCGGCTGTGCTCGGCCGTGGGGAAGACCCAGCGCGCGCTCTGGAGCTGGCTGATCCGCCTCATCCGCTGCAGCCAGGCCGAGTCGATCAGGTCGCCCTCCGCCGCCGTTTCGGTCTCGAGGCCCAGGGCCCGGGCGACGCCAGGTTCCAGGCGCTTGGTCAGCTCCAGGTAGCCGTGGATCGGGTCGCTGACCAGGTTGACGGCCGACGGGATCGGATACGCCGGCGAGCCGGAGGCCGGCTTGGACCCGCCGCGAAGCGTGATCGCGGCCGCATCGGCCCGGCCGCCGGCGCGTCGACCATGCCGGCTGCCACGCTCCGCCCGATCTGCTTCGTCCATGCGTCGCTCCAAGTCAGGCCCGGCGATGTGGCATCAGTATCGGGCCGCCGCGGCTCGGAGCGTGGCCCCGATGTCATCGCGCAGCTCGACCGGGGACACCACCTCGACGCCGCTGCCCCAGGAAAGGATCCAGCGCCGGATCTCGATCGTGCCGGGGACCGTGGCCCGCCATACGACGGAGCCGTCGGCCTGTACCGAGGTCAGCTCCGTCGGATGCCAGGTCGTCTCCTTGACCTGTCCGGCCAGCGCCGCGTCGAAGCGCAGGACGACCTCCACCTCCTCCTGGTCGGCTATCAGGCCCCATGCCCGGGTCAGGCCGTCCTGGACGTCGTCGGCCTCGGCTGTCTCGAATCTCTGTGGGGTCATGGATAGGTCCATGATCCGCTGGAGCTTGAACGTGCGGATCCCGCCCCGGCCCTCGTCGAAGCCGAGAAGGTAGACCGCCCGGGTCGCGGACGAGGCCTCGATGAGATATGGCCTGACCCGCGCCCGCCGAACGGGAGCGCCGGGACGGTGGGCGGCCGCGTAGTTGAACTCGACGACGCGGCGTTCCGCCCAGGCCCGCGCCAGCAGCCGCAGGTTGCGGGTGGCCTGCTCGTCGTGCGGCCGCCTGGCCAGCACGTCGATGGTCCGCTCCATGTGTCGCGCCACCTGCGGCGGCAGGATCGCGGCCAGCTTCTGGAAGGCGGCGCCGGTGTCCGGATCGTATCGATCGGCGAACTGGGCGGTCAGGCGGGCCGCGAGGAAGAAGGCCACCGCCTCGTCGAGGGTCAGGCGCAGAGGCGGCAGGAAGGCGGAGTCGAGAACGCCCCACCTGCCGTCCTCGCTCCAGAGAGGGATGCCGATCTCGTCCTGTAGGGCCACGAGGTCCCGGTACACGGTCCGCCTGGACATGCCGACGAAATCGGCCAGTGTCTCGACCGGGACCCCGTCCCTGTGAGCGGCGAGGTAGCTGACGACCCGGTAGAAGCGGGCGAGCCGGTCGCGCTTGGCCGCCCTGGCCGGTCCGGGCCACTCCGACGGTGCTGGCTCGGGCGCGTCACTCATCGCTCGGCCCTCAGAGTCGCGGCGTCGGGACGGCCATGGCCGAGTCCCGGTCGGTGGCCGTCAATCGAACGTGGACCGTGACAAGCAGTCCGTGAGGCAGGATGTCCTGGGCATCGCCGTTGACGTTGCCCTGGATCAGCCCGAGCTCACGGTCCCCGAAGATCCAGTAGTCCAGCTCGCCGCGCCAGAGGGCCGGATGCGCCTTGCCGATCAGCCACTCCGCCTGCGGGAACGATGCCTCGAACGTGGTCCCGTCCACGGCCACGCGGCAGTGGCGGCCCACCGCCCCCTCCACGTGCTCGAGGCCGAGGTTCTCGGCGGTGGCCCTGTTCCCGGGCGAGAGCACACCGGCAAGCGCGGCGTCGTCGACGGTGTCCGCGTCGACGGAGGCCGGGTCGACCTGGGCCCAGGCCCGGTCCGGGGTCATCAGCCAGGCGCTGGAGTCTCGTCGGGCCGCCGAGTACTGCACGTACAGGTCGGAGCCCCGGACCACCTGGGCGGTCCAAGAGAAATCGTCCCGCGAACGGACGCCCGACAGGCTGACCGTGCCCACGGAGCGACCATCCACGTCGGCCCAGAGGTCGAGGGCGAGCTTCGCGGAGTCGGCTCGCGTGATCGCCGCGTTGCAGTCGGGCGGCGTGAGCCCGGCCGAGGTTGGACCGAACCTCGAGGCGGCGGCGGCCCTGTCGGCCAAAGCGGCCTGGTCGGCCAGCGTGACTCCGGCGAACGTGCCGCCGATCAGCGACGTGGCCACCAGGGCGAAGGCAAGCGAGGCAGCCAGGCGCTTCCGGCCGACGCCGATCTCGCTGATCAGCCGGCGGCTTATGCCAAGCCCCGCGAACAGGGCAGTGGCCAGGAGGGCCAGCGCCCACGGGTAAACGACCTCGAGGGACGGCAACAGCTGCCGAGCGCCGCCGGTGACGAGCTGGCCCAGGATCCCGCCGATGGACGGCAGCAGCAGCAGCCCCGCACCCAGCCCCAGCCAGAAGACTCCGGCTGAGCCCCGGTCGCTCTTGACGAGCGGCGGCCAGGCGATGGCCGCAGCGCCGAGGAACAGCGGCAGCGACGCGGCAATGCCGACCAGGAGGTCGATGGGGCCGCCCGGCCGGTAGGCGAGGAGAACGATTCCGCCGCCGACCGTCCACAGGACGGTGAGACCGACGGCCAGCAGCCGAAGTTCGAACTGGCGGACACGCACGATCGAAGTCTAGTCGCGTGCGGTCAGCCGTTCGGGCGCTGGCCTGCGGAGACGGAACCCCAGCGGAGATGGGCTCCCCGGCACGGGCCGGCCGCGGGACGGGCAGCCAGACGCCCGAAGGAACCTACTCGCTGCATGAGCCCTGATGTCATCTCGGCCGCCAGCAGTCGCTCGACCCCTTCGGGCGCGGCAACACGCTAGGCGCGCCGTCCTGCCCTTGCAACCGGGTTATCCACCGGTCGGAGCCGAACGGCGCCGAGTTGCCCACCGTTTGTCCACCATCGCAGGAGACAACTCGGCGGAAAACCGGGGCAGTGCAGCCAGGTGGAAAAGCCACGAAGGCCGCCCTTGCAGGCCACTGGAAGCGGCCCGGCGATCAGGAGCGGTTGGCGGCCTCGAACGAGAGCCTGGGCTGCATCGCGGCACTGCCGGCCGCCGACATCCAGCCGGTTTCCGCCAGCGGCGTGACAAGCGCGTTTGCCAGCATGCGAAGGACTCCGGGCGACACTCGCAGCATCGCCGCGGGGGATCCGGCCCAGGCCCAGACCCACTCATAGGCCCCGAGGTCCTGGTCCATCACGACCCTGACGTTACGGCTGAACCCGAAGGGTGGCAGTCCGACAATGCCGAAGCCCGTCAACTCGAGCACCTCGGCGGCGCTCGCCCGGCGCAGCGAGGGCTCGCCCATGACGGCGGCGAGCATGCCGTCGTCCACGCGATTGCGGGCCGAGACCAGGCATACGACGGGCGCGAGGCGACCCTCTGGGCGCGGGGCCACGAAGACGATCGACCCGACGATCTGGCCGGGGTCCACGCCGATGGCCGCGGCCGCGTCGTCTGCCGAGGCAGCGGCCTCGCCGAGCAGGCTGACGTCGATGGCAACGCCCTTGCGGGCGGCCGCCTCCACGACGCGGGCGACATCGGGCCTGGATCGCTTCACGTCGAGCACGCTACCTGCGCCCTCGCCGGACTCCCTGGAAGCATCGGTTGGTGCCATTGCCGCGCCGCCTGAGTGGACGTTTCGAGGTCCCCACACTAGTGACCTCTGACCACCGGAATTGGTTCCAGCGAATTTCGATATCTTCACTAATGGCTTCGGTCGGAGAAGCCTGCTGGATCACTCCTCGAGCCAGGGATCGCGCCTGACGAGCGACTGTTTCGGGCCGTGGACCGGCCCCTCGGGCCGCTGGGTGTAGAGTGGACTTAACAACTGAACGAAGACAGGGGAGCGCCGAGGCGGCGCTGAGAGTGCGGAGCGCGATCCGCAGACCCTCGGAACCTGATCCGGGTCATGCCGGCGAAGGGAGTCGAGCAAGGAGCACCTCTGTCGAGGCCGATGGAGGTGCTTTGATTTTGGCCACATCGCGTTTGTCGGGGCCGGGACCGGGACAGCGTTCGGGCGTCCCGGCGGGTAAGGCCATCGTGGTCGCGGACGGGGACGTGCCCGCGCGCGAGGCCCTGGATGCCGCATGGCCCGGCTGGGAAGCCGGCGCGTTCCTCGTCGTCGCGGCCGACGGCGGCTGGGCCAAGGCCAAGGCCCTCGGCCTGTCCCCGACCGTCCTGGTCGGCGACGCTGACTCGCTGTCCGAGGAAGCCTTTGCCGCCGCCGCTGCCACGCCAGGGATCGAGGTGGCGCGAAGCCGGCAGGACAAGGACGAGTCGGACACGGAGCTGGCGGTGCTGGCCGCGTTCCGTCGAGGCGCCCGGCGCGTGATCGTGCTCGGCGCCCTGGGCGGCAAGCGGTTCGACCACGCCCTGGCCAACGTTGGCCTCCTCGCCCTGCCATCCCCGGGCCAGGGAGCCGTCGAGCTGCTCGATGCCACCACGAGAGTCCGTCTGCTGCGGGGAGCGGCGGCCGGCCAGGACCAGGCCGAACTCGTGCTGGACGGACCGCCCGGCGACGTGGTGTCGCTGCTGCCGTTCGGCGCCGCGGCCGAGGGCGTGACGACCGATGGTCTTCTGTTTCCGCTTCGAGGGGAAACGCTGCCGCCCGGCCCGGCGCGCGGTCTCTCGAACGTGCGCACGTCGCCGACAGCGCGCGTCTCCCTTCGAGCGGGAGGTCTTCTGATCGTGGAGACGAGGATGGATAGCGCCCCCATGGGGGCAGTCAGGAGTGAATCATGAACGGGGCGCACAGGGTTGGTTGGCCGGACACGGGCACGGGATCGACGGCAGGCTCCGGCCGCCTCGCGTCGGAGTCGACGCGCTGGCGCACGGTCGACATCGTGGTGGTGGCTGCCATCGCCATCGCCTTCGGCGTCGTGTTCTGGTTCTGGAACGCGTACGTCTGGGTCTGGCTGCAACCCCTGGGTCAGCCCTGGGAGTACGTCATCAGCGGCGTCTGGCTGATGCCCGCGGTGGTGGCACCGATGGTCGTCCGCAAGCCCGGCGCGGCGCTGTTCGCGGAGATGGTCGCGGCGATCGTGTCGGTGACCCTCGGCTCGCAGTGGGGTCTCGACACGCTCCTGTCGGGGTTCGTCCAGGGGGCGGGCGCAGAGCTGGTCTTCGGCTTCACGATGTACCGCTCCTTCGGACCGCTCCTCGCGCTGCTCGCGGGCGCGGGCGCGGGCGCGGGCGAGGCCCTGCACGACATCCCCGTCTACTTCGCCACCTACAGCCCGCAGCTGCAGGGTGGCATCGCGGCTCTCGAGATCGCCTCGGGCGCGGTCGTCGCCGGGCTCGGCGGCTGGCTCCTGGTTCGATCGCTTCGCCGGACGGGCGCCCTGGAGAGCTTCCCGGCCGGACGGTAGATGGTTCCAGCATCGCTCGACCGGCCGGAGGGACCAAAGCCGCCGCCCGCGATCGAGGCACGCGGACTTGGCTGGACTTACGCCGGCCGTCGGCGGCCGGCGATCGAGGGGCTGAGCTTCCGCCTCGAGCCGGGGCGGGTGATGCTCGTCCTGGGCCCCTCCGGCTCGGGCAAGAGCACCCTGGCCCGCGCCATCGCCGGCCTGGTCCCACATGTCCTCCCGGGCCGCATGACGGGCAGCCTCGCCATCGGCGATCTGGACGTCGCCTCCACGCCCGTCCGCTTCCTCGGCGAAGGGGTGGGCCTGGTCTTCCAGGATCCCGACTCGCAGCTGGTGATGGGCCGCGTCGACGACGAGGTCGCCTTCGGCCTGGAGAACCTGGGCCGGCCGGAGGCAACGATGCGGGAGGTCGTGCCTCGAGCCCTGGCCAGCGCGGGGCTGGCCGGATTCGAGACAAGGGCCACGGCAACCCTGTCCGGAGGCGAGAAGCAGCGGCTCGCGATCGCGGACGTGCTGGCGGCCGGACCACGGACGCTCGTGTTCGACGAGCCCACTGCCAACCTCGACCCGCCGGGGATGGAATCGCTGTTCGAGCAGCTGCGATCGCTGGCGGCGGGGCGGAAGCACACCATCGTCCTGGTGGAGCACCGCCTCGAGGCGGCACTGCCGCTCGCCGACGACATCCTGCTGCTGGATTCCGCGGGTCACCAGATCGGGTTCGAGAGGGCTTCGTCGCTGGGTCCGGACATGGTCGGGTCGCTGGAGAGGAGCGGGGCCTGGGTCCCCATGGCCTGGGCGGGAACGGGTTCGGGCGCCCAGCCGCGGAGACGCCGGCACGCCCCTCGGCCCGGCGCCGCTTCCGGCGGGAGCGGACACCCTCCGGAACCGCCCCTCGAGGCACGCGGACTGCGACTGGAGTACCCATCGGACGACGGCGGGCGACGCGTGGCGCTGGACGGCGTATCCCTGGAGCTCCGGGCCGGCGAGCGGGTCGCGCT
>Ga0182021_10006100_pt1 | contig 14312 bp, 14 predicted proteins | sample 612E3MmetaG_FD_120493 | JGI IMG/M metagenome (GOLD analysis project Ga0182021, IMG submission 120493) | Permafrost microbial communities from Stordalen Mire, Sweden - 612E3M metaG (Illumina Assembly) | ecosystem: Environmental > Terrestrial > Soil > Wetlands > Permafrost | place: Sweden... | reverse complement strand
GAGGACACCCATGCTCGTGCCCCCTCATGTCTGGGCGTTGACGATCGCAGCGATCGTTGCCCTGCTGGCCTACGACTTCTTCTTCCACGTCCGCAAGCCCCACGAGCCGACGCTCGGTGAGGCGGCTCGCTGGTCAGCGCTGTACGTCGGCATCGCCGTCGCCTTCGGCATCGGCGTCTGGGCGTTCGGCGGGGGCGAGGCCGGTCAGGAGTACTTCGCCGGCTACCTCACGGAGAAGGCCCTCAGCATCGACAACCTGTTCGTCTTCCTCATCATCATGACCTCGTTCGCCGTGCCACGGATGCTCCAACAGAAGGTGCTGCTCTTCGGGATCGCGGTCGCGCTAGCGGCACGTACCGCCTTCATCTTCGCCGGGGCTGCCCTCATCGCCCAGTTCTCGTGGGTCTTCTACATCTTCGGCGCGATCCTGTTCGTGACCGGCGCCCAGCTGATGCTCGGGAAGGGCGACAAGTCCGACGAGGCCGACAACGTCCTGATCCGGCTCGCGAGGCGGTTCCTCAAGACCACGGACCACTACGACGGCGACCGGATGACGACCACGACGCTGGGCCGTCGCCGCTTCACCCCGATGCTGCTGGTTATGGTGGCGATCGGCGGTACGGACATCCTGTTCGCGCTCGACTCGATCCCGGCGATCTACGGCCTCACGCAGGACGTGTACATCGTGTTCACCGCGACCGCGTTCTCCCTGCTCGGACTGCGCCAGCTGTACTTCCTCGTCGACGGACTGCTCGACCGGCTCGTCTACCTCTCGTACGGGCTCGCGGCCATCCTCGCGTTCATCGGCGCGAAGCTCGTCCTCCACGCGCTCCACGAGAACGCGCTCCCGTTCGTGAACGGCGGCCAGCCCGTACCGGTCGTCGAGATCTCGACCGGCCCCTCGCTCGGCGTGATCATCGGCGTCCTCGCGGTGACAGTGGTCGCGTCGCTCGTCAGCCCGGCCGGTCGGGCGCGGTCACGGCCTCGGGCCGAGCAGAGCGTCGAGGTGGCCGATTGAGCCACGATGGGCAGGTCGGTTTCGGTGCCGCCGTAGGGTTCCTGCATGGCTCGAACCATCGACGTCGCTGAGTCGCGCACCTACCCTGTTCCACCCGACGAGGCGTACGGGATCGTGGCACCCATGCCGCTCCCCGCGCTGTTCTCGCGGGGCTTCCTCGCCCTGCCGGCGATCCGGAGCGTCCAGGGCCAGACCGGGCCGGAGTGGGGCGCCGAGGCCGGGCACACCCGGACGATCGTCACGGCGGACGGAGGGACGATGCGCGAGTCGCTCGTGTCCGTCGACGCTCCCCGGTCGTTCGGGTACGAGATCGCCCGGATCACGGGACCGATGCGCCCGCTCGTCACGGGCGTCGAGGGCTCGTGGCGATTCGATCCCGACGGGTCGGGCACGCGGATCACCTGGTCCTGGCGCCTCGAACCGCGGTCACCCGCGACGGCACCGATCGTGGCGCTCATCGGCCTGATGTGGCACGGGTACGCCCGCAGGGCGTTGGAGCGGCTGGCGACCGAGCTCGTGGCAGGCTGACCTCCGCCTGACGAGTCCGCCGTACGAGCGCTACTCGGGCAGCAGTACAGCCCGCAGCTCGGCGGCTGTGTCGCACATCGCGAGCGGGTCTGTGGCCTCGATGTCGGCGCGGACGCCGGCACCCCAGGTCACGGCGACCGCCGGGAGGCCGGCGTTGCGCGCGGCGATGACGTCGACGGCGGCGTCCCCCACGTACACGGCATCCTCGACCTTCGCGCCCAGCAGCTCGAGCCCGCGCAGCAGCGGACGGGGATCGGGCTTGTGAGCAGGTACGTCCTCGTGGCCGACCAGCAGGGGGATGTCGAGCCTGCACAGCCCGATCGCCCATTCGGCCGGCGGGCGGCGCTTGGACGTGACGACGCCGATCTTCGCGCCGGATGCCGTAAGGTCGCGCAGCAGCTCGGGCACGCCGTCGTACCCCTTGATGAGCCGCTCGGTGTTCAGCTCGTTGAAGGCTGTGTACGAGGCGTACGCCTTCTCGCCGAGCTCGTCGCCGATCGCACCCTTGAACGCGTCGATGAGCGACTTACCGATCCACGACTTGATCTCGGCCTCGTCCCACTCATGCCCGATGACCTCGCGGAACGCGTGCTGGTAGCTCGTCACGATGAGGTTGATGGTGTCGGCGAGGGTGCCGTCGAGGTCGAAGAGGATCACTGGCCAGCGCGGCGTCATGGTGGCGAGCGTACCGATTGCCGGTCCACCCTCAGGCACGGGATCCGCGGGGCGCGCGAACCGGGTCGCGGCCCTAGAGATCCCGCCGCGAGAAGGCTCTGATCCCCAGCGCGAGGAGGCCAAGCGTGAGGAGGCCCGCCCACCCCAGGAACCAGGGCGACGGCGCGAGGGTGGACAGGAACGGGAGATCAGCCTGTCCGGTGGATCCCATGGGCATCCCCAGAGGGATCGCGTACGACGAGGCGGCCTTCCACAGCGCGTCCGACGGCGCCACGAGCGACACGACGGTGCCGATGGTCGTGAGCTCCGGCTTCTCGGCGAGTCCGCCGATCCAGCCGATGAAACCGCCCATCCAGGCGATCCCGAAGTAGAGGAACAGCACGACGCCGGTCGCGACGCTCGACAGACGGCAGCTGAGCAGCATCCCCACGGTGACGAGCAGTGTTACCTGCAGCGCGAGGATGGCGAGCAGGCCGAACAGGGAGCCCGGCTCGTAGCCGGACACGAGTTTCGCCACGAGGAGGATCGCGAGCGTCATCACGACCACGTAGACCACGGCCATCGTGACGAGGCCGAACCAGCGCTCGAGGTACCAGCGCCAGCGCGGCTGAGGCCGTACCACCACGGCCTGGAGCACTCCCGAGTCGATCTCGGTCGACACGGAACCGGCCGCCAGCATCATCGCCAGGAACGCGGACAGGAACGACCCCACGTACAGCCCGAGGATCGTGAGGATCCCCCCCACGAGGACGCGCTGCGCCAGTGTGGTCAGGCTGTCGTCCTGTCTGACCCGGTCGTACAGGAACGCGAGGCCCAGTCCGAAGAGGCCGACCAGGAGGGCGCTGGCGATCCAGCCCCACAGGACGATCTTGCGCCCGAAGGCCTCCCCGAGCGTTGCTCGGTAGATCGCGAGCCTCACCGGTCGCCCCCGCTCACCATCGCGACGAACGCATCCTCGAGCGAGGCGCGGCTCACCACGAGGCCGCGCAGTCCCCACGGCCCGCGAGTGACGGCGGCCGCCACCTGCTCGGCCGCTTCGTCGGGGACGTCGTCCCAGGGCGGTCCGAGCGTGATCTGTACGTCGCCGGAAGCTGTCACGGCGACCCGGCCGAACTCGGCCAGAGCCGGGCGGAGGTCGTCGTCGAGCCGACCGACCGTCACGTGGAGTCGGGGCCCCTCACCGGTGAGCTCGTCGAGCGTCCCGGAGAACTTCACGTGGCCCTTGTCGATGACGATGACCCGGTCGCACACCCGCTCGACCTCGGTCAGCAGATGGGAGTTGAGGACGACGGCGACGCCATCGGCCTTGAGCTGGCTCACGAGCTCCCGCACGTCGCGGCGTCCCACCGGGTCGAGCGCCGAGGTCGGCTCGTCGAGGAGCAGCAGCTCGGGCCGGCCGACGATGGCCTGCGCCAGGCCGAGGCGCTGGCTCATGCCCTTCGAGTAGCCCCCGACGCGATCTCGTCCTCGGGCGCCGAGGCCCACCATCTCCAGGACCTCGGCGACACGGGCCGGGCGATCCGTACGGGAGACGCCGGCGAGATCCGCGTGGAACGCGACGACCTGCTCACCGGTCATCCAGTCCGGGAAGCGGAAGAGCTCAGGGAGGTAGCCCAACCGTTGCCGAGCCCGCGGATCGCCCGCCGGACGGCCGAAGAGCGTGGCCGTCCCCGACGAGGGACGCACCAGGCCGGTGAGGATCTTCACGGCGGTGGTCTTGCCGGCACCGTTCGGCCCGAGCAGACCGACCGCCTCACCAGGGGCCACGGTCAGGGTGACGCCCCGAAGGGCGATCGTCCTGCCGTACGCCTTGGTGAGGCGGTCGGCGTCGAGTACGGCTCCGCTCACCCGTTGAGCCCCTTGGCGATCTTCAGGATCGCGTCGGAGGAGTACGAGCCGATGACGCCAGTGATCCGGCTGTTGGCCTGCCACACGACGCCGGCACCGAGTCCGGAGGACACCACGAGGATGGCGTCATGGCCGTTGACGGTCGTCTTGGTGCCGCTGACCTCGTCGATCGGGATCGGCACCGGCAGCACGCCTGACGTCAGGTCGACGGACCCCAGCTGGTTGGTGAGGCTCGTGGGAACTCCTGGCACGTTGACCAAGAAGTCGCGAAGCGCGTTGACATCGAGGGGACCCTCGGTGCTTGCCTCGAACGCCCCCGCCGAGACGACCACGAGCTCCTTGTCACCAGCACCCTTGTAGGTCAACGCGACCGCGTCGGGGAAGTGGAGCACGAGCTTCTCGCCGTCGAGTCCGGCCGGCACCGCGACCTTCGAGTGCGTCGACTCGAGGTACGCCGCGGTCTTGGCAGCATCGAACGTGACCGTGATCGACGACTTCGGCAGGTAGAGCACCGTGGGGGCCGCCAGCCCGGACGGCAGGTCGGACGTGCGAGGAGCCGCGATCTGGAACGACACCTTGCCTTGGGCCTCGGCCACGGAGCCCAGTGTCGTGAAGTCGGAGGAGGGCGTTCCCGCGGTGACGCCGAGCATGCTCATCACCCCGGCGACCTGCGTGGCGTCGGAGCTGGTGAGCGTCACGGCGGCGACCGAGCGGCTGTGGAAGAGGCTGAGGAACCCGCCCGCCACGGCCTGGCCGGCCGGGGTGATGACGAGCCCGACCGTGAGCGCCACCGCGGCGGCGCCGGTCGCGAGGCGACCCCAGCGACGCTTCCGTACCGGCGGGTCGATCGCTGCGTACGACCTGTCGGCGAGCCCGGCGACGGCGGGCACCGCGAACTCGTCGTCCAGCGCGGCCAGCGCGCTCGAGACGGTGTCGGCGTTCAGGCGCAGCTCACGGACCGTACGGCGGCAGTCGAGGCAGCCTCGGACATGGGCAGCCAGCGCCGCGTGGTTCTCGTCGGCGCGGTCGAGGAACGCGCGCAGCGTTCCCTCGTCAGGACAGGTCATCGGAGTCATTATCTTCTCCCTGGTCGTGGCGCGGGTGCGCCTGGAGGTAGTGGTCTTTGAAGGCGCGCTCGGCGCGCGCGAGGGTGGTGCCGACGGAGCCGGGCGCGATGTCGAGCGTCGCCGCGATCTCCGCGTAGCTGTAGCCCGCGTGACGGAGCAGCAGGCAGGAGCTCTGCTTCTCCGGGAGCTGGTCGAGCACGGCCCGTACGCCCGCTCGTTCGTCGGAGCGAACTGCTTCGGCGGCCGGGTCGGCAGGCTGCGGAAGCTCGGCGCGTGCGGCACGGGCGTGCCAGCGGCCGACGTCGCGGGCCCGGTTGAAGGCGAGGTTGAGAGAGGTTCGGCGAAGCCACGCGGTGACCTCGCCGTCGGGACGATCGAGCACGGGGTCGTCGGTGAGGCGTACGAACGCCTCCTGCACGACGTCCTCGGCCTCGGAGGGATCCACGACGCGACGCACGAGAGCCAGCAACGACGCCCGGGCCGATCGCATGATCGACTCGAGGCGCAGATGAGGCACCGGTGCGGCGCTGGCCATGGTCAAGGTTCCCACGCTCTGTAAACACCGCGGGGTGCCCCGAATGTGACACCGCCCCGGGTGCACCATGGAATCCGACGAGAGGGAGCGGTCGGATGAGGCAGCGGATCGGGTCGCCGATGCTGATGTGGACGATGTACGGGCTGGTGCTGATCCTGAGGATCGTGACGATCTCATGGGCGGCGGTGAAGCTTCCGGACCCGGTCGCGAGCAGCTTCGGTGCGTCTGGGGCTGCCACTGGATGGTCCAGCCGTAGCGCCTACCTCGCGTTCGACATCGGGGTCAGCGCGCTCATGGTGCTGGGCATGCCGATGCTGAGCCGGTTGGCGAACGGCTCGGGGGCGGGGGTCAACATCCCGAACAGGGACTACTGGTTCCGTCCCGAGAACCGGGCCATGCTGAGGCGGCTCATGACCGGCGACCTGGTGTTCATCGCCTGCGCGACGGGCCTGCTGCTCACCTGGGTGACGGTCTCCGTCGTGATCGCCAACCAGCAGGCCGTCCCTGCGATGGGGTCGTGGAGCATGCTCGTCGTCGGCGCTTTCGTGGTTGTCGTCGTGGGCAGGACGGTCTGGATGAAGGTCAGCCGGTACGCCGTGCCGATGGGTGCATCCGCAGGCCGGTGATCGGTCGCGGGGGAATCTGCAGGAAGAGGCGTCAGGGCATCGATTCAGTGTTGCTCAAGGACAGTTGTGGCGGATTCGTCCCAGATCGTCAGCCGCGAGGGCCGACCCAGCGCGGGACGTGAGCGAGGTACGACTCGTAGTCGCTCCCGAAGCGGGCTCGCAGCGCGTCCTCCTCGGCGCGGATCTGGGGGTGCAGGGCGGCGACGAGGGCCGGGATGCCGATGAGCGCCAGCGGCCTGCCCAGCAGAGCGGCGTGCGAGGCGAGGATGAGCGCGTCCGCGACGTAGATCGGGTTGCGGCTGCGGGAGAAGACCCCCGTGGTGACAAGGGCGGTCGTCGAATGAGGGGCGCGCGGGTCGATGGTCGTACGGGCTGTGCCGAACTGCATCCCCACCGCTGCGTACAGTGCCGCGGCACCCACACCGAGCCCCACAGCCAGTACGCGTCGTCCGGGGTAGTCGCGAGGGCCGCCAGTGACATGTACGAGGGCGCGCTGGGCAGAGGCGATCCCGAAGGTCCAGGCGGGCGGGATGAGGCGCATGCCGCGAGCGTACGGCTCAGACGCGTCCGCACAACCCTTGTGGTTCCCGCACAACCCTTGTGACCACCCTTTCGCGCCACAAAGGTTGTGCGCGTCCGTCAGTGGTTGTCGGTCGCGGCCTTGAGGCGGGCGTTCTCCGCGATCACGTCGCGGTGGATCTCCCGCTCGCGGACCAACCAGGCCGGCGGATCGGTGATCAGCTCGCCGATCTGGTCGGCGGTGAGCGCCTCGGTGATGCCGCCACGGACGAGCCCGGAGCGCGACACCCCCAGCTTCGCGGCGGTCACGTCTTTCGGGAACGGACCACCTCGCCGCAGCTCGACGAGCCAGGCCGGCGGGTCGGCGCGCAACGCGTCGAGATCCTCCCGAGAGATCGGTGAGCTCTGGAACTCCTCCGGCGCGGCCGGGAGGTAGATGCCCAGCTTGGCGGCAGCGGTGGTCGGTTTCATCAGTTGGCTCACTCGGCGCAGCCTACCGTCGTGGCTCACCCGCTAGCCTGCACGGATGAGCACGCCCCCGGCTGTACGCCCGACCCTGAGGGTGGGCAAGGTGCCCGGCGTCACCGTCACCAAGTGGCGCGGCGTCTGGGGAGAGCGGTTCCCGCGCCTGCGACTCGAGGTCGTCGACGTCGAGGAGCAGGACCAGCGCCGGGCGCTGGTCGACGGAGAGGTCGAGCTCTGCTTCGTACGGCTCCCCGTCGACGGCGACGGCCTGCACCTGATCCGGCTGTACGAGGAGCTGCCCGTCGCCTGGGTGTCCAAGGACCACGTGGTGGCCGCTGCCGACGCGGTGAGTCTCGCCGAGCTGGCCGACGAGGACGTGCTCACCGAGATCACGCCGCACAACCTCGACCTCGTCTCGATCGGCGAGGCGGTGCTGCTCGTGCCGGCGTCGGTCGCCCGTACGCACAGCCGCCGCGACTTCGTCGCCGTCCCCATCAGCGATGCGCCCAGCACCACCGTCGGCATCGCCTGGTTGGCCGACAACCCCCACGAGCTCATCGACGAGTTCGTCGGCATCGTCCGGGGCCGTACCGCCAACAGCTCCCGTACCGCCCAGGCCCGCGCCGGCAAGGGCAAAGCCCAGAGCTGACCCCGGCCTGGAGGTTCATCCACAGATGCATCCCCAGGCTGTGGAGAACTACAGCGGTGTAACTCCTTCGAAACGTGCAGGGGACGTACGCGTTGTCGCCCCCGTCCTGTCCGTACAGCCCGCTAGCCTCGGCGCATGGCAGAGCGTTGGCGTCCGGAGCGGGTCACCGCGCTGGCGCCGGACTCGGCCTCGGACGTCGCCGGGCGACGCCTCGCGATCCCCACGCCGTGGTCGGACATCGGCTACGCCCATCCGCTGCTCTGGGGCGCTTGCCAGGGGTCGGGGGCGTCCCCGTACAGCGTCGTGGTCGACGTGTCCGACCCCAGCTATCGCTGCTCCTGCCCGTCGCGGAAGTTCCCCTGCAAGCACGTGCTCGCCCTGCTGTACCTGTGGGCCGAGGGTCGCATCGACGAGGGTGGCACGTTGAGCCGGTTCGCCGCTTCGTGGTCGGCGACGCGCACCGCGGGCGGCGAGGAGAAGCCCCCCAAGGACGAGCCCGCCGAGAGGACCGAGGCTCAGCTGGCCGCGTCGGCGGCGCGCGCCGAGCAGCGCGAGGACCGGGTGACCGGGGGTCTCGCGGAGCTCGACAGATGGCTCGTCGACCAGGTCACGGCCGGCCTGGCGCACACGCGGCCCGGCGCGATGGGGGACCTCGCGGCGCGGATGGTCGACGCGCAGGTCCCGGGCGTCGCGGGGCGGCTCCGCGACCTCAACCGCCGTCCGATCGGCAGTCGAACCGGGGCCCGCGCGGGAGGTGCGTGGCTCGACGACACGCTCGCCGAGTACGGGCTCCTGCACCTGCTGAGCCGCGCCTGGACCCGTACAGACCTTCCCGAGGCGCTGCGCGCGACCGTACGCAGCCACATCGGCTTCACGGTGCCGAAGGAGACCGTCCTGGCGACAGCGCCGGTCGCCGACACCTGGGCGGTCGTCGGCATGCGGGACTCCGACGAGGAGCAGGTGTCGACGCGACGCGTGTGGCTGTACGGGACGGAGACGAGCCGGTACGCGCTGGTCCTCTTCTTCGCGCAACGCGGCATGCCCCTCGACGCGTCGCTGGTGCCGGGGTCCGGCGTAACGGCCGACCTGCACTTCTATCCCGGCGGCCCCGCGCTCCGTGCGCTCGTCGGCGACACCCACGACGTCCACCAGCGGGTCCGGTTCCAGGTCGACGGGTCCACCGTTGCCGAGGCGGTCGCCTCGTGGCGCCGCGTGCTGGCCGAGGACCCCTGGCTCGGCTCGTACCCGACGGTGATCCGTGGAAGCGCACGGCTCGTACCAAGCCCGGGTCTGGTGGACGAGGTCGGCGACTCCGTACGGCTGGCCGGCGGCGCGACGCTCGCCCTCCTCGCGCTCACCGGCGGCCACCCGGCCACCGTGTTCGGCGAGCTCGAGGCGCGCGGGTTCCTGCCCACCACGGTGCTCACGGACGACGGGCTGGTGGTCCTGTGACGTTCGCCGCCCTCGCGTCCATCGCGGCCGTCGGTACGGGCCAGCGCTCGAGCCTGCCCCCCACGGGAGCCCTGAGCGCCTACCTGCCGGGTCCCGACGAGAGCGACCCGCAGGCCCTCGCGTACGCACTGCTCGACTCGGCGGCAGCCCTGGCCGTGGTGCGGCGTGCCACCCCGGCGACCGCTCCCGGCGATCCCGTACCACCCGCGCCCGACGACAGCCTCCCCGAACCACCTGAGCACGTCGTCTCGCTGCTGGGGCCACTGCTGGCTGACGACGCGGGCGCGATCCGGTTGGCGAGCGACCGCGCGTACGTGCTGGGCGAGGCGCTCGGGCTGGTCGCGCAGGCAGGGATGCGCCTGCCGCACCGGCTGCTCGGCGCGGCCCTTGCCCGACGTGAGCTGCGCGCGTCCGTACGTCCTGTGCTCGGTGCCCGGGGCGAGTGGCTGCTGGCACAGCTCCAGGCGGCAGGGCTCGACGGGGTGACGGTGGCCACGGCCGGGCCGAGCGATGCCGACGTGTGGGAGAGGGGCACCTCCGAAGAGCGACTGGCGTGGTTCCGGCATGCCCGTACGGTCGACCCGGACGGTGCGAGGGCGGCAGCCGTCGCGGTCTGGAAGGAGTCGCCGGCGCCGTTCCGTACGGAGCTGATGTCGGCCGTCGCCGTGACAGCCGCCCCGGCCGACGAGGCCTTCTGCGAGGTGGGGCTGGACGACCGTGCCGAGGGGGTCCGGTTCGCGGCCGCGGAGGCGCTGAGCCGTCTGCCGGACTCGGCGTATGTCGCCCGCATGGCCGCCCGCGCCCGGGCATCGATCGCTGTCGTCGAGCTCGAGCCGGGCGCCATCCACCGCCTGCTCAAGCGGACGACCCGGAGCCTGCGCGTCACGCCGTACGAACCCGACGAGGCGGCTGTACGGGACGGGCTGAGCCGCAAGCTCTCGTCGGCGGAGCGGCTCACACGCCTCGTCGCGGCTGTCCCGCCGTCCCTGTGGCCGGCGCTGGTCAGCGCGACAGCGGCAGAGCTCGTGACGCTGCACCAGGACGAACCCCGCTGGGAGCTGGTCGGCGGCATCGGCACAGCGACCCTGCGCAATGCCGACGCCACGACGGCGAACGTCCTCGTCGCGGCGGGAGTGATGGACCCGCGCCTGGTGCCTTTGCTGTCGACCGAGGCGGTCCTGGCCGTGATGTCGCGCGTCCCACCGACCCTGCTCGGGACGGTCGTGGACCGTCTCCCCTGGCCCTGGCCGCAGGCCGTGGCCACGGCCGTCGGGCAGCAGCTGGTCGGGCCGAACGGGCACCAGGTCCGGCCGGACGTGTGGACGTTGTTCGCCCGCGCCGTACCGCTGCGGCTGGCCGGCGGATGGGCCCAGCGCCTGCGCGGGCTGGGGCAGCCGGACGGGCGCATCGTGCGGAACCTGCTGCGCGACACCACGTCCGTGCTGACCGTGCGCGCACTCATCGCCGACGAGCTTCGACCATTCCTGCCCGAGACGTCGTGGCAGGACACGCAACCAGGAGGACGCCCATGACCGAGCTGATGCGACCGCACGCCGAGCAGGAGCACGCGGAGGAGCTCGCGGCGCTCGTCCGCGTCGACGAGCGGCCGAAGCCGCCGAGCTGGAAGCTGTCGCCGTGGGCGGTCGTCACGTACGTGCTGGGCGGCACCCTCGACGACGGCACCGAGATCAGCCCCAAGTACGTGGGCAGCCGGCGCCTCGTCGAGACCGCCGTGGCGACGCTGGCGACCGACCGCGCGTTGCTGCTGCTCGGCGTGCCCGGCACGGCGAAGTCCTGGCTGTCGGAGCACCTCGCCGCCGCCATCTCGGGGAGCTCGACCCTCCTCGTGCAGGGAACGGCCGGCACGCCCGAGGAGGCCGTCCGGTACGGGTGGAACTATGCACGCCTCATCGCCGAGGGCCCGTCGCGCGCGGCGCTCGTCCCGTCGCCCGTGATGGTCGCGATGGAGTCGGGCGGCATCGCCCGGATCGAGGAGCTCACCCGCATGCCGTCCGACGTGCAGGACGCGCTCATCACGATCCTCAGTGAGAAGTCGCTGCCGATCCCCGAGCTCGGCAGCGAGGTGCAGGCGATGAGGGGGTTCAACGTCATCGCCACCGCCAACGACCGCGACCGTGGTGTCAACGACCTCTCGAGCGCGCTCCGGCGCCGGTTCAACACCGTGGTGCTGCCCGTACCGGCGACTGCCGAGGAGGAGGTACGGATCGTCGTACGCCGCGTGGCGGAGCTCGGGAAGTCGCTGGAGCTGCCGCCGGCCGACGGCGCCGAGGCGGAGATCCGCCGCGTGGTCACGGTCTTCCGTGAGCTTCGCCGCGGCGTCACCGAGGACGGCAAGACGTCGCTCAAGATCCCGTCGGGCACACTGTCGACGGCAGAGGCGATCTCCGTGGTGACGAACGGCCTCGCCCTCGCCTCGCACTTCGGCGACGGCGTGCTGCGTGCCGGTGACGTCGCGTCCGGCATCCTCGGCTCGGTCATCAAGGACCCGGTTGCCGACGCGACGCTGTGGAACGAGTACCTCGAGACCGTCGTCCGCGAACGCGGCGACTGGAAGGACTTCTACCGGGCCGCACGCGACGAGGCCCGATGACCGAGTCAGCCCGAGCTCCCGAAGGCCGACCATCTGTACGGGTCCTCGGGATCCGTCACCACGGACCGGGCTCGGCGCGGGCGGTCGCGGCAGCGCTGGCAGACCACGACCCCGACATCGTGCTCATCGAGGGGCCGCCGGAGGCCGACGTCCTGGTGCAGTGGGTGGGTCGCGGGCTTCAGCCACCCGTGGCGCTGCTGTCGTACGTGGTCGGCGACCCCACCCGCGCCGCGTACTGGCCGTTCGCAGTGTTCTCGCCCGAGTGGCAGGCGCTGGCGTGGGCGGTCGAGCACCACCGCGAGGTGAGGTTCATGGACCTGCCGGCAGCCGCGACGCTTGCGCCTCGGCAGGCGAAGGGGCCAGCGACGCTCCTCGACAATCCGGAAAATGGCCGCACAGACGAGGAAGAGGACCCGGATCAGGGGTCGAACACGTCGCTGGGCAGCGAAAACCCGGATGCCGACCCGCCGAGCGAGCGCGACCAGGTACGGACCGACCCGATCGCGGTGCTCGCCCGTACGGCCGGCTACGACGACCCTGAACGCTGGTGGGACGACGTCGTCGAGGCCCGCCACGGGATCGACCCGTTCGACGCGATCACCGAAGCCATGGCGGAGCTGAGGCTGTACGCGCCGCCGCCACGCACGTACGCCGAGCAGCTCGAGGAGGACCGCCGGGAGGCGCAGATGCGTACGGTGCTGAGGGCGGCGCTCCGCGACGGCGAGCGGGTGTCGGTGGTCTGCGGCGCCTGGCACGCACCCGCGCTGGTCGGGAAGCTGCCGCCGGCGTCGCAGGACGCGAGGCTCCTACGGGGGCTGCCGAAGGCGAAGGTCGCCACCACGTGGGTGCCGTGGACCCACTCCCGACTGTCCGCGTCTTCCGGCTACGGGGCCGGGATCGAGTCGCCCGGCTGGTACCAGCATCTCTTCTCTTGGGACGACAACGTCGTCGCCCGCTGGTTCACGGAGGTCGCGCGAGTGCTGCGCCGGCACGACCTGCCGGTGTCCAGCGCCCACGCCATCGAGGCCACCAGGCTCGCCGAGACGCTCGCGGTGATGCGTGGCCGCCCCGTTGCCGGCCTGGACGAGGTGCAGGAATCTGCTCTCGCCGTGATGTGCAACGGCGCCGAGCCCGTCCTCGCGTTCGTGACCAACGACCTGGTGATCGGGGAGCAGCTCGGTACGGTGCCGGACGAGGCACCTCTCGTACCGCTCGACGCCGACCTGCGCCAGCAGGCCAGGTCGTTGCGCCTGCCGATCGCGCCCGAGGCGAAGGACCTCGTGCTCGACCTCCGCAAGGACACCGATCGCGGGAAGTCCCGGTTGCTCCACCGGTTGCGGATCCTCGGCATCCCGTGGGGAAAGCCGATGGCGATCTCCGGCACAGGCACGTTCAAGGAAGGCTGGCGCGTCCAGTGGCAACCGGAGTTCGCGGTCGCGATCGTGGTTGCATCCGGGTACGGCACGACCGTGGAGTCAGCCGCAACCAGCTGCGTGATCGCAGATCCCGGCCCGCTCGCCGACATCACCGGTCGCATCGAGAAGGCGCTGCTCGCCGACCTGCCGGAGGCGCTGCCGCCGTTGCTCACCGCGCTCGACCAGCGTGCTGCCCACGAGGCGGACATCGCGCAGCTCATGGAGGCGCTGCCCGCGCTCGTGCGATCGCAGCGATACGGATCGGTGCGCGGTACGGACACGTCGGCACTCGGGACGGTTGCGACCGGCATGCTGGCGCGCGTGGTTGCAGGGTTGCCCGCTGCAATCGGTGGACTGTCGCCTGAGGCAGCGTCAGACCTTCGGCCGCATCTCGACGCGGTGTCCAGCACGATCGGGCTGTTGTCCGACGACGCAAAGACGCTCTGGCTGGATGCGGTCAGGCACGTGCTGGAGCGGGCCGACGTGCCGGGGCTGCTGGGCGGGCGCCTCACGAGGACGCTGCTGGACGCCGGTGAGATCGAGACCGGCGAAGCTCGCGGTGCACTCGGCCGTGCCCTGTCACACGGCCCCAGCGTCATCGAGCGGGCTGCCTTCGCCGAGGGGTTCCTCGCCGGATCGGCGCTGCTGCTCATCCACGACCGAGCGATCCTGTCGCTCGTCGACGCGTGGTTGGCGGAGCTCGGGCCCGACGACTTCACGGAGGTGCTGCCCGTGCTTCGCCGCGCCCTCGGCGCGTACAACAAGCCCGAGCGTCGCGCGCTCGCCGATCGCGTCGCGGTCCTGGATCGGGAGGCTGGGCCGGACGAGGTCGAGGCCGACCTCCCGCTCGACGAGCTCGCCGAAGCGCTGGAGACCGTACGGCTGCTTCTGGGAGGCGCTCATG
>Ga0182021_10006099_pt1 | contig 14314 bp, 9 predicted proteins | sample 612E3MmetaG_FD_120493 | JGI IMG/M metagenome (GOLD analysis project Ga0182021, IMG submission 120493) | Permafrost microbial communities from Stordalen Mire, Sweden - 612E3M metaG (Illumina Assembly) | ecosystem: Environmental > Terrestrial > Soil > Wetlands > Permafrost | place: Sweden... | reverse complement strand
GCGTCGCGGCGCCTTGCATCTGCCCGCCCGGCGCTCGCGCCAAAGTGCAAACGTTATTCATTGACAAGCCCTTAGACCTCGACCTCGACATGGAGGTTCTCTTATCCGGCACATTTTCGTAGGCAAGCTTGTGGGGTTCTACGTCCTGCAGAATTGTCCGGGTCCAGGTCCAGGTCCACGTGCGGGAGCGATCGCCTATGGGCGAATCCACTGAGCTGCAAGCGACTACTTTCCTGGAAGCGGCAGTGTGTATTTCTTTGACTGTGGGGCATTTCCTTGACAGAATCCGGTTTCTCTATGAATTATCCGATTGCCTGGCTGGATACCTTCCTGATAGGCGGATGACGCAAATGGACCGGGCAAGCCCTTTTAGAATGAAAGGCAGATCATGCGCAAAACCCAATTTGCACGCGCGATATGGCATCTAGTTTTCACAGCCGCCATTTTCTGCGCCACGAACCCTTTGGGCAGGGCGCAAAGTCCGGCGGGAGCGGCGCAATCAGGTTCCATCACGATTGACTTGAAGGACGCTCTTCAGCGAGCACGGGACAACAGTCAGCAACTCCAGTCGGCCACGCTCGATATCCATATTGCGCAGGAGGATCGTTCTCAAGCCAAGGCCGCGCTCTTGCCCACCCTGAGCTACTTCAACCAGTACATCTACACCCAGGGGAACGGCACGCCGCCCGGAGTTTTCGTCTCGAATGACGGGGTTCACATCTACAACAGCCAGGCTCAGGTGCATCAAGAGCTTTTCTCGGCGGAGAAGCTTGCCCAATACCGACAGACGCTTGCGGCGCAAGCGTTTTCAGCGGCAAAACGGGACATTGTGGAACGCGGCCTGACCGCCACGGTCGTTGCAGGCTACTATGCCGCGGTAAATGCGCAGCGGCATGCCGCCAATGCGCAGCGGGCCCTGGATGAAGCCCAACACTTCATGGACATAACCGACAAACTGGAAAAGGGCGGGGAAGTAGCTCATTCCGACGTGCTCCACGCGCAGCTGGAACTGCAAAAGCGCCAAATCGAACTCCAGGATGCTCGCCTCGCGGTTGACAAGTCCCGCATTGCGGTGGCTGTATTGATGTTTCCGGACTACCGGATCGACTTCAACCTCTTGGACGACCTTGACTCCACCGCATCCCTTCCTCAATATCCCGACTTTGAATCTCTGGCCAAAGGAAAGAGCCCCGAGCTGCGGGCCGCCGAGGAAAATCTGCGCCAGGAGCAGTACGGCGTCAGCATCGCGCGCAGTGCGTATCTTCCCACTCTGAGTTTCGATTATTTCTTTGGCATCAATTCGAACCAGTTCGCGGCACATGATCCGGAAGGCATTAACCACCTCGGGTCCTCCGCGCAGGCAACCTTGAACATACCCGTATGGGACTGGTTTTCGACGAGAAGCAAGGTGCGTCAGGCCGATATGCGGCGCCAGCAGGCGCAGCTGGATCTCGAATTGACCCAGAAGCAGCTGATTTCGAATCTGCATTCGCTGTATCTCGAAGCACAATCTTCGCTGGCGCAGATCGACTCCCTCCGCAATTCCATGCAAGTTGCTGCGGAGAGTCTGCGGCTTACGATGCTGCGCTACGAAGCCGGAGAAGTTTCGGTGCTTGAAGTCGTCGATGCTCAGTCCACGCTTGCGGATGTCCGCAATGCATATGATGACGGCCTCTCGCGCTACCGCTTGGCACTTGCCAGCATTCAGACGCTTACAGGGACGATTTAGCCTATGCTGAACTATCATTTGAAAAAGACCATCCGAACCGCTGCAGCGCTTTGGATCCTATTACTTGCCGCAGGATGCTCTCAGAAAGAAGCTCCTGAAGCCGAATCGGTGGCGCCGGTTCAAGTCGCGCCGGTTGTGCGCGCTCCGGTGCAACGCTTCGTCAAGGTGCGCGGTATTGTATTTCCTTACGATCAAGCCAGCGTGACGCCCAAGATCAGCGCGCCGATCAATGAGTTTCCTGTGAACCGCGGAGATCATGTTACCAAGGGGCAGCTGATCGCCGTGCTCGAGAGCAAAGATCTGGCCGCCGCGGTCGTGGAGGCCAAGGGCTTGTACGAGCAGGCTCAAGCCAGCTACAAGAGCACGACGGCTGCGACACTGCCCGACGAAATCGCCAAGTCGCAGGCTGACGTCACGTCCGCAAAGCAAGCGCTCGACGCCGCGCAGAAAATGTTCGAGAGCCGGAAGGAACTGCTGAAACAAGGCGCATTGTCGCAAAGGCAGGTGGACGAGGCCAATGTCGCTTATGTTCAGGCCAACAGCCAGTACGATGTCGCCGTAAAGCACCTGGCCGCGCTGGAGCAGGTTGGTAAAGATGCGGAGACCAGGCAGGCTCAGGCGCAGGTGGATTCCGCGAAAGGGCATTACGATGGAGCGGAAGCCCAGCTGGGGTATTCCAAGATCTACAGTCCCATCACGGGCGTAATCACCGACCGTCCCCTCTATCCGGGAGAGATGGCAAACGCCGGCACGCCGATGCTGACAATCATGGATCTTTCGCGCATCGTTGCGCGTGCCAACGTATCGGCAGACCAGCTGCCCTTCTTGAAAGTCGGCGATCCTGCGACGGTTGCGGCACTCGACGGATCAGAGGAATTGCATGGCAAGGTGACCGTCGTCAGTTCCGCATTGGATCCGAACAGCACGACTGCTGAAGTGCGCGTCGAAGTGGCTAATCCGGGAGAGCGTTTGAGGCCCGGAGTTGCGATCGAAGTATCCATTCTTGCCGAGACTGTCAAGGATGCCGTCGTCATCCCGCTGGCTGCCGTTCTGCCCTCTGCCGAGGGCGAGAATATTGCGCTGGTTGTAGGCTCCGATTCGTTGGCCCACGAACGAAAGATCGAAACTGGGATTCGTGAAACCGACAAGGTTCAAGTGCTCAAAGGGCTCGAACCCGGCGAGCAGGTAATCGTCGTGGGCGGGCTCGGCCTTGAAGACAAGGCCAAGGTGCGCATCGAAAAACCCGACAAGAAATCCGACGAGAAGACTGACAAGCATGAATGACAACCACATCGCCCAATCTGAGACAGCAGAAGCCGCATCGGCGGAACACTGGACCGCGCGCCATGCGAAGCCGATCATTTTCCTGATCCTCACGTGCGTCGGGGTGGGTATCTATCTGGCCTTCACAATCCCGATCGCGGTGTTCCCGTCGACGGATTTCCCGCGCGTCATCATCGGGGTCGACAACGGCGTAGCGCCGATTGACCAGATGCTGGTAACCGTGACGCGCCCGATCGAGGAAGCCGTCAACAGCGTCCAGGGGCTCGAGGCCGTTCGTTCCATCACCAGCCGCGGAGAAGTTGAGGTGAACCTGTTCTTCTCCTGGCAGGTGGACATGTTCCAGACGCTGAACATGGTCAACGCGGCGATTGCTGAGATTCGATCCACGCTGCCGCCGGAAGCCAAGATTACGGCCAATCGCCTGACGTTTGCCGCCTTCCCCATCATGGGATACAGCCTCACTTCGGACACGGTCCCCCAGACCAAAATCTGGGAGCTTGCCACATATGAGCTCAAGCCCCGGCTGAACCGGTTGAACGGAGTGTCCACGATTGTCGTGCAGGGCGGGCAGGAGCCGGAGTTCGAGATCAGTCCGGATCCCGCCAAGCTGTTGAAAACTTCCGTCACCGTGCCAGGCTTGCTTGATGTGCTGCATGCCACCAACATGATCGACTCCCCCGGCATGATGGAGCTGAATCACCAGTTGGTGCTCGGGCTCGTGAGCGGCCAGGCGCATGGCCCTCAGGATATCGAGGACATCGTCGTGAAGACAACGCCGGCCGGCATCCCGGTGCGCATCGGCGACATCGGGACCGTGACGCCTTCGTACAAACCGGTATACACGGTGGTTACCGCCAACACGAAGCCCGCCGTGCTGCTGAGCGTCTATCGCCAGCCGATCGGCAACACGGTCCTGGTTGCCAACGAGGTGCATCTGGAAATCGAAAAGATCCGCCAGACGCTGCCCCATGGGATTGCGCTCGAGTCCTTTTACGATCAATCGGAAATTGTGAACGACTCGATCAAGAGCGTGCGCGATGCAATTCTGATAGGGCTCATCCTTGCCGTGCTGATTCTGGTGTTGTTCCTGCGCGATTGGGGGACCTCACTGGTTGCCGGGCTGGTTATTCCCGCCACGGTCGCCATGACCTTCATCGCTCTGCGACTGTTGGATCAAAGCTTCAACCTGATGACGCTCGGCGGCCTGGCCGCCGCGGTCGGCCTTGTCATCGACAACGCGATCGTCGTGGTGGAAAACATCATCACGCATCGCGACTCGGGACAAAGCCGCGGTGAAGCCGTACGCAGTGCGGTGCGCGAAATCAGAAACCCTCTCGTGGGTTCGACTCTCACTCCGATTGTCGTCTTTATCCCGCTGATTTCCATCACAGGCGTCACCGGCGTATTTTTCCATGCGCTGGCGATCACGGTAGGGATGGCGCTGCTGACTTCGCTGGTGCTTGCATTGACGTGGACGCCGACACTCAGTCACTATTTGCTTCGCAGTCAACGAGCGGATGGCCATGGGACGCCCACGGGCGGCGGCGGATTCAACGGGCCGAGTTCTGCCGGGGACAAGGATCGCCATGCTTCCGCGGAGCCGAAAACCGGCAGGATCATGGCCGCGCTGGTGCGGGTTTATGGACACTTGCTGCGCCGCGCTCTGGTCCACCCCTGGATCGTCGGATTCCTGTGCCTGGTTCTGGTTTTTGCTTCCTTTTACTGCTACAAGTCCCTCGGCTCGTCTTTTTTGCCGGAGATGGATGAGGGCGGCTTCGTTCTTGACTATTACATGCCCGCGGGTGCGGCACTCGAGGAAACCAACCGCGTGCTTACCGGCATCGAGGAGATGTTGCGCGCTACCCCTGAAGTGGAAAGCACGTCGCGCCGGACAGGCATGCAGCTCGGCCTTGCCGCGGTTACCGAGGCGAACACAGGCGACTTCGCGGTTAAGCTTAAGAGACCGCCCCGCCGAAGCGTGGATGATGTCGTGGCGGAACTGCGCGGCAAGATTGCTCAGAAGTACCCGATGCTTGATGTAGAGTTCGTCCAGTTGTTGCAGGATATGATCGGCGATTTGACGAGCGCGCCGGAGCCGGTCGAAATCAAGCTATTCAGCCAGGATGCGGATTTGCTACGTGAGTGGGCGCCGCAGGTGGCGGATGCGATCGGGAAAATCCATGGCGTAGTCGATGTTCTGAACGGAATAGACAACACCATCAGCGGGCCGGCTACTGTGTTTCAGGTCGATCCTTCCATCTCCGCGCGGGCCGGGTTCACGCCTGAGGAAGTCGAGACGGACGCGAGCGCGATCCTGCAGGGCGAAGAATCAACCACGCCTGTCGTGATCGGCGACCGGGCCTATACGATCCGGGTGCGCTTTCCCAAGGAGACGCGCGCCTCGCTCGAGGCAATACAGAACACCATTTTGGGCAGTTCCTCGGGGCAAAGAGCAACTCTCGGCACCCTGGCGCACATAACTCAGCTGCCCGGCCAGACCGAGATTCGCCGGGATAATCTGCAGCGCGACATGGCCGTCACCGCAAGGCTGGAAGGGATGAGCCTGAGCACCGGCATGGCCGCGGTACAGGACGCCATCGCAAAGCTCCACCTTCCCGCGAGCATCCGCGTGGAGTATGGCGGCGCTTACGCGGAGCAACAACGCTCGTTCAGCGACCTGGTCATGGTGCTGATCCTTGCTGTCGTGCTCGTGTTTATCGTGTTGCTGTTTGAATTCGGAGATTTTGCCGCGCCGCTTGCCATCCTTGCCTCGGCGTTGCTTTCTACGTCGGGGGTTTTCCTGGCGCTGCTCGTCACCGGGACGGCATTCAACATCTCGTCGTTCATGGGCCTCATCATGGTGATCGGAATTGTGGCCAAAAACGGCATTCTGCTGCTGGATGCGGATCAGAAATATCGCGGCGAGGGGATGGGCGCCGAAGAAGCGATGATTGCCGCGGGCGAACGCCGGCTGCGCCCGATCGTGATGACTGCACTAGCGACGATCGCGGGAATGCTGCCGCTGTCATTGGCTCTGGGAGCCGGATCGCAGATGTTACAGCCGCTGGCAATCGCAGTCATCGGCGGCATCGCGGCATCGATGGTGCTGTCCCTGCTGGTAACGCCGGCCGTGAATTATTACATCAACCGCACGTAATCGCTCGGCAGCCGGCTGCGCCGGCTGCCGGCGCCTTGGCGCCGCTTTGGTATGTAGTGCCCAACCGAAACCGGCGTCATGCCGCTACGCTCCAAAGCGCCTTCGGCGCGCACATCGGCGCTTGTTACCTCATTGCGTCGAGGGCGGCGCCCAGGCGCGTCAGGCCGGCGACGAGCGTCTCGGTTTCGCAGCCGATCCCCAGGCGAAAGTGATCGGGCATTTCGAAAAACTTGCCTGGCACGATGGTGACATCGTATTTCTCGCGCAGACACTTGCAAAGATCATCCATGTTGCCGTTCTTCAGGCGCGGAAAGATCACGGTGCCGAAATCGGGGCGAACGCACTCCAAATCGTCCCGCGTGTCGAGGAACTCATAAACCAGGGCGCGGTTCTTTTCCAACAAGGCCCGCGCGCGCACCGAAATCTGAACCAGGCGCTTCAACGCCACCACGCTCAATCTCTCCGCAGAGTGCGCCGGGATAACATCAAAGAGGTCGTTCAACCTCCAGATCCTCCTTGCCAGATCCGGTTCCGCAAGGATCCACCCGCAACGCAGTCCGCTCAATCCATAGGCCTTCGTCAGGCTGCTGGTCACGATGAACTCGTTGCCGAGATGAAAGGCCGATCGGTGCCCGAGCCGCGGCCCTTGTACAAGAACTGCTTCAAGATAAACCTCATCCACCAGGATGCGCGCCCCGATAGTGCGGGCCATCTCTCCCACCTGACGGAGCGCGGATTCTTCCGCCGGCACGCTGCTAGGGTTGTGCAGGCTGGTGATCACGATCAGCCTGGTCCGCGGCGTGATCTGCCGGCGGACCTCCTCCGGATTGATGCGGAAGCCGTCTTCAAATCGGCGCGCGAAACGCTTGATCTGAGCACCCAGATATTGGGCCAGAGAAAGCAGAGGCTCATATACCGGCTGTTCGATCAGAACCTCGTCGCCGGCCACGATCACCGCGGCCATGGCCAGATGATTGGCCAGCGAGGTTCCGACGGCGGAGACCACGCAGTCGGCTGCCACTCCGGATTTCGCGGCCAGAGCCTGTTGCAGCGGCTCATAACCGTAAAAGCTGGGCCCGCTCAATTCGATGTCTTCCATCGTTACTCCAAGCTCGCGCAGCGGATACGACACAACACCGCTGGCCGCCAGGTTGAACTTTGCGTGGGACTTCAACTTCGCCCACTCGATGTAAGGCGATTCGATCGGCCGCTTTGAGGTGTTCATTTCGCTCCTCTCCATTTCCAGAAGAAATATGCCGGTACGCCTGCCGCCATAATGGCCAGACCAATGATGGTATTGGCGGGATATCGAAAGATTGTATTGATCACCACGAGCCAGCTCGCGGCGACGAACACAACGGTCGTCACCGGATGGCCGGGGATATTGTAACCGAAAGAGGCTTTTTTGCCGCGCACATCATTTCGGCGCAAAGCGAAAATGCATGTGGCGCTCAGTCCGAAGAAGATGAAATCGGCCGAGACCACATAGTTCAGGATCTGTTCGTAACGGCCGGACAGCGCGATGATGACGGCGCACAACCCTTGCAGTGCGATCGCCACCACAGGCACGCGCGTGCGCGGATGAATCCAGCCGACGCTCTTGAAAAACAACCCGTCTTCCGCCATGGCATAATAAACGCGCGGCGCCGTCAGCATGCTCTGGCTCAAAAACCCGAGCGTGGAGATCGCTATGCCGGCGGCAATCAGGCGGGCGCCGGTGTTGCCAAGGGCGAAACGCATGACATCGGATGCGGGCGTCGTCGTAGCTGCCAGGCCCGAAATTCCCAGCACCCGCAGGCACACGAAATTCACGCCCAGATAGAGAATAACAACGCCGAGGACGCCGATGATCAGTCCGCGCGGCATGTTGCGGCGCGGCTCGCGCACCTCGCCGGCTATGAAGCAGGCGGTCTGCCAGCCGCCGTATGCGAATAGAACCGGCACCATGGCTGCTCCGACCGCGGTCAGCAGGTCCATCGATACCGGGCGGTCCAGCACCCGGCCTCCCCAGTCAGCTGCCCCCGCGGGCTTGCCCACGAAGATCAAACCACACGCGACCAGCGCCGCAATCGCCAGAATCTTCAAGATCATCAGGGTGCTCTGTGTGGTGCTCCCGGCCTTGACGCCCAGACAATTGATGATCGTGAGCGCGCCCAGCGCGAGGGCGGCGATGAGCCCGTCGGGCACCGGCGCGCGGGTAAGCTCGACGAAATAGCGAGCGAAGGTGACGGCGACGGCGGCCATTCCTCCCGTCTGTATGACCAACAGGAGCGCCCAGCCATAAATAAACGCGGCCAGGGGATGATACGCCTCGCGGATATACGCATACTGTCCGCCGACCTGCGGCCGCCGCGCGGAAAGTTCCGCATAGATGAACGCTCCCAGAAGCGCAATGATCCCGCCGATGACCCAAACCCCCAGGATCATCGCGAAAGTGTGCACCTGACGCGCCACCACGTAAGGATTCATGAAGATGCCGGAGCCGATGATGCCGCCCATTACGATCATGGTGGCATCGAACAACCCAAGCCGACGCGCCAGCCCCGGCGCGGACTCTTCCTGATCAACGGGCTCATTCCTCATGAATTCTCGCTTCGAATGATGACTGAACTCGAAAGTGACGAATTGGAAAATGCGCCCGGATTATATCCGAGCGCTAATCCAAAAAGGAATCGCAGATGCACTGGGCGCACGGCTCGGGCAAAGTCGCAGGATTGGCGGCGGATTTGGAGCCAGCATCTCAATAGGGGATGGTTGTCATGCGATTGGAATCCCAACCTGGCTTGCGATGCGATCCTGGAATTCTTCCCAATCTTCACCTTTACGGCCCAGAAGATGTGGGGCATCAAACCATGAGTTGGTAGTTGGCGATTCGCTGCGCAGTTTCTTCAAATCTAATCCGGTTTTTGTGATGATCGTCCAGAAGTCCCGGAAACCCTCAGCTTTGGCTTTCTGATGCGACTTTTCGGCCTCGCCAGCTCTGTTGTGAGCGTTGCTTCTGTCAGTACCTCCCTTGATCTCGATTGCTACCTTGTTTTGAAGCTTGCTTCCGAATTCTTCTTGGATCCTAACGTCTGGATCGCTTGCAAGAGCGATCACAACTATCCGTCCCGCCGAATTTCTTATGGTTAACTTCTTGTCGTCTTCCTGGACAATGTGGTCTTTGACGATCTCGCGGATTGATGAAAATACGTACAAAATTGCGAGCTTGCCGATCGCGTTGTTATTGCTACCTTGAATCTGCGCGCCTAAAGTAAGCAAGGGAAGTTCAGCAACATCACGGGGAGTGATCCTCGGTGACAACTGAGACACCATATCAGCGAGCCCCTTTGCCATCGCGCTGCAGAATGTCGTCAGAGCATTCCGTTGTCGATCGTTTATGGTGCCACGTGCTTCCATCCCCTTGAATTGGCCCATGCCCGTGCCTGAACCATAGAAAGTTTTCTGTGGGACCCCCAACAATAGGCGGTAATAACCGACGAGCCTCGGATTGACTTCGAGGATAGTAGGAACGGGGAATACATGTTCATCTCGGATACCTGCAGATGCAAGGATTCTCTGTGCGTTGGCAGGAACAATTCTGGCAATTTCTGTTTTGAGCTTTAGAGGATCAATTTGCTCTAAGGCAATGCTGAGAGCGTCCATCAGCCAGGTCTTGCGGGCGGCGACGAGCATTTGGTGAAAAACAACCTGACGCGAGGACGTTGTTGGCTTAATGAGGTTTGTCATGGGGAGCGTCTGGGATCTTTTGGCTATTCGCATTTATCGGACTTCCTAAAAACGAGCCAGTAACAATGTTGGCGCCTGGAATGGTGTGCCGTCTTCCATTTGGGGTCGATGATTGGACCCTTTCGGATCTTGATGATGCAATCGCACGGGAAGAATCCCGCTTCCCGTGCTGCCTGGATCAGGTCAACATGAGCCCATTGGTAACGATGATCATGAATATAGTCGCTGATTTTGCAGAACAGAATGCCTTCCGGCTTTAGCACTCGATAAGCCTCGCGCAAGAATGGCGGGTATGTATGCGCGAAACTGTACCCATTCTCCTTTGCGGATCGGAGCACCAAACCAAAGCGGATATTGAAATCCTTTGATTTGTCCTTCCCCTGATTGGGAATGTGAGGAGGATCATATACCACTACATCAAAGGCGTGCTTCTGAAAAGGCATACAAGAATTGTCGCCAACCAGATTTGGCCTGTGCTTAGCTTCCACATCCATTCCAATGATCGGACGATTGCTCCCTCTCCAGAATCGGCCTCCATTGATGGTGGCGTCCAGAATCCTCCTCGGCTTATCCCGCGGGTAAAATTCAAGCATTCGCTCCAGCAACTCGGCATCTTCCCGTTCCCACGTAGAAGCCAGGGGTTCGTAACTGGAAGATTGCGGTGATCTCGCGCCGTTCTTGTTCGCTTTTCGCGCCTGCGCGGCGGTGTCTTCGATGCGTTTGTTAGGGAGATATAGCCTAAGCTGTTCCTCAACCAGGGAATCAGAACTCTTTCTGGAAGCTGCGGTGGCCCGCGTGCCGGCACTTCGCAGGTCTGAATATCCTACCGATCTGGTCTCCCGAGATCTGGAGGACTTCTTCACAGTCCGTACGGATATTGGATTTAAGGCGTTCCTTTTCACGCGCTTTCTGGCTGACGGCACTGCTTTGCGCGTAGCCGTGCGCACAAGTGAGGGACGCACAGCATGAGGCGCGGCGAGAATATGAAGCGTTCGGGATTTTGCAGGATCGCGACGCAGGTAGCCTTTCCGTTGCAGAGCCTTCAGATGATCACTTACACTCCCAGGCACGAAATCGAAGTGTTTGCCGATTTCTCGGACAGTTGGGGGATAGCCAACCTCGGCTATGAAACGCTCAATATAATCCAGGACTTCGCGTTGTCTGGCAGTGAGCGGGGGGCGCACTCTTCTATCCTCTGAGAATGACTGGAGTCGTATACCATACGCCTGTATGGTAGTGCAAGCAATTTGGGACCAGTGTCACGCTTCATTCTGTAGAAATGCCTGGGAAATCGCGGGCATGCTCAGAACTGAACCAGATGTCCGGTCGAAATGCGCATGTTATTGCACGACGATCTCGTCGATGAAGAGCCGTGCAGGCTGGCCGGCCTGGCGATGGCCTGGAGGGCAGAGGCCCAGGTTTTTCGCTATGACGCGGATGTAGCGCACCTGAGTCGCGGCGAGCTTTGCGACGAACTGCTTGACGAATACCCCGGCTTTGTCTGCAGGCATGTCGTTCGCGACGGTGGCTACGACTTTGAATTCCTTCCCTTCCGTCGAGACTGCATATTCTACGGAGGTCGGCAGAAAGATGCGCGCTTCGATATCCTGCAGGTAGTCGGTCCGCAGTTGATTGGCTGTGAGCACTCTTCCGAGATCCACGACCGCTTCAAAGTCGTTCTTCTCGAAACCTTGCCACAAGCCATCCTGGTAATCCGCGCCGCCCAGGTTGCCGTCGATAAGTGCGTCAGCGCCGGCTGCAGCAAAGCGCGGGTCCCACGCGGACTTGTATTGCACCTTGGCTCCTCTTCGAGCCAGGTTGTTCACCGTTTCGGGCGTAAACGGCTTCAGATAGGGCCTGGGCTCTGCGGCCTCGGCATGAATACTCGCGATCCCATCCTTAAGCCCCGGGGATGTGGCTTTAAATTGGATCGTGCCGGCTTCGCGCGTTGACTGAACGATCACTTGGCATTTCCCGTTGAAAAGACTGCGCTGCCACGTGCCGGTGAGACATTTGTCCGGCTCATGGCTGCTGGGATCGCCGTTGCCGACGCCGAGGATGCTGCCGTTGCCGGACAGCTCGAAATGAAGCAGGTTGCCCGCGTCGGGCACCTCCCTGCCTTGAGCATCCAGAGCGGTGATGTTTACGATGCTTAGATCCTCGCCATCCGCGCGTATGGATGTGCGATCCGGCGTCACGACGATGCTGGCTGGCGCACTAGTTGTTTCGATTTTGGCGGTCATTTTGCGGCCCTTGCGGTCGGCGTGCGCCTCAAGAGTTCCGGGCTCATAAGGCACCTTCCATTCAAGGTGGGAATTCAACTGCATCGACTGCTTGCCGAGGCTCTTGCCGTTGAGGAAGAGTTCCACCGTCTCGGCGTTGCTCTGGCACCACACGTCTATGGGCTGGCCTTCCTTGCCCTTCCAGTTCCAGTGAGGATAGATGTGGAGGATGTCCTTATCTGTCCACCACGACTGATAGTAGTAATAGTTGTTCTTCGGAAAGCCGCAGGTGTCCATGATGCCGAAGTGCGAACTGATGCACGGCCAGCGATACGGAGTCGGCTCTCCCCGATAATCAAATCCTGTCCAAATGAAAAGGCCGGCAAGCCATGCTCTGGCCGCGTAAAACTTCCAAACCGGCTCCGTCTTCGCTCCCCACGCGGGCGCGTTGGCGTCGTAGTCGGCGACATACCCGCGATCTTTGTCATTGGCGTAGATTCCGCGCGTGCACAACGTGCTCGCTTCCTCACTCCCGAGCAGAACCTGATCGAGATGATCTTTGCGGTATTTATCGATGTCGGTAACGGTCATGTAGTTAATGCCGCGCACAGGCACGACCTGGTTGATCCCTTCGTACTGATTGCCGTTATTGGCCGCATAAGTCGAGAGCCGCGTCGGATCCAGTTGCTTTTGCCGCTGCAACAGAGATTCCGCGAGCCTTCGCCCGGTGTCGGTGTTTTGAATTCCGCTCTCCTCGTTACCAAGCGACCAGATGATTACGGAAGGATGGTTCCGATCGCGCAGAATGAGCTTTTCGAACTGTCCTATCATCTCAGGGCTGCTGCCGATCACGCGGTTTTCATCCATCACCAGCATCCCCAGCTTGTCGCATGCATCCAACAGCTCACGCGTCGGAGGATTGTGGCTGGTGCGATACGCGTTGGAGCCCATTTCCTTGAGACGTTCGATGCGGTAATACTGCAGACGGTCGGGAAGCGCCGAGCCGACTCCGGCGTGATCCTGATGATTGCATGTTCCGAGGAGCTTTACCGGCTTGCCATTGAGGAAAAAACCACGATCCTTATCAAACAGGATCGTGCGGATTCCAAATGGCGTTTCGACGCGGTCGCGCGCCTTGCCTTGCGCGAGCACCTGAGAAACCAGCTTGTAGAGGTGCGGCGCCTCGAGCGACCACAGTCTGGGGGATGTTACGGCTATCTGCTGCTGGAAAGTACGACGCTGGCTTCCCTCCAGGCGGACGGCGCGCAGGGTCGAACTGCCTACCCTGATCCCCTGCTCGTCCAGCATGTCGGATTGAAGATCACACGTGACCGCAGTGTCGAGTTCATTGGAGATCGTGGTCTCCGCTGTCACCTGCGCCGCGCTCGCGGTTACCTGCGAATGAACAAAGACTCCGTAATCCGCGACGTGAACCGGGTCGTACTTTAAAAGCCACACGTGCCGGTAAATCCCAGCTCCTTCATAGAACCAGCCTTCTGCGTTGCTGGCATCGACGCGCACGACAATCTGGTTCTTCTGACCATAGCGCAGGTAGTCGGAGACATCAAAACCAAACTCGGAGTAGCCGCTCAAATTGCGGCCCAGGTAGTTGCCGTTCAGCCAGACGATGGCATCCCGAAAGACACCATCGAATCTGAGGGAGATGCGGCGGTTCTGATCTGTTTTGGGGACGAAGAAGGCGCGCCGATACCAGCCGATGGTCGTCTTGGGAAACTGCCTGCCGATGGGCTTATATCCATGCGACGTCAGCGTGCTGTCCTGAACATTGACGAAATCCAGTTCGACGGCCCAGTCATGGGGCAGATCCACGTTGCGCCAGGAGCTGTCGTTGAAATTGACGTTGATCGCGCCGATCCCGCTGACGGCCTTCGCAAACAGCTCCCCGGATCCGTAACTGAAGTCGCCTTTGATGTCTGCCGCATCTCCCAGGGAAAATTTCCAGCCGACGTCGAGAAGCAGCTGTTCGCGGACAGGCGCAGGTCGAACTTCCCGCGTTGGCGCCTGAACCTGGAGGCCGCCGGTTTCTCCGGCGAGATAGGGACCGACTCCGAGAATCACCAGGACGATCGCAAAACAAAACGACTTAACTTGCGCCATGATTGTCATCCTTTCCGAATTCGTGTTTGTGTCCCCCTGATTTCTTCTACGAAACTCGGCAGCGAGATCGGCTGG
>Ga0182021_10006098_pt1 | contig 14315 bp, 17 predicted proteins | sample 612E3MmetaG_FD_120493 | JGI IMG/M metagenome (GOLD analysis project Ga0182021, IMG submission 120493) | Permafrost microbial communities from Stordalen Mire, Sweden - 612E3M metaG (Illumina Assembly) | ecosystem: Environmental > Terrestrial > Soil > Wetlands > Permafrost | place: Sweden... | reverse complement strand
TGTGCCGCGTAGGCACACGTTTGGCGCGCCCGGTTGTAACCGGGCCGGCTTTCCGACCCCTGTGGGGGCGGAAAGCCCACCATCTCTTCGACTATGGTCCCCCCCCACGGTCCGCCGAACACTTCGGAACGCTAAAGAGACACGAATAATGGATAGTTGAAAAAGACCGCGCGGGGTGCTAATATCAGGTTTCTCTCGCGTTCGAGCTTTTTCACTTTGCTATGTCTGACGTACTGGTTCTTAACCGGCAGTTCTACGCGATCCACATCACCTCGTGGCGCCGGGCCCTGACCCTGGTGTACCTGGACCATGCGCGCGTGGTGGACGAGGAATACCGCACCTATTCCTTCGAGGATTGGCGGCAGTTGTCCCAAGAGCGGGCGGTGAACCCGGCCGGGTTCGTGGTCACGCCCGCCTTCCGCATCGCCATACCCGAAGTCATCGCCCTCCAGATCTATGACCGCCTGCCGGAGAGCGCCGTCAAGTTCACACGGCGGAACATTTACGACCACTACGGACGCCGCTGCTGCTATTGCGGAGCGACGTTCGCAACGGAGAACCTCAACTTGGACCACGTGATTCCTCGCAGCCGCGGCGGAGCGACGGATTGGAGCAACATCGTCACCTCCTGCGTCCCCTGCAATTTGAAAAAGGGAGACCGCACCCCCCGGGAAGCCGGATTGCCGCTCCTGGTCAAACCCTCCAGGCCCCGCTGGAAGGGCCGGGCGTCGCTGGTGCTTCGGTCGGGAGTCCGGGTCCGGCAATCCTGGCAGCGCTTCATCGACAATATCTATTGGAACAGCGAGCTGGAATGACCTCCCCCCTCCCGACCATCCTCGTCGTTGACGACGAACCGGGCATCCGTACCATGATCCAATTCGAGCTTTCCCAGCAGGGCTACGAAATCCTGACCGCCGAGTCGGGCGTCAAAGCCTTGGAGATGCTCGACGGACGGAAGGTGGACTTGATCCTGACGGATATGCGGATGCCCCAGATGGACGGCCTGGAACTCATCGCGCGCGTTCGGCAGATCCTGCCGACGATTCCCATCGTGCTCATGACCGGTTTCGTCGAGGAGCGCGTGCGCAAGGTCCAGGAGCAGAAGGTTTCGGGCACGCTGAACAAACCTTTCACCATCGACCAGCTGGCCGAGATGGTCCATAAGGTCCTCGGCGGCTAAACCCACCCCTATTCCAGGAGACGACATGACGGACGATAAATTCGACTCGATCGTAGTCGGCGCGGGCCCCGCCGGAACCGCCGCCGCCCTCACCATGGCCCGGGCGGGCCTTAACGTCCTTCTGTTGGAAAGGGGCGAGTATCCCGGAGCCAAAAACGTCCAGGGCGCCGTGCTTTACACGAAAATGCTCGACGATCTTGTTCCCGGCTTTTGGCGGGAGCCGGGCGTCCCCATGGAACGGCACATCACCGAGCAGACCTATTGGCTCATGGCCGAGGACGGCGGCTTCCACCTGGGGTTCAAGTCCGAGCGCTGGGCCAAGGAGCCGCACAACTGCTACACGATCCTGCGCGCGAACTTCGACCGATGGTTCGCCAAGAAAGCCGAGGAGGCCGGGGCGCAGCTTTTCACGGGGGTCACCGTGTCCGGGTGCCTCAAGGAAAACGGCCGGATCGTCGGGATCAAGACGAGCGAGGGCGACGAGATGCGGGCCGACGTGGTCGTCGCCGCCGACGGCGTCAACTCGATGCTGGCCCAGGACGCCGGCTTGATCGACGAGTGGAGGCCCGACGAAGTGGCCTTGGGCGTCAAGGAGATCCTGGCCTTGCCCCGCGAGAAGATCGAGGACCGGTTTTGCCTGGAAAAGGACGAAGGTACGACGCAGGAGATGTTCGGCCGCGTGACCCACGGGATGCTCGGCTACAGCTTCCTCTACACGAACCGGGAAACCCTGTCCCTGGGCGTCGGGGTGAAGCTCTCTCATTTGCAGAAAACGGGGGTCAAGCCCTACGACCTCCTGGAATACGTGAAACGGCATCCCCTGGTCCGCCGGAAGATCGAGGGGGCCAAGTCCTTGGAATATTCGGCGCACCTCATCCCCGAGGGGGGCTGGCATTCCCTTCCCCCCCTCTATGCCGATGGATTCCTCATCGCCGGGGACGCCGCCCAGATGATCAACGCCGTCCACCGCGAGGGATCGAATCTCGCCATGGCGGCCGGCCGGATGGCCGGAGAAACCGTCGCGCTCGCCAAGAAGGACGGCGATTTCTCCAAGGCGTCCCTGTCGCGCTACCAAAAGAAACTGCAAGAGTCCTTCATCCTGCCGGACCTCTACCTCCACCGCGATCTGGAAACCATCGCCGAGAAACACCTGGACCTTTTGGACAAGGGCTCCGTGTTGGCGGCCCAATCGGCGTTCGATTTCCTCACCGTCGACGGCAGGCCCAAAGAAGCCGTGCATGAGGAGATTCTTAACAGAATCCTCCGCAGCCCGGCGGTCCGGCACGCGGTCCGGTCGGAGCTGTCGTTCAAGAACGCCTTTCGGTCGGTCCCCCTGGCGTGGAAGAGTCTAAAAATGTTTCTTAAACTCTTGATAGGATAGAGATCACATGACCGAACTTCCCGCGTCGAACGTCGAAGAGAAGCTGGGTTTGCTGACCTATAAGAACGACCACCAGAGCCATATCACCATCGGGGACCCCGCCGTCTGCCTCGAAAAATGCGAGGCCAAGCCCTGCACGACCGTCTGTCCGGCCCTCGTGTACGTCTGGGAACCGGAACCCAAGAAGATCGTCGTCAGCTACGAGAACTGCATCGAGTGCGGCGCTTGCCGGATGATGTGCCCTTTTCAGAACATCAAGTGCCACTGGCCCCGGGGCGGGTTCGGCGTCCAGTACAAGTTCGGCTGACCCCAATCTTCTTCACACACTAAAAACCCCCCGCGGCGGAACCGCCGCGGGGGGTTTTTCATTAAACTTGGGGCGGCAGAGCCGCCGATTAGGCCGTTCGCAGAGCTCCGCTGATTGGGCTGTACTCGGAGCCGCTGATTAGAGGCTGGTCTCCTCCTCCACCGGCTGGGGCTTGAAGTGGATGGAAAGCCCCACGCCCCACGTCGTCCAGGTAAAAGCAGGGTAGGTACTCCACAGATATTGCCAATCACCCGCGTAGGGGACTGTGCGAACCTCTCCCTTGCCCGGCAAACCCATGATAAGCCCGCTGATCTCAATGTCCCTTTGCTTCCCGGTCCACGCCAGGGATGGACCGGCCTCCCATGTGACGCCGACCCACCTGTCCGAGCCAAGCCCGCCCGTCCCGGTGCCGGGATCCAGCCATGGCGGGGGGGGGCCCAATGTAAAAGTGCCGTTCATCAACCCAGCCGCCAAGCCCACACCCGCCTTGAAACGAAGCTTGAAACCCTCCGAAACAGGCAAGGTCGCCCGTCCGTCGATGGTCAATCGAAAAAACTCGACCCGCTGCCACATCTTGTCAATCAAGACTCCGTTCGAACGTATCACCGAGACCGTGGACTCGGGGCCGCGGACGTACCCGATGCTCGCCCCGAGGTCCAAGTTGCTTTCCCCCTCCCAACCCATATAGGCACCCAAGCGCACCGCGCCCAGGCCGGGGGTGAGCTTGGAAGATGCCGTGGACCCGGGGGGATAGTAGGGCGACCACGCGCCCAACAGATCGCTCTTGCTGTTCCTGAATGCGTTGGTCGGAAGAAGATAATCGTATTCGATATAGCCCGACCGCTTTTCAAGAAAACTCTCTGCCGCGGCTCCGTCCGTCGCGGCGAGGAAAAGCGACATGACAAGCAGGTTGGCCTTCCGCATGTCCACCTCCTTGAAATTATTGCATCAGGCGTAAATATAGCACATCGGACGGCCCAAACGCGAAGGAACGGATGTTTCAGCGGGAGGACTTGACGACGCCGAGGAAATCCCGGAACGAGGACGGGCTCCTCCCTCCCGTCAAGCGGACTCCCACGCGCCAGCGCTCGGTCTCCGGGTCCTGGAACGCCCACCGGAGGGTCCCCGCCACCCCCTGGGCCCCTTTCTCGTCGTAAAACAAGTGGCGGACGGAAATTTTCCGCCCCCGGCGGAATTCGGGGGCGTCACCGGCGCCCGAGGGAGCCTCCAGGGACTCCAACCGAAGGCCCGACTCGTTGACGTCCTTGACCCACATGTTGGACTCCACGCGGCGGCCTCTCCGCAAAGTCGTGCATCGGGCCAGAAGCTGAACGGGCCATCGCCGGTTGCGGCGGCGATTACGAGAAAGAAGCATCGGCATGGAAACCTCCTGTGACGACGGCGTGGGCCGGACGCGAGGAGGCGAAGATCGAGTGGGACCGGCGGTTGGGATTTATATAACCCGAACTTCCACATTTCTCAAGGGGAAGCTTAAATATTTTCTATCTTGTTACTTGTGTTCCCCTTCCCCCTTGTTGTAGGCCACCGCGGCGCCATGGGCCACGCCCCGGAAAACACGATGGCCTCTTTTCGCAAGGCCCTCGACCTGGGCGCCGACGCCGTCGAGTGCGACGTCCACCTTTCCCGGGACGGACGACTCGTCGTGCTTCACGACGAGTCGCTCGACCGCACGACGAACGGAACGGGGCCGGTCAAGGACCTGCCCTGGTCCCGCATCCGCCGCCTGGACGCGGGCCGATGGTTCGGCGAACGCTTCCGGGGCGAACATCCGCCCGCCTTGGAGAAGCTTTTGATTTGGGCCCGGCGGAAACCCCTACGCGTCGTCGTCGAGGTCAAGACCGACAAGGTCCGCTATCCCGGAATCGAGGAAGCCGTGGCACGGGCGGTGCGGGCGGCCTCGATGGAGGATCGGACCCTCATCATTTCTTTCCACCACCCGACGATGGCGAAGATCAAGAGCCTCGACGGCCGCCTCTTCACGGGGCTCCTATTCGACCGTCCCCTTCCCGACCTCCCCGAGCGCCTGAAACGGACGAAAGCCGACGCGATCTTTCCAAGGGTTTCTCTCGTCACCGAGCGATTGGCGCGCTGGGCCCGCGCGCGGGGCCTTTTCGTCGGGACATGGACCGTCAACGAGACGGCCGACTTGAAGCGCATGGTCCGCCTCGGCGTGGACGCGGTCGCCACGAACTATCCGGAACGGCTCGCCGCCCTTCGCTGATGGACGCACCCCGAGTCAAGGACCTGGCCCGGAGCGCCGGCTTCGCTTTCGCCGCCGTCGGCCCCGTCGGCCTGCCTTCCGAGGAAGGCGACGCTTTCCGCCTGTGGCTGGCCCGGGGGAACTCCGGCGACATGCTCCGTTGGATCGGCCGGGCTCCGGAGCGCCGGCTGGACGCCCGGTCGCTCCTGCCGGAGGCCGCCGCCGTCATCAGCCTGGCCGTTCCCGTCCCGTCGGACCCCGCGCCGCCCGCTCCGGGACGCGCTTTCGGCCGGGTGGCGCGTCATGCCTGGGGGGCCGACTATCACGACGCCGTCCGCCGCCGCCTGGAGGATTTCCGCCGGGCTCTTGCCGCGGAATGTCCGGGGCTCCGGGCCCGCGCCGTCGTCGACGCCGAACCTTTATTGGAAAGAGCCTTCGCGCGGAACGGCGGGTTGGGGTTCGTCGGACGGAACATGAACCTCATCGTTCCCGACGTCGGCTCGCGGATCATCCTGGCGGAGTTGGTCGTCGGTTTGTATTTGGAACCGGATCCCCCTTTAAAGCGAACTTGCGGCACCTGCGAGGCGTGCCGGCCGGCCTGCCCGACGGGATCTCTGGACGACGGCTTCCTGGACGCCGGTCTGTGCGTCGCCTACCACACCATGGAAAACCGGGGGCCGCTCCCTTTGGAAATCCGGCCCCGCATGGGCGCGTGGGTCTTCGGCTGCGACGACTGCCAGGACGCCTGTCCCCAAAACGAACAGCCGAAGGGGCTCCCGACGGTCGAACCCTGGCCGGAGTTCTCCCCCGAGAGAGGCGTCGGGCCTTGGGTGCCCCTAGCCGACCTTCTGGCGATCAGGACCGAAGAGGCCTTCAAAGAGAGGTTCAAAGGGACGGCGTTGATGAGGGCCCGCCGGGCGGGATTGGTCCGGAACGCCTGCGTGGCGGCCCGGAACGCGGGAGCGGCGAGGGAATTGCGAGCGAGGCTCGAGGAATGCCGCGACCGGGACGACAGTCCCATCGTGCGCGAGCACGCGTCCTGGGCCTTGGAGACTCCATGAAGACGTGGATTGTATTGTCCGGGTTTTTTCCCCCTCCTTTGTAAGGAGGGGATTAAGGGGAGGTAGAGTCGTCGGAGCACCTCTACCCCACCCTCACCCTCCCCTTACAAAGGGGAGGGAAAAAGAGTCGGTTGGACATGCCCAAGTGTTGTGAGCTCTGCGAACCGCTTATTCCAGGCGGAAATCGATCGCCTGGCGGATCTTGACCCCGACCGCTTTGTCCTTGACCCGCGCCGGAGAAAACCGCGCCTGGCTTAGGACCTTGCGCGCCGCCTCGTCGAAGAGGTCCCCGGCCGATTCCATGACCGTCACGCCCGTCACCCGGCCGTCCGCGTTGATGTGGACGTCCAGGGCCACCCGTCCCTCGCGGCCCGCGCGCCGCTCCGCCTCGGGATAGAACCTCCGCACGTCGCGCAAGAGCCGCTCCCGATTCAAGAGGCGCGGCAGGTCCGTCAGGTAAACCCAGTCCACCTCGCCGTCGCCGGCGCCGCCCAGACCGCCCAAACCCGGCCCTTGGCCCTGGCTTTCAGGGCGACCCGCCGCCCCCCCCTCCGACGGCGGCTCCACCTGCTTCGTTTCGGGCGTCGGCAGGATCCATTCCTTCGCCGCGCCCTGGGCGCCCGGCGCCGGCGTCTCCGAGCCTCCGACGACGCCCTTGCCGGGAATCGGCGTCGGATTTTGAACAAGAGGAGCCCCTGCGCCCGGATGCTCGGCCCGATGAGCCAGCCGGGGATCGGACGTGATGCGGAAAGGGCGGGAAAGATCCACCTCCAACGGGTCCACGGCCTCCGCCACCAAGCGCACATGATGCGTCCAGGCGAACGACAGCCACAAACTTCCGTGGAGAAATAATGAGGCCGCGAGACCCCATTCCATCGGGGATCGCCGCCGGAAATAGAGGACGAAGGGCTGGACGGATGACATGATCTTTTCTTCCCTGCAACGAATCGGCTAGCGGGCGCTCACGTCCAAGGCGACTTTTTTGACGCCCGCCCGGCGCACGACGTCCAGAAGGCCCACGACCTCGCCGTAGGGGACCGTCTTGTCCGCCGCGACGGAGACGTCCATGGCGGGATCCAACCGGAGACGTTCCTTCAGTGCCGTTTCGAGGCCCTCGGGGGTGACCTTGACGGACTCGATCAGGACCTGCCGGTCGGCGGTAAAGTAGAGTTGCAGGGTTGCGGTGGCTTTCTTTTGGCCCATGGCCGACTTGGGCAGGTTGACGTTCACGGCCCGTTTTTGGATGAGCGGCGCCGTCGCCATGAAGATGATGAGGAGCACCAGCACCACGTCCACCATCGGCGTGATGTTGATGCCTGTGACGGAAGTTTCTTTTTCGTCAGCCGCGCCCGCCACCGTTTTCCTTAAAGGCCGCGAGCAACAGTTTCGTCAGGGCGTCCGTGTCGGCCAAGAGATCAGCGGCGATTTTTTGGAATATGTTGTAGCCGATGACCGACGGAATGGCCACCAGAAGGCCCACGGCCGTGGCGATCAAGGCTTCGGCGAGGCCGTTCATGACGACCTCGGGGCCGGCCGACGCCGACAGCGCCAGGTCCCGAAACGCCTTGATGACGCCCAAGACCGTTCCGAACAACCCGATGAAAGGCGCATTGTTGCCGAGGGTTCCCAGGATGAGGAGGTTTCGGTCCAGAAACCTTTTCTCCACGATCCGCGCGGCGCCCATGCGTTCTTCCGCGCCGGCGGGCGAGGAAGCCGACAGCCCCGCCGACAGGATGCGCGCCCCCGCGCCGGCGAGGGATTTCACCGCCTCCGCGGCCTGGACCGTCCGACCGGCGTTCAGGAGCGGCGACAACTTCTCGCGAACGAGGGCGAACTCCCGCCGTTCCCGCCGCGCCACGATCCCCCGTTCCACGATCACGGCCACCACCGCCACCGACGCGACGAGGAGGAGGGCGATGACCCACCCGCCCCCCGCGTCCGTCAACACGCTCAAGATTCCCAGGTTCATGTCGTCCTCTCAGGAAGTAAAGATCTACGCTAAGGAAACCGCTTCGACAACTTGAGGAGCGCCAGCGCCTCTTCCGTGCGAACGGCGTCCGACGTCTCGCCGTCGAAGCGCCCGGCAATCGTGAAATAGTCGTCGGCCGAACCCCACTCTCCCAGGCCGTAGGCGGCCATCGCCCTCAGCGTCCAATCATGGTCATCCAGGAACCGCAGCAGGAGCTGCCGGCCGTACGGGTCCCCCAGGGCGCAGATCCGCTGGGCCGCGAAAGCTTGAAGCGCCGTCGAAACGTCCGCCTGGGCGACCCCGGCCATCACGGCTCCCGCGGCGTCGCTCCCGATGGTCGCCAGGGCCTCCACGGCGCTAAAGCGCACCACCACGTTGGAGTCCCGTAACGCGTCCTGGAAAACGGACAGCTCGAGCCGGTTCGGTTGGTAGCCCAGGGCGACCACGGCCGCTGCGCGGATACGGGCCGTCGGGTTCGTCCGGGCGATCGTCTCCAGCCGGCTGATCAAGGTGTAATTGTCGGTCCCGGCCAGGCCTTCCGTCAGCAACACGCTGAGGTCCGAATAGCGGATCTTGAGCGCAAACCCCGTGGGGGTCGTCAGCCGGTTGAGCTCCTCGTCGGACGAGGCGAGGACCTGCTCCGAAGGGGGAGGCTCATTCGCGAGGCCCTCTAAAAGACGTACCAAATCATTGTCGATCCGCACGTCCACCAAATTCCGCGGAATGTTCGCGCGCGGAGCCGTCACGATCAAAGGCTCAAGCTCGAACGGGTTGCGCGGCGCCGGCGCGGGCCGGGGACGAGGTGGCGCCGGCGGGGCCGGCGGGGGCGAGGGCGCCTTCTTGGCCAGGAGTTTTAACGCCGCGATGCACACCTCGGCTAGAACGAACTTGTTGTCCCTTTCCACGCCGATCCGGGACAAGAGGAGGTCGGCGTCCCCGGGCTCTCCCAGTTCCCCCAGGTAGCGGGCGGCCATGGCGCGCGTCAGCCAGCCGGGAGCCTCAAGACCGTCCAAGAGGGCCCGCCTCCCTCGCGGGTCGCCCAGCCGCAAGAGGGCCTGGGCCGCGAACATCTTGACGATGGGAGACCAGGCCCGTTGGGCGGCGTCGGCCAGATACTGCACGGCTTCGGGCCGCGCCCATACTTGGAGAGCTTCAACCGCCGAAAATTGAATGTTCAGGTCCTGGTCGAGGAGCGCTTCCTTGAAGTACTTCAAATGGCCCGGATTTCGCTCGTCGGCGATGCCCAGGAGGCCCTCGGCCCGGGCCTGGGCGGTCGCGGACCAACGCGCCGCCTCGACCAGCCGGGTGCGCAGTTGCTCGTCGGACGTCAGGGCCAGCGCCTGCACGAGCGGCACGCGAGGCTCCAAAAACCGGATCTTCAGGCGGTAGCCTTGAGGCGTCGTCTGTTTGACGATGTCTTGGAGGGAGGTGTTTTGAAAATCATAGATGGTGGGCCGGGCCGGACGCCTCCCGTCCATGAATGCGATGAGGACGGGCCCCACCGAGGGGGCCGAGGGAGGCAGGTGGCGGGCCTCACCCGCGGGACCGTCCGGCGCCGCGCCCAAGGAGGCGCATCCGCCGATCAATCCGCCGCAAAGAAGAAGGCTCAGAATCTTTCGCATAGGAATAAGCCGAGGACGGGAATCGAACCCACAACCTGCGGTTTACAAAACCGCTGCTCTACCAATTGAGCTACCTCGGCAAATCGGACGGAAAAATGATGGTATCAATTACACGGTACCATCGCCATTTCCCCGCTCCACCAGGATTTAGCGAAGGTGGATGATGAAACGAGTGATGTCGCCGCGGTCTTCGATTTTTAGGTAGGAATATCGAACGTCTTCGCGCGGAAGGAGCATTTCCTTGGCGACCCTTTCGCTGATGTCGTTCTGCCGTGTCTTCACCGCTTCCCCTTTCGGGTTTTCGATATAGTATTCGACGGTGAAGTGGTATTTCGAATACTCCCGCAAAACGTCCAGGACCTTCTCGAAAACGGGGGCGGCTTCCGGCCTGAGGCGGTCCTCGTCGAAAAAAAAGTCGTTGGCGACCTCCAGGTAGAGGTTCTTCTTGTCGCGGTACTTGAGGTATTTGAGGTTGAACGCCTTCCCGATGGTGGTGTGGACGTTCTTAAACTCGTCAATGGTGATGAATCGGAAAGAGTAGGCGGACGCCACCTTGATGACCTTGCCGGTTTTGTCCACCCCGTCCCATTGGATTTCCTTAACGGCGTTCCCTTTTCCCGAGAGCGTTTGGATGATGTTCCCCTGGTCGTCGGTCACCTCCAGGCGCCAGCCGGCGACCGCGGTCTTGGACGGCTCCGGAAAGAAGCGAATCAGGGGAGGCTCGGGGAAGTCCGTCAGCCAGGGTTTGGCGGTTTGATCGGAGGAAAGTCGGTTGAACAGGCGGAAGTCGTCCTCCGAGGGGATGGGCTGGGCTTTTTCCAAAAGTTTTTCCGTCTTGTCGGTGACGGAGTCGATGATGTCGGAAATTTCGATTTTGATGGGCAGGGTCATCTTGTCGATGGTGACCTTGTCTTTGGCTTCCCCACTCACCTCGACGGACCCCAGGTTCTCCTGGCCGGGGCCGATGGTCTTTTGATCCGCGGCGAACAGGAGCGCCGAAAAACCGAAAGAAGCGGCCGCGAGGACGCTGAAGGCTCGAAGATTATTTTCGTTTTTCATATCGGTCATCTCGCTCGGAATTTGAAGGTGATGATCCCCCATTGCTCGCGCCCGTACTGCGCGGTGGAGAGGGGTTCGAAGCGCCATCGCATGAGAGCCTCCACCGCCACGTTGTCCAGGCGGGGATCGCCGGACGTGCGCTGAATCACGACGTTGTTCTTCACCTCGCCGGTGTGCAGCACGAAGAAATAGAGGCTGACGTACGTGATGAGGCCCTGCCGCCGGGCCCAATCCGGCAGCGCGGGAAGGGCCTGGCTGAGGATCTTCCTGTTGGCAAGGGGGCCGCTCAGGGCGTAGGGGGACTTGGCGTTCTCGGCGGCGGCGGTCTTCTTGACAACGTTCTGCGTCAACTGCGTCACCTGTTTGCGCGCCTCCTCCGCCACCTCCGCGGGGACGGCGCCGGAGGAAAAACCGCCTCCCGAGCCGGAGTAGGACCGGCCGATGGCTCCGCCCCCCGAGGCGCCGCTCCCATACGAACCCGAGAGAGCCTGATTGGCGGTGTCCCGTGATTGGAGGATGGCGGAGTTGGCGAAGCCGGAACCGGCCAGGGGAGATCCGGATTTCCCGCCGGAGGAACCCGCCCCCTCCGCCCCCGGCGGGGCGGAGAAAGCGCTGGACACGCTGCGGAACCCCTTGTCCGATTTCTTCGAGACGGCGATCACCGGGGCGTCCTCATCCCCCTTCCGGGACAACCCACCGTCGCTGCGGGCCACCTGGATGGGGATGTCGGCGGCGGACACCCGGAAGGATTTATCCGCGAGTTTCTGCGCCGGCAGATCGGCGAAGGCCGGACCGCCGGAGGCGGCGGGCTTGTGGTCGGCGAGTTTGGACTGCACCTGGGCGTCGGAGACGAGGGAATCCAGCTTGGCGAAAGGCCGATTGAAATCCTTCCCGGATTTGTCCACGAGGGAAGGCTTGTCGTTCATATCCTTCATGTCGATCTTGGCCTGGAGCTTTCGGCTTGTGTCCGTCATGGCGAGTTCTTTTTTGGGCTGTTCCTCTTTTTTGAATTGGAAGGCGTCCTTCAGTTGCCGGAAGAAGCTCTTCTTTTCCATCTCCGGCGGCGGAGGCGCGGGCGCCTGCTTCGCCTCTTCCTCGACGATAAAATCCACTCCCACGATGGGATCGCCCTGCGCCGAATGGTCCAAATGTCCCTTCCATAAAAATAAAAGGCAATGGACCGCGATGGCCGCGGCCAGGCAAAAATATTCCCGCCGGGAACCGAATAAAGGGGACTCCGTCGCGGAGATCATGGCGCGCTCTTGGGCGGCTTCTGTTTGGTGGCCACCGCGATCCGCCTGGCGTTGGAGCTGGTTTTGATGAGCTCGATCAGGTTTTCCACGTCGGAATAGAGCACGTTCTTGTCCGCCCGGATGATCACCACGGTGTTCTTATCGTATCTCAGTTTACGGTTTACCTTGGCGGGGACGGCCTCCAGGGCCACGATCTCCTCGTCCACGGCCACGCGTCCGTCCACGCCCATGCTCACGGAGATGTTCTTCTCCTTGCTCTCTGTGGTCACGGCCTCGGGCAGGTTCACGTCCATATTGGGAATGTTCATCACCGGCGCGGCCACCAGCATGATGATGACCAGCACCAGAGTGACGTCGATGATGGGGGTGATGTTGATGCCGGAAACCGCGCCGCCGAAGTCCTTGGTCCGTTTCATGTTTTGGCCGCCACCCGCTTGACGAGGGACAGCTTGTCGGCCCCCGCCTGCTTGGCCACGTCCAGAGCCCGGACCACCGTTCCGTGCAGAACGTTCTTCCCCACAGTGACGATGACGGAACGGTCCATCTTCCGGCTTAACTCGCCCCGCAGTCCCATGAACAACTCCTCGTCGGTGGACATCTTGTTTGTGTTCAGGAAATAGCCGTCCTCCCGAATCTCAAGGAACAAAGGCTTTTCCTTCTGAAGCTCTTTCTTCTGGTCCGCCCCCGCCGCCACCGCGGAGCGGGAGGCGAACACCTTGATCATGGATTGCATGACCATGGGGGTGATGATCATCAGAACGATGAGCAACACCAAAGAGATGTCCGCGAGAGGAACGACGTTGATCTCGGAAATCTCCTCGGCGTCCCCTTTTTCGACGCTTTTCTTTCTCATCTCTCGCTTCTATCCTCATAAAGCATCATCAGGAGCCTTTGGCCGTACGAGTTCATGTCCACCAGAACGGCGCGCAGACGGAAGTTGAAATAGTTGTAGATGATGGCCGAAGGGATGGCCACGCAGAGGCCGGCCACCGTGGTGACCAGGGCCTCCGAAATGCCGGCGGCCACGATGGTGGGCCCGCCGGAGCCGGAAAGGGCCAAGTCCTTGAAGGCGCGGAGCACGCCCAGGACCGTGCCGAGCAGGCCGATGAGGGGCGCGATGAAGCTGATGGTGCCGAAAAGGCCCACCCTTTTACGGAGGAACTCCTGGCCGTCCTCCTTCTCGATCAGCATGTTGTCCTCCGCGTCGGCCCGCGAGGCGGCGGCGCCTTGTATACAGGCCTTGAAGGCCTTGGCAAACACGCCGCGGGTTTCGTCGCAGAGAGCCATGGCGTCCCGCGCGCGCCTCTCCCGGACCAACTCCGTCATCCTGTTCCACAACCGGCGCGGGAACTTGCCCTCGCGGCGGAACACCCACATCCTTTCCAGGAAGTAAGTCACCACCAGGATGGAAAACAGGATGAGGACGCTGATGACGTACGGGCTGATGAAAAACCAATCCTTAAATCCCATGTGCATGGCTACTTCCCTCCCTTCAACGCTTTAAGCTTCTCCTGCGCGGCCGCCCGCCAATCCGGGTTGGTGCTGTAAGAAGCGATGTCTTGATACACCTCCGCCGCCTGCTGCGGCGATCCGCTCTGCTCGTAGATCTCGGCCAGGGCCACCAGCCCCGCCAAGCGGAACTTGTCGTCCTTGGGGGTCAGGCCCCTCAGCGCCTCGTACGCCTTCCGCTCCTCCGCCGGGGCCTTGAGCTTTTTGTAGCAGCGGCCTATGGCGAAGAGCGCCTCGGAAGACACGGGCTTGTCGACGCCGTTCTTTTTATAGGTCTCCACGGCCTTGGAATAATCCTCCAAGTCCTCGTACGCCTGGCCGATCTGCATTTGGACGAACCCCGTTTTCTCGTCCTGCGGATAACGGCGGAGGAAATTCTCGTAGGCGTCGATGGCTTGGTGCTTTTGCCCAACCTTGGAGTAGCACAGGGGGATGTTCATGGAGGCGTCCCGCGCCTTGGGGTCGTTGGGATAGGCCTGCACGTAGTCGTTGAAGGCCACCGCGCTTTGCAAATAGTCCTTGAGGCTGAAGAAAGCCACCGCCACCTTGAATCGGGCGTCGTTGGCCAGGGCGTCCTGGGGGTAGTTGACGATGAAGTTCTTGAAGTTGGTGGCGGCGGAGGCGAAGTCCCCCTTGAGGAAATAGGAATCCGCCTTGTAGTAATAGGCCTGCAGCGATTGGGAGCTGTCCGGGAAATCCAGGATGAGCCGCTGGAAGAAATCCAGGGCCTTGTCGTAATCCTTGTTGTTGTAG
>Ga0182021_10006096_pt1 | contig 14315 bp, 9 predicted proteins | sample 612E3MmetaG_FD_120493 | JGI IMG/M metagenome (GOLD analysis project Ga0182021, IMG submission 120493) | Permafrost microbial communities from Stordalen Mire, Sweden - 612E3M metaG (Illumina Assembly) | ecosystem: Environmental > Terrestrial > Soil > Wetlands > Permafrost | place: Sweden... | reverse complement strand
TTTCGAGAATAGATTTTTCCTGTATGATATTGACATGTCTGCATCCGCCCTCCGCATTATAACGCGGGGCGCCAGAAGCGAAGAAGACCGGAAGCTGGCTGAAAACTTCTATAACGAAACAATTGTAAAATCAAAGGAACGTTACGGGAGTGTGATCGAGCACATCAAAGAATCAACTCGCAGGGGCAGGAAAATCATCCTTTTCGGAGCGCCTTATCAATTCAAGGAACTGCTGGAAATGGTGCGCGATAAGGAAGGAAGCGTGAAGCTGAAAAAGGGGAGCTCACTGGTGACTGGAGGGGGATGGAAGTCTTTCGAGGGGGTAAAGATTGAAGGCAATGTTTTTACAACCATGATCAGAGAAGTGTTTGATGTGCCCGAGAAAAACATCATTGACGGTTATTCCATGACGGAAATCAACAGCGTGATTCCCAGATGCGAACATGGAAGGTACCATCTGCCACCGATCATCGAACCGGTGATTCTCGACGAGAATTTTACTCCGATGGAAGGCACGGACATATACGGCAGGTTCGGGTTCCTTGATCCTTTCGCGTTGTCTTATCCCGGCTTTATTATAACCGGTGACAATGTCCGCTATCATTATGGTAGGTGCGCCTGCGGCATGCACGGCTCCTCATTTTCCGAAATCGGAAGAGCCCCCGGCAGGGAAATCAAGGGCTGCGGCGGCATCATGACGGAAGTCGCGTCAATCAAGGCGTAGTAAACTGAAATCAACAAGGAGTCATCATCATGAAAAAAATATGCGCTGATCTGAATGTTTTGTCCGCATCATCGAGTGTTGTGAGAATTCCCCTGATGATCAAAGGAAAGCTCGTCGCACCGCCGGATGTCCCAAAGGCTGAAATCGAAAAGGCCTTCGCCGCGAAGGGAAACGATTCTAATTATGTGATGATGGATAACGCGCAGGTTGCCCGTGAGCAGATTATCGACAGAAAAACCATGAAGTACACCGGCGAATTCATATATCAGGTCATGCCGATATTTAACCCTGCGGAACTTATAGAATCCGATATCGAAAAACTCTCGAAAGAGCTCTACTCTCTTCCGTTTACCGAGGTCGAAAAATATCTCGCAGAGCTTGCCAAAGTAATCCAGGAAAATTCTGAACTGGTCGACCGGGTTCGCGATATGACAAGAAAGACCGCCGAGCACCCGGATGCATATCATGACGCCGCTTTTGCAGCCTTTGGTTTTCTGCTTGACCCGGCCATGGCGAGATCGATGGTTGATAATGAACTTGGCGTGTGGGGAAAACCGGGCAGTGAGTTTCTTGACGGCTGGGTTCCTTTGCAGACGCAGGTCTTCCCGGGATTTTCGGCGCTTCTGGGTTCAGGTGTGTTTAGCGAGGAAATGGGCGGCGATTTTCAGCAGTCAGCAACCATGCTTCGCGCCATGCCGACGCGCCAGTTGCACATAACCGCCGGCAATTCTCCCGCTGTTCCTCTCATATCGATGGTCAGGGCCATGATCACCAAATCTGCCGCGGTTATCAAAGCGCCATACGGAGCCCTTATTCCCGCGGCCCTTGTCGCGCTGGCAGCCGCGGCTGCCGCGCCAGACCATCCCATCACAAAAAACCTTTCCATAGTGTACTGGCAGGGAGGCGACCAGACTGTGGAAAATATATTTTTCTTACCCGAAGCCTTTGACCGAATTATCGTCTGGGGCGCCCCCGACGCTATTGCCTCGGTGCGCTCGCGCGTGTTCTTTACTAAAACAATCTGTTTTAATCCAAGATACGGGTTCAGCTTTATCGGCAAGGAAGCCTTCAACGGAAAGCTCCGCGAGGCTGCGGTCAGGGCATCCATGGACACCATGATCTGGAATCAGAAGGCGTGCATCGCCTCCTATGTCCATTATGTCGAAGGATCATTTGAACAGGCCCAGCAGTATGCCGAATTGCTGAAAGACGCCCTTGCGAAATGGGACGGTATCGCGCCGAACTTCGTCACGCCGGACAGCAATAAAACACTTATCAAGATGAGGCGCGGAAAATATATGGAAACCCCCTGGCACCTGAACAAAAGAGATGGTGATTTTTCCTCGGGTGTCGTGGTTATTCGCGATTCATTTGACATGATGGACCATCCTTTCTGCCGCCTCGTGCCGGTAAGGCCGGTCAATGATCTGCGTGATGCGCTGCAATACCTTCACTCGGGCGTGGCTACGGTTGGAATTTATCCCGAGGTGCGCCGCCTTGAACTCCGGGATGCCGTGCTGGCCAGGGGTGTCACCAACGCGCTGCCGCTTGGTCAGGGGGATAAAATGTTTGGTGGTATGGCGCATGATGGTATGATGGTTCTCAATGAACTGGTCGATTGGAAAAACGGATAATAAACCGCAATAAAAATTCTGTGTAAAGGCGGAACCGAGAATAGGGGACACCATTCAAAAATATTTTATGGCCAAGATTTCATTGACAAAAAAACAATTTTTCATATAATTCAAAATTGCAGAAACAATATTTTATCAAAATCAAGCAAAAATCATTACAGGATGTTTGTAGATAAAAAAAAGAAAGTAATAAATTGAGAAGCAATGGACAAACGACACGATAAAAAAGCTATCGAGAGCATGTTTTTGAAGATCCCCTTCTTGAGCGAGCTTTCCGAGGATGAAAAGTTTGAACTCCAGAAGCACATCATTCTGCGGGATTTTCGGCAAAATGAGATCATCTTAAATGAAAATGATGCGTTAAATTGCCTCTATCTAGTACTCTCGGGAGAAATCAAGGTAGTTCAGGTAAACGCTGAAGGGAAGGAACATATTCTTGCAATCCACAAGAGGGGGGATTTCTTTGGAGAAATGGCTCTCCTGGATGGTAAAACGACACCGGCAACTATCGTCGCTCTGAAGGATGGCCGGATATGTCTCATTCCCAAAGAACCATTTTTTAAAATCATCATGGCTAACGGCGTGGTGGTGGATCGGATTATCGGCATGCTCTGTATGCGTCTGAGGCAGGCCTGGCTGCAAATCCGTGCAATGAGCTTTGAAGACGCTGAACAAAGAATCCGTTTTGCTTTACAGGAACTGGGGGAAAAATTCGGTATTCGTGATAATCGGGGCGTGATAATCGATTTCGGTGTTACCCACCAGAATATCGCGAACCTGTCCACGACATCGCGCGAAACGGTCTCCCGTTTTCTCAGCAAAGCGGCAAAAGCTCACGAAATCGAGATCCTTGCCGATAAAAAAATCCTCCTCAGGCATTTTTTTTCAAATAATTTGCATTAATTGTGACGTCCGTCACAGACGATTTTCCCTTTAATTATTATAATATAATTGAGAAAAGTGTGTAACTGCTTAAATAGAATATATTACGCAAGCAGATATGCAGGAAATTTAGCAATACACTTTAATAAGATGTTGAAAATAAGCAAAGAAGGGAGGGAGCGCATATGAAGAAATTAATTATGGTAGTAATTGCTTTGCTTTACAGTTTTATTGGCGCCAATATGGTTTTTGCGGCCGGCGATACATGGACACAAAAGGCTGATTTTGGGGGGGGAGCGCGAGAATTTTCTGTCGGCTTCTCCATCGGGAGCAAGGGCTACATAGCTGTGGGATGCGATAGAACTACAGCGAAACAAGATCTTTGGGAGTATGATCCTGTAACAAATATCTGGACACAGAAGGCCGATTTCGGGGGAGGAGGGCGACTTTATACTGTCGGCTTCTCCATCGGGAGCAAGGGCTACATTGGAACGGGAAACAATAATGTTACAAAAGATTTTTGGGAGTATAATCCTGCAACAAATAAATGGACGCGGAAGACCGATTTCGGGGGTCTGCCGCGATTTGGCGCCGTTGGCTTCTCCATCGGGAGCAAGGGCTACCTAGGGATGGGCGCCACGTATAATGGTTCAACATGGTCATTAACTTCAAAAGACTTCTGGGAATATGACCAGGCGACCGATAGATGGGTACAAAAGGCTGATTTTGCAGGGCCAGCATCTTCCAGTATCGGCTTCTCCATCGGAAACAAGGGTTATATAGGAATCGGAACAGGTACGGCTGAGTTTTGGGAGTATGATCCTGCCACCAATATCTGGACGCGGAAGGCCAATTTTGGAGGAACAGCGAGAATGCGCCCTGTCCGCTTCTCCATAGGGAATAAGGGTTACGTTGGTCTTGGATTCAATAATGAAACAGACTTCTGGGAGTATGATCAGGACACCGATACCTGGACGCGGAAGGCCGATTTCAGTGGAATAGGACGAGATGGCGCCGTCGGCTTATCCATAGGGAATAAGGGTTACATTGGAACGGGGTGCGGAAATGGTAGCAATATATATTATAAAGACTTCTGGGAGTATGCGCCTTCTGATATGACACCCGACCAGTTCATCTTTAACTATGAGACAGGTGCAGCATTGAACACGGTGGTTGATTCCAACACAATAACGGTTTCGGGGATCAATTCAGCAGCGACTATCTCTATCACCGGTGGCAAATATTCCATCAACGGCGGAGCTTACACAAGCGCAGACGGTAAGGTGAATAACGGCGATACAGTAACGGTTCAGCAAACATCATCGGCGAGCTATTTAACAACTACAGTTGCGACACTGACCATAGGCGGAATGTCGGACACATTCAGCGTTACCACAATGGCTGCCGATACGACACCCGACCAATTCACCTTTGGCGGACAAACTAATGTTGTTATAGGCAAAGTAGTAACATCCAATACGATTACAGTATCAGGTCTTAGCGCTCCGGCGCCTATTTCCATCTCCGGCGGCACATATTCCATTAACGGCGGGCCTTATACAAGCGCCAGTGGAACAGTAAATAACAGTGATACTGTAACTGTTCAATTGACCTCATCAGGAAGCTACTCGACGATGACAAGTGCGATACTGACGATCGGCGATGTATCCGGCATCTTCAGCGCGACCACACAGGCTGAGAATTCTGGGGGACCAAATACCTGGACACAGAAGGCTGATTTAACAAAAGTAAGAGATTTAGCCGCCAGCTTTTCCATTGGAAGCAAGGGCTACATCGGAACGGGATATGCAAGTTCTGAAAGTAAGGATTTTTGGGAGTATGATCCGGTAACAAATGTCTGGACACAGAAGGCTGATTTCGGGGGACTGGCACGATATGGCGCGGTTGGTTTTTCCATAGACAGTAAAGGCTATATAGTTTTGGGAAGAGTAGGCGGTGGCCCTAGCTTTACAGATTTTTGGGAATACAACCCTGCCGATAATACCTGGACTCAGAAGGCCGATTTCGGGGCAGCGGGAAGAATTGACGCTGTCGGTTTCTCCATCGGGAATAAAGGTTACGTCGGGACGGGATTCCTAGAAAATCACAGTATTGTGAAAGACTTCTGGGAATACGATCCGGCAACAGACAAATGGACACAAAAAGCTGATTTCGGAGGAGGAACCCGATCTGAGGCAGTAGGTTTTTCCATCGGAAGCAAGGGCTACATCGGGACTGGAGGGAAAATTAGTGGTGGATGGATCTATTACAAAGACTTCTGGGAATACGATCCTGATACAGATAGATGGACACGGAAGGCCGATTTCGGAGGGGTAGCGCGAAACACGGCCGTTGGCTTCTCAATCGGTAATAAGGGATACATCGGAACAGGCGGCGATTTCGGTATTAATGGAACCATAGCAAACGGAGCAAGAGGACCATATCATTATAAAGACTTCTGGGAATACGATTCTGATACAGATACATGGACACAGAGAACCGATTTCGGAGGAGCAGCAAGAAGGGAAGCCGTTGCTTTCTCCATCGGTAATAGGGGCTACATTGGGGCAGGAATGAAGAGCAGTGGTACTTATGGCGAATCCATGTGTAAAGACTTCTGGGAGTATACGCCTGGTGATTCGACTTCCGACACGACACCCGACCAGTTCATCTTTAACTACGAGACAGGTGCGGACCTGAACACGGTGGTTACTTCCAATACGATCACGGTATCGGGAATCGATGCGCCAATACCAATTTCCATTACCGGCGGTAAATACTCTATAAACGGCGGAGCTTACACAAGCGCTAAAGGTACAGTAAACAACGGCGATAAAGTGACCGTGCAGCAGACTTCTTCGGGGAGCTACTCAACAAAGACAGACGCTATATTAACAATCGGTGGTGTATCAGATACCTTTAGCGTAACCACAATACATGATACTGTTCCTGACAATTTCAGCTTTAATGTTCAGACAGGTGTGACTTTCAACACGGTCACAACTTCTAATACCTTAACGGTATCGGGAATTGATGCAGCAACGCCAATTTCCATTACCGGCGGTAAGTACTCCATCAACGGCGGTTCATACACAAGCGCCAATGATACAGTCAACAATGGTGATACTGTAACCGTGCAGTTAACTTCATCGGGAAGCTATTCAACTGAAACAGATGCGATACTAACGATTGGCGGAGTATCAAAGACTTACAGTGTGACTACGATACATGACACAGTTCCCGACAATTTCAGCTTTACAAGTCAGACAGGCGTGGCATTGAACGCAGTGGTAACTTCTAACACAATAACGGTAACTGGTATCGATGCGGCAACGCCGATAACCATTACGGGCAGCACGTACTCCATCAACGGCGGTTCATACACCAGCGCAGACGGCATGGTGAATAACGGCGATACAGTGACCTTGCGGCAGACTTCATCGGGAAGCTACTCGACAACGACAAATGCGATTCTGGTCATTGGCGGAATATCCGGCACGTTTAGCGTGACCACAATACATGATACAGTTCCCGACAATTTCAGCTTTAACAGTCAGACAGGAGTGACATTAAACTCAGTGGCAACTTCGAATACCTTAACCGTATCGGGGATTGACGCGCCAACGCCCATTTCCATTACCGGCGGGGCATATTCGATAAACGATGGTTCATACACCAGCGTCAGCGGCATAGTGAACAATGGCGATAAAGTAACAGTACAGTTAACTTCATCGGGGAGCTACTCAACTGAAACGGATGCGATACTAACGATTGGCGGAATATCCGGCACGTTTAGCGTAACCACAATACACGACACTACTCCTGACAGTTTCAGCTTAACCAGCCAGGCAGGAGTGGCATTGAATACAGTCATTATTTCCAATACCATAACAGTATCGGGGATTGATGCAGCAACGCCCATTTCCATTAAGGGCGGCACATACTCCGTCAATGGCGGTTCATACACGAGTGTCAGCGGCACAGTGAACAATGGCGACAAAGTGACCGTGCAGCAGACATCTTCGGGAAGTTACTCGACAACGACAAACGCGAATCTGGTCATTGGCGGTTTGTCCAGCACGTTTAGCGTGACCACAATACACGATACTGTTCCTGACAATTTCAGCTTTATCGGTCAGACAGGCGTGGCATTAAATGCCGTGGCAACTTCCAGTATAATAACGGTATCGGGGATTGATGCGGCAACGCCCATTTCCATTAAGGGAGGCACATACTCCGTCAATGGCGGTTCATACAACAGCGCAGACGGCATAGTTAATAACGGCGACAAAGTGACCGTGCGGCAGACGTCTTCCGGGAGCTACTCAACTGAAACAGTTGCAATACTAACGATTGGCGGAGTAACCGGCACATTTAGCGTGACCACAATACATGACACTGTTCCTGATGGTTTCAGTTTTATCGGTCAGACAGGTGTAGCCCTGAATACAGTGGCAACTTCGAATACCTTAACCGTATCAGGAATTGATGCGGCAACGCCTATTTCCATTACCGGCGGCAAATATTCGATAAACGGTGGTTCATACACGAGTGTCAGCGGTACAGTGAACAACGGCGACAAAGTGACCGTGCAGCAGACATCTTCGGGAAGTTACTCGACAACGACAAATGCGATTCTGGTCATTGGCGGTTTGTCCGGCACGTTTAGTGTGACCACAACACATGACACTGTTCCTGATAATTTCAGTTTCATCGGTCAGACAGGCGTGGCATTGAATACAGTCATTACTTCCAATACCATAACGGTATCGGGGATTGATGCGGCAACGCCCATATCCATTACCGGCGGCACATACTCCATCAATGGCGGTCCATACACGAGTGTCAGTGGTACAGTGAACAATGGCGATAAAGTGACCGTGCATTTGACTTCATCCGGAAAATATTTCACGACAAATACTGCTACCTTGACCATTGGCGGAGTGTCCGGAACGTTTAGTGTGACAACAAAGGCCGGAAGCATTATTACCTTGAACCCGGTTGCCAGTAAAACAACGCTCTGGCCGCCCGATAATAAGATGGTGGATGTGACCATTAAGGCCAATGCCGGTGATAGTAGTGGCGGGTCGGTAACGCTTACAGCAAAAGTGTCGTGTAATGAATCTGCCAAGGTTGGCACGGATTGGACCACCCCTGTAATCAATCAAAAAACAGGCGTCATTTCGCTTTCTCTGCGCGCGACTCGATTAGGAAGTGGAACCGGTAGAATCTACACAATAACTATAACAGCGACAGGTACACAAGGAAATTCAACCACGAAGAATATATATATTTATGTACTTCACGATCAGAGTGACAAGAAAGTGGGGAAATAATATAACCTCATGGAGTGTATTTAGAGGCAGGGCATAAAAAGCCCTGCCTCTAATCTTAGATGACAAGCGAGAAATTTACTGCCTTGAAATGGTTGGCCAAATAGTGTACCAACATGCCGAACATTAGAGAGCAGTTGGAAGATATTCATTGGATTAATTAATTAGACGAAAGGATAATATTTAAACCTACTTGATATGCAAGATCTTGATAAATTAGAACTGGATAAAATTTGTAAAGAATTATCGAGCGCGTTTCAAGGTGTTTTGTCGTGGAAATGGGACAGTCGGTTTGAAACCGTTTTGGCTGAATTTGATGTAGCCAATAAAGACAAAGTTCGTGCAATCCTTGATCGACATTTCAGAAGTACCTGGGACAGCTCGAATATTGATAGAGCACCTCTTTGCGTTAAAGAGGTTGATACTTATCTTGGTAATCTCAGGGCGGGTCAGATGCTTTTTAGCTCAGATACGATCCGGTCTGCTTATATTTATTGTGCCTGGTGGCCGTGGGGCAACGGTACGACTATATCCATACGCATCGCGCCATACTATAAAACATTACCAGATCAAGAGAAGGCCGAGAAAATCCAACAGTTTAAAAGTTTGTTCGGAATTTAAAGCGTCCCGTCAAGTACTTCAAACAGCCCTTTTTACTTTGACGTTGGGAATTAATTTGTTATAAAAATCCTCACAGACCTGAATATGGGTTTTATTAACAAGATTTTAAGAAGCATATTTCTAAGGGGAATACTTCATGGTAGAATGGAAAAAGACAAGCTGCGTATTGTGCGCGCAAAACTGCGGACTCGAGGTTGAAACAGAAAATAATAAAATCGTCAGAGTGAAGGGCGATAAAGATAATCCACGCAGCCAAGGATATGTGTGCGTCAAAGGGATGAATATTGCTTATCACCATGATCATGAAGGGCGGCTTCTCTATCCTCTCAAGAAAACATCAGAAGGGTTTGTCCGCATTTCGTGGGAAACCGCTTTTGCCGAAATTTCCGCAAAGCTCAAATCCATTGTGGAGGTTCACGGGCCTAAATCATACGTGTACATGGGCGGCGGCGGTCAGGGATGTCATGTTGACGCAGCCTTCGGAATTGCGTTAATGAAAAAAATCGGCTCGTGCTATCATTACAACCCCCTGGGACAGGAGCTTACCGGACACTTCTGGGTAGGCGGTAGAATGGTTGGACGCCAGAACCGTTTCCTTATTCCTGACGAGGTCCATTCGGACATGATGGTAGCAGTCGGCTGGAACGGCATGGAGAGCCATCAGATGCCGCGCGCGCCGCTGGTCCTCAGGGAGTTCTCGAAAAATCCCGACAAGCTCCTCGTGGTCATAGATCCGCGTAAATCGGAAACGGCCGAAATCGCTAATATTCACATTGCACTGCGCCCGGGCACCGACGCGCTCCTGTTCAAAGCCATGATCGCGATCATACTTGCCGAAGGATGGGAAAAGAAAGATTACATTGCGGTGTACCTTGACGGGTTCGACAGCATCAGGGAATGGTTCAGGAACTTTGACATCCGGGGCGCGCTTGAGGTGTGCGAAGTAAATTATGAGGATGTGAAAAACCTGTGCAGGGAGATGTCAGTAAGAAAGTGGTGTTGTCATGCCGATCTCGGTATACTCATGAACCGCCACAGCACGGTGGTTTCCTATCTGGTAACGATACTGGGCGCGATATGCGGCAGGCTGTGCGTTCCCGGCGGCAATGTCATCACGGGCACCCTTGTCCCCCTGGGGTCGCACACTGACGAGCGCAATCCGGAAACCTGGCGCACGCAGACCACGGACTTCCCTGCCATATTGGGCTTCCATCCGCCCAATGTCCTCCCCGAGGAAATCATCAGCGATCATCCCCAGCGCCCGCGCGCGGTCATCACCTGTGGCGCCAACCCCCTGCGCTCCTATGCTGACACCACCGCCTATGAACAGGCCTTCGCAAAGCTTGACCTTCTCGTCACCATCGAGCTGGCGATGACGGAAACCGCTGCCTTTGCGCATTATGTGCTTCCCGCGCGCTCAGGATATGAAAGCTATGATGCAACCTTTTTCCCCTGGACCTACCCGGAAATATATTTTCAAATAAGACAACCAATACTTTTCCCGCTCGGCGAAAGAAAGGAATGCGGGCAGATATACACAGGTATCGCGAGGGGAATGGGCCTTTTGCCGGAAATTCCCGCGTATCTTTTAGAGGCGGCAGGCAAGGAAAAGGATCTCTTCGATTACGCCCTCGCGTTCCTGGCATTTATGGGCAAAAATCCCCTGAAGCTTCTCATCATGCTTGCCAAAGACGACTACTGGTCGCAGTTGGAAGACAAATGGAGATTTGAATCCATGAAGATTATCCCGTTTATCCTGGCCGAGACCCTTGGTAAAAAATACGATTCGGCACATCTGGCAACCCTTTTCGGCCTGCTCATGTCGATGCCGAACAATTTGAGAAAAAGCGCCGCACGGGTTAGAATCAAACAGCCCTCTTATTCCTCGATACTTCGAGAGCCGGAAAAGATTTTGCGCGCATTTGCCGCCGCTTTTCGTTACCGCAGCCTCATGCCTCTCGCTGCTCTCGCGCCGGAAGTGCGCTTCAGTGTAAAACTTTTTCAAGAACTGCTTTCGCATCCCGAGGGAATGTGGATCGGAAAACTTGACCTTGAAGGCAACATGAAAGAACTCAGGACTAAAAATAAAAAAATCAATCTATTCATCTCCGAACTTGAGGAATGGCTCAAAGGCATTAATCCGGAATCGGAGAAAAAAGCGCTTATACCTTCGCGGGAATTTCCTCTTATCCTCAATGCCGGACGTCATACGAAAAACGTGGCCAACACCCTCATGCGCGATCCTGTGTGGCTAAAAGGAAAGCGCGCCTGCACACTCGCAATCAATCCCGAAGACGCAAAAGCTCTTGGCATAGCTGATGGTGAGAAAGTCAGGATAGTGACCGAAGCCGCTTCTGAAACAATCGATGTGGAGCTAAGCGATGCAGCAAGAAAAGGACAGGTGCTTATTCCCCACGGTTTCGGACTTGTGCAAAACGGCAAAGCTTACGGCATCAATGTGAACCGCCTGACTAAAAACACCTACCGCGACCAGTTGGCCGCGACACCTCTGCACAGGTATGTGCCGTGCCGCGTTGAAAAGCTGGGTTGAACTAAACAATGGGGACTAAAAAAGGGGACGGAGAGCCGACAGAAAGTATTTATTGATCTTACGTGGAGAGATCAACGGATATGAAGCGGCATTTTTTGATCTTTTTTGCAGTTCGGGGAAGGATTGGTTTTATCAATCCACTATAATCGTTAATAATCCTCAGGTAACGATGCCGAAGTTCCAGTTGAAGTCGCGCGACTGGTCGAAAGTGATAAACCAGCGAACATGTGGAGAAGAATTGAAGGTGACGGGTTGTGAGAAAGATATGGGCTCGCTGAGATTATCAGCCAACGATCCGCAATGGGCATTGCAGACATTTTCCAGGGCTACTCCTGAATTTTTCCAGAAGCTGCGGAAAGGCAAATGGACAATAGATGGTTTTCAGCATTCACTGGTAATCTATAGCTGGGGTAGAACAATACCACCGCGCAAATTTCAGGAATATGTAAGGCAAGCTATAGAGATATCGGCCGAAATGTACTCGCTTTGTTCCTGATAATTCGCCAAATAATTAAAAATCTGGCTGTTCTCAAGTATAAAACAATTTCTTTGCCAATTACGAAAACGGCGGAAAGATATAAAAAAATTATGCGTGATATTGATAGTTATAATGATTGCCGGTTTTGCATAGACAATATTTGGCGAGGCGAAACTGTAGTGCGATTTGTTATTTTGCTGCTGGGCAGTATCATTTTTGTTATTAATTTTTCAGGATGCAGTACAATTTATCGGGATTATATCGATCAACATGTTGATTCTGCCGCCGAGATGGAAAAAGCGCGTGCTGCCCGGGGCGAAATCAATGTGATTCTATTGCCGGGGTGCGCGGCAAAACCGGGAGAAGAGGATACACTGTTCAGTTGTTTGAAGTTATCGCGCGATGTTAATCCGGAATCGGTAAAACTGCCGCCCGGTGAAAAGCTTTATCTCGGTCATATTTCCGAATTTATTGTGCGTGCTTTAAAGCATTATCAGTTGCAGGAGAGCTTTAAGGATTTCTACGGCTGTCGCATTGTTTTAAAATTCCGGAAATTGACTCCTCAAGAGCTTCGTTCCAGAAAATTTACGGATTATTCGAGTATTGCCGTAGGTACGGCAAGTACGGTTGCCGGCACTGCAAGTGCGGTTGCCGGCACGGCAGGTACGGTTGTCGGTACGGCAGCAATGATGCCTGTAGGTGCGGTTTTATTTCTGGTGGATGGGATTAAAACGGAAATTGACCGTCGGGATTTTGAAAAACGCACTGAAAATATGGGACTGCCGGAGCCGAAAAAAAATACCGTTTATCAAATGCTGGAATCCGGAGGGCGAACTCTTTTGCATGTAAAAGATGAAATAGTGAATAAACTAACCGGAAAGCACAGCGAGAGAATGCAGTTTGACGATAAAATAACATGTTATGTGGTTGAAGAGTGTATTATGGAAAAAGTTACTGCAGATGAGATGAATCGCTATCAGGAGCAGATTAATCTTTTTAGAAACAATTACAAGCTGCCGCCTGTTTTACGCAATAATTAAATTCGGAATCATTATTTCAAAAAGAAAAAGTTGAAACTTCGGGCTATTATTTGTATATATAAAATCAACAGAATAAATGTAAGCGGACATTAAAACTATCTAATTATCTTTAGGAGATATTTTATGAATAAGAAAGAAAAAACATGGGCAATAATTGGTATTATTATAGTTTTAGTGGCTAGTATTCCATTCCCTGGTTTATATGCTCTTTGGGGTTTTCTTGCCTTCGCATGGTTGGTGGGTCGTATTAAACCGGACGAAAAAAAAGATGATGCGGCTAAAGAAGGGAAATCTGAATAAAATTATCTCTATTATTTGGCCACCTGAATTAAAACTTTTCTCAAACTGCTAGGAAAGTATTTCCTTGACTTCTCCACTAATCAAGGGAAATATCTAACAAACTTGAACAAGTCATCATCAATCGGTTTACAGCCAATTTGAACCATCTTTATAAGGAGAATAGTATGAGATTTTCGGCACTCCTTTTCATTTTGTATCAAATCCTGAAATGGGCGTCAAAAAGAAAACCGGCTTATCGGAGTTACATCGGCTCCATTCACCAGGTGAAAATCATGATCAAGACATCTGACGGAAAAAGGGGAAGACTTTTTATCTTCGACAAGGGGACGGTGAGCTCCAAGGCAGGCGCCAATCATCCCTATGACGCGGCCATCGTATGGTCTGACGCGACAACAGGCTTTAAGGTAATGTCTTCACAAAGCGATGAAGAACAGTTTAAAGCTGCCGCCGGGGGCAAGATGAAGCTCGACGGAATGGCTTTTTTCGCGCAGTGGTTTAACGACGGAGTGAAACTTGTAATGTAACGAGGGTCTCTTGTTCATATAATCACTTCCGGCGAGATCTCACGGAGCCGCACCGGAAATTTAGGCAAACAGTATTTTTTGTTTATTTGAAGGAGGATGTTCAATGGCAATGATTAATGGCGGTCATCTGGTAGGCAAATATCTCAAAGAAGTGGAAAATGTTGATATCGTGTTTGGCATTTCCGGCGGGCACATTGAGGCGATGCTGGACGGCTTCACGGAATATAA
>Ga0182021_10006095_pt1 | contig 14315 bp, 11 predicted proteins | sample 612E3MmetaG_FD_120493 | JGI IMG/M metagenome (GOLD analysis project Ga0182021, IMG submission 120493) | Permafrost microbial communities from Stordalen Mire, Sweden - 612E3M metaG (Illumina Assembly) | ecosystem: Environmental > Terrestrial > Soil > Wetlands > Permafrost | place: Sweden... | reverse complement strand
CTTCTTGCCGTAGCGGTCCCAGAAGAATTTGACCTTCACCTGGCCGTGTTCGTTGGTGTAGATCTCTTCGCCGGGCGGGCCGACCACCAGCGCCGTTTCCGGACCGAGGGTGTGCGGCTTGGCGGTGGACCGGCGCGGCCGGAACTGGGTTTGCGCCGGGATGCCTTCGATGGCGACTTCGAAGTGGTTCTGCTCGGAACCGGCGGCGGCCTCATAGGCGTTGTCGGCGATGTGGTACTGCGCCCGGGTGATCAGGAGCTCGCGGTTCTGGTCGCCGCGCGGGTGCTTCTCCAGGGTCATGCGGTAGCCGGGAGCGGCGCCCCTGACCCGACCCTGGCCGAAGACGACGTCCTGTTCGACCTGCAGCGTGTGCAAGCGGACTTCGGCATAGTGCTGGCCGGCAGCGGGGTCGGTGTAGCCGCCGGGGAAGTCGAAGATCTCGTACTGGTCGTAGAGATGGCCCTTTGGCTCGACCAGCTTGGTAGTCAGGTCGGCTGGCGGCTTCTTGAAATCGTAATCGGTATGGACGTACTTGCCGGTCTCGGCTTCGCGGGCCAGACGCCAGGCATAGAAGTGATCCTTGTCCGGATAGGTGGCGTCGGGTGGATACCACGGCACGGTGGCGTAGCCCGGATACGGCTCGTGGGTGCTGAAGTGGTCGCCGAGGACCATGAGGTGACTACCGGCGCTGTGCTCGAACCAGTAGTAGATGCCCTCGTGCTCCATCAGGCGGCTGATGAAGTTGAGGTCGGATTCGCGGAATTGGGTGAGGTATTCCCAGGTGCGGTAACTTTCCTTCAGGCGCAGGTCAAAGGCGATGCCGTTCTGACCGAGGACTTCGCTGAGGATGTCGGGAACGCTCTTCTGTTGCCAGATGCGGCAATCGGAGCGGCGGCTGGCATGCCACAGCCGCGGCCGGACGACGGCTTCGTAGGTCCAATGGTCGCCGGCGCGGCCGGTGAAGCCAAAACGCACCATCTGGCCGTGCAGATAGCGCTGGCCGCCGCCCTGGACTTCGAGGGTGATGCCGCAGCCTTCGCCGATCATGCCCTGGCAGTCGAGGTCCTTGCTGTCGGACTTGAAGCCGACACGAAACTCAAACAGTTCGGACAGCGCTTCGCTGCCGTCCAGTGTTACCGCCCACAGCGCATCGCCTGCCGGCGTGCTGGCATTAAGCGTGCGATTCATGGCATTGACCTTTGGGTGAGGTCGGGCAACGGACTTGCCGACAGCGTCAGGATGACGAGATAGACGATGATCGCCGCGAGTAAGGCGCCCGCGAGTCGCCGGCGGGTCACCATGGCCAGCGAGGAGGCCAACAGCGCCGCAGCGATTACGGCGAGCAGCCACGGCAGCACCAAGACCGTCAATTGCATCAGCAGCGCAATGTTTTCCGGACAGGCCTCATTGCATCGGGCAGTCCAGAAGCGCCAGAGAAGAAAGCTGACCGCGCAGCCGAGCAGAAAGACCACCGGAGTCAGCAGGCGACTGCTCACTGGACCTCCAAGAACAAGATCGTGGTCGCCTTGCCGAGATTGGAAAACCCGGGACCGGACTGAATGTCGAGGCCGAAGCGAAGGAAGTCGACGATGACGCCCTCAAGGCCAGTGGCAGTGAGCCGGCTGCCGTTCCACAAATCGATATGGTCGCCGCTAGGCGCGGCAGCCTCACCCGGTCGAGCCCAGTAGTTGGCAAAATAAATGATGCCGGTGCGGCCTTTGACCTTCTTCTGCCAGTCCTCGCCGGTCACGGTTTGCCCATGGACAGGCAGACTGGGCAGGTACTGACTGTTGAGCCAGGCCGCCAGTTCGGTTGCTCTGGTTGCTGCCGGTTTGCCCTCTACGACGACCTGGGAGCCGCGATAGGACTTCATGTCGATGCCGACGGCGTGTAGCGCAACGCTGACCTTGATTGCGCACTGATTTTCGAAACCCTTCGGCGGGCTACCGGTCTTCGGATCGAGATAGGGTTTCGTGCTTGGGTAGCCCGCCCAAAGCGCGGCGAAGCGGACTCTCTTGGTCGACTCTGCGGGGCGAGTTCCATGCAGTTCCGGAGTGTACGAACGGATCGTGCATAACGTTCCGCGGTCGACGCCGCGGCTGGTGGTCGGGCAGGCGATTCCCGGGCTTCTGGATCCGACCATGTCGATGGCTCAGCCGTTCACTGCGAGCGGTCCGGCTGTTCGCCGAAGGCCAGAGTCTGAGTGCTGAACATCGGGATATCGTCACCATCGGCGATCCAGATTCGTCGGCCGCGGCCGTGCCAGGTATCAGCGGCGACCTCGTCCCACTCAGTGCGGTGACCGAGCAGGATGGCGTCATCGTCAGTCACGGCATTGTTCGTCGGGTAGCGCACCGGCATATAGGCGGCATGGGAACCGCCGTTGGCGAGCATGACGCGAATCGGTGCCCAGACCAGATCCAGCGCCATTGTCGGGGAGGTAAAATCGAGTCGTTTGACCTGATTGGCTGGCAGCCAGTAGTACTCGCCGTCCAGGATAATTTCGAAGCATGGACCGAGTCGCGAGTCGCCGTCGCATATCCAGGCAAACGCCTTTTGATCCGCGTACCCGCTCAAAATCGGCAGTTCGTCCACGGCGCCATGGCGCAATTCGGCGGCCCTGGCCGGAGACTCGGCCAGCGCCTGGAGGTAAATGCCGACCCAGGGTTCCGGCTGGCCGAGAATCAGGGGGCGGCTGGTGCCGGCAAACGTTCGTTCGCGAATCCGTTCGGCGCGGATCAGGATGCGCAGCATCTGAGCCGTCAAGGCAAACTCCCTGTCCAGCAGCGCCAACGTCTGGGCTTGCTGAAGCGCGTGATCGTAGTCGCCGCGCAAGGTCATGAGGCTGACCAGGGCAAATCGATGCCCCGTCGTCTGCGGTTGTTCGCGGATGCTTTCCTTGACGCGATCGAAGTGACGATCCAGAGATTCGGCGAGCAGATTCATGGCAACGATTTGCCCCTTGAGGGCGGGACTGGTGAGCAGGAAAAGAACCCGCCTGGAAGCGGCGGGCGGCATGACCAAGGCGATGCCTAAGCCTTGTTCTGCTTCACGTCCCAATTGCCCGTTGTGGCCGCACCCATGCTGCCGTCGGAGTTCTGCTCCTTCACTTCGACCTTGATCTTGGCGTAGGACAGACCGACTTCTTCAATCACGCGCGGAGAATTGGTGGCGCCCACGGGGCGCACGTGGGTGATGATGCAATCACTCAACGCAACCTTCATATACTCCTGCGAGCCGTCGCCGACTTTGCAGCAGGACAACTCGACGCTGCCGACGTGTTTGCCGCTGGAGCAATACTGCATCAGGTTTGGCGTCGCCTTGTCCACGTAGTGCGTGAAGAACAATTCGGAGAAGTTGGCCTTGCCGACGCCGCCACCACCGCCGGTGTGCATCGACGACGATTGCGAGACGGCGTAACCCCAGGACAGCGCATCGATCTGCCCGGTGTGCTTGGAATCCTTGGACTCGCCGGAAATTCCGTCGATCTTGACAAAGAAGTCCTGCAGCGAATCTTTCGGCGCGCTGTCGACCGTTACCGAGGGAGAATTGAGGATGCTGCCATAACCGAGTGTCGCCATGATCTATTCCTTTGCGAGTGCGGAGGAATCAGGCTTCCGCTTGTTTGATGGAGGGGAGTTTTGATACCAGCCGTAGGCTCATCGTCAAACCTTCGAGCTGGTAGTGTGGGCGGAGGAAGAACTTGGCGCCGTAGTAGCCGGGGTTGTCTGCAACCTCTTCAACGACCACTTCGGCCGCGGCCAGCGGCTTGCGCGCTTTGGTGTCCTGGCTGGAGTTGGTCGGATCACCATCGACGTAGTTCATGATCCAGTCGTTCAGCCAGCGCTGAATGTCGTCGCGCTCGCGGAACGAGCCGATCTTGTCGCGGACAATGCACTTCAGATAGTGCGCGAAGCGGCAACAGGCGAACAGGTAGGGCAGGCGGGCGGCAAGATTCGCGTTGGCGGTTGCGTCGGCATCGTAGTATTCAAGAGGCTTCTGGAGGCTCTGGGCGCCAATGAACGCGGCAAAATCCGAATTCTTGCGATGGACCAAGGGCATGAATCCATTCTTGGCCAGTTCCGCCTCCCGTCGATCGGAGATGGCGATTTCGGTTGGACACTTCATGTCGACGCCACCGTCGTCGGTCGGGAACGTGTGGCAGGGAAGGTTCTCGACAGCGCCGCCGGATTCGACACCGCGAATCGAAGTCGCCCAGCCGTAATACTTGAAGCTGCGATTGATATTGACGGCCATGGCGTAGGCGGCATTGACCCAGGCGTAACGACTGTGGTCGGCGCCGTTGGTGTTCTCTTCGAAATCGAATTCGTCGATCGGGTTGGTCTTGCTGCCGTAGGGCATCCGGCCCAGGAACCGGGGCATGGCAAGGCCGAGGTAACGCGAATCGTCTGACTCGCGCAGACTTCGCCAGGCCGCGTACTCGGTGTTTTCGAAGATCTTGGTCAGATCCCGTGGATTGGCCAGGTTCTGCCAAGACTCCATCTGCATCACCGAGGGATCGGCGCCGGCAATGAAAGGGCAATGCGCGGCAGAGGCGATCTTGGCCAGTTCGCCGAGCATTTCGACATCGGGTGCAGTGTGGTCGAAGTAGTAGTCACCGACCAGACAGCCGTAGGGAGCGCCGCCGAGTTGACCATACTCCTCTTCGTAAATGCGGCGGAAGAGCGGGCTCTGGTCCCAGCCGACGCCCTTGTGCCGACGCAGCGTCCGGTGCAGATCCGTCTTCGAGATATTCATGACACGAATCTTCAGCATTTCGTCGGTCTCGGTATTGTTGACGAGGTAATAGAGTCCGCGCCAGGCCGATTCCAGCGCCTGGAATTCCGGGTGATGGAGGATGTGGTCAATCTGTTCGCTCAGCTTGCGGTCTATCTCCGCGATGATCGCTTCGATGGTTCGGTAGGCATCTCCAGAAATGCGTACCGAGCTCGCCAGTGCCTGTTCGGCCAGGGTCCGAACAGCGCCTTCGACGGCACTTCTCTGCTCGTCCGATTTTGGCTTGAATTCCTTGTTGAGCAGGCTGGCGAAGTCGCTGGACTCGCGAACTGCGGTCTGCCCCTGAGTCTTCTGTGCGCTGCGTTCCATTCGCTTACCCCTCTTGAGAAGTCTCGACAGCGGGATTCGGCGCGCTGGCCAGAGTCTTCATCAGCGCTGGGTCATTGAGTACCTTTGCGATCAGGTCCTCGGCACCGACCTTGCCGTCCATGTAGGACAAGAGATTGTTCAGTTCCGTGCGAGCGTCGAGCATGGCCTTGAGTGGGGCGACCTTCTTGGCGATTGCCGCTGGCGAGAAGTCATCCAGGCTCTCGAAGGTAACGTCGAGTGTGAGGTGTCCCTCTCCGGTCAGCGAGTTGGCTACGGTGAAGGCCACCCGAGGCTTGATGGCGCGCATCCGCTCGTCGAAGTTGTCGATGTCGATTTCGAGAAACTTGCGATCGGCTACCGGCGGCAGCACGTCGGCCGGTCTTCCGGATAGATCGGTCATGACGCCCATGACGAAGGGGAGCTGGATTTTTCGTTCCGATCCGTAGAGCTCGACGTCGTACTCGATTTGCACCCGCGGTGCCCGGTTTCGCGCTATGAACTTCTGCCCGCTCTTGCCTTTCGCTACATCGTTTCTCGTTGCCATTTGAACGTCTCCCAGGTGTCGCTGAAATGTGAGTGGATCAATGAAGCGCTGCCTCGCTGTTATCGGCTGAGGCCGGTTTGCATCTTGATGTGGTCCATGGAACTGGGTGCCATTTCCTCGATGATTTCCAGGAATGACGATGCCGCCAGTCGTTCGACGCGCTTGATCAGTAAGGGCGCGGGATTCGACGGTTCGTGGCGCTCGAAATATTCCCGGGCAACCGCCAAGGCCCTCAGCGCATCGCTGCGCGAGTGCACTTGCGCCGAAAAGTCCGGGCTCTCGGCCACACCGCTTCCCTCGGCGACACTTCCGTCGCCTTGCGGGTCCTGAGCAGAGGCGGGCGCATACAGTGATTGCAGGACAGCAACGATGTGCTGCAGCGGCTGCAGGGACGGCTGGGCGTCTTGGCCAAGTCGCGATGCAAAAGTTGCGTTGATGGAAGCCAGTCCGGCCAGGATGCGCGAACAAGCATCGAATCGCGCTGAACATTCGGTGCGCTCATCCTGGAAGGCGATTCGCAGCTGCTCGAGATTGGCTACGGGACTGCTCTCCGGTTGCTGACCCTCTGCCAGAGTACAGACATTCCGAACCGTGATGGCAATGCCGCGAACCGAACCGGCGACCAGATCGCGCAGCACCGGCAGCATGGAATCGGGATCGGCAAGACCTGCCACCGCATTGGAGCGTATGTACCAGTCGCCGTCGGGTTCCATGAGCGGGTGTATCGAATCCCATCGATGTTCCAGCAACCGGGCGATCGTTTGTACGCCGCTGGCCAGGCCCTCCAGTCCGGAAAGACGCAGGGAAGCGTAAGTCCAGATGACCAGCAGTCGAATGTCCCGGGACTCCTTGATGAGTTCGGCAGATTCGGCGGCGAGAAAATGCCAGTCCGGATCCTCGGCAGGAAGAATGCTTGAGCCGAGTTGCTGCTCGCCGCGACCTCGCGATGCCGATGCCAAGGATTGAAAACGGCGATCGTACTCAAGGCATGGGCCCGACGGAGCGTCATCGGCTACCGGCCCGAGCCACTGATCAATCATGGATAGCGGACGACCGGCCTGGCGAACGGCCAGCGGTTCTCCTCTTGCGAAAAACCAGCATGCACGAGCCGGAACGTTCCCATTCGTACAAGGCAGCGCAAGAGCATAAGAGTAAAAGAACCGTGGTTATCACGAAATATGCCTACATAATGCCATAAGGACCAGAACATATGGCAATGTCCATAGGGAGAATGGAGAAATGATGTATTGCACGAGTCGTCAAAACGGTTAGTATCCATCTCACGGCGTCAATAGAAGCCCGTCGTCAACGGACGACAGGCTCTGTGCGGATGCTTACGGATTAGTCTCTCAGGCTTGCATTACGAGTGCAGTGATTCCTCTCAGCTCCACTCTACGTTATCGTTAGCATCGTTGTTGGCGAACATGACAAAGACGGAAACAATGCACAAGTGGTGCTACACAGAACATTTGCGCACCGGACGTATATATCGTCTGATATATGTCGTAGGTATTGCGCTTGGTTTGCTCCTTTCTGGATGTTCAACCGTTGCGCGCAAGGAATTGCCGGTTCCAATCCAGTTCAGCCTTAGTGCGACGCCAACGGCCAATCCCTCGGTGTCCGGACGTCCTTCTCCCGTTGTCGTCTCCATCTACGAGCTTCGCAACTCAGCAACTTTTCTTGCGGCGGATTTCTTCTCGCTGTTCAAGGACGACCGCAACGTGCTCGGTGAAGACCGCGTGTCTCGGCAGGAGTACGTTCTCCAACCGGGAGAGACCCGGCTGGTTCGTCGGCGAAGCGATCTTTCAACGCGCTTCATCGGCGTAGTTGTCGGCTACCGGGATATCGAGAGCAGCGTCTGGCGCTCAGTGGTGCCGATTCCGGCTCCACATCAGGCTGGCCTGCTTTGGGGCGGAAGCACTTCGCCCGAGCGCCGCCTGCTGATCACGATTGACCGGCGCTCAGTGTCGGTTGTGGACGGGGCGGATCGGGAGGAGCGCTACCAGCAATGACGTTCAAGCGAAAAGTGGTTTGGTCGGAGGGCATGTTCCTCCGACCGCAGCATTTCCAGCAGGAGGAGCGCTATCTAGAGTTCCTGATCCAGCACCGCGGGCGGCTGCAGTTGGCTCACTATTGGGGATTCAGGTCGCTTGAGCTCGACGAGGATGCGCTCGCGCTTGGCGTGGTGGCCATCCGGCGCGCCGAGGGCGTCTTTCCAGACGGTACGGCATTTTCCATTCCCGACCATGCGTCGCCACCGACCGAACTGGACGTTCCGGCGGATGTGCGCTCGAGCAAGGTTTGTCTGGTGGTGGCGCCGCTGCGCGAGGGGATGTCGGCGGTGGCATTCGCGAGGAATGACGAAATCGCGGCGCGAAGTGTCGCCCAGACTGTTGACGTCGAGGACTGCAACTCCGTGGGCGGACCGGCGGCTGAAATTCAGGTGGGCGATCTGATGATGCGCCTGGTCGTTGACAGCCAGGTGCCGGCGGGATGGTCGAAACTTGGCGTCATCAATATCGTCGAGCGACAGGCGAATAATGTGCTGGTTGTCGACCGGGACTACATTCCGCCCAGTTTGTGCGTGAAGCGCCAGGCGGCGTTATCCAGCATGACGCGGGAAGTTGCCGGTCTGCTCAATCAGCGGGTCGATGCTCTTGCCCGACGCTTGGCCGATCCGGGTAGCGGCGGTATCACTGAAATATCCGATTTCCTTTTGCTGAGCCTGGCCAATCGCTGGAAGCCGGTCATGGACCATTTTGTTTCACTGGATGGGTTGCATCCAGAGCGGCTTTACACCGAGTTCCTCTCGATCGCCGGCGAGCTCTCCAGCTATTCGGCGAAGACCAGGCGTTCGGCTGCCTTTGCCGTCTACGATCACGATGATCTGGCGGCGACCTTCCGGGCGGTGTTTGCAAGCATCCGGCATTCCCTGTCGATGGTCCTTGAGCAAAACGCGATTCGCGTCGATCTGGTCGAGCGTAGCTACGGCGTTCATGTCGGCCAGGTCAATGACCGCAACCTGCTTGCGGGGGCGAGTTTCGTTCTCGCAGTCACCGCCAATGTATCGCCAGAGCAGGTGCGGTCGCAGCTTCCCGGCCGACTCAAGATCGGACCAGTGGAGAAGATCCGTGACCTGGTGAATCTGCATTTGCCAGGCATTGGCGTCCGGCCGTTGCCCGTTGCGCCCCGCGAGCTGCCCTACAACGCGGGCTACAACTACTTCGAGATCGATACTGGGCACGAGTTGTGGCGCGAGTTGGCACAGAGCGGTGGCCTGGCTCTGCATATTTCAGGAACGATGCCGGGACTGCAGCTCGAATGCTGGGCGATCAAGAAGAATTGAGGATCGCCGGGCGATCAAGCGGTAGCGTGGCGCGCTGCCGGGCACGACTGGCGGCAGCGAAGTATCCGGTGGAGCGACAAGCGATGGCGAGAAGGAATCTGCTGTAGTGGAATCGGTGATGGCCAACCCGTTCTCAGGGGATGAAATCTCCGCACAGCCACGGCCGAACCTGGCGTCCGGGGCGGCCGTTGCTTCTTCCTGGCGGGAAGTTATCAGCGGTACCAATCCCCTTGTCCGCGCCGCGAATCGGTTGATCAATGTCATCCCCCAGATTCGCGCCATGGCGCATACCGGCGATCTTGCGCAGCTTCGCGAGCGGCTGGCTGCCGAGATTCGCTTGTTCGAGCGCCGGGCATTGGAGGCCGGAGTTCTGCAGGATCAGGTGATTGGTGCGCGTTACTGCCTCTGTACCGTGCTCGACGAAACGGCCATGCAGACTCCTTGGGGCAGCAATGGCGAGTGGGCACAGCACAGCCTGCTGACGCGCTTCCATGACGAGACCTGGGGGGGCGAGAAGTACTTCCAGCTTCTCTCGCGGGTAGCGCAAAATCCACAGAAGCATCTCGATTTGCTTGAGCTGATGTACTTCTGCATCGCCCTGGGTTTTGAGGGCCGCTTCCGGATTATCGAAAACGGTCATGCGCAGCTGGAGACACTTCGGCAGCGCCTGGCGACCATCATTCAGACCGCAAAAGGGGAACGGGAGCGGGCGCTATCGCCGCACTGGCGCGGCGAGGAAGGTGTGGTCCAGCCATGGCGAGTCGTTCCGGTGTGGGTGGTGGCGACCGTCTGCACCGTGGTCGGGCTTACCCTCTATATTGTCTTCAGTTTCCTGCTCGCCGATCGTTCCGACCCAGTGTTCGCCAAGTTGGCCGCCATTGACGTGCCGGCGATGCAACGGCCGGTGACGTTACCGGCAGCACCCGATCCGGTTCGCCTGCGCAAGTTCCTCGAGCCGGAGATTGCCGAGGGGCTGGTCGACGTCAAGGATCTCGCCGATCGGAGCATCGTGACGATTCTTGGCGACGGCTTGTTCGACTCGGGACGGGCCGACGTCAAGCCGCGTTACGAAGCGGTGCTGCGACGGATCGCGACCGCCCTGAACGAGGTGCCGGGCACGGTTGTGGTAGCCGGCTACACCGATAACGTGCCTTCGCGTTCGATACAGTACCCGTCGAACTGGCACCTGTCACAGGCGCGGGCCGGCGTTGTTCAGGACATGTTGGTGCGGGTGCTGACCGATCGATCACGCATGCGTGCCGAAGGAAGGGGCGAGGCCGATCCGGTCGCAGACAACCACAGCAACGAAGGGCGGGCGAAGAACCGGCGCGTCGAGATCACGTTGTTGCTGCCGCGAGCGGCGATCGACTCGGCCGTCAATTCCGCGGTCCGAGAGAGCGAGTCGCACTGATGTTTACTCGCCTGCTGAGCTTCCTTGCCGTTTGCCTGGGAAATCGCTCGGCGTGGGTCTTCCTCGGCCTTGTTCTGTTGTCCGTGCTGATCTGGCTTGTCGGGCCGATCATATCGATCGGCTTGTGGATGCCGCTGGAGCCCGCGGTTGTTCGGGCGGCGCTCATCGGTGTCATCTTCGGCATCTTCTTCGTGCGACGCCTTGCTGGCTACTGGCGGGCACGATCGCTGAATCAGCGATTCCTCGGCATGCTCGCGGACGCCCGCGATGCCAGGGTGCGGTCGCGGTCGAGTCGGGACGACGGAGAGATCGAGGGCTTGCGCAAGCGCTTCGACGAGGCGATGTCAATTCTGCGCAAGGCTCGCTTCGACGACAAATCGAATTCCGTCATGCGTCTGTTTGCGCGCAAGCAGTACGTCTACCAGTTGCCGTGGTACGTGATCATCGGGGCACCTGGGTCCGGCAAGACCACGGTCCTGGCCAATTCCGGACTGGAGTTTCCGCTCGCGTCCTCACTCGGTCGCGGTTCCGTCAAGGGGATTGGCGGTACACGCGATTGCGACTGGTGGTTCACCGATCAGGCCGTGCTGCTCGACACGGCAGGTCGTTACACCACTCACGAGAGCAACAACGAGGCAGACCGGAAGGAGTGGCACGGTTTTCTCGGGCTGATCAAGAAGTACAGGCCCCGACAGCCGATCAACGGTGCTTTGGTGACGGTGTCGGTTGCGGATCTGCTGGCAAGTGGCGAAGAGGCGCGCCGGCAATATGCCCTGCACGTGCGCAGTCGGTTGGACGAACTGCGTGAGGTCCTGGGCATGGACTTTCCGGTCTACTTTCTGATCACCAAGTGCGACCTCATGTCCGGTTTTTCGGAATTCTTCGACGGTCTGGACAAGGCTGGTCGTGCACAGGTGTGGGGCTTCACGCTTGCGCACGCGCGACCCGACCGGTCAGTCGGTCTGCGGGAGCAGTTCCGCAAGGAACTTGACCTGCTTCAGGGACAGCTTCATGGCAACCTGATGGCGGAGATGCAAAAAGCGCCTGATTGCACCCGCCGCGCACTCTGTTATGCCTTTCCACAGCAGTTCGCCGGCTTGACCGAGCTGTTTCTCGATTTCGTCGAAGAGGTCACGGTCAAGTCGCGCTTCCAGGCGTCCGTCGAGATCCGCGGTGCCTACTTTACTAGCGGCATGCAGGAGGGCGCGCCTTTCGACCGCGTGCTCTCCGAGCTCGACGCCACTTTTCAGTCGGCAGTGCGCGCCCGTTCCCGCAGCAGCGGGACTGGCGTCAGCTACTTCATTCAGGACACGCTGCGCCGCGTCGTCTTTCCGGAAGCGCACCTTGCCGGGGCCAATCACAAGCAGGATCAACGGCTGCGCTGGCTGCGCCACGCCGGCTACGTCACGACGCTCATTGCGCTGGTCGGCGCAGCGATCGTCTGGACTGTCAGTTATCGCAGCAACTCCGCCTACATCGCCGAGGTGGACGCCAAGACCGACCTGTTGGGCAAAGACGTGCGCATGCTGTCCATCACCGAGGAGGACGATCCGTTCACGCTGCTGCCGGTACTGGTCAGAGCCGACGAGGTGGCCAACAGTGTGGCTTTCAAGTACTCATCGCCGCGCATGCCCTGGACCTTTGGCTTGTATCAAGGGGAAAAGCTCCACGCGGCGGGGGACATTGTCTACCGAAAGTTGGTGCGGCAGCGTTTTGTCCCGGCGCTCGATTCGAGGTTGGCGTCACTGTTGCGATCCATGGAAGTGCACGATATCGAATTCGCCTTCGAGGCGTTGCGCGGCTATCTGATGCTGCGGGAACCCAGCCGCTTCAATGGCAAGGATTTCCAGGGACTGATGCTCGCCGACTGGGACCGCAACATGCCGCCGGGAAGTGGTACGGCTGAGCGGGCACAGCTGGCGCGGCATCTCGATGCACTGAATGACATGAATGAGCGGCTGGTCGTCGCCGAGCCGGATCAGGCGCTCGTCCAGGATGCGCGCTCCCGACTGGCGAAATACACGTTGTCGCAGCGCATCTACAGCCGGCTCAGGCGAACGTTGTGGAACAATCAGCTTCCAGAATTCACCATCGCCCGGGTAGCGGGCGAGCAGGGGGCATCGGTCTTCAAGCGCAAGAGCGGCAAGCCCCTCACTTCGGGAGTGCCGTCGTTCTACTCCTATCGGGCCTACCACGAACTGTTTCTTCCGGAACTCGAGGCGGCCATTCGCCTGGTTAGTCTGGACGACTCCTGGGTTCTGGGCGTTGCCGAGAAATCGGCGATGGACATTAGGCGGGACCAGACTTCCGGGGCCCTGGCGCTGGAAATCAAGAAGCTGTACATGCGCGATTACGTGATCGCCTGGGAGCAGTTTTTGGGCGACATCGGCATCGTTCGGGTCGATTCCTTGCTCGATAGTGTCCAGTTGGCCAAGACGCTGGCGTCGCCCGATTCGCCGTTGTCCTTGCTGGTCAAAGCGGCGGCGCGGGAGACTACTTTATCCAATGAAGCCGTCGCTGCTGGCAGTCCGTCGCTGCTCGACCGGGTGAAGGGTTCTGTCCGCGCGACCAGGGACGACTTGAGCCAGATCGTTGGGCCGAGTCTCATGCCGGGGCAGGTACAGCCACGTGATAAGCCGGAGTTGATCGTCGACAACCGTTTCGAGGCGCTCAGGCGCCTGGCTGGCGGCAACGGCGGCGGTACGCCGCCGCCGATCGACGGCACACTGCAGATCCTCAACGAGTTCTATGCCATGCTGGCGGCTAGCGAGTCTGCGATTCGTTCCGGTGGCAAGCCGCCAGTGACTGATCTGCCCGTCAAGCTCAGGGCTGAAGCCGGCCGTTTGCCACAGCCCTTGCGACAAGTGGTCGAGGAAGTGGCGACTGCGGGGGAGGTCCAGGTCGCACAGCACGTTCGCATGACAAAGAATTCCGAAATGGTCGGCGAAGTGACGCGGCTGTGCCAGCAGGCGATCGGCGGTCGCTACCCGTTTTCGCGTCGATCGCTGCAGGACGTGACGCTGGAGGACTTTGCGCGGCTGTTCGGGCCTGGTGGCAAGTTCGATGATTACTTCCAGCGCAATCTCGTCGATATGGTCGACATCTCCACCCACCCGTGGACGCTCAAGGAGGGCGCGCGCGGCCGCATGGGTGCCGGAGTCAATATCGCATCGTTCGAGCAGGCGAGAACCATACGCGAAGTGTTCTTCCGCAGCGGTTCGGATATTCCGAAGATTTCCCTGACCTTGAAGCCGGTGGAAATGGACCAGTCGATCACCAGTTTTATCATGGATGTCGACGGCCAGGTCGTCCGCTACCAGCACGGGCCCCAGATTGCCCAGACAATCACCTGGCCCGGCCCGCGCGGCAGCCAACAGGTGCGCGTGATGTTGGAGCCGGCGACCCAGGGTGAAACCTCCGGCGAAGTCAAGGAAGGCCCCTGGGCGCTTCACCGGCTGTTCGATTCGGCGTCGATTGCGCCCGGATCGAGCCCAGAGAGGTTTACGGTGACTTTGACCATCGGCAGCCGCAAGGTGACCCTGGAGGCGACGGCAAGCAGTGTCCAGAATCCGTTCCGGATGAAGGAAGTCGCTGCCTTCAGCTGTCCCAACGCGCTGTGAGGGCAAGCGGCTAAACGGCTACCATGGACGCCCGACTCCTCGACTACTACAACCAGGAACTCGCCTATATCCGTGAGGTGGGCCGCGAGTTTGCCCATGCCTACCCGAAGGTCGCCGGCCGGCTGGGCATGGTCGAAGGCGAGACCGCAGATCCCTACGTGGAGCGTCTTCTGGAGGGCTTCGCCTTTCTGTCGGCACGCATCCACCTGAAGATCGATGCCGAGTTTCCGCGCTTCTCGCAGCGTCTTTTGGAAGTGCTCTATCCACACTATCTGGCCCCGACGCCAT
>Ga0182021_10006094_pt1 | contig 14316 bp, 12 predicted proteins | sample 612E3MmetaG_FD_120493 | JGI IMG/M metagenome (GOLD analysis project Ga0182021, IMG submission 120493) | Permafrost microbial communities from Stordalen Mire, Sweden - 612E3M metaG (Illumina Assembly) | ecosystem: Environmental > Terrestrial > Soil > Wetlands > Permafrost | place: Sweden... | reverse complement strand
CCCCCGCAGAAACAACAAATACCGAACCCCAACAAACACAAAGCCAAAAGCCACCAACACCAACCCCAGAAAACAAAAAGCAACCAAGCCCAAACCCAGAAGAACACAAAACGCAAGAACCCAACCCACAAATCGCACTTTCCCAAAAACAACAAACCGAAACCACAGAAAAAGAATACGACCTAAACCTCAAATGGAAAACAAAAAAGAAACACCCAACCAAAAAAGACGACACCCAATAAACCGCCCCCAACTAGACACGCTTATATCTCATCATCAATCTAATACCCAAACGCCTACAACAGGTGAAGCACCACATGGTCTGCAGCATCCTAATTCACGAAAAACCCCAACTCAAAGACCCAGTCCTAATCGAGGGGCTCCCGGGCATTGGCTTCGTCGCCAACATCGCCGCGCTCCACCTCATTAACGAATTAAAAGCCAAAAAATTCGCCGAAATCGTCTCCAGCAGCTTCCAAGACTTCGCCATCCTAACAGAAAACGGCACCCCACGCTCGCCCATAAACGAATTATACTATGTTAAAAGAGAAGATGCCGGACGCGACCTAATCATCTGGTACGGAAACACACAAGCGCTCACCACCCCCGGACAATACGAACTGTGCGGCAAAGTCCTCGACATAGCACAAGAATTAGGCTGCAAATACGCCATCTCGCTGGGCGGCTTCAAAAAAGACGAAGTCAAAGGTACACCAGGACTCTACTGCGCTGCCTCAGACGAAGAAACAATGCAAGAAGCACTGGCGCTGGGACCAAAACCCATGGTGGGACACATTTTCGGCATCGCAGGCCTCGTCGTCGGTCTATGCAGACTCAGAGAAATCAATGCGTTCACCCTTTTAGTCGACACAGTCGGAGCGTACCCAGACGTAACCGCAACCAAAGCAGCACTAACCACACTAGAAAAGTTCCTCGAACTAACAATCGACCAAACCGGAGTAGAAACAGCCGCACTCGAAACCAAACGCATACTAGAATCCTTCGGGCTAATCAGAAACATACAAGAAGAAAAGAAGAAAGAGGAAGAAGCGCTGCGCTGGTATATCTAAACGCTTAACCTTTGACTTCGCTCATGAAGAGATCGTACACTCTTTGTACGCGCTCAGCAGCTGGACCTGAACCTTCAATTACGCCTTTCTCAGTCAGCTTAACCTTATCCATGACCCAGATTATGCCTTGTTCCTCGTAAAGTTTAACCATGGTCGGGAAAACTTTTTCGAGTCTAGTAGCTAATGCTTTGAGGTCAAAGGGTTTTTCGGTGCTGGTTAATATGGCAACGACGCTACCATTGAGGAATATTCGGCGGTAGACTGCACCAGTTTCATCTTTGGCTTCAGCCATACAAAGGCTAAGGCTGTCGGGGTTAATGCCCACGAGAGTGCCGACAAATTTCTTGCCAGTTGTCGTGTTAACGGTGACGGGTTTATCAACCAACGCTGCAATTTCGGTGGCGAGTTTCCTCTGCGAGACGGACACCTATTTCAACTCCAGTATTAACGCATACGATTGTGCATTTCAACTATTTATCTTTACTAGCCGATTTGCCGATTGCTTTCGTCTATATGAAATTGCTACCAGAAATGGGGCAGCTAGAAGCGCAATCAGAATTACAATTGACTAAAACTCGGAATCCGATATGCAGAAGTGGGGGATCAAACCTTCAAATCAGAAAGCAAAGAGAAGATTGATCCTAAGTGCAGAGCGTGAATAGTGCCACAATTCGCTCCATTATTGAAAATCAGGACGACTCCTTGCACAAAGGCATGAGACCGTCTTCATGATGAATCTTGTATGCTGCCTGCAGTAAGCGATTGACACGGCAAAGCTCAGGGTAGATTTTCTTGTACTCTTCTGAAGCATAGTAGTCTATTTGATTTGGGTAGGATTTTGCTTGAAGAGTTATGTATTTCAGAGCTTCGTTAATGTTTTTGAATTCCATAATTCTCGACCTTCGTCAATTCATGCGTGCAAGTTGGGTTTCTTGGGTTACTATTTGGCGTTAAGTTCTGTTCTGATTTGGCGCACTACAACTGCGAATGAAGCAATGATTACACATATTGAAGCCACATCAATTATTCCAAACATATTTTCACCATTTTATATTTATCTTAGCTAACTGCCCATATAAATATAAATGAAGTTGTGATTTGTTCATAACAAATCATAAAACATCGACGAGTGACCAAAACAAAAAACCGAACTTATCTTAAATGATGCTTTAAAATCAAACGAGACAAGTGCTCTCCTGACTTACTGCGAAACTGTTGCATTTACATTAACATCTTTGCAATCTTCTGCGCAAAATGTAAGATGAAAAAAGGGGAGACGCGACGGTTTCCCAACCGCGCCTAACTCGATTGCAGAATTATTGAACTGGAGCCTGTGGAACAGCAGAAGGCTGCGCAGTAACGCCTGCAGCGTTGTCATAGAGTAGCCCTATAGTCCTTGAAAAGAAGAGCCCTTCCAAAACCGAAAGCAACGCACCCAACACCCAACCTATAGGCCCCAATGCACTTGTTAATGCGCCAACGATTGCTGCCGCAACGAAAAACGCGACAAAAAAAGCCAGATATCGAAGCCAGCCGATTTTGCCTATCATCTTAAAGATTTCGCCGAACGCAAATGCCTTTCCAAAAGATTTCGTTTTGACCATATGAATTACGCCCATCACTGCAAATATGCCCAGCAGAAACGCAATGACCACAAAGATAGCAATGAAAGACCCGAACGCGAAAATCCATCCTGGGCTGAGGAGGTTGCCAAGGTTTGTTAAGTTGCTTAAGAAAGCTGCTGCTATGAAGGGTATTGCGATTATAATTGAGATTACTGCTATAATGATCGCCCAAATTATTGCGGCTACAAAGATTTTAAGGCCTTCAATGAACATGTCGCCGTATCCTTCAAGTTTGGGAGCCTTCTTGGAAGAAGGGGCGTCACGCACGATGCGTGCATAATAACCTATGGCTATGAAGTCAACGATTGGAATAATTGAAACAATGATAAGTATCAGTAATTCGCCTAGGCGCTGAAAAATGCTTCCGGTGTATTGAGCTGCCTGATTTAAGTCATCTGATAAACCCATTTCAAAAGTCTTCTTTCTATCTAATCATTCTGTTTTGATTGCAATTTAAGCTTTTCACTCCATTTGAAGCGCAAAATAACGTTGCATGTTATAACCCTTAACGCATGTGGTTAATCCTAAATATTACTTCAACCATCAGGCTTTCATCAGGAGAACACACCATTGACCGTCCATTTTGTCCCTTGGAACACAAGCAACAACCTCCTCGAAGAAACCGGACGCCTCTACGATGAAGCAGGCACCTTCGACTGCATCGCAAAAGGCGACCTCGTCGCGATCAAGCTGCACGTGGGCGAACTTGGCAACCCCAACTACGTACAACCCATCTTCGTCCACGACATAGCCCGCCGCATCAGAGATGCAGGCGGCAAACCCTTCCTAACAGACTCTAACACATACTACCACGCACAGCGCCACAACGCCGTCGACCATATGAGAACCGCCCTCATGAACGGCTTCAACATGGCGCCTTTCATCGTGGCAGACGGACTAAAAAGCGAAAACTACCGAACCGTCAAAACCAAAGGCATCCTAACCGAAATCGAAGTTTCCGGAGCAATAGCAGAAGCAGACGCTATGATAGTGGTCTCGCATTGCAAAGGACATGAGCTCAGCGGTTTCGGAGGAGCCATAAAGAATCTTGGCATGGGATGCACACCTCAGGCTGGGAAATTTAGGCAACACCGGGCGGTAGGTTTAGAAATTGACACTTCAAAATGTATCGGCTGTGGCAAATGCAAAGCAGCCTGCCCACTCAACCTGCCCGACATCATCGAAGGCAAAGCTAGAAATACCTCGCCGCTGTGCATGCGGTGCCCCGTTTGCATCGGAGCTTGCCCAATGGAAGCCATAAGATTCATCAATAAAGACAACCTAAGCAAAGCACTCGCATCAGCAGCCTACGGAGTACTCTCCACCTTCAAACCCAAAAAAGTGTCATATGTAAGCTTCGCCAAAGACATCACCCAATACTGCGACTGCCTGCCAAACCCCGGAGAAATCATGATGAAAGACATCGGCATATTCGCCGCAGACTCACCAGTCTCCGCAGACGGCGCCTTCCTCGAAAAGGCACCCTACAAAGTCTTCAACGAAGCCTCCCACGTAGACTGCATGATCCAAGTCCAAGAAGCAAAAGCAATAGGCATCAAAGGGGACATAAAACCGAAAATAACAACAATTAACTAGCCGATTTAGTGGCGCTACTTTTTCTTTTCTTTCTTTTCTCCGTTCTTAACAAATGCCCTGGACTTCTCAGGCAAATCCCGCTCCACCATAAAACCTGGTCCAACCCAGCTATCGTTACCGACTTTCACTCCAGGCATCAACAGTACGCCTATGCCAGTTTTGACGTTGTCGCCAAGGATAGCACCTAGCTTGCGTCTGCCCGTATCCACCACTTTATCCTTAATCAGCATCTTCACGGTCCCATCGTCGAACCTGAGATTAGCCGTGATTGTGCCTGCGCCCAAGTTGCATTTCTCACCCAGAATACTGTCGCCAACATACGAGAGGTGCCCCACGTGGGTCCCGTCCATGATTATGGTGTTCTTGACTTCGCAGCCGTTGCCCACCCGCGCCTTCTTGCCGACGCTAGTGCAGGGACGTATGAAGCAATTGGGTCCAACATCGGCGTCTTCGTCGATAAAACATGGACCCTCAACGTAAGCACCAGATCGCACTCGCGCAGTCTCAGCGACTGTAACTGGACCAATCAGATGCGCGCCCTCTTCCACGTTTCCCAAAACTTTGTGCTCCATCTGCCGCAACGCCCAAACGTTCGCATCCAACAAATCCCACGGACGCCCAACGTCAAGCCAGTCGCCCCGCGCAATTTCAGCAGCCAAAACCGTTTTACTCTCCTTGGCCAGCAAGGTGACAGCGTCCGTCAGCTCCCATTCGCCCCGAACAGACCGCTTAACACACCGCAAAACATCAAAAACGTCTTTGCCAAAAACATACAGCCCCGCATTCGCCAGATTCGACGGCGCCTTTTCGCGGCTGGGTTTCTCCACGACACGTTTAACCGCTTTACCTTTGCCCAGCTCGATTATGCCGTAACTTTCAGGCTTGTCGACAGCCACGACAGCCATCACAGCATCGGGTTTGCCGCCTTTGTAAGTGTCAAGAATATTTCTTATGGCTTCTTTCGAAAACAACAAATCCCCATAAACCAGCAGAAACTCCCCATCGACGAACTGTTCCGCGATGCTGGCAGCGTTCCCAGTCCCCAAAACCTTCTCCTGCTCAACATAATTAATTTTGAAACCAAATTTTGAACCATCGCCAAAGTAGTCACGGATTTTTTCGCCCATGTAATGCGTGACAATTACGGCTTCAGTTACGCCGTTTGCTTTCAAAGCATCTAAACAGTGTTCTATTATTGGTTTGCCGCCTACCCGAATCAGATGCTTAGGACGCGTCGCCGTTAAGGGCAATAGCCTAATGCCTTCACCTGCAGCTAACAAAACAGCCTTCAAACTATGCCACTCCGACTTGGCTCTTCACGAGTTCCACGCCGCGCTTCATTATGTCGCGTGCAGCTTTTAACGATTCACCCTCCACCGTCAAGCGGATAAGTGGCTCCGTGCCCGAAGCCCGAATCAGCAGCCAACCGTTCTTGAGCGCCAGTCGAACCCCGTCAACCGTAGAGAAATCTGTGTAGTCGGGAAACGATTTAGTCGCGGTTTTCTCGATTACAGCGACGATTTTTTGCTTCTGCTCGTTTACGCAAGTGAGATTTTCCCGCAAAGTCACGTACTGCGGCACCTGAGCGATGAATTGCTTCAGGCTCACGTTTTCCTCTTCCAACGCCTTCAACATGAGAACCGCCGAGAGGGGACCGTCGGGGCACCAGTGAAACTTGGGATGCACCCACGCACCGCAGGGTTCCCCGCCAAAAACTGCCCCTTCACGCGATATTGCTTCGGAAACGTAAACGTCACCCACCCGCACCCGAACCACTTTCCCGCCGAACTTCTGCGCCATAGTTTCAACGCACATAGAAGCCTCAACATTAGTGACAACAGTTCCGCCGCCACTCTTCTTAAGAGCATAAGCACCAAACGCTGCAAGAGCACGGTCAAAATCCACAAACCCCCCATCCTCATCCACGAAAGCAACGCGGTCACCGTCCCCATCAAAAGCCACCCCCAAATCCGCGTCCAACGCCGGAACCGTCGCTGATAAGCTCGTGAGAGATTGGGCAGTAGGCTCAGAACTGCGACCTGGGAAGAAACCGTCTGGCTGGGCGTTTATCGCGGTGGTTTTGCAGCCAAGCGCGTTTAGCGCAGCTGGTGCAGTATGGTAAGTTGCGCCACATCCCGGATCAACGATGAGGGCCCAATCCCTTTTGAGTTTGGCGGCTTTAGTGAGCAAGTCAACGTAAAGGTGGTCAGCCGAAACCTTTTGCGCCATCCCAACTTTCCGCCAATCAACAAGGGCAAAACTGTTCGCAGCCACTATTTGTTCGACATCGTTTTGGTTTTCGTCAGTGTACGAGAGGGTGTCTGCACGAAATACCTTTATGCCATTGTATTGCGGCGGATTATGCGAAGCTGTAAGCATGAAACCAACATCTGCTCCCAGCGCTTTCGTCAAGTAGGCAACTGCAGGAGTCGGAACAATCCCAAGCAGAGACACTTGTACACCTGCAGCCGTTAACCCCGCAACGAGCGCATCCTCAAGCATGGGACCAGAAACCCGCGTATCCCGCCCTACAACCGCCCGCCTTGCCTTCGCATGCGTTGCCACCGCCAACCCAACTTTGCACGCTAGCTGAGGCGTCAAAACAACATTAACCAAACCGCGCACACCACTACTACCGAATAATTTGCCCACCGTTATCTTCCTCCAGATTAACCTAAACTGCTGCATGGATAGAAGCTGTTGCCCTTAAAAAATTTGGCTACCTACTCGCCGACCGCTTCCGCCTTCCGCAAGAACTTTCCCAACTTCTTTCTCGTAGGATGCTCACCATCTAGGTCGCTCAAGTAGCAAGCGGCAACAGCGTTCGCCAAAGTCAACCTACCCTCGTCAGAAAGCCCGTTCGCATCCCCAATTATGTTTCCTGCGTCCCAAGCATCACCCGCCCCAGTCGCCCGCAAAGCCTTGATTTTAAATGAGGGAACAAAAACTGCACCCTCCCGTTTAACAGTGACTGAAAACGCAGTGGTATGCAAATCAATTCTCGCCTGCAAACTCTTAGCCAAAACCTGAGCAGAGAGCAAAGCCAGCTCGTTGAATTCTATCTTTTTTCGTTGCTTTGAAACTTCGCTACTCAACAACGAAGCAAAGGTGACAGCCTCGTTTTCGTTCACACTTAGGACGTCAACCTGGTCGGTTTGGAGAACTCTCTCCATGAGACGGGAAATTTCGTACTCGTTAGGAATCGGATCTGCCGTATCCAAGAACGTTTTACATTTACCCTTGGCTTTCGCCCGCTTAAAAACCGCCTCCGCCAAACGGGTACCGTGCCTTTGAGTCCCCGCCCAATTAAACAGACAAACATAGTCAGCATCCTCAATCAGCTTATAGTCGTCTTCCGCTAAGTCCCCAGGACCAAAATCAATCAACGAACCCAAGTCCCGCAGCATCACATTCGCTTTCCCGCTGGATGTCTTAAATTCAAAGGCCGTTGTCACTGACGCCTTCGGAAATGTTTTGATGTGGTTGACGTCGACGTTGAATTCTTTCAGGCTAAAACGTATCTGCTCCAAACCCAGCTTGCTGGTGCACACTATAGGTGTGACTTTAGCGCCCAAAGCAAGCAGCGCAGAAGCAACGTTGACGGCGTTTCCGCCACGCTGATCCGTTTGAGCCACTTGGTCTATACTTCCCCCCTTCCGCTCGACTATGTCGCTGATTTCGGAACAGAAATGCTGCACCTCGAAATCAAGATCTATCAAACGGTCCATAAAAAAGTCAGGCAAAACCACTACATTTGGAGCTTTGAACTCCTTAGCTGCCAAAAAACTCGCCAGTTCACGTTTACTTTGCTGCACAGTACAACAAAACCTTCCCTATACTTGTCTTCCCACAAAGCTAAAATAACCTTTCCCACCACTCTGAAGACACCACAGGTTGGATGGCGAAAAAGTGTTGAAATTTAAAACTGAACTTTCCCTGCTATTAACATCCATAGCTTTGTTCACGGTAAGCGCCTTCTGCTTTTCCTACGCTTCAGGCAACACAGGACTATCGTTTGCACTTCTCAATTATCCATATCGAATCTACGCGTTCCCCTTCGTAAGCTTCGGCGGAGCTCTCATGACTGTGGCGTCAATTTCTTATTCAAAACGCTGCAAAACCTGCCTCTAAAACCCTTTTTCCCAAAAACTACTCTTTTGTTCACTTTTATCCGAATAGGTGAGAAATCAACACCCAGACTATGTCTCCCAGAAAGAGAGCAATCAACAAACCCACGGTTACAAAGATAAGCATAGGCAAGCCCGGAGTAGCCCAGACTTTAGAGTCGATTTTTCCATCGTCAACAGCTTTCGAGAGACGCGCTACAATTTCGTCTCTACCCTCATCTCTCGGCACGATGATAAGTTTTCTTTTGACGCCGCCGGCTTCTTCTTCCGTCACGTCTTCCATTGGGTAAACATGCCATTTCGCCTTCAACGTTGCAATTGGGAATTTTTGTCCGGTTATGAGAACAAGGATTTTCTTGCCCAAGGATTCTTGGGCGAGGGTGCCTTCAAACATGGGCGTGCCAGTTGACGCTTTTCGTGCGAGGTTGCGAACAAGCAGGAAGATCACGCTTGCAGCCGCCACCAGGACTGCGTTACTGAGGATTGTTATGGGGAAAAGTGTTTGGGAAAGCGGCGACAAACCTCCAGGCAAGATAGGCGTAAATAAGGTCTGTGGGAAAAAGGGCAAAGTGAAAGCGATGCACATGAGAGCTTTAGAATCTGCGCCTCCGAAAGCTCCAGTGTAAAACAGCAACAAGGCAAATCCGATTGTTAAGCCAACGCTTAACCCGAAAAGCCAAAGCTGAGACGAATCATACAAAAGTAACTCGGCAAGGGAAAGAGCGAGTCCAATTGGTGCGTAGATTGCCCAGACGCGGTTGCTTACTTCGCGGGTCTTGTAGTCACTCCAAGAAGCGTAACCTAAAAACGCAACTGTGACGGCTACTCGTGCAACGTCGAAGGCTAACTGCAAATTCATAGGGCATCCGTTTATTGCTGATATGATTTCTTTACACGTTAATTAAATGTACTATTAAGGACTGAAACTAAGTCGCTAAAAAGAAGAAGGACGTGTTGTCTAAACACGTTCTAGTTCAAAGTCAATGGTTGCTTTAGTTGCCGGTTTCAACAGCAATTGAAGGGGGAAGCTCAGCTAGAACCCAAAGCCCCGCTAGACCTGACCCAGCAAATATTGGGGTCGTTCCATCGAAAGTCACAACTGCACCGCTCCAAGCGATCGCAAATGAATTGGGGGTTGGAAAGCTGTTAACTTGACCTTGTCCCTGGGTGACAGGAGATAGCTCGATTGTTGAAGTTCCAGAGTTGACATTGATGGAGCCTGTTGGAGCAGTGGCTGATGGGTCGAAACTGTAAAGTTTATTGTTACCTGTATCCGTGAACATTATGCCAGTACCTTGGCTGCCTGATCCCCAAGTGAATTGGCTCCAGTGATGCGCTGTTCCGCTGCTGGGGGAATTGTAGTTGCGGAATGTTCCCGCTCCGCTTGTGACAAGAGGGTCGCTCAGGGCAGTGCCGTTTTCTGTCTGAATCCATGTCGGGGTTACGGGAGACGCAACTTTAACGGGGCACAAATCGGTGAGTGACCTTGACTGAGCTGAAGTGATGAATGTTAAGCCGAGTTGGTATGTGTAATACGATGCGTTTGCCGGCAGGGTCAAAACAATGTTTGCGTAGATGTTCGGGCAATTGGGAGCTCCGTTGCCCCACTCCGCTTCCTGCTGGATTATGTCCCTAACTGTCCCGTTGTATATCACGAAAGCGGAGCCCGCGCCGTACGTGCTTGCTTGACCGTTTACCCTCATGAAATTCTCCGTACTTGAAGTGCTCTTGCCCACTACTGTCGACGTCACCGTGAACTTACTATCAGTGCTTACGCTGAGGCTTAAGCGACCATTGCTAAGCGCACTGCTGGTATCATGGAAATACGTATTCGTGTAAGCCAGCGGAGTCTGAGCTGCCGCGTCGCTGCCATTCCACCAAACCGTAAACTCCGAAACACGGGTACTAACGAGGAAAACAACCATTTGCCTGTTGCCAAACACGGTAGCATTGTTCGTCAAGCCCAAAGCAACGGTATATCCAGATGCCCAATCCTCCACTTGAAAAGGCACCTCCTCATTAACGCCACTAACCACCTCGTTAACATGGAGAGATTTCACTGGAACAGGAGGAACAGGAACAGCCTGAGTAGTTAGCTGCAGATTTTGCCCCAGCCAACACATTGTCCCATTCTGAAGCAACTCCACAGCCACAACCGCATCTGAACCCTGCATCGAAGTAAAAAGTTCCTGATCAGATTCAGGTCTAAGCAAAACCGCGTCTATTTGCCAGTTGTTTTGCACAGTTCCGTTATCTGCCCTAAATCTTAGGGCGAAATTTGGTATTGATAAGTACTGGCTTATGGAAATGTTGTTCCAACCTGCAACCAAAGATGCGGAAAGAGTCTGCCACACCCCGCTGTGCCAAACGTCAACTACCAAACCTGCAGGTAACGATCCGCCAGCGTATATGCAGAGAGCCGGGTGGGCATTAAGGTAAGTTGAATTGAGGTTTATCCATTGTTCCTCGGAATTCAAAGCGAAAACTGGGGAAGCAGTTCTGTAACGCACCAAATCTAAACTTACGTTAAACGGGGCGGAAACTGATGCAGTGGCGGTGAAGTTAATTTGCCATCGCCCGATGGCGTCTCGGAAACTTGCTGCGTTGACAGTTAATGTTTGCCCCATCGTATTTGGTGTTCCAAGGGTTCCCGCCATATATCCTGAGCCTCCAGTTGGGAACTGTCCTGTATTGTAGTTGAAAAGCTGCAAAGTCATGCTCGCGCTCGTTGTGGATAAAGCATCAATTGTCCAAGTTACATTATCCCAGTTGAGCAGGTTTGATGGGCCACTAAATATCATTTGACATGTTTCTTTGCTGGGAAGCTGGGTCGGTTGCAGTAGAAGCGCTATGGCCGCATAGTTTACAGAATGGGTAGGGGTCCACGATAGGCTCACCGTACCGGTTGTGACGGTTTTGTCGCTGCCTCTTCCTGCGCAGTAGTAGGTCGTACTTCCATGCTTGTACGTTCCTGAATTGCTCCAGCGGTTGTTCTGTTGAGCGGCATCGCTTAAGGTGTACGAAGAACTGATTTGCATTGCCACGTGCCCATACAACATTTTATTATTAGTTCCGGATGCGCTCAAAGAAACAGATGGACTCGACCCTGAATTTACTGCAGTATTGCTAGTGATTACGGGGCTTGTCTGGTTAACATTCAAGTATGTCACGGACCCGCAGACAGCGGCGGTAGAGGATGAAAAACTAACCGTTATCGTATTGGTGCCCGGCGCTGGGTTAACGAGGTAGTAGACGTAGCTACGGACCTGAGGATTAGAAGAGGAATACAATGCTGCGATATTGGCCGTCAAAGAAGTTGAGCCGTAGTATACACTGGAAACGGTTGACGGGGAACCAGTGTAGCAGAAGGCATCCACACTTATCAACAGAATCCGGTCAGGTCCCGTTCCCGTAGTGTGTTGCCAGGAAACGGTGCTGGACGATGCAGCCCAAGTGCTGTTCGCACTGTCAAGACTTATTGTGCTGTAGACCCCAGACTGGTAAGCTGACGGATAGCTTTGGAAACTCATGTACGTTGAATCGTCCTGAATCAGGTTAGAAAGCGTCCCCGAAACAAGACTTGTGCCGCCCTGCACACTGCAGGTATCAGGAGAGTAATCTTGAGTTATTGCATTCACCTCTTGTTCTGTCAAAGTATCAAAAGCGCCATCAGGACCAGCCTGCTGCTGGGCAAAATTGCTGTGCGTTCCAACATCCGCTTTTCCATCTACAGCTGCGTTGAAGTTGTTTACGTAATCGCCTCCTGAAACGACGGTGCTGTTAAAAGTTAACGTACCCGTGTAGTGGCTAAAGGAAGAAGCGGCAACTGATATACCGCGTGTGTCCGAAACTTGAACGACATAAGAATAAGGATTTATCCCAGATGGAACGTCGATTAGGTAGGTGCCGTTTGGAAAAGCAACCGGTTCATCGGGCGGGTTGACCATTCCCCATGTCGAATTGCTGTTTTGGTAAAGGTAAAACTTGAAGCTAGCCGTTCCCAAATCGTTAAAAGGTTGTCCATCTTCCCGCGTCACGTTCAAGCACACTTTGTTACTATAAGTTGATGGGAAAATACTCACGTCAAGCCGCGAGGACGCCGAGTAGGCCACTCCCGAAACGCCAAGACCATCTAAATCGTAGGTGATGTTCAGGTTTCCTTGACTGTAACTTGAGTTCATGAACCAGTTTGTGCTCAAACTCAAATCAGTTACCGTTATGGATGTACCCCATTCGGGTCTGATATCTGCTATGTTTTCCAACCCAGTGTCCAAGTAATGAGATGCCAAAGTCTGCGCGTAGGTTGAATCGCCAGTGACCTGCAGGACAGAGCCGTAGTAGCCCACGGTGAAGCCTAAAACCTGTTTCAGCGCAAGGTTTGTCTCGTCTATAGCGCTTAGGATTTGCGGCTGGCTTTGGTTTGTGTCGTAGCGAATAGATGAGTAGGTGAACATGACGCTGGATACGAGTATGATTGCAACGAACAAGGCGGCAATTATTGAGAACTGTCCTCGATTGGCTCGATTACGCATCTATACGCCTCCAACTAGACCTAATTGCAAAACAACCAGTCGAGATGTACCGGCGGAAGTGTAGTCGGAGCTGTAGAGCCGCGGCTTATAGTCACAAAGGAGACCCAGCGCTGTAACCCTAATGTCGGGCGTTCGAGTCAACCCTAACGCGAAAAAGCCACCCTGATACTGAACAGTGCCGTTTACTGTTGTTGAGTGCCGATAAATCGCTCCCGGATTCCAGTTGCCGACCGTGTCGAAGACATAGGTTGTCACGTTCAAGTGGAAGTTGCTTAAAATGGAGGTCGACAGCGCCCGGGTCGAGGTTTGGTATTCTGACGGATAAATGCCGTAGTAGTTGCAACTGTCCAAGGCATCAGCTGACAAGTTCACCAAACCAGGGCTACCCGTACTGCTGTCTCCGTAAACGTAAGTCTGATTATCCAACCCTTCAAGGAACGAGTTTAACCCTGATGGACCATCACCTCCGTTTCTGCCAACCATGTTCATGCCATATATGCCCCAAGTGTTCTGGCTCGAAGAAAACAACCCAGCGTTTGAAACGTAGTAAAGTGGCCACCCGACCACGCTAACCCAGGTCCAGTTGTACTGCAAAACTCTCTGACCTAAAATGAAAGTGTAATACGCGTAACCATCGTTTGAGTATGGCGCGGTACCGTATGCCGAAGGAATAGGAACGGCCTCCCCGCACGTGTTAATGACAACTGCATCCTTCACTCTTTCACCCTGCAATGCAGAGCCATTCAAAAGTTGTCCAAGCTGTGCAGTGTTCTGAACCATCACCGTGCGCGTAAAGTAAGGAGACAACAGGTTATAGAGATCTTGAGCGAGACTTGGTGAAGTGTACCCTGTAATCCACCAACCGTTTGCGTCGCTGCAATTCAAGATGTAAAGCGTTATGCCTCCGCCGCTGTTTTCCCCGATTTTCTCGGGAGTCACATCAAACGTCACGTTTGACGACGCAACCAGATAGGAGGAGGCATCTGAGGTGACCCCTAAACTTTCAGCATTCGAGACAGATGTCTCAGGTGAATAGAGAGTTGCGCCGTTTTCGTTACTGTTTACGTCGTAAACCGTCAAGTTGTAAATAACGTTAGGCGGCAAAGACGAGGAAAGAGCGACATTCAAGCTTGCCCAACGGGATGCGTTGCTTGGGTCAAAAGCGGCTTGACTCAAGTCGTAGCTTGAATCCAAAGTTTCCAGCGTGGTTAGAGAAAGGCGCCGCAGGTTGACTGGAGAAACTTGGCGTGGCCACGGCAAAACAGCGAAGAATGAGGAAACGATGAAGGCTCCTGCAATGATTGTGATTACGATGAAGACTTCGACTGTGCGCATCATTTTACATTATCCCCTGCAAAACTGTGCT
>Ga0182021_10006093_pt1 | contig 14316 bp, 18 predicted proteins | sample 612E3MmetaG_FD_120493 | JGI IMG/M metagenome (GOLD analysis project Ga0182021, IMG submission 120493) | Permafrost microbial communities from Stordalen Mire, Sweden - 612E3M metaG (Illumina Assembly) | ecosystem: Environmental > Terrestrial > Soil > Wetlands > Permafrost | place: Sweden... | reverse complement strand
GCACCTGCGCGATGATACGTTCTATGAGATCCAGTTCATCCCTTTCCTGGATAAAACGAACGACCTCAGGATGCACCTGCAGTTTGGTTTCAAGAAACCTGAGCGTAATCTGCTGTGCACTGAGCATGGGTAGTATATTGCCCGCGGAGAAAATATAGGGTTTTATCTTTACACTGCAACCCTGATGAATAATATTGTGTGAAGGTGACAGTTGATATTCTTATCAGACGTTGGAATTATAACCGGATGTTCCCGTAACTTCTATGTTTGACGTATTTCAGATGTTGTTCCTCGGGTTTGTGATAGGTTTGACCGGAGCGCTCGCACCTGGTCCGACGCTGGTTGCAACCATTAACGCATCAATTACCGGTAACTGGATGACCGGATTGAAGGTATCTCTCGGTCATATACTGGTAGAACTTTTTCTTGTTATCCTGATACTCATGGGATTTGCAGCTCTTGCCCTTCCCTACACCTCAGCGATTGCTTTTATCGGTGGAATTGCTTTGATTGTTTTCGGTGGTCTGACAATCTCTGTAAGCAGAAGTGCAACCACGGTATGCCCACCCAGCCAAACGGTATGCAATCCTTACCTGGCGGGACTGGTCACCAGTGCAGCAAACCCGTACTTCTGGATCTGGTGGATTTCCATTGGAAGCACAATGGTAATTGCTGGGCTGCAGGGCGGTCTGATACTTGCGGGTTCTTTCATGACAGGTCACTGGACCGCAGATACAGCCTGGTACACGTTTGTCTCAACCGGTGTCTCAAAAGGGCGGACTGTCTTTTCTGACAATGCATATCGGAAAATCGTTGCTCTCTGTGGAATATTCCTAATCCTTTTTGGGATTTACTATCTCTCTCGTCTATGGATCTAAAAAATGCAACATTGTGGCATTTTTAATGCTACAATACAAATTATGAACGGTTAATACTATTATTAAAAAATCAATATACGGGCGTTAAGAAAATGGCAGATACTCATAAAAAGCGGGATATCCGGGTGATGGTTTCACAATTCAGGACGAGTGATCACTGGGCGGTGTCCCTTGCGCGTGATCTGCTCTGGATCGTGGCTGTGGTTGGTGGGATTGCCCTGGGTCTCTTTTTGATCTGTGGGACGTGGCCGGCAGTGGTTACCATAGAATCCGAGAGTATGGTCCCCCATATGAATGTGGGTGATCTTGTCGTTGTCGTTCAGAAGGACAGGTATGGCCCGTTTGAGACGTGGATTGATGGCAATAATTCCGGGAAATTAAAGTTTCAGGAATATGGGGATGTTATTATCTACAAGCCTAACGGGATCACAACTGTTCATCCTATCATTCACCGGGCGATCCAGTACATTGAACCCGGTTCAGTGACCGAAATGAAAGGAATGAAACTCGCCATCAACTATACAGCTCCCCATAGTGGGTATATCACCTGGGGAGACAACAACAGGTATCCTGATCAGCTCGCAAGTTACCCGGGGTTAGGTCAGATTGAACCGGTAAAAGATGAGTGGATCGTCGGAAAAGCCCTCTTCTCCGTACCTCTGGTAGGATACCTCCCGCTCCATATTGTTGAAGTAACCATTGCAGTGATTGTCATCATGGTTCTCCATGAGATGTACCTGAATTCCCGTGAAGGAAAGAAGGGAAAAAAACCGGATAAAAGCGGGAAAAAACAACGATAGATCCGTCGATATTTATGACAGAGATTTCTGCCCTCCTATCAGATGTACTCAATGGCTACCGCCTTACAGAAAAAGAAGCAACATATCTCCTGAATACAAAGGACCGGGACCTTCTCCGTGTGGCATCTGCCGCAGATGAGATGCGGGAACGACACTCCGGAAATGTTGTGACCTTTGTTAAAAATCAGAATTTGCATGTGACCAATATCTGCAAAAATCTATGCGGGTTTTGTGGTTTTGGCAGGAGTGCAGACGATAAGGAAGCGTACTGCTATGATAAAGCAATAATTCAGGCAAAGGTACGTCTCGCAATCGGACGAGGTGTAACGGAAATCTGTCCGTTAAGTGGAGTGCATCCCGATTTTTCTGTTGAGACCTATTGTGATTTGATTTCGTGGGTACATGAAGTAGGGCCGCACCTTCATCTGCATGCTTTCAGCCCTGATGAGGTTTCCCATGCTGCAGGCAAGAGCGATCTGTCAAGTGCAGAAGTGCTCGAACGATTGAAGTCATCCGGGCTCGGCTCGCTACAAGGAACAGCGGCGGAGATTCTCGTCGATACCGTGAGAGCCTTGATCTGCCCCCGCAAACTAAGCACTTATGAATGGGTGCGTATCATTAAGGAGGCACACAACCTGGGGATTCGATCGACTGCAACTATAATGTATGGTTCCTGTGAGACATCGGAGAACAGGGCTGAGCATCTCGGTATTCTGCGTGAAATTCAGGATGAGACCCATGGTTTTACCGAACTGGTCCCCCTCACCTACGTCCATACCAATACTCCACTTTTTAAAGCAGGCATTACCCGTGCAGGTGCAACGGGCAGGGAAGATCTCCTCATGATAGCGGTCTCCCGACTTTTCCTCGACAATTTCGATAATATTCAGGTCCCGTGGGGAAAGCTTGGACTGAAAATGACTCAGATAATGTTATTGGCAGGAGGAAATGATCTTGCCGGCACTATGTTTTCCGATGACATCACGGTGACTGCCGGGGCAACCGATGCTGACTACCTTGATCCCTTAATGATGGACCGACTGGTATCGGATCTTGGGAGAACCCTGCAGGAGCGGACAACCCTGTATGAACCTGTATAACGAAAAAGAGCGAAAAATCATATGTTTCAGGTTTTTTTATAGCCATTAAGGACTTTGCGAATTAATGAATGACTTAAAAAAATGTGTCAGAGAAGTTCCAGCGCCTGGCGTCCCGTCATACCTGTCCGTATCCCGCGCCCGAACGCAGACCGGTTAGCCTCTTTGATAATCCCTTTCAGGATATCATCGGTATCAACAATCGAAGGTCCGACAGCGGGTCTTACTTTCGCTGCCGGATAACTGAAAGAATCGAGTGCGGCAACGTCAAAAGCTCCACACCCTACCATCCCTACATCGGTCATCACTGCAACAAGATTAGCAGGACCGAGTGGGATTATATACCCATCTGCTTTTTTTCTCGTTAATTGAATTTCAATCTGTTCCATATCTCTCTAGTAATGTTGGGTGTCGTAGGGAATAATAATCATGTGTCATGAGAATACGATACATTTACTTTTATCCGGACACTACACTGCCTTGGAAGAATGTCCCGGAGCGGGCACATGGAAAAAATCCTGCGAATCCTTCTGGATGATGTGAAAAACGGATACAGGCTGAGCGAAGATGAGGCACTGGATTTGTTCCGTGTACGTGACCGACACGTATGGGAAATTTCGACAGCCGCTGATGAGATTCGTGAACAACGGGTTGGGAACGCAGTCACGTACGTACGGAACCAGAATATCAACGTGACCAATCTCTGTGTCAATTCCTGCGGTTTTTGCGGGTTTTCAAAAAAATCCGGTGATGATGAAATCTATTTTCACGATAAATCTGAGATCCAGAAAAAAGCTTCCCTCGCAAAAGAACGCGAAGTTTCCGAGATTTGCACGGTAAGCGGACTCCATCCGGATTTTGATCTCGGGTCCTACTGCGATGTCTACCGCTGGATTCACGAGGCCGCCCCTGGGATCCACCTGCACGCATGTAATCCTATGGAAGTTGCATATGCAGCCAGAAAAAGCAAAGTAAGTACGCAGGAAGTTCTTGATGCAATGAGAGATGCAGGACTTGGATCAATGTGTGGAACGGCAGCAGAGATTCTTGTAGAAGACATCCGAAAAAAAATCTGTGCGCAGAAGATATCGACAGAAGAGTGGGTGCGCATTATCCGGGAAGCTCATAAGATGGGTATTCAGACTACCGCTACCATCATGTATGGTCACTGTGAGAGCGAAGAAGACGTTGTGCAGCACCTGGCAATACTTCGTAAAATCCAGGATGAGACGGGAGGATTTACGGAATTTGTCCCCCTCTCATTTATTCACATGAACACTCCATTATTCCGCCAAAAACTTGCACGTGCGGGAGCGACTGGCAGAGAGGATCTCCTGATGGTGGCAGTTGCGCGGCTCTTTCTGGATAATTTCCGGAATATACAGGTCTCATGGGTTAAGGAAGGAATCAAGTTGGCCCAACTCGGTTTATTGGCTGGCGCCAATGATCTTGGGGGAACGATGTTCGAAGAGAGTATCTCAAAAGGAGCAGGGGCGACAAATACCGATTATCTCGATCCTGTGGAGATGCAGCGTGTAGCAGAAGACATCGGCAGAACGCTCAGGCGCCGAACGACGCTTTATGAAATGATCTGATCTGGGCCGGAATCTTGTGGCTTGTTAATATGAGGGGCTATGAGGAGAACTGATCGACAAATTACTGACTCTGCCGAAATTGAATCGATACTTCAGGGATCGATGATCTGCAGACTTGGATTGGCTGATGGTGGGGAGCCTTACATTGTTCCCCTCAGTTTTGGGTATTCGGGTGGAGCAATTTACCTGCATTCGGCTTTAGACGGGAAAAAAATTTCAATGATCAACAGAAATCCCCGGTGCTGTTTTGAAATCGACCAGTGCGGGAAGGTCACAAGGACTGAACCCCCTTGTGCATGGGGGATTGAATACCGGAGCGTAATCGGTTTTGGGAAGGTCCGCATCATCGAAGATAGTGAAGAAAAGAAACGGGGCCTGAACTGCATCATGAGTCACTATGGGGGTGAAACACAGCAATTTTCCGAGGAAAACATCAGAAATGTCTGTATAATCAGGATTGACATTGAATCAATGACCGGAAAGAAAAGCAACTAGAAGGAAAAAGCATCTTTTGTTTCATTTGTGGTTGGATTTCACCAGCCGGACAATTTTATCGCCGATCTTCTTCGCTTTCCCCATGGCCTCGTCATCAGAGAGAACATCGCCTTTTTTGTAACCTTTCCCTTTGACCGAACCCAGCGACGAAAATTCATGCGTGTTTAAGAACCCCTCAAGTGTCTGGATCGTCCGGTTTGCACCCTTATTGGCATAGACCGCCACCGCGATACCTTTCCTTCCGGCAAGCTTGCGGTCATGGTAAAGAGAATAAGTGCGGTCTATGAAGTTTTTCAAGTGGCCGCAAACATCGTAATAATAGGTAGGTGAACCTATGATGAGTACATCGCAGTCCAGCACCTTCTCTATCACTTCATTCCAGTCATCGTTCTCTATTACACACCACTTCTTCTCCTTGCATTTTTCACAGCCCAGACATGGTTGGATCTTCTTTCCCGAAAGTGAAATGAATTCAGTCTTGATATCATCAATATGGCAGCGATCAAGAATTGCGTTGACCAGATCCGCAGTGTTTCCATCCTTACGCATACTGCCCGAAATGCCCAGCACCTTCATATGTTATCCTATACCTGTGGATTAATGATAGTTTTGATGACCGGAGCGAGCTGGAGTTTTCGGAATGCGGTGAGAATCTCCTTCTTTGGATCGCTCGACCGGTAGAAGAGGTGCGACGAGCAGTTGCAATCGCTTGAGCCAAATGCAGGAACTCCCGGTTCAAAAAAAGACCGGGCAAGAATACATTCGAATGGTTTCCCGGTGACTGCGTAGATTGCGTACCTGAGAGAAAAATCCGGATGAACGAGCAGGTAATCTACATGCCATTTTGGCCGTTTGTCCTGCAGATGAGCAAGCGAAATATGGCGCCAGAGCCGTTTTAACCCGCCACTGCCGAGAGCTGATCCAATGTATATATACCACCCCGGCTGGAACATCAGATCTCCCAATGCACCGACGTGGATGGTGCGACCGGGATTTTCAAAAATAAGGCAGTAGATCCCCTTATCCATACCCGCTCTTCATCAATTCCCGCGCTGCCGCTATACAACGGCTGCCATTCTTCTCTGCTGGATCACCGTGGCCGGCGTACAACCCTTCAACCTCAAGCAATGAAAGGCGGTCAAGCGAACGAGAGAGTTCGGCCCTGCTGCCGCCGGGAAAATCATATCGCCCAAAGTAGCCGTCTGCAAAGACTGTATCCCCGCTGATGAGTATCCGGTCCTTCCCGGAATACAGGCAGATACAGCCGGGAGTGTGGCCAGGTGTGTGGAGTACGACAAAATCACCTACTGTATCTCCCTCGGTGAGGATGATGTCGGGAACTATTCCCGGTGAGCGGGCGCCAAAATTCATCGAGAGGCTGTGGGCATCATCGACCAGCCCCCGGGCATCTGCTTTGTGGATTGCAACTTTAGCTTTGCACATATGCGCGATTTCTTTTACCCGTGCTGTATGATCGAAGTGGCAGTGGGTGAGAACGATCGTCTTAATCTGTTCCTTAAACGGCACAACTGCCATCGGTAAGACGCCCGCATCCACGAGGATATCCCCTGAGATGAAGGAGTTCGCCCATACATCCCCGCTGCATAACCACCTGACCTTCATGCACAATAATAAGGTGCCTTAACAGATGTTTGTTATGGATTCAATCATGCGCAGGTGCTGTCACGGGGTTCCTGTAGAACTGGAAGCGGTTGCGCGCGCGGAAGGTATGGATCCGGCACGTCTTGCCCGCGGAATTGCTGACGGGAGGATTGTTATCCCTGCGAACCCTGCCCGGAAACACAGACCGTGTGCTATCGGGAAGGGGTGCACGGTCAAGGTTAACGTGAACATCGGAACATCGGGCAGCCGGTGCGATCCGGCATTTGAAGAAGAGAAGGCAAAAGCAGCACTCGCAAACGGCGCGGATGCGCTGATGGACCTTTCTACAGGCGGGGATCTCGTGGCGATCCGGAAGAAGATACTGGCACTGGATACGACGGTCGGGACTGTTCCTGTCTATGAAGCGGTGCGCCGGGCGGGTAACGCTGCTGACGTTGATGCAGATCTGCTCTTTAAGATCATCCGCGAACATTGTCAGCAGGGGGTGGACTTCCTGACGCTCCACTGCGGTGTGAACCGGCAGGCACTCGCAGCACTCAGGAGCGATCCGCGGGTTATGGGTGTGGTAAGCAGGGGGGGTTCGTTCCATTGTGCGATGATGATGCAGCGGGACGAGGAAAACCCGCTCTATGCTGAATATGATTACCTGATGGAGATTCTCGCCGAATATGACGTCACAATCAGTCTGGGTGACGGTATGCGTCCCGGCTGCCTGCAGGACGCAGAGAAACTTGCAAAATCGGTGGAATATATCACGCTCGGCACGCTGGCGAAACAGGCGCTGTCAAAGGATGTCCAGAGGATGATCGAGGGACCAGGTCACATGCCGCTCGATCAGGTGGGCTACAATGTGCGGATGATCAAGGAGATCACCGACCATGCCCCACTCTACCTTCTCGGCCCGCTCGTCACCGATATTGCGCCAGGCTATGACCACGTCGTAGCAGCCATAGGTGGAGCAACCGCCTGCCTCAATGGCGCCGACTTCCTCTGCATGGTTTCGCCAAGCGAACATCTGGCCCTTCCGGATGTTGCGGATATTATTGAGGGCACAAGGGTTGCAAAGATCGCTGCCCATATCGGTGACACCGTCAGGAAACATGAGGGCTGGCGGATGGACCGCGAGGTGCAGATGGCTGAGGCCCGGCATTCGCTTGACTGGGATGAGCAGTTCCGCCTTGCACTTTACGGTGAGAATGCACGTAAGATCCATAGCCGGGATGGTGAAACGGAGACCTGCTCGATGTGCGGGGACTTGTGTGCGGTCAAGATGGTGAACGAGCTTTTTGGGACGGGGATGAAGGGCAAAGGAAAACCCCGGGAGTAATCTTAAGGCATCGAGGTGTAGAGAAAAAAATGGATATCCGGATCAACGGACCGCAACAACAGTTCCTTTTTTCAGATCATTACAGTGTTTTGCATCATGGCGAATCGATTCCTCTGTCGGTTTCTCTATGATCCTGCTTCTCCCTCGTTCTTACGACGATATCTATCGTGAAATCACGACAGGCGTTGAGGGGCGTCCCTTTTATCCTGCGCCCTCCCGGACCCCGGCCCCGTGCTGAATCCTCCGGAAGGGGAGATTTTCAAACCAAACAGCTTTAAACAGGCCGGTTTTATCCTTTGGAAAATGCTTCGTTGGACATTCTGGGGTCAAAATGGAATTCTACGGAAAAATGTCTCCAAAATGCCTCAGACAGGCCGGTCGTGATCTTCCCGTAAGGGGATATCCGGGGCTGAGATGAGCCCGGATGACCAAAAACGGGTTTTGCCCTTCCCATGGTTGTATGTGAATTTATGCTCCGACGGAGATATTCCTGAATCTCCCTTCCCCCAGGAACTCACTTCTGAAATTTTCATACCCCGATCCTGTCAGACATGAGGATTACCCCCCTCTTCAGGTAAAACTGTATTAGGTAGAGGTACCGCCCCGAACTTAATCGTGAATGCTTACTATTTTTCACTCCCAAGCCCTGACTCTTACAAAATTGCCGGCGCGAGTGCCCAACAAAAATCAAGAACTAGGCGTTTGCAGTTGTCCTACGGAAAAATCTAAATTGGGATCCTTGAATTATGAACCCTGTTTACCCCGGATCTTTGCTAAAACAGCTTCTGCTATTTCATGTTCAGTAATCTCTATCTCTTCTGTGACCGGGAGAGACCAGCCGATGATATGATCGATCACCGCTGTTCCTTGTATCTTTAGTTGTATATTCCCTGTTTTGATCAAACTCACAATACCCTCGAAAAGCGCGAGATCGTGGGAGGTGAGCGGGACAGTGATCTCAATACTGTCGCTTGCCGGGATATCCATTTTGACTGTCTCACCGCTGGCGATCTCTTTTTCCTGGTTACCGCTCCGAAAAAAAACGATAAACGGAAGTTCCCTCACGGTTGCCCCGAAAGGATTGGGGTTTTCTATCCTGAGAATGACATCGAAATCAATGGATGTAAGGTGAAGGGCCCGAATTTTCACTCTTTTAATGCTGACGAGAGGCTCATTCAGCGCTTGCATGCAAGACCGTTTTACTTTTATATTCTATAAGTATTTTAGTATCAGGCTATTTCCCTGCACATAACTCCTGTCCTGTCAGGAGAACGACTTTCTACTCCTCATCACTTATCCGTAAACCTGAATTGGGTAAAACTGCACGCACATGGACCGGGGGCACTTCCTTCACTGTGCGAGTTTTGGTTTATTCTCGCAGCGGGAGTAAACCGGACAGTCAAAAACCGAACGAAGGAGGCATCAGTTCATTAAACCTGACCGCTAATCAGAAATATCTGCATCCTGCAATTCATAATTGATACACCCATGGATTTTGAGAGAGAGCTCAGGACAATTGCCCGTTCACTCGGTGCAGATTACTTTGGAATTGCCGATCTCTCATCGGCCCATGACTTTATTCTTGAACAGGGTGGAGACCGGGCTGCCCGGTATCCGAAAGCAATTGTTGTCGGCATGGCGCTTCAGGATAGCCTGGTTGATCTTCTGCCGGATAGAGATCCCGAAGGAGCGATATTATACCAGCACAACAGCTATGATGTTATCAACCAGATGCTCGACCAGATCAGTGTGCGGTTGGCGAACGAGCTCCAGCGAGCCGGTTATAAATCCTTTCCCGTTCCTGCATCCAAACGGACAAACCATAAGAACATTCGCGGCATTTTCTCCCAGAAACTCGCGGCACACCTTGCAGGACTGGGGTGGATCGGTAAGAACTGCCTTCTTGTCACTCCCGATCACGGACCCCGGGTCAGATGGGTCAGCATACTGACTGATGCACCGCTCACCCCGACCGGGTCGCCTGGGGAACAGCAGTGCGGAGAATGTACAGCATGCGTGGATATCTGCCCGCAAAATGCCTTTACCGGCAGATCTTTTCATCCCAACGAACCACGGGAGTCACGTTTCGATGCTGCAGCCTGCGACCGGTATTTCAGAGAAATGGAAAAATCCGGCGGAATTGCGGTGTGCGGGTTGTGCCTATTTATCTGTCCTCATGGAAAGAAGTCAGGATCGTTGCCCGTACCTGAGCGCAAAAACGTTTTTTAACAGGATCGGATTGTAAAAGTGGCAACATCAGGTTTTTATTAGCTTCAAAATCCGTATCGCCAGCCATGCCGCATTCTCACCGTTGTCGACACCAACGCACGCAACCGGTACCCCTTTTGGCATCTGGACAATTGCAAGGAGAGCATCAAGCCCGTTGAGAGTCCCGCTCACGGGAACACCGATCACAGGTTTATCGGTCTTTGACGCGATGACGCCGGGCAGGGCTGCCGAAAGACCAGCGATAGCAATGAAAATTTTCACGTTACTGGTCTTGATAAACGCATCAAGCTTGTCTGGATCCCGATGGGCAGAGATGATCCGGGTGTCATATGACACCATGTTCTCCTCAAGGATTTTTTTTACTTTTTCCGTGATCGCAGCGTCAGAAGCGGAACCGGAGATAACTGCCACGTCAGCCATATGAGCCATCCAAACATATATTGTTCTTATTTAGATATACTATGAGCAGATCCACATGGAAAAAGAACTTCTCCTGATGCTGCCGGGGCCAGTACCTATGCCGGAACGGGTCAGGTATGCAATGATGCGTCAGGCAATTAATCACCGCAGTGCCGAATTCGGCGCTGTTTACGCCGACTGCGTACGTGTCCTCAAGACTGCGTTTGGGACTAAAAACGACCTTTTTGTCATCAGCGGGTCTGGTACTGCCGGGATGGAAGCCGCGATTGCAGGAGTAGGAAGAGACAAGGACATCGCATGTATCGTCAATGGTAAGTTCGGGGAGCGGCTCTACAAGATAAGCCAGCGCTACGGGAAGGCGCACGAGATCCGGTCTGATTGGGGTACGCCCGTTAACCTCGAGGAGCTCAAAACGCAGCTCGAGGCTGGCGCTCAGATTGTCACCCTCGTCCATAATGAAACCTCCGCCGGTATTAAAAACCCGGCACAGGAGATCGGAAAACTCTGTCGGAAGCACGACGCTCTCTTTATCATGGATGGCATTACCTCGATTGGTGGCGACACGGTCGAGGCAGATGCATGGGGTGTTGATATTGCCATTACCGGCTCCCAGAAATGTTTTGCCGCACCTGCCGGGCTTGCAATGGTCTCAGTGAGCAGCCGTGCCTGGGAACGCATGACAAAGAACCCCCCGTATTACCTCGACCTTCCGGCATACCGGAAAAGTGCCGGTGGAAAACCCATGGAAACCCCTTACACTCCTGCTGTTCCGCTCTTCCTTGCTCTCCGTGAAGCCTGTCTTATGATCGAAGAGGAAGGTCTTCCTGCACGCATTACCCGTCACCAGAAAATGTCGGGAGCAGTTCAGGAAGCAGCAAAAGTATGGGGGCTTTCCCTCTTTCCGAAGATCGACAAGCTTCACCGTTATTCCTCGACCGTGACTGCAATTGAGTACCCTGCCGATGTCAGGGATGATGAAATGCGTGCACTCATCAAAAAGATGGGTATCGTGATCGCCGGGGGTCAGGACCACCTGAAAGGGAAAATCTTCCGTATTGGAACCATGGGGTCAGTCAGCGCCCCAGAGATCCTCGCTACCCTCGCGGCAACCCAGCATGCACTCAGGAAATCCGGGTTCAAAATAACAGGCGACGGTGTTGAAGCAGCCAGTGAGGTGCTGGGATGAGAGTGGGAGTCGCTGACACCACCTTCTCACGCGTCAACATGGGAGCCATCGCTATTGACGAACTTAAAAAACATACCAGTGTGGCAGTCGAGCGGACAACGGTACCGGGGATCAAGGACCTTCCTGTTGCCTGCAAGAAGCTGATCGAGGAGCGCCGTTGTGATATTGTTATGGCACTCGGTATGCCCGGGGGAAAAGACAAGGACCGGATGTGCGCCCACGAGGCATCACAGGGGCTTATCATGTGCCAGCTTATGACAAACACTCATATCATTGAGGTCTTCGTTCACGAGGATGAGGCAAAGGACGGCACGGAACTTGCGTGGCTTGCCGAACAACGCACGCGGGAGCATGCGGTCAATGCCGTCAAACTCGTGCTTCACCCAAGAACTCTTGAACGCGAAGCAGGCACCGGGCAGCGGCAGGGATTTTCTGATGAAGGACCAGCACGCGGCTAGAGGAAAATCAAAGAGCGTACAAATTTATCTGGTTCGATTCACAAGAGATGATTAACTATGTGCGATACTAATCCGATAAAACTGGGATTTGTCGTTGCTGAGTTCAACCGCGACATTACCTATATGATGGAGATCGAAGGCAGAGAGCATGCAGCGTTCCTCGGTGCAGAAGTAACCGAATGCCTCTATGTGCCGGGTGCCTATGACATGCCGCTTGCAATCAAGAAAATGCTTCAGGCGGGAAAAGTAGATGCAGTCGTTACCATCGGCTGTGTCATTGAAGGAGCAACCCAGCATGATGATATTGTGGTTCAGCACGCCGCCCGGAAAATTATCGATCTATCACTGGAATTTGGTAAACCGGTTACCCTTGGAATATCCGGACCTGGTATGACACGCATCGAAGCAAACGAGCGGATCGATTATGCAAAACGGGCTGTCGAATCTGCTATCAAGCTTGTCAAGCGATTAAAATGAGGCAGCTCTCGGAAAAGATCGCTGCAGTCTTACCTTCTGCCACCATCGCAATTTCTGACAAAGCAAAGAAGATGCAGCGGGAAGGAACCGATGTTATCAGTCTCTCGATCGGTGAACCTGATTTTGATACCCCCCGACATATCAAAGACGCCTGCATCGATGCACTGAACCGGGGTGAAACACACTATGCTCCGAGCAATGGCATACCTGAACTTCTGAATGCCGTCAGTGAAAAAATAACACGGGAGAATCATTTTTCATGCAGTTCAGAACAGGTGATCGTTACCTGTGGTGCAAAGGATGCGATCTACGAGACTATGGAAGCGATCCTGAACCCGGGAGATGAAACCATCATTCTTACCCCGGCGTGGGTCTCCTATGAACCCTGCGTTCAGATTGCCGGCGGGAAGGTCGTGAAGCACGCGATCAACCCCAAAACCTTCCAGCTCGACGACTCTCTTCTTGAACTCGTTAATGCAAAGACCAAGATGATTGTGATCAACTCCCCGTCGAATCCAACGGGTGCCGTCTTCGACATGAAGTCTATGAACCTCGTTGCGGATCTCTGCACGGATTATGATATCTATGCGATGTCCGACGAGATTTACGAGAAGATGGTCTACGGCAAAGAACACATCTCTCTTGCCGCAATCGGCGACATGGAGCAGCGGACGATCACCATCAACGGCTTCTCTAAGGCCTATGCCATGACCGGCTGGCGGCTCGGGTACGCAGTTGCCCCCAAGAAGATCATCACGGAGATGTCCAAGGTGCAGCAGCACACTATCAGTCAGGCCACCACCTTTGCAATGTGGGGCGGGGTTGCGGCACTCAAAGGTGACCAGCAATGTGTCGAGGACATGCGGGAGGAGTTCGACCAGCGGCGGAAATACATTATTTCAGAGTTGAACCTGATGGGCTACGAGACAGCACCGGCCGACGGGGCGTTCTATGCGTTCGTAAAAGTCACAGGTGATGACATGGAAGTTGCCTCCCGCTGGCTTGAGAAAGCCCATGTAGCAGCCACCCCGGGCAGTGCTTTTTATGCACCCGGCTGGATCCGGCTCTCATATGCGACATCGATGGAGCGACTGAAGGAAGCGATGGGAAGGATAAGAAGGGTTGGGTAAAGGGGAGACCTTTTTTTTAAAATAACTCATTGTTAACTGCCCCCTCGGATCTCCTGGATCCCCCCGATCACCGGCTTAACCCCCAATCCCCAGCACCGTTTAAGGGGACTTTTTCCACCCAATTGATACTAATTAACTATTTCGCAATATCCGACGTTGGGAAACCTATCCGGGTCCATAACGCGGAGGAAAATAACCTCATTGTACCGTTTTTCCCCCAATTCGATCTATTTTCGGACGCCCGAAAAAGAGGTCCGGATAAAGTCTGCTATAAGGGCTCCGATTGCCAATCCGGGCATTTTACCGCTGGTCGATCAACAGCCACCCTGACCCTTTTCTTCGGGTATTTCACCGACGGAGAATTCCACCGGGGGTGCCTGGACCGGGTGTATAAGTCCCACCCCGGTCTGGGCCGGCTGACCGGGGGTTATCGGCGGTGACTGGATTACCGGCAGTGGTTTCTCCAGCATCACCGACCCATCGCGGGAAAGCTCGACAAGCCCGGTCTCCGTGACGCGGAAGAACCGGAACCTCCCACGGGGCAGGAAGACCCAGAGCTCGCGGGAGATCCCGGAACCGGACGCGATCGCCCGGAGGTCTG
>Ga0182021_10006092_pt1 | contig 14317 bp, 14 predicted proteins | sample 612E3MmetaG_FD_120493 | JGI IMG/M metagenome (GOLD analysis project Ga0182021, IMG submission 120493) | Permafrost microbial communities from Stordalen Mire, Sweden - 612E3M metaG (Illumina Assembly) | ecosystem: Environmental > Terrestrial > Soil > Wetlands > Permafrost | place: Sweden... | reverse complement strand
GGACGAGCGCTCCCGCCGGATCGACGAGTTCGGCCAGGCGCCGCTTCGCTGCCCGGTACGCCTCGAGCGTCCCGTGGCGGTCCAGGTGATCGGAGGTGACGTTGGTGTAGACGGCGACCGTGGTCCCGTGCGAGAGCGTCGGCAGCTGCAGCTCGGAGAGCTCGATGACGACCCGATGTTCGGGCGTCAGCTCGGGTAGCCGCTCCACGAGTGGGATGCCGATATTGCCACCCAGGATCGCCGGGTGGGCCGGATCGGCGGCCAGCAGCGCCGCCGTCAGCGACGAGGTCGTGGTCTTGCCCTTGGTCCCGGTGACGCCGATCGTCGGGCAGGGGCACATTCGCAGCACCAGATCGGCTTCGCTGACTAGGGCGGGCGCGCTCCCGGGATCGGCTCGACCGGCCGCCACCAGGGCGGCCAGTGCGGCCCGAAGGCGAGGTTCGGCCGTGGGGAAGTCGGGGTTGATGCTCGGCGAGGTCGCCACCAGGTCGGCCGACGCCCACGCGCTCGCCGGGTCGACCGCCGGACCCAGGGCCAGCTCGATCGGCCGGCCGCCAAGGGCCGCGATCGACTGCGCGAGCTCACCCGCGGATCGGCCGTCGTAGATCGTCACGCGTGCGCCCGCGTCGGCGAAGAAGCGCGCCATCGCGATCCCGCTTCGCGCCAGGCCCAGGACGGTGACCGACCGTCCGTCGAGCGCGCCGTCGCGGACTCCCGCCGCGGTCAGCCGGTCGAGTTCGACGATGCGTCGCACCATGGCCACCCTACTTCGGGATCGAGGAGACGAAGAGCGTCACCCCGAGCAGCCCAGCCAGCGCGCCGACGATCCAGAACCGCATCGTCACCTTCTCCTCGTCCCAGCCGCCCAGCTCGAAGTGATGGTGAAGCGGAGCCATCCGGAAGACCCGCTTGCCGCGGAGCTTGTAGCTGCCGACCTGGATGATGTCGGACGCGGTCTCGATCACGAAGATCAGGCCGATGAAGGGCAGGATCATCACCTGGCCGGTGATGAGCGCCACCACGGCCAGCATTCCGCCCAACGAGAGCGCGCCCGAGTCCCCCATGAAGACCTGGGCGGGGTGGACGTTGAACCACAGGAAGCCGATGATCGCGCCGACGACGATGGCGCACACCAGCGCCAGGTTCGGCTGCCCGGGATCGTTGAGCAGGGCGATCATCAGGTAGCTGATGAAGGCAAAGGCGAGCGTGCCGCCGGCCAGCCCGTCGAGTCCGTCGGTCAGGTTCACGCCGTTGCTGCAGCCGACGATCGCCGCCACGGCGACGACGATGAAGAAGATCCCGCCCAGTTCCACGTTCCGATCGAGGAGCGGCACGAAGATCGTCGAGGTGAACTCGACGTCGCCCAGGAACGGGACCCGGACGCCGTTGAAGCCGAAGTGGTTCTGGACGTAGATGGCCACGCCGATCGCAACGACCGTCTGCCAGACGATCTTGTGGCGGCCCCGCAGGCCGTATCCGGTTCGGGCGTTGAGGAAGTCGTCCAGCGCACCGAGAGCGCCGACGAGCGCCAATACGGCGAGCGGCGAGTAGGTCGAGGCATCCATGGCGTCGAACAGATATGCCAGCGACAGGATCACGGCTACGAGGAGCACTCCGCCCATCGTCGGCGTTCCTTGCTTGACCAGGTGCGTCCCCGGCCCGTCCTCGCGGATCTTCTTGCCCATGCCGATCCAATGGAGCAGCCGGATGTACGGCGGCATCAGGATCACGACGCAGGCGAATGCGAGCAGCAATCCCTGAATGAACACGACCCCGTGCTCGTTCAACGGTCGTCCTCCAACGTGTCGGCGCCTGTCCTACCCCCGCGATCCCCCATCAGCGATTCGACTATCCACTCGAATTCGGCCCCGCGTGAGGCCTTGACCAGTACCACGTCGCCGGGCCGGAGAAGCTTGCGCAGAGCCGCCAGGGCGGCTTCGCGATCGGCCACCGGCACGACCGCCTCGCCCAGCGAGGCCGCCCCGGCCGCGATGCCGCTCGCTTCTTCGCCCACGACCACCACCACGTCGGCGAGACCGGCGGCTGCCGAGCCCACCGAGCGATGGCCTCGCTCGTGCGCCGCGCCGAGCTCCCGCATGACCCCGAGAACCGCCACGTGGCGGCCCGGAAGCGACGCCAGCAGCTCCAGCGCGGCGATCATCGACGCTGGAGAGGCATTGTACGAATCGTCGAGGACGGTCAGGCCGCCGGCGCGCAGTATCTGGTCGCGGTGCGGGGCCCGCCAGCCGCGACGCAGGCCGGCCACGATGAGATCGAGGTCCAGCCCCGCTGCCAGACCGACGGCCGCGGCCGCCAGCCCATTGTAGACGCCGTGCCGGCCCAGGGCCGGAGTGGACGCCGCGACCCGACCGGTGGGAGAGACCAGCGTGAAGCTCATCCCGTCCAGACCGGCCGACACGACCTCCTCGGCGCGCACCTCGGCGTCCGCCGCGAAACCGTAGCTCAGGGCCCGGGCCGCGGTGCGGCCGCGCATGCGCAGCACCAGCGGATCGTCGGCATTGAGGACCGCAACCCCGTCCTCGGGAAGCGCCTCCACCAGCTCGGCCTTGGCCCGCTCCACCGCGTCGATCGAGCCGATGCGCGACAGATGGACCTCCCGCACGGCCGTGACGACGCCTATCTTCGGCCGCGCTATCGCCGCCAGCTGAGCGATCTCGCCGCCCACGTACATTCCCATCTCCAGAACCACGGCCTCGTGCTCGGGACCCAGACGCAGGACGGTCAGCGGCAGGCCGACTTCATTGTTGGCGTTGCCCTCGCTCTTGAGTGTCACGAAGCGCTCGGCCAGGACGGCGGCGATCGCTTCCTTGGTGGAGGTCTTGGCGATGCTGCCGGTCACGCCGACCACGAGCGGCGAGAAGCGAGCGCGCCACGCGGCGGCCACGGCATGCAGGCCCAGGAGCGTGTCAGGGACGGCCACAATGGTCGGTCCGCCCTCCCCCGCCAGGTCGGCCGTTTCGCTGGGCAGGTCGTTCACGAGAAGGGCCGTCGCGCCGGCGTCGACGGCGGCTCGAAGGAAGCGGTGGCCGTCGGTTCGCTCCCCCCCCAGCGCCACGAAGAGGTTGCCTGGCCGAACCAGCCGTGAATCGACCGCGCCGCCGCGAATCTGTCGATCGGAGGAATGCACCAGTCGGCCGCCTGTCGCGGCGGCAAGCTCGGCCGCGGTCAGGGTCAGCGGCCTCGCGCCGAGCCGAGGCTCCGGATGGCGGGCGTCGGTCACCTTGTCAGTGTCGCACAGCCAATGGCGCTCGGTGCGGGACCCTCCCGTCACCCCTGTGGCGTCGATTTCTTGGTCCCGGGCGGCGCCGGGCCGTCGGGGTTGGGCACTATCGAATGGCTCGTGACGGCATCGGTCGCGATTCGGCGGAACAGCTCGTAGGACTGGACCGGCATGTCGAGCACACCCTGCTTGATGACCGTCGGCGTGCCTTCGTAGATCACGGCACCGATCACCAGTTCCGGCTTGCTGTGGCCCACCCAGCCGTAGAAGCTGTAGTTGTAGACGTCGACTTTCCAGCCGCCCTTGCCGCCGTCGAGGCCGGGGTCCCAGATCTGGGCAGTTCCGGTCTTCCCGCCGACGTAGTAGCCGGGGATGTAGGTACGCTGCGCGTAGGACGGCACCGCGGTCAGGACATACCCCATCAAGCCGGTCAGGGTGCTCGACAGGCTGGCGCTGATCACGCGCGTGTCGGTCGGGGCGACGGCCGCACTCTCGCCCACCTTCGCGTCCACGAGCATCACGTGTGGCGTGACGAGGGTTCCACCGTTCGCCATCGCCGCGTACGCACGCGTCAGCTGCATCGGGGTGACCGCGACGCCCTGGCCGAACGAGGCGTTGGCGAGGTCGATCTGGCGCCACGGCTCGGCTGTGGGGTCGCGGGCGATGCCGGACGCCTCGCCGGCGAGGTCGATGCCGGTCTTCTGGCCGATCCCGTAGCTCTGCCAGGTCTGATACAGAACCTTCGAAGCGGCGTCGGTGTTCTTGCCGAGCCGGAAGGCAGCCTGTGAGACACCGACGTTGCGTGACCAGGCCACCATGTAGGCGAAGGTTCTCCAGCCCTTGGCCTTGCGGTCGGCATCGGCGACCTCCTGGCCGCCGGCCAGCTTGAGGATGCCGTAGTCGTTGATCTGGGTCGTCAGCGCGGTCGTCTTTGATTGCAGTGCGGCCGAGGCGGTGAGCATCTTGAAGACCGACCCGGGTTCGTAGACCTTGCTGATGATCGGGTCCGTGAACAGGCCCGGGTCCTCGTTGGCGACCGCCACGTAGGAGTTGGCGTCGTACGACGGGTAGCTCGCCTGTGCGAGGATCTCGCCGGTCTTTGGATCCATGACCACGGCCGAGACGGTCTTTGCCCTGTCAGCGACCCATGCGGCGAACACCTCCTGCTCGAGTTCGAGCTGGAGGCCGGCGTCGATCGTGGTCCGGATGTCCTGACCGACGGACCCGGGATCGATGATCTTGGTGCCGGCTGGTCCGAGCACGGTCGGATCGATCTGGACGATCTCGGGGCGTCCGGCCAGCACCGTGTCGTATTGCTGCTCGAGACCGTACTGCCCGATCCCGGCAGCATTGACGAAGCCGAGCACATGCGCCGCCAGCGACGTTCCGGGCGCGCCTCCGGCTTGGGGATAGATGCGAACCGGCTGCTGCTCGAAGGTGATGCCGACCAGCCCGCCCAGGCTCTGCTGCGTGAGCATTTCCTGGACGACATCGGCATCCACGTCGGTGGCGAGCACGATGTAGTACGCGTCCGTGGCCATTGCCTTGCGGAGCTTGGCGGCGTCTTCGTCGCTCAGGGACAGGTAGTCGATCAGGGCGGCGATGGTCCGCGCACTGTCGGTCGCAGAGAGGTCGTGCGGGTCGCCGACGATACGGTAGCGACAGATTGTCCGGGCAAGAACGATCGTCCCGGTGCGGTCGTAGATGGTGCCGCGCAGGGCCGGGATGCTCTTCTGGTAGGTCGAGTTCTGGGCGGACATGGCCGTGAGCTGCTGGCGCTGCCCGATCTGCCAGTAGGCAAGACGCATCGCCATGCCGGTCGAGGCGAGGAACACGACGAGCAGGAGCAGGAGGAGGCGGACTCGCGAATCGGTTCGGGCGAGCATCGGGCCGGCGTCCTAACGGGCCGGCAGGACGACCGGCGCGCGCAACTGAGTCAGGCCGTCGGCGATCGCCTGCCTGCGGATGGCGGATTGACGACCGACTCGGTCGATGTCGGAGAGGATCTGCTGCCGCTGGTTCTGAAGCTGGATGTACTCGTCATTGAGCTGAGCCATGTCATAGCCGCTGGCCGAGATCCGAACCGTCTGGACCAGCGAGAAGAAGCTCAGCAGGAATGCCACCACGATCGCGCCAATGATCATTCCGGCCGCGCGCGGACGCCGGTTCGCGCGCATGGCGACGCGAGATCGGCGGCGCGGAAGCGCCGGCGCCTGGGGGCGGAGGAGGGGGGCCTCCAGGCGCCGGCGAGGAAGGAACGTGGAGCGCGGCCGAGCGCCCTCGTAGACGGCCATCTAGTCGATTCCTCGACCGGGGTTCGAGCGCTGCCGGTGGCCATAGCTGCGGCGAAGGCTGGCCTGGTGACTCCTGGTCATCGGTTTCCACCCCCCCGGTCGGCGGTCATGCGGCCACTCGCTCCGCGCCCCGAAGTCGCGCACTTCGGGAACGCGGATTGGACTGGATCTCGGCGTCGCTCGGCGTGCGCGACTTGCCGAGCGATCGAAGACGCGGTAGTCGACCGCAGACGCAGACAGGGACCTCGGGCGGGCAGACGCAGCCCCGCTGCTCGGTCGCGATGAAGCGCTTGACGATGCGGTCCTCCAGGGAGTGGTAGCTCAGGACCACGAGGCGGCCGCCAGGCCGAAGCAACACGAGCGACGCGGCAAGTCCGGCCTCCAGGGCGCCAAGTTCGTCGTTTACAGCGATCCGGAGGGCCTGGAAGACGCGCGTGGCGGGATGGATCCGTCGGGCCCGCGGCGCCGGGACGGATCGCACCACGAGCGCGGCGAGTTGCTCGGCCGTCTCAATCGGCGTGGCGCGGCGCGTCTCCACGATCGCCCGCGAGATTCGCCCGGCGAAGGGCTCTTCTCCGTAGCGGCGGAAGAGCGCGGTCAGTTCGGCGGCGGCCATGGTTGCGAGCAGGTCCGCGGCCGGGCGGCCGCGGCCGGTGTCGAAGCGCATGTCGAGGCGCCCACCGGCGCGGAACCCGAAGCCTCGCTCCACGTCGCCGAGCTGGTAGCTGGACAGCCCGAGGTCCATGAACAGCCCGTCGACCGCCCCGAACCCGGCTTCGGGCGCGACTCGCTCCAACTCGTGGAAGTTGGTCTGGCGCAGCACCGCCCGATCGCCGAAACGGGCCAGGCGGCGCCGCCCCCTGGCGATGGCCGCCCCGTCAGCGTCGAGTCCGAGGAGGCGGCCATCAGGGGCGCACGCCTCCAGGATCCGCTCGGCATGGCCGGCTCCACCGAGGGTGGCGTCGATCTGGAGGCTGTCAGGATGCGGTGCGAGTGTCTCCAAGACCTCGTCGGCCATCACCGGCAGGTGCCCTACCTCCCGTTCGGCGCCCCCCTCGGGAGAGCCGTGGACGGACTCGCCGTCACGGCTCGACCCGAGCGGATCCCGGAAGTTCATCTCGTTCACCTAGATGCCGAGGCCGGTCAGATGGGAAGCGAGCGCATCGGCGGAATTGACCGCCTGCTGCGACTTCTCCCAGCGACCCGGTTCCCAGATTTCGACGTGATCCCGCGATCCCACCACCACGGCGTCCGATCCAACCCCGGACCAGTCGCGGATAGCCGCGGGCAGCAAGATCCGACCCTGCTGGTCGCTCTCGACCTCGAAAGCGCCCGAGAAGAGAAAGCGCGAGAAGGCCCTTGCCCTCTCGTCCGAGAGAGGCAGCTTTGCCACCTTCTCGGCGAGGTCCTCGAATGAGGCCCGCGGGAAGATGGCGGCGCAGCCGTCGACCCAGCGAGCCAGCACGGCGCCCTCGCCGAGAGGCGTACGGAACCGGACCGGGATTGCAATCCGGCCCTTGGCGTCCACCGAGTGTCTGTATTCGCCGGTGAACATCTATCCGTCGCCCTATCTCGCTTGTTCGCGGTTCGCCGCGACTGCGTGGCTCAGCGGTGGGTTTGGGCCCCAATCCGGGCTCGGTTCCCCACAAGAGAGGCTCGAGCTAGGGCTGGCCCATCACTCTTACCCACGAACCACCACAATTCGCCACTGAAGCGGATCATACACCCACTCGGCAACGCGTCAACGCTCGAACGACGCAGGGCAGGGGCAGGGGCGGGGGGCGACGGAGCCCGCAGCGCGTGACGACGGCGCCGGCCTCGGCGCGCGACAATCCGGGCCGTCAGGCTACCCTGGCGGCGGCCGCGACAACCGCAGGAGAGCGATGCGCATCCTGGCTATCGAGCGCCAGGTCGAGGGCGTGACCGACGACCGCTTCACGCCCGAGCTGCTCTCCGCCGAGGCTCGTCGGACCTGGGAGCTGCATCAGGTCGGGTCGATTCGCGAGACCTTCTTCCGGGCTGACGAACCGGCCGCGGTGCTGATGCTGGAGTGCGCCGACGCGGAGGAGGCGCGCGGGATCCTGGCGACGCTGCCGCTCGTTGTGACAGGGCTGATCGACTTCGAGCTGATCCCGCTCCGGGCCTACCCGGGCTTCGCACGCATCCTCGCTAGCGCGGAGTCGTGACGCAGGGTCGAACCATCGTCTCGGGGCCCGGAATGTAGTTCGCCACCCAGTCGGAGAGCTGGCAGAAGAGGCTCTCGGCCAGGTCGGGAGTGGCCCCGCCGCGCTCGAAGGACTGGCGGAAGCCGGCCATGATCTTGATCAGCTCGGCTCGAGCGGCGCCGTTCCATTCCAACGCGGGACACCTGCCGCGCTGCGCGCAGTCCTCGTCCATCGAGAAGTGACGAATTGAGTAGTCGCCGAATTCGCGCAGGACGCGCTCCACGACGGGACGCTCGCCACCGGCCTCAATGGCTGCGACCAGAGCGGCGGCGCGCTCTACGAGCGACCGATGCTGGGTATCGAGAAGCGGAGAGCCAGTCTCCATGCTTGGCTGCCAGCCGATGCCCATCGTCTCGCTCCCGTTCGATGCCCCGCCGGACAGGCCTGGGCTGTCGCTATGCCGCGGCCCGAAGGACCGGGGCGCCTGCATATGAGGCGGCACGGAGCCGCTTTGCGGCCAGTGCCATAGGACCCGCGCTGGCGGGGCCGGGCCGCTCGCGAACGCCGACCGACGCCAACGGACGTCTGCGGCTTCGGGCCGCGGCGCGGACTTTCGGCGCCGGTCACTTCGTGGGCGGCGGGATCTTCAGCTTGTCTCCGGTGCCGATCGTGCTCCCTTCGCCGAGCCCGGGATTCATCTGCCGAATCTTGGCGACATCCACGCCGAAGAAATTGGCGATCGCCAAGAGGACATCACCCTTGCGGATGGTGTACACGTAGCAATCGGCCTGGCCCGCGCACGGCACAACGAGGTCCATCCGCGATTTCGTGGCGCCGGGCGGCCATGAGGAGGAGGCGGACGGAGTGGGCTCGGGCGTCGCGCCGGGTGTGGGCGAGGCGCTCGGACTGGCAGTGGGACTCTCGGGCGGCGAGGCCGTTGGAGCCGGCGAAGCTGTCGGAGCGGAGCTCGGCGTCGGCGTCGGCGTCGGGCTGGGAGTCGCCGTCGCAACGCCGGAGGGAGTCGCCGTCGGCGTCGGTCTGGGAGTCGCCACCGCAACGCCGGAGGGAGTCGCCACCGCAACGCCGGAGGGAGTCGCCGTCGGGCCGGCGCTGCCGGTGCCGGGCAGCCAGCCCGCCATCGCCGCCACCAAAGCCAGGCCGGCCAGGGCGACGAGCCCGAGCCCGGCGAGGGTCAGCCGAGGCAGACCTGCCGCAGCCCGCGCCTTGGCGGCGGCCATGGCGGATTCCTCGGCCAGCAACGTGCCGCGCATGTATCGCGGGCAGCTGACGTGGACGCGCTGCAGGCAGACCAGCTCCTGCTGCCTGAGCGATAGCGGCAATGGGTCGCCGTACGCGGCGCAACGATGCGTTGGGACAGGTTCCCAGCCAGGGTCGAACAGCTTCCCATCGGGGCCGATACTGCGCAGGAACTTGCAACGCTCCGGGGCGTTGGCCAGCGGCACGGACTCCGAGCGGCTGCGGAATACGCCTGGCGTTTCGAACCCGCCGGGGGTAGTGCTACCCGTCTCGGCGCCGATCAACTCCGGACCGCCGCCGCCCCTGGGCACCGCCATCTGCAGAGGGTCGCTGCCGCGGGCAGATGCCCTGCCGGCGGCCTGACCGCGCCCGGGCGTGTGCCCCTCCTGATCGGGCGGAATGCGACCGTCCCGCCCGTAGCCGCCGTTGGACTCGCCGCGTCCGTCCACGGATTCTCCTGACCATCGACAATGACCCCGGCCACTCGGTCCGGACAGCCGCCGCCCGGCAGTCTAGTACCTTTCGCCCCTTGCCGTGGCGGCTGCTTCGATGGTAGCCTCCCCGCCTTCGGAGGTCGCGAATCGCCGCCATGGCTCTGCCACAGCGTATCATCGAGTTCGAACCGGTCGCGGGACCCCAACAGGAGCCCCGCATTCGCCGCTGCACTTTCCGACGGCTCAGTCGCATCGAGATCGCGAACGAGTCTTCGTACGAGGTGAGCTGCCTGTACCCGGACCGCCGGCTGCCGCTTCCCCTTGGCGACCTGGAGTCGAGCGAGGCTGTGTGCGCCGTCTGCGCCGCGGACCACATCTTCCGTCCGGACGAGGACTGACGAAGCCCGTCGCCCGCTCGGTTTCCGGTTGCGACTCCCTGCGGTGGCTTCTCAGGTGTGGCGGCGAGCCGGCCTGTAAGCCGAGTTCTGTACCGCGACTCTCGTCGCGGCGACGATCATCCATCTCTGGCCGCCGGTCACCCGACGGCTCAAGCGGCCGACCCGAGGACTGGGCAGCGCGACCTCTTCCGTCCGAACGACCGGTTTCCCGAACGCTCGAACCGCGTCCTCCTATTTGGCCTTGCTCCGAGCAGAGTTTGCCGCGTTTCACCTACCGCTCTCGAGTCGCCCCGAGACCGGCTACGTCTCTGTGGCACTGGTCCTCGCCTCGCGGCGGACGGGCGTTACCCGCTACCCTGCGCTGAGGAGCTCGGACTTTCCTCGCATGTCGGCCGAAACCGAACACGCGCGACCGTCCGACCGACTCGCCGATGCGGGATTCTAGTCCAGCGGCGAAGGCGAGCCAACTCCGGACCGATTCCACGGCAGGAGGCGACGATGGACCCTCGGGACGAGAGCCTGGCGGAGGGAGCTGCGCTCCGGATCCGACGCGCCGGAATCCCGGACGCCCGTGCCATCGCCGAGATCGTCGTGGCCGGCTGGCAGAGCGCCTATCGCGGGTTGATGCCCGACGGATTCCTCGATTCGCTCTCGGTCGCGGGCCGCGAGACCGCCTGGCGAGAGATGCTGGCCCGCGACTCTGAGGGAGGCCTTCCTGCGTGGCTGGCACAGCGAGACGGGCGGCCCGTCGGCTTCGTCAGCAGCGGCCGGCCACGGGACGAAGACGTGCCACTCTCCACCGCCGAGGTCTACGCAATCTACGTCCTGCCGGAGGCCTGGCGTGGCGGCGTCGGCCGGGCACTGTTGGAGACGGCCACGGGTCACTGGCGAGCCCGCGGATCCGGCACGCTGGTCCTGTGGGTGCTCGAGGACAACGACCGGGCTCGCCGCTTCTACGAGGCGATGGGCTGGCAGCCGGATGGGGGGCGCCAGGTGCTCGAGATCGCCGGTGCGAAGCTCTACGAGATCCGCTACCGACTCGGTCCGATCCATCCGGAGGGGTAGCATTGGGGTCCGCCGGCGCGCCGAGCGCGGGCAGACTGAGCCGGGAGCGGACGATGGCTGCCAAGGGCAAGAGTGGTGAGTTCCGGGCGCTTCTCGGCCTGAAGCCGGGCGATAAGGTCGACCTCGCCAAGTACGACTGTGGCGCGACCTTCGGCCGCAAGAAGGACGAGGCCGAAACCGAGCTGGCCGCCAATCTGGCGCGCCTTACCGACCTGCAGGCCCGAATCTGGGCGGAGGCAAAGCACGCGGTCCTGATCGTGCTCCAGGGCATCGACGCCGCCGGCAAGGACGGCACGATCAAGGTCATCGCCGGGGCCTTCAATCCCCAGGGCACGCCGGTGACCTCCTTCAAGGAGCCCTCCTCCCTGGAGCTCGCCCACGATTACCTGTGGCGAATCCACGCCGCCGTCCCGGAAAAGGGCGATATCGGGGTCTTCAATCGCAGCCACTACGAGCAGGTCCTCATCGTGCGTGTCCACGGCCTGGAACCCGAGGCGCGCTGGCGGAACCACTACCGCCAGATCAATGACTGGGAGCGCATGCTCACCCAGGAGGGCGTGACGATCCTCAAGTTCTTCCTGGCTATCGACAAGGACGAGCAGCGGAAGCGATTCCAGGATCGAGTCGACGACCCGAGGAAGCGTTGGAAGATCTCGCCGACCGACCTCCCCGAGCGCCAGCGCTGGGCCGACTACCAGATCGCCTTCGAAGACATGCTCTTCGAGACGAGCACCGATTGGGCGCGCTGGCACGTGATCCCGGCCAACCACAACTGGCTGCGCGACCTCGCCATCAGCGAGATCGTGGCCGACGCCCTCGACGATCTGAACCCGCAGTACCCCGAGCCGCCCGCCGGGATCGAGGGCACCAAGGTCGTGTAGCGGCAGGTTTGGCGACGCGGCCCGGGACGAACTGGCCAAATGCTAACCCGGGTAGCACGAGGCGCGATCCTCTCGTGACGGCGTGCCTCACGAGGCTCTCCGGGCGATCTCGACCGCCGGGCTTGAGCGTGGAATAGGCGCTGGAGTCGCGATCGCCAGGCTGACAAGTGGCTCGCGCCGGGCAAGTCCGAGCCGCATGCTACGCCCATTGGCAGATGGCAGGAAAGGGCGTCTGCCCCGTCTCCCGCCAGGCCGCCGCCCCTGCGCTCCCCTACTTCGGCCGGACCGCCACCGCCCAAGGGCCGCCGGCCTGGACCCGATCGATCGCCTCGTTGCACAGCGCGTCGGCCTGCTTGTTCTGGGCCCGCGGAACGTGAGTGGCGCTCCAACGCGCGAACCGCCCCAGACGAGCCTTCGCCTCGGCGTGGAGCGGGATCAGCTTCGAGTTCTTGACCCGCCAGCGGCCATGGAGCTGCTCGACGATCAGCTTCGAGTCGAGCAGCATCTCGACTTCGCGCCCGCCCAGTTCCTCGGCCAGAGCCAGGGCTCGCAGCACGGCAGTGTATTCGGCCACGTTGTTCGTCTGGACGCCTAGGTACTCCGAGATCGAGGCGAGCGGAGCCGCATCGGGGCGTCGGGAGCCTGGGGCCGAGGCATCGATCAGGACCGCGCCCAACGAGGCCGGCCCAGGGTTGCCCCGCGCCGCACCGTCGGTCCGGACCACGAAGGTACGCAGACCGCTGCCGCCGGCCGCCGAACCGGCCCTGGCAGCAGGCCCGGCCCCAGCGCCTCCATCCGCACGGGACTCCCCCAGCCCGGCGTCTCCGGCCGCGCGGTCGTCCGGCCCGGCGCCCACCGACCGCCACAGCGAGTCCCACTCCGGATCCATTCTCCCGCTCAGCCTCGTCGCCCCACTATCGCCGAAGAGACTTCCAGGATGGCGCGCGTGATGTTGATCCCGCGCGGACAGGCATCGACGCAGTTGAAGATCGTCCGGCAGCGCCAGACGCCGTCCTCGTCGGACAGGATCTCCAGCCGTTCGGCCGCGCCTTCGTCTCGCGAGTCGAAGATGAAGCGATGGGCCTGGACGATCGCCGCCGGTCCGACATAGTCGGGCCGGGCCCAGAAAGACGGGCAGGAGGTTGTGCAGGCGGCGCACAGAATGCACTTGGTCGTGTCGTCGAAGCGGGCCCGATCGGCTGCGCTCTGGAGCCGCTCGCGCTCGGGCTCGGGCTGGTCGTTGATGAGATACGGCTTGACCGAGCGGTACTTGCCGAAGAACCCGCTCATCTCCACGACCAGGTCCTTCACCACCGGCAGGCCCGGCAGCGGCGCGACCGAGATCTTCTTGCCGAGCTGGTCGACCCGAATGCGGCAGGCCAGCCGGTTGCGGCTGTTGATGAGCATCGCGTCGGAGCCGCAGATGCCGTGGCCGCAGGAGCGACGGAAGCTGAGCGACCCGTCCCGTTCGGCCTTCACTTTGATCAGCAGATCGAGGACGCGGTCCATCGGATCGACGGCGACCTGGTAGCTCTCCCAGTGGGGAGCCGTGTCGCGCTCGGGGTCGTAGCGAAGGATGCGCAGATCGACGTTCATTCGGTCGGCCTCAGTACGTCCGCGGCTTGGGCTCGAAGCGGGTGATCGAGACCGGTTTGTACTTCAGACTCGGCCCCTTCGGCCCCTTGTAGGCGAGGGTGTGCTTCAGCCACCTGGCGTCGTTTCGCTCGGGGAAGTCTTCGCGCGAATGGGCTCCGCGACTCTCGGTCCTGGCCAGGGCGGAGGCGACCATGACCTCGGCCAGGTCGAGCAAGTAGCCCAGCTCGTTGGCCTCGAGAAGATCGGTGTTGAAGACCGCGCCGCAGTCGCCGATCGAGACGGCGCCGTTGCGGTCCTTGAGCTCGCGGACCTTGGCCAGGGCGGCGGTCAGGAGCTTGCCGTCGCGATAGACGCCGACGTTGTCCATCATCACGTCCTGGAGCTCCTTGCGGATGACGGCCACCGACTCGCCGCCGGCCTGGCGGCCCCGGATCGCCTCCAACTCGGCTCGCACCGGCTCCACCGCGTCGGCGATGGGCTGGGGCCGCTCGACCTTGCCGGCGTAGCGGGCCATCTGGCGCCCGGCCCGCCGTCCGAAGACGAGCAGATCCACCAGCGAGTTCGTACCCAGGCGGTTGGCGCCGTGGACGCTGACGCAGGCGCATTCGCCCGCGGCGAAGAGTCCCGGCACCACTGTGCCCTTGTCGTCGAGCACGACCTCGGAGAAGACATTGGTGGGAATGCCGCCCATGGCGTAGTGAGCGGTGGGCTGAACCGGCACCGGCTCCTTGAGCGGCTCGACGCCCTGGTAGATCCGGGCGAAGTCGGTGATGTCGGGCAGTCTCTCCTCGATCACCTTTCGACCCAGATGGCGGACATCCAGGTACAGGTAGTCCTTGCCGCCGATTCCGCGTCCCGCTCGGATCTCCTGGTACATCGCCCGGCTGACCATGTCGCGCGGCGCCAGCTCCATGAGCTTTGGCGCGTAGCGCTCCATGAAGCGCTCGCCCTTGTCGTTGAGGAGCGTGCCGCCCTCGCCTCGGGCT
>Ga0182021_10006091_pt1 | contig 14318 bp, 10 predicted proteins | sample 612E3MmetaG_FD_120493 | JGI IMG/M metagenome (GOLD analysis project Ga0182021, IMG submission 120493) | Permafrost microbial communities from Stordalen Mire, Sweden - 612E3M metaG (Illumina Assembly) | ecosystem: Environmental > Terrestrial > Soil > Wetlands > Permafrost | place: Sweden... | reverse complement strand
GCCGCAATGTCGGTCATTCGGAAGTTGTAGCCCAGGATCTCGTGGTGGTAGCGCTGGCGCATGCCCTGGTTGCGGTAGAGCCTGACCCAGTCGGCGAGGCGGTCGTCGTTGGTGTTGATGAAGCCGCCCTCGGCGGTGGTCATGTTCTTGGTGCCGTACAGGCTGAAGGCAGCGGTGCCGAAGCTGCCGGCGCGCCGCCCACGATAGAGCGCTCCGTGAGCCTGGCACGCATCCTCGACGACCACCAGACCGTGACGATCGGCGATCGCCTGAATGGCATCCATGTCCGCGATCACGCCGAAAAGGCTGACCGGGCAGATCGCTCGGGTCCGCGAGGTGATGGCGGCTTCGATCCGGCCGGCGTCCATCAGGTACGTGTCCGGCTCGATGTCGACGAATACCGGCGAGGCGCCGGTGAAGAGGATCGAGCTGACTGTCGCATTGAAGGTGTGCGACACGGTGATGACCTCGTCGCCGGGCTCCAGACCGAGGCCGGCCCAGATAGACATCAGGGCGACGGTGCCGTTGGACATTGCCAGGGCGTGCTTGCTGCCGCAGAACTTCGCCCACCGCTCTTCGAGCTCGGCGACCTTGCGGCCACCAGCAATCATGCCGCTGGCGAGGACTTCGGTGACTGCGGCAGTCTCCTCGGGGCCGAGATCGGGGCGTGCGGGAGGGATCATGCGGTGGCTCCTCGGTTCGAAGCGGGCCGCTCCTCGAGGGCGCCGCTGTGGGGATTGAAAGCGTATCCGCGGCCGCACCGTGAGCAGCCGAGAGACGCATCGCGAGTTGGGTTGGGGGTCGCAGGGCGGCCGGTCTCGTCGTCGAGGCGGGCGCCGCAGGCGCACACCCAGCCGAGACGACGGGCCAGGTTGCCGGCCACGAGCGCGAAGTCGGGCACGTCGCGAGTGACGATGGCGCCGGCCCCGACGGTGGCAAAACGGCCGATGGTCGTGCCGGCCACGACCACGGCGCCGGCGCCGATCGAGCAGCCGTCATGAAGCTCGATCGGGCTCACGGTCCAATCGTCGCCCCGAGCGAGCTCGCCGGCGGCGGTGATCGCTCTCGGGTAGCGGTCGTTGGTCAGGATGGCGCCGGGACCGATGAAGACGCCGTTGCCAACGGTTACACCGTGGTAGACGAGGGCGCCGTTCTGAACCTTGACCCGATCTCCGAGATGAACGCCTTCGTCGATGAATGCGTCTCGACCGATGACGCATTCCGCGCCCAGGCTGGCCCCGTTTCGAAGCACGGCCCGGTGCCAGACACTCGTCCCGGGTCCGATCGAAACGTCAGCTTCGACGTCGACGGACGCATGCACACGAGCGGTCGGATCGATCACGAAGAACTCCTGCGAACGGACGGAGGTCGGCTGAGGGATCCACCTGGACGCCGCTCAGCAGGCGACTGAGTATACCGGACGGCCTCCCGGCGAGCCGCGAGCCGGCATCGGTGGCGACCGATGTTATCCACCGAACTAGCCAAGAGACCGGCGTCAGCCGCGCCTGCGTCGTGTCACAAGCCCGACTGCCAGGGCCAGGACGGCTCCTACCGCCAGCGCACCGCGCCAGTCCAGGACTGTTCGAACATCGCCCTCGACCCTGCGCGCGAGGAGGATAAAGGTGCCCGATCCCTTCTCGAGCGTCACGTGCTCGGCCACGATCGATTGCGCCCCGCCCTGTCGGACGTGGACGTCGCGGGCGAGAATTGCTCGGGTGTAGCCCTGCTTGAGTTCGACTTTCCCGCCTACCACCAGGCCGACGGTGCCGAGCTCGACTGAGACGTGTTCGCCGTGGGCTACGCCGATGGCGCCGAGGCGAACTGCGATATCGTCGGCATGGGCCCGGCCGATGCCGCCCATGTTTACCGTAATGTCCTCGGCGGAGGCGGCTCCGATGCCGCCCTGGCGGACGTTGACCGAGTCTGCCTCGACTTCAGCAACGCCGGACTGCGTCAGGTTTACTGTCGCCGCCCGGATTGGCGCGATCGCCGCAGATGGTTCGGCAGCGGGCGCGGCCGGCGCCGTCTTCGCGGGCGCCGCTACGATGGCGGGCGCTGCCTCCGGCGCTGCAACCTCCGGCGCTGCAACCTCCGGCGCCGCCGCAGCCGGGGTGGCCGGCGCCCCGCGCCTGGGCCGGGGCGCGGCCTTGATCTTGTCCGCGGGCTTCTCGCTCGGCTGATCGTTCATCGCAATCCCCTTGCACGCACTCCGGTCGAAGGTCCGGCAGATCGGGCTACCGCTGCCGCCCCAGCCTACAGCGACTCGCCACATGCCGCGAGCAGGCGGCATTGCGGAGTCCGAATCGGCCGGCGGGCGCGTATCCCAGGAGTGGCCCGGCGCAAACGACGCATCTGCCAGTGCGGTCGACAGGTCTCAGGCCACGGTCAGCGGTAGTAGCCAAGGATGTCCACGACCACCTGGGTGGTCGATGCCCGGTTGCCCTTGAACGTCACGGCCAGCGTGCCGCCGGGTCCGAGGAGACTGACGAAGCCGTTGGCGCGGTTGTCGCCCATTGGGAAGTTGAGTGTGGACGTGCCGGTTACCGGGCCCGGCCCGGCCGCCAGCCAACCGTTCGAAGTCTGGGCCGTGACCGTGAGGTTGCCCACGATTGCGACTGCGATCGGGCGGACGGAGACCTGCCCGCTCACGGCGAACGTCGCGGTGCCGCCGGTCTTGAGCGGCCCGGCGAAGCCCAGGGCCGTCCGGCTGTCGACGACCCGGCCGGGCGTCAGCGGCACAAACGTTGCCCCGGACAGACCGGGGACGAAGTAGCCGGTCACGTCGAAGATGAATTGGACGGTGGTCCTTGCCCCGCCGATGTACTCGACCTGCAGCTTCCCGCCGGAGAGTGGCACGGTCACGTTGTTGGCCCGGTTGTCGCCGACAGGGAAGTTGACGGTGGAGGAGACGGGTGTCGAGCCCGCGACGAGATTTGGTGCGACGGTGATGTAGCCCACTCCCGTCTGGCCCGTGATGGTGGCGTTGCCGGACACGGCGATCGCATTGGAGGGGACTCCGGCCAGGCCGGTCACTGAGAAGGTGGCGATCTTGCCGGCGGCGAGTGGCGCCGAGAGACCTTGCCTGGCACGGCTGTCGACGATGCGAGTCGGGGCGATCGGGACGAACGTCGCCCCATTCGCATCCCGCAGGAAGTAGCCCGTGAGGTCGAAGATCACCTGGACGGTGCCCTTCGCGGACGACGTGTGATACAGCCCGCTCAAGCTGCCGTCGGCGGCAAGCCCCAGGGTGATGCCGTTCGCCCGATTGTCACCGGCCGTGAAGTTGATCGTCGAGGAGGTGCTGGTCACCGATGGCCCGAGGCGCAGCCATCCCCCGCCGGTCGCCTCGGTCACGGTCAGGTTGCCGGTGACCGCGATTGCGTTCGACGGCACATGCGGGACCACGCCCGCGATGACGAATGAGCGTGCCTTGTCCTTGCTGAACGCACCGGTCAGGCCGATCGCGTGGCGAGTATCGAGCACTCGGACAGGCGGCAGCGGGTAGTAGGTCCCACTTGGCGTTGTGTCGATCACGACGCCCAGCCGATCCAGCTGCCCGGCCCCGAACGGCGCCACCGACGGCGCGTGATAGGTCGCGGTGCCCGCGGTCGCGCTCACCTGGATCAAGTACCGGCCGTCTGGGAGCGGCGTCGAGCCGCCGGGCGTCCCGTTCCAGCTGTAGGTTTGCGGGCCGGCAGCGCGCGCTCCCAGATCGATTGTCCCGGCAATCGTCCCGTCCTCGCGGTAGATCGTCAGGACCACGTCGTCGAAGGCCACTTTGTCGGACCAGGAGATGGGCAGCGTGTCACGGATCCCGTCGCCGTCGGGCGAGAAGACCTTGCCCCGGTCGATGCCGGTCCCAGACGGCAGCATTCCAGCCACGCCCACGGAGTAGTCGGTGATCCCGGCCGAAACCGCCGTTGAGTTGGGCGGGGTTACGGGCGCCGCAAAGACCGTGGCCCCCGGCCCGTCCGTAACCGCGACCCATGGCCCCGGGAAGAGAGGAATCACTGGATTGACTGCGGCGACGGGGCCGGTGACCTGATACCAGAGCCCGTCGGCCAGCTTCTGCGGTCCGCCGATGATCTGCAGGACCGTGCCTCTGGTTGCGGTGGCCAGGACCGTGGCGCCGCCGGAGGCGGTTTCGCGCTCGCTGACCGACGCGGCCACGACACTGATGTAGCCACCTGTGGCGTAGATGGGCGCCGCGACGTAGGTCGATGTGACATCCCACGCCCCGACATTGCCGACCCCGTCCGTGGCCCTGACCCGGAACGAGTAGTTGTGGCCGGACGAGCCCTGGAAGTTGTCCGTCGTTTCAGTTGTTCCCGTGAGCCAGTCGACGAACGCGCCACGATCGGTGGAGACCTGGACGTCGTAGCCGGCGATTCCGTTCCAGTCGTCCTGGCCCGTCCAGCTGACCGGGAAGCCTTCGTCGGCTTCGCTGGCTGGGAGGTTCACGATGCCGACCTTGGGCGGAGTTTTGTCGTTGAGGAACTTGGCGGCGACCAGGCTCGGCATCTCGGGGTGGCCGGCGTCGTAGCCGAGCGCCCAGATGCCCATCCCTCGCAGGTTCCAGTAGTTGATCATGTCGTACTTGGCGCCCAGCGATTGGGCATCGTCGTAGTAGAGCTCGCGCCAGGTGGCCACTCCATTGCAGGTGAGCTGGTACGAGGTCCAGGCGGACTGCTCGACGGAGTCGTAGTTGCGGCCGTTCGTCGACGCCAGCAGCGCCGCCTGGGCGAAGAAGACGGACGTGGCTGCGCATCCAGAACTCGGCAGAACCGTGGCATTGGGTGCGTTGGACGTTGTCGACCAGGCAATGCCGTAGTAGGGCAGCCCCACGATGATCTTCGATGCCGAGGTCCGCTTCTCCCAGAGATTGACGACGTAGGTCAAGTCGTACACGGGCATGGGGCTGGTGAGCGGATCGATGGAGCCGGCGTAGCCCGAACTTCCGGTCCGGAAGTCGTAGCCCATGATGAAGACGGCATCCGCTGCCCCGGCCGCGGTCAATCCGGCGACGTCGTAGTAGCCCGTGGATCCAGTTGCGCAGAAGGTCAGCTCGTAGCCCGGATGGATCTTGTCGAGTTCGACTCGGAGGGTCCGTACGAAGCTGACGTAATCGGCTTCCTCGGTGGCGGCGATCGGCTCGAAGTCCAGGCTCACGCCGTCGGCGCCACGCTGGCTGACCGATGCGGCGATCTGCTCTGCGGCGTTGAGCCGGTTCGCCGAGCTCGACAGAAGGGCGACCTGAGCGGTCCGCTCCCCGGCGGTCCAGGCGAACGATTCAATCGTGAGGGCAACCCGCGTCCCGTGGGCGTGGGCGGCGTTGATGACGTTCGTCATCCACGAACTCGACCAACCGGCCCAGCCCGACCCGCCCTTTGTGAGGTTGCCGTTGCTTTCCACGGCGACGCCGAAGTAGGCGACGGTGGAGAGGATGTCGTAGTTGAGCTTGGGCCCCGCGACCGATTCCCAGTAGGGCAGGAAGCCGTAGACCTCGCGTCGCAGCACATTGGCCGCGGGGGCGGCCTGTCCCTGAGCCGGCACCGTCGGCGACACGATGGCGCCGCTCGTGCCGGCCGCCGGCGTCGAATTGGATGCCGTGACGTCCGGACTGGCCCACACCGAGCCCTGGGGACTTGCGACCATCGACCGACCGGACGCCGTCGCGCCCGGGAGTGGCACGGGCAGGCTGCCGTCGACTTCGGTCGCATCACCCGCGCGTGGGCGGTACGGAACCGTCACTGCGTCTCCGGGGACGAATGTGTTCGGGTCGTTCGCGTGCTCGAGGGCCTGCTGGTAGGAGATGGAAGTCGAGATGTCGGCCCCGGCTCCAGAGCCGGAGTCCGAGCCGGAATTCGGACTGGCGGCAGCCGCCACCCGTACGCCCGGCCCGCCCGTGCCGAAGGCAAGAGCCGCCGCGAGCGCGACGGCAAGCGCCACGGGCGCAAGCTTCCTGGATCGCCCCCCGGCGTTGCGGCGTTCCGGCGATCGGAACGGCGCCGAGTTGATGATCATCCCGACCTCATTCGATGCCTGGACTGAACCTTCGCCCTGCTGCGTTCGGCGGCCGGCAGGCGAGGCTGTGACGGGCGCCCGGCAGCGAAGGCGCCAGCGGGCGTCACCGTACCGGCCGCATCGCGCCCGGGCCTATCGTTCCTTGGTCCCCCCGGCGCGATGGTACCGATGGGTTGGGTGCGGTGCGGTTTGATGGGCGTGGCGACTGTCGACGCCCGCCGGAAGGCCCCGAGCCTAGTCGCCGTCATCGCCTGCCGCATGGCCTCGAGCCGTGCCGCAGACCGGTTAGGCGGCGCCCATGTAGTAGCCGGTGACGTCCAGCAGCAACTCGGCCGTGCTCCCGGCTCGGGCTACATAGATGACGTCCAGGCTGCCGTCGGACGCCAGCGGGACGGTGAGTCCGTTGGCGCGATTGTCGCCCACGGGGAAGTTGAGGTTGGAGAAGTTGGTCGAGGCGTCGATTTTGGGCCCGACCGCCGCGAAACCGGTGGCAGTCTGCGCGGTGGCGGTCAAGTTGCCCGTGATCGCCACGGCGCCCTTCGGGACGCCGCCATTACCCGTGACCTGGAGCGACTTGGCCTTGTTGGCCGAGAACGACCCTGCGATGCCTTTGTCCGACCGCGAGTCGAGGATTCGGGCCGGTTGAAGCGTGTGGAACAGTGTCCCGCCCGACGCGGTGAAGTAGCCCGAGATGTCCAGTACCAGGTCGACGGTCGCGCCTGCGGCGCCGATGTAGACCGCCGAGATCGTGCCGTCGGCGTTGACCGGCACGACGACGTTGTTGGCCCTTATGTCTCCGGCCGGGAAGTTGATCGTGGATGAGCTGGGAGTGTCGGTCGGGCTCGGCCCGAGCGCCACGTAGCCCTTGGCGGTCGGCCTCACCACGGTGAGGTTGCCCGTTACGGCCACGATCCCGGACTTGGGCAGGCCTGCCACGCCGGCGATCTGAATCTTGCGATGGTGACCGTTCACGGGGCCGGCCACGAACGGCCCGGTCAGACCCGGGATTCCGGACTTTGGCCGCGTGTCGAGCACTCGCTGCGGACCGAATGCGACATAGCCGGCGCCTGCCGTGCCCGGCAGGAAGTAGCCGGTCACGTCGATGATCATGTCGAGAGTGTTACCGGTTGGGGCCCCGCCGTACCAGGCCGCGACACCGCCCGCAGTCGAGAGGGCGACCGTGGCCCCGTTGGCTCGGTTGTCTCCCTTCAGGAAGTTGATCGTCGACGTCGGCGGAAGCGCTTCGGCGGTCGGTCCAAGATACAGCCAGCCGGAGGCCGTCTGGTCGGTGACGGTCACGTTGGCGGTGACGGCGATGGCGGTCGACGGGACCGGGGTCGCCGAGCCCACCTTCTTGCCCGCAATCTGATACGTGTAGGCGCCACCAGTGGTCAGCGTCCCGATCGGGCCCATGGTGCGCGGCCGTGTATCGACAAGGCGAGTCGGGGTGATCGGGTAGTAAGACCCGCTCTTGCTGACCAACGGCGTCGTGTGGCCGGTGACTATGTTGTCAGTTGTCGTGGTCGGGATCGAGACCATGGAGCGGTAGTAGACATCGCCGTCCGACGCCGGATGACCGAGGTTGGGGTCGCTCATCGACGTGAAGCCTGCGCTTCGCGTGCTCGTCCAGCTGACGACGTGGTTGTTGAATGTCGGGGATCCCTTCCACATTGCATCGACCGTCGTGTGGCCGGTGAAGAGCGTGTCGACGTAGTAACTGAGGTCGTAGAGGCCTTCGGCGATCACTGCTCTGGCGCCGCCGCGAAGAAAGCCTGAGGCGTAGCCGTCGATGCGGGTGTGGGCGACGGACACCGTTGGAAGGCCGGCGCCTCCCTCGTTGTTCCCGGATGCGTAGCACAGGTGGTTGAGAAGAACGATGGCGTTGGGTGCAAGGCCCAGCTGGCCCATGTAGTTCTCGCCGTAGTAGTAGCTCTTGTTGGCGATAGGACCGTCCAAGCCCATGCCGTTGTCGCCGTTGGGCTGCAGGTAGCTCACATATGGATTCGGCCAACCGCTGCCATGGCCCATGTAGACGAGGATGTTCGCGCCCTGGGCCGCCGCCTTGACGGCGCTCCAGGTGGCGTGCGGCGAGTACACCTTGACGATGTTGGTGGTGTACTTCGCGAACTCGGCGGCGGTGGCGTCGGCGTCGGAGCGATATCTCGCGGTCTGGCCCTGAGTCTGGCCGACGATGAGCACGACCTTGGCCTGGTAGGACGCTGCGGCGGCCGGGACCGGGTTCGTGAACGCGCCGGTGGCGGCGATGAGCAGTCCGACCGCGAACGCAAGGGTGAGCTTACGCATGGCTCGGTCTCCCTTCGGGCCCACCGCGGCTTCGCGTGGCTCCAAACCCGCCGGGGGCAGGTTCGATGGGCCGACTACGGTTGTGCGCTAAGACTGTGACGGTTCAGTGGCGGCGACAATCGTGCCTTGGTCCGGGGGCGGTGTGGTCCCATCGGCAAGGCTGCGGTGGGCGGTCCGACCATATCAGACCTCCCTGGACCTGACTGAGGGTGGCCATGATATGCGCATCGGCGCCATTTCGTCATAGCCCGGGTGCCCTATAGAGGGGCGGCCTGGCTGCCCGAATCGATAGTCAAGCCGGGACTCAATGGGTTGGGCTCCGCAAGACGCCGTTCCAGCAGCCCAGTCCGGTGCGGCGGCGGACACAGTCTCAGTTGCCGCGCAAGCGCTCGACGAGCTCCAGGAGCGTGGGGTTGGATCGATCCCGATCGGACAGAATCGGGCTTCCGTCGGGCGTGCCCGGAACCGCCGGCCAAGGAACCCCCACGGCCGGATCGTCCCAGGCGAAGCCAAGCTCGTCGCTGCCGTCGTACTCGTTGGTGACCAGGTAGAGCAGCGCCAGCGGCTCCAGAGCAAGGAAACCGTGAGCGACGCCCGTTGGGATCGTGACCGATTCGCGGTCGCTCAGCTCTCGCGTCTCCACAAGGGCATGAGCACCAGGATTTGCAACGACCGGCCGGACGTCGACGAGGGCGACGAGTGCTCTGCCGCCGACGACGATCCAGTGGTCGAGCTGGCGGCGGTGGTAGTGGAGCCCGCGGAGCACGCCCTGGGCGGAGGTCGAAAGGTTGGCCTGAACGAAGCGGGCGTCCGGCATGCCGGCGGCATCGACCCCGATCTCGCCGAAAGTCGACGAACGCCACAATTCAGTGAAGGAACCGCGCTGGTCGCCGAGCCGGTTCAGCCTGCCATACCGAACGCCTGCCAGGCGCGACCCGATCTCCTCTCGACTCATCGTGAAGGCTCCTGTGGGACTGGGTTGATTGCGAGGTACTTCGCCACTGCCGCCTGCCAGGCCCGGAGCGGGCCGCCGGGGAGTGGCGTCGGCTCCAGCACTCCCCACGGCGGGGGCGTCGAAGGCCGGGGCCACGTGCTCAGGGGCACGTCTCGGGTCGGGACAGTAACGCCGGCGAGGCGCAGCACTTCGCGCGCCCATTCGGCCCGCGATCCGTGCCCGCCGTTCACTACGTGGTGGATCCCCCCCAGGGCGTTCCGCCCGTTCGTGCCGGCGAGAGCCACCAGGCTCGCGATCGCCGCGGCCAGATCCGCGGTATAGGTCGGGCAGCCCACCTCGTCCGAGACCAGATCCAGTGTCCGGTTCTCGGCCTGAGCCCGAGCGGCAGCGGCCAGGATCTTCCTTGGAAAATCTCCGCCAGGCGGTCCAAAGAGCCACGCCGTCCGAACGATCGCCAGCGGCGGGATCGAGGCGCCTCGACCTCCCGGTGCCACGTGCGCCGCGGCCGCGAAGTCGTCCCCGGTCGCCCAGAATGCCGCGCGGGCCATCTGCTCGCCCGCCAGCTTCGCGGCCCCGTAGGCATTGCCGGGCCTGGGGCGGTCCGTGGGGCTGTACGGCCGGACGTCGGTTCGAAGCCCGTCGAACACCTCGTTTGTCGAGATGGCGATCAGCGCAGCCCCGTGAGTCGCGCAGGCCTGGGCCATCTCACCGACGGCGGTGCCGTTGCGACGCATTGCCAGGCCCGGATCCAGGGCGCAGCCGTCGACATCCGTCCAGGCCGCGGCGTGAACGACGAGGTCGGGGCGATTACTCGACACCAGCCGCATGGCCGACTCGGGGTCGTCCAGGTCGTGGTCGGGGAGATCCCACGCCAGCAACTCTCCGACGATTGGCACATCGGCCAGGGCGGCCAGGAGGGCCGTTCCCAGTCGACCGCCGGCCCCGGTGACCGCGACGCGCATCAGTGCCGTCCCGTCGACGCGGTCAACCGGCATCCCGCGAATTGGCGAGCCGGGCAGAATACTGGCGGCGGTAGTACTCCTCCCACTGGCCCGACTTGATCGGTCGCCACCACGCCTCGTTGTCGCGGAACCAGTCGACGGTCGCGGCCAACCCCTCTTCGAAGGGCATCGCGTTCTTCCAGCCGAGCGCCGCGAGCTTGGTCCCGTCCATGGCGTAGCGCCGGTCGTGGCCGGGCCGATCGGCGACTGTGCGGACGAGCGACCAGGGCTTCCCCAGGCGCTCCAGGAGAGCGGCAACGACGTCGCGGTTGGTCCGTTCGTTGGCGGCAGGGACGTTGTAGATCTCACCCGATCGGCCGTGCTCCAGAACGTGACCGATGGCGCCGGCGTGGTCCGCCACGTACAGCCAGTCACGGCGCTGTAGGCCGTCGCCGTAGAGCGGCAGCTGCTGGTCGTCGATGGCGTTGGTGATGAACAGAGGGATCAGCTTTTCGGGGTGGTGGAATGGGCCGTAGGTATTGGACCCGCGAGTGATCACTACGTCCAGCCCATACGTCACGAAGTACGAGCGAGCCAGCAACTCGCCGCCGGCTTTGGCAGACGAATACGGCGAACGCGGCTCCAGGCGGTCGCCTTCCCGGCTCTCGCCGGTCTCCACTGACCCGTACACCTCGTCGGTGGAAACCTGGAGCAGCCGCGGCGCGGATGCCCGATCGCCGGCGAGGGCACGCGCCTGCTGTTCCCGACACGCCTCCAGGAGAACGTGGACGCCCAGAACATCGGTTCGCAGGAAGTCCACCGGCTCCAGAATGGAGCGGTCCACATGCGACTCGGCGGCGAAGTTGACGACGGCGTCGGCTTCGGCGACGAGCGGAGCCACGATATGGGAATCGGCTATGTCGCCGACGACGAACCGGAACCTGGCCGCTTGCTCCGGGTCCGCTTCCACGGCGGCGAGGTTGGCGCGGTTGCCGGCGTAGGTCAGCTTGTCCAGGACGACTATCTGGGTTCCGTCGCGGCGGGCCATACGGTCGCGGACGAAGCACGAGCCGATGAAGCCTGCTCCTCCTGTGACCAGAAGCCGCCGGAAGTGCGGCTCGATCGACTGGGTCACGACTTGGGCCTGGCCGGAGGCTCGGGCAGGCGACCGGCCCGCGACTCTTGCTCGGCCAGCTCGGCCGCGCGAATGAGCGAAGTGACGGTCCCGGCGTCCGTCCAAAGGCCGTCGAAACGCCGGGCGAAGAGGTTGTCCGGGAGGTAGTGATTGAGAAGGTCGGTGATCTCGAGCTCGCCGCGGAGGGATGGGACGAGACGGTCCACGACGCCGAACGCGTCGGACCTCAGGAAGTACACGCCGATCGGGATGAGGTTGCTCTTGGGCTGGGTCGGCTTCTCTTCGAAGCCCACCACGTTGCCCTTGGCGTCGAATTCCGCCACCCCGAAGCGCTCGGGGTCGGCGACTTCGTACAGCAGCGTGCCGGCGCCCCACGACCCGTCCTCGAACTCCCGGGCGGTGTCGGCCAGCGGAGGACCGAGCAGGACGTTGTCGCCGAGGACGCAGCAGAAAGCGTCGTCGCCGACGAAGTCACGGGCGAGGCCGATAGCGTGGGCGATTCCGAGCGCGCCTCGTTGATACCGGTACGTGAGATCGAGGCCGAAATGCTCGCCGTCCGCGAGGAGCTGGACCACATCTCCGACGCTCTTGCCGCCGACGATGACCATGACCTCCCGAATTCCCATGCCGGCCAGCGTGGCGATCGGGTAATAGATCATCGGCCGGTCGAAGATCGGCAGCAGATGCTTGTTGGTGACGATCGTGAGCGGGAAAAGGCGAGTGGCCGTGCCGCCCGCGAGCACGAGACCCTTCAACGAGGCTCCTCCGGCGTCTTGATCCAGAGCGTAGCAGGTTCAGACAGGGCTTCGCGGGCGGTCATCAATGAGGTGGCGGCGTGACGATCCCCGGCGCGGGCGAGGCCGTGGGCGTGGCCAGAGGCGGTATGGGCGTGGGGTTGAGGCTCGCCGACGGTGATGAGCTGGGACTCGCAGACGGTCCGGGTGATGCGAAGCCACCTTGATAGCTCGTTATTACGAGAACCGCCTCGATATTGTTCAGATCCGCCGCGGGTTGAACCAGCGCCGACTGGACTACCTCATTCGGGTCGGAAGATACGCTGAGGATCGTCCCAATCAGCAGGCCCCTTGGATAGGGCGATCGCACGTCGCCGCCGGGGCTGACCATGCCCGCGGTGACGACCGCCTGGCCTTTCTCGAGCTTGGCAGTTGAGTTCACGTAGGACATCTGCAGGAGGCCGCCGATCTGGCCCTGGATGGTGCCGACCGCGCTCGACTTCGCCTCGAGGCCGATCACTCTGGCAGAGCTGTCGTTGACGAGGAGAACCCCGGCATTGTTCGCAAGGACCCACTGGACCCTGCCCACCAGGGCGAGGCCGGCGTCGACGACGACCTGCCCGACCGCGATACCGTCTGCCGTGCCCTTGTTGAGGACCAGGGTCCTCTGTCGAACGTCGGTGATGTCGCGCACGACGACCCAGGCGATGATCGACTGATATGGCGAAGACTGCTGGGCCACGGAGATCTTCGTCCAGTCGTCGTTGAGGTGGGCGACACCGTCCCCGCGCGCGACCTCTTCCTGGAGCGTCCTGTTCTCCGCCTCGAGTCGAGCGTTGTCGGAACGGACCTGGTCGAGCTGGGTCAAGGTGGACCAATACGACACGGCGGTATCTGCCGTGCCGCTCAGCCACAACTCGACCGGGTTGAGAATCGAGTTGACGTCCGTCTGGACAGTGCGGGCGAACCTTGTTCCGGACGCGCCCATCATGCCGACGCTCAGGGTCACCAGCAGGAGGAACGTGAGCCACTGTCCCCGTGGGAGTCGATAGCGGAAGTTCATCTGGCCGGGCGGGCCGCGCGACAGTTCAGCGCGGCGGGCGGGCGTATGTGTCCGCCACGAGCACTTCTTCCATGATGTCCAGCTCCTCGAGCACGACGCCGGTTCCGCGGACGACGCAGGTCAGCGGGTCGTTCGCCACATGGACCGGCATCTGAGTAGCCTCCGCGACGCGATGGTCCAGGCCGCTCAACAGCGCGCCACCACCCGCGAGAACGATGCCCTGGTCCATGATGTCGGCCAGCAGTTCCGGGGGCGTTTCCTCGATCGTGTCCGTGATCGTCTCCACGATGAGCGCCAGCGACGGTTCGATTGCCTCGCGGATCTGCTCGCCGCCGACCTCGACGCTGCGCGGCAGGCCGGTCAGCAGGTCGCGGCCTCGCAGAGTGACGCGCTGCGCGTCCCATTCTCCCGCGGCCGCCGAACCAATGGCGATCTTGATGTCCTCGGCCGTGCGCTCGCCCAGGAGGAGGTTGTACTCGCGGCGGGCATAAGCGACGATGTCCACGTCCATCTCGTCGCCGCCGACCCGGATGCTGCGGCTGACCACGATGCCGCCCAGGCTGATGACGGCCACTTCTGTGGTGCCGCCGCCGATGTCGACGATCATGCTGCCGGTGGGCTCATTGACGGGCAAGCCGGCGCCGATCGCGGCGGCCATCGGCTCTTCGATAAGACCGGCCCAGCGAGCTCCGGCATTGATGGCGGCGTCACGCACGGCGCGCTTCTCGACCTCGGTCACGCCCGAAGGGATGCCCAGCAGCATTCGAGGCCGGGGCACCATGCCGATGCGGTCGTGAACCTTGCGCACGAAGTACGCGATCATCTGCTGGGTCACGTCGAAGTCGCTGATGACTCCGTCGCGCAGCGGACGGACGGCGATGATGCTCGCCGGCGTCCGGCCGACCATGCGCTTGGCCTCTGCACCGACCGCCAGGACCCGCTTGGTCTTGGCCTCCATGGCGACCACACTCGGCTCGCTGATGACGATGCCCCGGTCGCGAACGTGGACGAGGGTGTTGGCCGTGCCCAGGTCTATGCCGATGTCACGCGAGAACAGGCCTAGAAGACTGTGGACGCCAAACATGATTCGAGGCTATTCCTTCCTCGTAGTGCTGGTCCCCGCCATGGCGGGGAACGGGGATGCCAGCTCGAGTGATCCAGG
>Ga0182021_10006090_pt1 | contig 14319 bp, 9 predicted proteins | sample 612E3MmetaG_FD_120493 | JGI IMG/M metagenome (GOLD analysis project Ga0182021, IMG submission 120493) | Permafrost microbial communities from Stordalen Mire, Sweden - 612E3M metaG (Illumina Assembly) | ecosystem: Environmental > Terrestrial > Soil > Wetlands > Permafrost | place: Sweden... | reverse complement strand
CGGCATAGTTCTAAAAATTCATATGTACCGAAGCTGTTATCTTCGGTCACTCCGCCCCAGTTCGTGTTGATCATTGCAGGCCGTTTCTCGCGAGACCCAACACCGTCTTTCCAATGATATTCATCAGCGAAACATCCTCCGGGCCAGCGAAGCACGGGGACATTGATTTTCTTCAGTGCAGCTACGACATCGTTTCGAATACCATTTGTGTTTGGTGTTTTCGAATTCTCTCCAACCCAAATGCCGCCATAGATACAATTCCCTAAATGCTCGGAGAACTGCCCATAGATATTTTTGTTGATTTTCGTATGCAAGTTCGAAGCATCAACCACCAGCTTACCTGTTTGAGAATATGCGAGTGCTGATAGAGTAAATAATGAGAAAATTGCAAGAACGATTTTTTTCATAATTTATTCCTCGACATTAGATTTTATTTGGAACAAGGGAATATACAAGAGCGATTATTTTACAATTAGAGTATCTCGTAATACATCGACAGAATTTTTCCCAACCATAATTTCATATTGTCCCGTCGGAACAATACGTTCCATGTCTATGCCAATCGCGGCAAGTTTGTCGGGAGTGAGCGTGAATTTAACAGTCTTTATTTCTCCGGGTTTGAGGTTGATGCGAGTGAAGTCTTTCAATTCTTTCACCGGGCGTGTGGGAAGACTTATGATATCATGGATGTAAAGTTGGACTATTTCGTCGCCTTCCACGGCTCCGCTATTTCGCACATTAACCGATATATTTGCTTTACCGCTTGTTGAAATTGATTTTGGGAAAACGTGGAAGTTGGAATATTCAAATTGAGTATAGCTCAATCCAAAACCAAAAGGATAGAGCTGAGATGAATCAGCTAACACATAATTTCGAAAGCGAGATGGTTTGTGGTCGTAATAACAAGGCAGTTGTCCAATTGAACGAGGGAAGGTCACCGTGAGTTTGCCGGAAGGACTGACATTCCCGAAAATTACATTGGCAACAGCATTTCCCGTTCCCTGTCCAAGATACCAGCACTCGATAATTGCGGGCGCATTTTTGCTTAATTCATTGATGGTAATTGGGCGGCCATTAATAAGAAGAATAACGGTCGGTTTGCCGGTTTTTAGAATTGCATCGGCCAGCTCGTTTTGCTGTCCGACTAAATCCAAATTATCTCGATCGCCTAGATGGTTTCCGCTCCAGGCCTCACGACAAATTAATTCGTTTTCTCCTAAGACTAGGACAACTACATCACTTCGCTTTGCAATTTCTATTGCTTCCGCTATTAAGGTTTTATCATTTTCCGGATTATTGAGAATTGGATTTTCGTTCACATGCCAGTTGCATTCCTTGTTCAATGTCAATTTGCATCCTTCAGTATAAAGAACCTGAAATTTATCTTTGGCGAAGGTACGGATTCCTTCCAATACACTTACGCCTTTCATCGGAGCAGATGAGTACCCGCCCAGATGAATGTCAGCGGCATTTGGACCTATGACTGCAAGCGTTTTGATCTTTGTGAAATCGAAAGGAAGAGTTTTATTGTCATTTTTCAGAAGCACCATAGCTTCATGTGCAGCTTTCAGAGCAAGAGCCTTGTGCTCTTTGGAATTTGTGATACGCTTCATCAAATCGATGTCGGCATACGGATGATCGAATAATCCGCATTCAAATTTCACACGAAGCACATTCGCTGCAGCTCGCCGGATGGCAGTTTCAGAGAGTTTTCCATTTTGAACTTGTTCAGCAAGTCCTCCGAAGCAAATTCCTCTTCCGAGTTCATAATCGATTCCTGCGTTGATAGAGAGAATACCGGATTCAATTGAGTCGGCAGCAGCAAGGTGTTCACGATACGTCACATCCATACCGCCGCCATCACTCATAACGAATCCGTTAAATCCCCACTCTCTGCGAAGAATATCGGTAAGAAGTTTGTGGTTGACATGGTTCGGAATTCCATCCCATTCATTGTATGATGCCATAATTGATCGCGCATGAGCTTTTATTACAGCCATCTCAAATGGATAAAGAGGCCCCTCGCGAAATTCGCGTTCCGAATAATTTACCGGAGCAATATTTCGGCCGCCTTCCGGTTGGCCATGTCCGGCAAAATGCTTTAACGTAGCAGCGACATGATGGTTATCGATGAGTGAGTCACGTCCCTGGAATCCGAAAACTGCTGCCATACCGAGCCGCGATACTAAATAAGGATCTTCACTGTAGCATTCTTCTGTGCGGCCCCAGCGTGGATCACGCGCCAGGTCGATAACGGGAGAGAGTACCTGACGGGTTCCGCGCGAACTTGCTTCAAGAGCTGAAGCAGTAAATATCCGTTCTACTAGCGCAGTGTCCCAGGTACACCCAAGTGCAATAGCCTGCGGAAATGAGGTTGCACTATCGGCCATAAAACCATGAAGAGATTCAGCGAATGTGAAAATGGGAATTCCGAGGCGTGTTTTCTCGATCATATATCGCTGAATACCGTTAATACATTGTACTCGACGCTGCAGCGAACGCTCACGCCATAGTGCCCAGGTACCGAAGCTGCCAACTCCGTGGTTGAGAATTGCAGTGTCTTGAACGCTGATGAAATTTCCGTTTGCATCAAATGCGAGCGTATCCCTGGAGAAAACTTCATAAAGCTGGGCGTTTTGTTCTTCCAATGTCATGCGCTGTAGAAGATCATTGACTCGCGTGTCAATTGGAAGTGATGGATTCTTATAGGCAGGCTGCTGGGCGAAACAAATTGTCAAGAATGAAACGGATAAAAAGACAAAAGCTATTTTCATAACGGGATCTCTAATTTAGTGATTGCATTTTTGTAAATTATTTCATCTGAATCGATTGTCTTGATCCATCGTATAAAACAATTGCATCCGGCCTTGATTGAAAATCAAGACCGGAGAGTTTTTGACCGCTGACCCAGATAATTTCGAATGTTCTTTTTTGCAGCATTCCTGTAAACTCGCCTTGTCGCTTTTCAATGGTGAGTTCTTTATTCTTTTCATCATAACTGAATGGAATTGTTGAGAATTTTCCTTTTTCATAATTATAATTAACATTCTCATCTTCATAGAGCGTGAATGAACCATCGCTGCCGGTGTATACAAACAATCGAATCGGGTCTGCCGGTTTTTCTGATGTATATTGAATTTCCGGACCGCATGGAATGATCGACCCTGCTTTTATATAAACAGGCATTTCTGTATAAGGAGCATCTGCTTGAATTGTCTGGCCTCCTTTATATTGTTGACCGGTTCGAAGGTCATACCATTCTGTTCCGGAAGGGAGGTAGAGCAAACGTGTTCTGGTTTTATATTCGGATATCGGGTTCACAAGGAAAGCAGGACCAAACATATACTGATCATTGATGTTCAAAGTCTTCTTATCATATCCAAAATCCATCACTAAACCGCGCATGATTGTGTAATCTTGATGTGTTACCATTCCTGCGAGCGAATAGATATATGGCATTAACCGGTAGCGCAGTTTATTGTATTTAAGCATGGATTGATATGCCGGATGATCTTCTGGAGCCATATTATAAATTTCACGCAAAGGGAATTGGCCATGAACCCGGAAGATTGGAACGAATGCCCCAAATTGATACCATCGAGTATTTAGCTCACGCCATTCGTCAAGGTCAGCTTCTGTTGGATGTTCATATCGAGATTCCACGGCAAAACCGCCGATATCCATCGACCAATAAGGAATTCCGGAGAGTGTAAAATTTATCCCTGATGAAATCTGGGCTTTTAAATCATACCACCGAGAAGCGACATCACCGCTCCACGTTGTTGCGGCATAGCGCTGTTGTCCGGCAAAAGCCGAGCGAGTGAGGATATATACACGTTGATTATCGTTTGTGGCTCTCTGGCCTTCGTACACACCCTTTGTATTCATTAGAGAAAATGCATTAAGATACCGGTTTGCTGAACCCAACGCGGTCGGATGCTGACGCAGAATGGTCTCGGTTCTCGAGAGATTAGAACTTATATCTGGTTCAGTGCAATCCAACCACCATGCATCGATACCGATACTGAACAACTTTTCGTTCATGAGTTGCCAGAATAATTTTCGTGCATCAGCATTATAGGAGTCATAGAATGTCGATAGATAACCAGGTCCTACCCAATCCTTTTGGCCTTTCTCAACATTGCGTTTGTACAACCATCCTTTATCATTGAACAAATCGTAATTCTTCAGGCCAACATAGAATTTTGGCCAAACCGAAATCATAATCTGCGTGTGAAGATCATTATGAAGAGTTTGTATCATACCTTTTGGATTAGCATACCGCGTGACATCGAACTCTTGACTGCCCCAGGAATCTTCTTTCCAATAAAACCAATCTTGCACGATGTTATCAAGAGGAATCTGGCGTTTGCGAAATTCTTTGACTGTCGAGAGAATATCGTCCTGCGAGTTGTAGTGTTCCCGTGATTGCCAGAAACCCATCGCCCACTTGGGCATCATCGGCGCTTTTCCCGTAATAGTACGATAACCACTAATCACTTGATCGAGATTGTTCCCGCGAATAAAGTAATAATCGATCTGATCGGCCACTTCCGAATACAATGAAATTCGGTTTTTTATATCTCCCTTTTCCGGGGTGAGGCATTTCAAACCAATGTAACCGCCGGAATGAATCCACTCAATTTTAATTTGATATTTTTTTCCGGCTTGCATTTCGAGGCAAGGGAGTTGTATCCATGGATTCCAATTCTGCCGCCAAGAATCGACTACGAGCTTTCCATCCAGCCATAATTTTGTATATCCACTGCAATAAAGTCTGAATTTATGTATACCTGACTCTTTACTTTCGATCGTTCCGCTCCAGCGAAGAGCAGCGACATTATGTTGAAACCCTGAGGGGAATTCATCTGTGACATCTACAAATTCATGTTCAATTCTTGGTTCTGTGCGAGACGTAAAAAGAGTGGTAAAAGATGTGTCTTTGAAATATTCGGCAGTCAACCCGCCTTCGGAACCATCCTTATTGCGAAGTATAAGCGTAGAGAGAGATTTGAATTCCCGGATGTCTCCAAATTTCGTATGGGAATTGTTATCCCAAAGGATTCCATAATTCTTATTAGATACAAGGAAAGGAACAACTTCTACCATATTATGCTGCCAGAGATCGACATCATAATCTTTGTAATTCATGATAGCGTTTTGGTGGCCGCCGAGCCCGTAGAATGCTTCATCGTTTGGAGAATCGAAGATACTCTGGATGTGATAGGTTTGCTCACCGACGACTTCTGCTGCAGTGATGAGTTTTCCGGATCCAGATTTTTCCTGCAATAAAAGATTGTCGTTGTGATCGTAGAATGCAATAGCGCCAGTTTGTGCATTCACCCGCACTCTTGTTTTCGTTGTAGTAATTTCTATCCATTTATTTTGTTCTTTGACTGAAAATGGAACTTGTTCCCAGGCGGTTTTCTCAACCATTAAACTTGGCCGGTTTGAGAAAGAGTTTTCCGATGTTGCAACCACACGGATAATATCTTCCGTACAGATTTGAATCTTTAACCATTGAACATCGGTTTCTTTTTGTTTTTTAAATTCAAAAAGAACGCCATCTGTCTGTTTTTGATAATTTTGAGAATAAACAATACTAAAAAAAAGACAAACGAAGATGATTTTGGTCTGCCAATGTATTTTGTTCATGGAATGCCCTTTTAATTATTTTGTTTGATTTTCCAGTCGTGTTTCTTCTTCCCGACATTGATGATCCCGTGCAAAGGATGGAATTTGAGTAACAAGTTTGATCGTGCCAAAATAATCCGCATTCATCCAATGAAAATTACCGGGACTCGGTTCCCAGACAGAGCCAAACATATAATCACGAACCTTCGGATTCTTCTCGGGATGGTTATTGTCGCAATAAGCAAGAGAAAGTCCCATCACTTTACCGGTGTGCAATCGCGCTCGTGCTGAATCCTTATTGGACAATGTATCGTCGTATGTATCATTGTATACAATCAAAGAAAATTCCCAAACTGCTTTGTTGCCGTTTTTACGTAATGCGAACGATGGCAAGTGGGAAGCATAGTTCATACTTTTAGCATCGGACCAACTTGTTCCACTAAGATCGTACACATAGCATTTCGTTGTAACTTGCCCTTCTTTGGGAAAATCTGCATAAATATGGTATGCAAAAGCATTCTGTGCATTAGTGCCCCATTCACGTCCTGTACTGCCTGTGCCGTCAAACACATGAAGTCCACCGGACTTGTCTTCGTCGATAAAGACTTCAATGATATCATAATTATAAATATCAGATGTAATGCCGGGAATAAAACCATCAACAAATAGTCTGTCTGTGACCTCTACGAGAAAGTAAAGAAGATTGGTATTAGAAGACCACACTACTTTATATCGTCCCGAATAAATACCGGTGTCTACTTTTGCACCATAGGGAATCCACACTTGAGCAATACTTTGCCAGGGAACATTCTGCCAGCATGAGTCATTCCCATTACCATCAATGACAGGTGAAACAATAACATCTGGGGCTAAGACAGGATTATCTTGCACGACTCTCTGTTGGGATTGAGCGTGGAAGTAAATAAAAAAAAGAAACGAAATACTATATATAGAGATTTGATATGAATACCGGTTTAATTTCAATTAATAACCTTCCGTTGATGAGTGTTCAAAAAATGCGATATTAATAAAATGTTATAAATTGAAATAAACTATAAAAGAGAAGCAACTGAAAAATTGGTCAAATATTTACTTTCGAGAAGCAAGAAAATATCAATTTATTTCAGTGGAATTGAAACGTTATAATATATGCAAATATTTTTAAAATTTGTAAACTTTCGGCTCTGCAAAAAAATTCAAAAAGGTTGAATTATTGGGGATAATTTTGATTTTTGAACATATTCAAACTTCTTGAAGTGTGTTGGGAATTCAGAATAAATAGATGTAACAATTTATGTCGTAGGAGACAATAGAAGAAGCAGAAAAACAATAAATGCATGCATTTATTATGATCGAGGATATTATGTATTAACTGGTGACAAGAAAAATTTAGAGATACATAAATTTATTAGGAAAGTGTATAATTAGATGTGATATTTTGATTTAAGCCAATCGTAAGCGGCATTGATTTCTTTTGTTTTTGTCTCTGCTAATTCACGTAACTCAGAACCAAGATGTTGCACTTTATCGGGGTGATACTGTGATACCAATCCTAGGTACTTTAGCCGCACTTGCTGCTTCGTTATCGTTCCTGACAATCCCATAAGGTTCCCATAATAGCTTCGTTTTTGTTCTTCAGAAGCAGATGAAGGAGAAAATGAATGCTCTGAAGTTGTTTTCCTAAAATTATTTTGTTGATCATTGTTCGCATGGCCGGAAGCGTGGGCGTAATCCGAATAGTGAAAGGTATATGAAAAAGGATCAACGCTCTTTGAAATTTTCTTAAATAAATCTGACTTCCGCTCTCCTGTGACTAAAAGATAGTCAAGCAAAAGATGATTAATCCTGTTAAGCCGGTTCATTTTATTGGAAAAGGCGTATTCCACAAGAAGTTTTTCATTCATGGGTATTGAATAGAGCGAGAGAACTCGTTTTACTCTTTTCATACTGTCCAGAACAGTTCCGGCATAAGAAAAAATCGGGCCGACTTTACGTTGTCGTACAGGCTGGAGCATAAGCGAATAGAGAATTGCGAATTCGGTAAATACAGAATTTGGAGAAATATATCGGCGTACCTGAAAAGATGAGTTGATGCAGCGGAGGCGTCCATAAATAATTGATGCAAATTCGCCGAGGATTGACGTAAGATTTAGATTTAAAATTTTGACACATAATGCGTTCAAAACTGGTTCGAGACATCTATTTTGCATAGTTTGTTCGAAACCTTTCGTATTCAAATTAAAGTAGTCAGTATAACCTGAAGAACTGTATCGAACAGTGCTGAACGTGCCCCATATCTGTCTATATAATTCGTCATATAAAGTAAAGGACTCAGAATACTTATGCTGATTCAACAACATATCTGCAATGCCCCTCATTTTTTCTATTGTATTCATATGGATACCATGGGATGTTTTTTAGATTCATGCTGGTGGAGAGCATTATTTTTGTGAAAAGAAGAAGAGGCACAGATTATTTCACGCACATGATTCAATAATGCTTTATTCTCGGAGAGTTCTGCCAAAACAGAAAAACCGATATTAGTTTCGACAAATTCTTTCAATTTTATTTTTAGTTTTGTATCGTCTAGAGTTTGGGAATCTATACCGTTTGTTTCCATGTAATAGTGAAATGCCTTGATTAGTGGCAGGCCATAAATCTTGATGTTCGACATCCAGCTCTTTAATTTGTATGAACCAATCATCTGTGATTTTACGGCTTCTCGTAAAACGACGACCCGCACTCCAAGAACCTTTGCGGTTTTCTTAAGGAGCGTATCATTAAAAGGCCTCCTTCCGCGTTCGAGATGTGAATAATATCCTTGGGATATTCCGAGTCTCGTGGCGAGATCTATTGTTTTATAACGTTTTTCTTTTCGGATTTCCGTCAATGTCATAATAGATATTCCAATCATAATATCGGAAATATAACTAATTATGTCAAGTAATATTTAGTAATATATTATAGACAAGGGTCAATGTTTTTATAAGAAAATAGCACCGAAGAATTTACTTGGAGTGAATATTCGTTTTCAGTATTCTATAACAGAAATCAGCAGTAAATTCAGAATGGAGTTCCATCGAGAAGCCAATATCTAATGCAATGAATTGCACTGGTTAAAAGGGACTTATCTTTCACAATTGAACAATTAAAATGGTTGTCTCATTTTGTGAGTATGAATTTTTATACTTAAAGATATACAGTAATGCTTCCATTCTGGAGTGTATAATTGATTCGAATATCTAAAGACCATTGAAAAATGCATTGAACACGAAATTGAAAATAGTGCGTGATTCAGGTATTGATCTTCAGTATTAAAACAAACGCATTGCTGCATTGCCTCCAAGGGTGTTGGCAAAAAATATCACATCAAAAAAGATGCATTCGCATTATTCATTTGTTGTTGAATAAAAATCTTAGCGAAAGAATATCTTTAGAATGAGGAAAAATAGTAGCAATTGCTTGCATATTTATTAACGTAAACGCATATTATATTCACAGTCTGTGAATATGATTTTCCATCAATTTCTGAAATAATCTCTATTTAAATAAAGGGAAGATTATAATGAGGCAGATATTATTCTGTATAGTTCTTATATGTTCTTGTATTCAATTTACACCAAGTAAAAAGGGAAATAACGTGATCGAAAAAACTCTTTATGGAAAACTTCCGGATGGACGAGCAGTATATCAATATACGCTAATGAATAAATCTGGCACAACGATGAAAGTCATCAATTTCGGAGCAATTGTCACATCACTGGCTGTTCCGGATCGTAACGGAAAATATGATGATGTTGTGACAGGTTATGATTCACTCCAAGGATATATGGATGGTTCAAGTTACTTCGGTGCTATTGTCGGTCGTTATGGCAACCGAATTGGCAAGGGGCAGTTTGCACTCGAAGGGAAAAAGTATCAGGTAACAGTGAATGATGGCGAAAATCATCTCCATGGCGGGAAAATAGGATTTAATAAAGAGCTTTGGACTGCAAACACTGTTCAAGGTAGTGCTGGTCAATCTCTTCAACTGACCTATATCAGTAAAGATGGCGAGGAAGGATATCCAGGAAAGGTTACACTCTCGGTCACATATACCTTAACTGATAAAAATGAATTGCGTATTGTATATAAGGGAACAACAGATAAAACAACTATCCTTAATCCCACACATCATTCTTATTTCAACTTATCTGGCTCATTTAACAACACGATCCTTGATCATCTTTTAACTATTGAAGCTGATTCGATCACACAGGTTGATAAAGGACTTATTACAACTGGAAAATATTTGGATGTGACAAACACACCGATGGATTTTCGAACCCAGATTGCAATCGGTGCACGAATCAATGACAAGTTCGAACAATTGATCTTTGGTAAAGGGTATGATCATAATTGGGCCATTAGGAACTATTTAAAGGGGAAGGTACGGAAAGCGGCGGAACTCTATGAGCCAAAAAGTGGACGCGTGATGACTGTGTACACAGATCAGCCCGGACTTCAGTTTTATTCCGGCAACTTCCTTGATGGAACTGCAAAGGGTAAGGGAGGTTCCTATCAACATCGAACAGGGCTTTGTTTAGAAGCACAATGTTTCCCGGATTCTCCAAATAAACCGGAATTCCCTACGGTCACTCTCAAGCCGGGTGAAACATACGAGCAAACAACTATTTATCAATTCTCAACGAAATAGGAAAAGGAAATTCAGGAAATGGGCATTTCACGGACTCTGGATCGGATTGTGATTGATATCTATTTCAGTAATCTGTGGTGCGTTATCCTTACCGGTTATCTCTGCTTTGTTGGATGAGAAAGAGAGAAAAGTATGCCTAAATATGTTCTAGGATTAGATTTTGGGACAAATTCTTGCCGATCACTCATCGTTGATATATCCAACGGAAAAGAACTCGCAAGTCATATCTTTCCATATCCATCAGGAAAAGACGGAGTAATTACAGATTCTTCCAACCCGCAATTGGCACGGCAAAATCCAGCTGATTATCTCTTAGGTGTTGAAGTAACAATAAAAAAAACTCTCAAAAAAGCAAAAGCGATTAGGTCAAAATTTTTTCCGCAAGATGTAATCGGAATTGGCGTTGACACAACAGGCAGCAGTCCGATGCCTATCGATGCACGGGGCCAGGCATTATGCTTTAATAAGAAGTTTAAAAATAATCCTGCGGCGATGGTCTGGATATGGAAAGACCACACGAGCTATGCAGAAGCAAAACAGATCACTGAGCTTGCAGCGAAGATCCGGCCGCACTATCTTTCGAAAATTGGCGGTACGTATTCCTCAGAATGGTGGTGGAGTAAAATTCTTCATTGCAAAAATACTACACCAGAGGTATTCGAAGCGGCAGACAGCTGGGTGGAAATATGCGATTGGATTCCGGCGGTATTATCAGGTGAGCTTTTGCCGGAGAAAATCAAGAGAGGAATTTGTTCTGCAGGCCACAAAGCGATGTTCAATCGGACTTGGGGAGGTTTGCCTGATGTTGAGTTCCTCGAAACGCTCTCGCCTGGCCTAGGAGCATTGCGTAGCCGACTTTATGATGAAGCTTTTACTGCAGAACAACGAGTGGGTTCTCTTTCCTCTGGATGGGCAAAGAAGTTGGGACTTTCGACGGATGTCGCAATTGCAGTTGGAGCATTCGATGCTCATATGGGCGCTGTCGGAGCAGGAATTTCCACTGGCACCCTTGTAAAGATCATTGGAACGAGCACGTGCGATATTATGATTCATCCGCATAAGGAACCGCTGAATGATATTCCAGGTGTGTGCGGAATTGTTGACGGTTCCGTGATGAACGGGTATTATGGCATAGAGGCAGGACAATCCGGTGTCGGGGATATTTTTCTCTGGTTTGTAAACAATCTCGTTGCTGAATCGTACGGAAAAACACAAGCCGAGAAATTTAGGACTCTTGAAAAGGCAGCATCGAAATTATTGCCTGGAGAAAGCGGTCTTCTTGCCCTTGACTGGAATAATGGCAACCGAACGATTCTTGTCGATGTTCGCCTGAGCGGTATGCTGTTAGGCCAATCGCTTCATACAACAGCAGAAGAAATTTATCGAGCGTTGATTGAAGCAACAGGTTTTGGCGCACTCGCTATCATTGACCGCATCGAAGAATACGGTGTGAAGGTAGAGGAAGTTGTGAATTGCGGTGGACTGGCAATGAAAAATAAATTGATGATGCAGATTTATGCTGACATCACCGGCCGCCCGATGAAAATTTCCCGCAGTGACCAAACACCAGCGCTTGGCGCCGGCATCTTTGCATCTGTGGCAGCCGGAAAAAGTGCTGGTGGGTATGATTCTATCGACGCTGCTCGGCAAGCAATGACTGGGAGTGGTAAAGTATATATCCCGATCAAAAAAAATCATGAAGTCTATAGGAAACTTTATACACTCTATCGTCAGTTGCACGATGGATTTGGCACGAAGCAATGGAATGGGAATATGTTTAACGTGATGAAAGAACTTCTTGTCATTCGGGATGAAGTTCGGAGATCAAAATAGTGCTTGATCGGTTAAAGGAAGAAGTATACAAAGCAAATATTACGCTGATACAATCCGGATTGGTAACGCTGACCTGGGGGAATGTCAGTGGCATCAGCCGGGTTGATAATAAGATTGTGATTAAGCCTAGCGGCGTTGAATATGAAACATTAACTGCTGCTGATATGGTTGTAGTAGATTTAAAGGGTAATGTAATTGAAGGAAAGTATCGTCCATCGTCTGACACGCCGACACATGTTCTATTATATAATGCTTTTCCAGCTATCGGCGGAATTGCTCACACGCATAGCACTTCAGCAACAATGTTTGCACAGGCGTGTCGTGAGATACCTTGTCTTGGAACGACACATGCCGATCTTTTCAATGGGCCGGTTCCAATAACTCGTTTCCTTACGGAAGATGAAGTCAACGGCAATTATGAAGGTAATACAGGAAAAATTATCGTGGAACGGTTTGCATCATTGGACGCTGCAAGTAATCCTGGCGTATTGGTCGCAGGACATGCGTCTTTTACCTGGGGAAGAGATGCATCTGAGTCAGTAAAGAATGCAATTGCACTTGAGAATATTGCGCAGATGGCGTTCGGAACGTTACAGTTGAATCCGGGAGTGTTCGAATTACCTCGATATATTATCGAAAAACATTTTAAACGAAAACATGGGCCGGATGCTTATTACGGTCAAAAGAAATAATGAAGGAGAATTATTCATGCAAAATATTCCGGTCATAAAACTTGGTGTGGTTGCGGTAAGCCGAGATTGTTTTCCTATTGAATTGTCGCGTAAGCGCCGTAAGAATGTTGTAGCCGCGTGTAAAAAAGCCAAAGTACCTGTTATTGAAATCGAAACCGTTGTCGAGAATGAACGGGATGTTTTGAAAGCGTTGGATGAATTAAAGAAGAAGGACGTCAATGCGCTGGCACTCTATCTTGGAAATTTCGGCCCGGAAGGTCCAACAACATTGCTTGCAGAAAAATTTAATGGTCCGGTTATGCTCGTTGCTGCAGCCGAAGATACTGGAAAGGACCTCATCAACGGACGGGGTGATGCATATTGCGGACTGCTAAGCGCATCATATAATATTGGCCTGCGAAGATTGAAACCATACATCCCGGAATATCCAATTGGTGATCCGGAAGATGTCGCTTCGATGTTGGCGGAGTTTATTCCCGTTGCCCGTACTGTCGTCGGTGTCCGAAATTTGAAAATTCTTTCCTTCGGCCCGCGGCCGTTTGATTTCCTGACATGTCATGCACCGATTCAGCCGCTCTATGATATGGGCGTCGAAATCATGGAAAATAGTGAGCTTGATTTGCTGGATGTTGTTCAAGCGGAAAAAGGAAATCCTGCAATCAAACGCATTGCTAGGGAGATGAGTAAAGAACTTGGAAAAGGCAACACGTATCCGGAACTTCTTGAAAAGCTTGCACAATATGAATATGCACTTGAAAAATTCATGAACACAAGCCTTGGATCTTCGAAGTATGCGGCGTTTGCTAATAAATGCTGGCCGGCATTCGAAAAACATTTTGGCCATGTTCCGTGCTACTTGAATTCGAGATTGGCGGCAAAAGGTGTTCCTGTTGCATGTGAAGCTGATATTTATGGAGCACTGAGTGAATATATGTCCATCTGCGCAACGGAAGTACCGCCTGCAATCTTGGATATCAATAACTCTGTCCCGAAGGATATGTACATGGAAAATAAAAAGGCGGTCGGTGATTACATGCTAAGCGATCTCTGGATGGGATTCCATTGCGGCAATACATCTTCCGGATGTTTGGTACAACCAATGATGCAATATCAATTGATTATGCATAGGCTTATGGAACCAGAAAGCAAGCCGGATATCACACGCGGCACATTGGAAGGCCAGATTAAAGCAGGTCCGATTTCTATTTTTCGCATTCAATCCACCTCCGATGCTGAGACACGAGCGTATGTGGCAAATGGTGAAGTGTTAAAGATCAATCCAAGGTCGTTTGGATCTATCGGAGTTTTTGCTATTAAGGAAATGGGGCGCTTCTATCGTCATGTGCTAATCGAAAAACGTTTCCCGCATCACACAGCAATTGCATTCAAGCATGCCGGCAAAACACTCTTTGCTGCTTGCAAAATGCTTGTTGTTGAAAAAATATTTTTCAATCATCCTGCAGG
>Ga0182021_10006088_pt1 | contig 14320 bp, 11 predicted proteins | sample 612E3MmetaG_FD_120493 | JGI IMG/M metagenome (GOLD analysis project Ga0182021, IMG submission 120493) | Permafrost microbial communities from Stordalen Mire, Sweden - 612E3M metaG (Illumina Assembly) | ecosystem: Environmental > Terrestrial > Soil > Wetlands > Permafrost | place: Sweden... | reverse complement strand
CGACGCCCTGCGCGAGCACCCCCTCGCCCTCGCCACGAACAAGAGCCGCGGCGCGACCCTGGCGGTGCTCGAGGCGCTCGGGATTCGCGAGCGGTTCGCGGCGGTCTCCGCGGGCGGGGACGGACCGCTGAAGCCGGATCCGGAGTGCCTGCTCCGCCTGTGCCGCGCGCTGTCGGTCTCCGCAGCGGACACGTTCATGGTGGGCGACGGGCCTCAGGACATCGGCGCGGGCCGCGCGGCGGGGTGCATCACCGTGGCCGTCCTGGGAGGCTTCCACGACGAGGCGAAGCTGCGCGCGCTCGCGCCGGACTACCTTCTCCGCACGCTCCACGAGCTCCCCGCCGTCGTCACGGCGCATCGGGCGGTACGTCGATCTCCTTGACCCTGCTGCGCGCCGCCTGGAAGGCCTCGAGCACGGGCTTCATCGCGGCCTCGTCCTGCGACAGATCGTTCTTCTCGTCGGGGTCCGCGGCGAGATCGTAGAGCTGGTAGTTCTTTCCGCCGGCGTAGATGAGCTTCATCCCGGGGGTCTTGCCGGTCACGACCGCCTTGCGCATGAGGGTGTTCGGACCGACCGGCATGTCGATGTAGACGTCACGCTCGACGAAGGGCCCCTCCCCCACCAGATCGTCGACGAGGCTCTGGCCCGACAGCTCACCCGGCGCCGGCTGCGCGACGCTCATCACGTCCAGCAACGTGGGGACCAGATCCACGTGGCTGCGCTTCACGTCGACGTGGTGCGCCGTCAACCCGGGGACGTAGATGAGCAGCGGCACACGGACGAGCGGCTCCCACACGTCCATCCCGTGCCAGCTCATGTTGTGCTCGCCGAAGGCTTCCCCGTGGTCGCTGGTCACGACGATGGCCGTGTGGTCCGCCCAGGGCTGCTGCGCCACGAAGTCGAGCACGCGCCCGATGTGCTTGTCGGTGAACCACACCTCGCCGTCGTACGCCGCCCGCTGCGCGGCGACGCCGCCACGCCCGTCGCCCAGGAAGTCGGGCGCGCCCTCGTGCGCCATGTACTGGGCGTGGGGGTCGAAGTAGTGGAGCCAGAGAAAGAAGCGCTTCGCCTCCCCCGCGTCGTCGGGGTCGGCGGCGCGCTTGAGGAGGCGAATCGCCGCGTCGGAGAGGGCTCCGCTGGTCACCGAGGTGTCGCTGTCTCCCTGGCCGTCGGCCGGCTGCGCCGACAGATCCCAGGTGTCCATCCCCTGCGAGAGGCCGCTCCACGGCGCGAAGTACCAGTGAGACGCCGCGCCGAGGGTCCGGATGTTTGCAGCCTGCAAGCGTTCGGTCACCAGCACGTTCGAGGCGGCGTACTTGTTGAAGTGACCTCCGTCGCGCTGGGTCTCGCTCGGGTATTTCCCGGTCAAGAGCGGCCCGATGCTCTTGCCCGTGTACGACGCCATCGCGTACGCGTCGTCGAAGACCACCGAGCGCGCCGCCAGCGCATCGAGGTTCGGCGTGGTCGGCTTCGGGTAGCCCATGAACCCGACGTCGGGGCGCAGCGTGTCCACGGTGATGAAGATGAGGTTCAGATCCTTCGGCAGGACTGGCGGCGCCTTCTTCGGCGGCGGCACGAACGTCGGCACGGGCGCCGGCATGTCCACGCCGTCGCAGTCCTCGTCCACGCCGTTGCCGGGGATTTCGATGGCGAAAGGCGAGCGGGACGGATCGTGATCGTCGCAATCGCCACCGCCGAAGTAGGGCGACGCGCCATCGTGATCGCGATCGGTCGCGCGACGCACGGCGGCCAGCGCGAGCTTTCCGAGCGGGGCGTGGCGCTCGAGGGCCCGAGCCACCGTGGGCGTGTCGTTCATCGCACGCGCCTCGCGGACGGTCAGCGCGCAAGGGATGAGCAGCGCCGCCGCGGCCGCGACGTTGCGGAGCCTCATTCGCTCGCGCTGGGCGAGCGCGATGGGGACGAGGTACGCCGCCAGCGCGATCGACACGAGATCCACGACGGGCCGGAGATCCAGCTCGGATCGCTTCAGCACGCCGAAGATCGCCCCGGGACCGGGGCCGTCACCGCCGGTGTCGCCGGATCGAATTCCCCAGACGAGCGCGAGGACCCCGACGGCCAGGGCCACGGCGCCCGTCCGCGTCGGATCGAGCAGCCAGGGAAAGCGCGAGCCGCCGTACGCCAGCGCGCGCCGGAGCGGCGCGACGAGCGCGAGCGTCACCGCTCCGGCCCCGAGCGCGAGCGCGAGCATGGAGAGGGAGAGCGAGAGCCCCACGGCCGCGGGAGGCCCGTCGGCGAACATGGACCGCGCCACGTGAGCCGAGGCCGCGAGGATCGCCAACGTCGCGAACACGCTCAACGGCACGAGCGCGGCGGTGCGAGAGCGCGCGAAGATGTCCTCGTGGCGCAAGGCGGCCAGGTGCTCGGTCGGAGGTCGCGCCCCCTTGGGCTCGAGGACGATGCCCACCGTGGCGACGCCGAACGCGAGGACCAGGCTCACCGGAGTGAGCACGGCCCAGTCGGAGACGAGCAACTGCTCATAAGGCAGCGCGCTGGCGGCAGACGCGCCGCGCGCCTCGACGAGCGCTACGAGGAGAGCCCCGAGGGCGCCGCCCGTGCCCGCGAAGAGAAACCGCTGCGCCACGTACCGCACGGGCATGAGGTGTAGCAGACCTCGGGACGTCAGCGACCTTTCGCGCGCGCGAAGGGATGCGCCGCATCGTAGACGCGGAGCAGATGGTCGACGGAGACGTGCGTGTAGCGCTGCGTCGTCGACAGGGACGCGTGACCGAGGAGCTCCTGGATGGCGCGAAGGTCCGCCCCGCCATCCAGCAGGTGCGTGGCGAACGTGTGGCGCAGCGCGTGGGGATGGAGATCGGCCCGGCCGGCGCCGAGCGCGCCGTACTGGTGAACCAGCGTCTGGATGACCCGAACTGGGATACGCGCGCCGCGCGTCGAGAGGAAGAGCGCCTCCGCATCCTGCTCGCCCGTGCGCGAGTGGCGAAGCTCCGGGCGCCGGGCGACGTACCGGACGAGGGCCTCCACGCACTTGCCGCCCAGGGGAACGAGCCGCTCCTTCTTGCCCTTGCCGAGCACGCGGACCGAACGACCCTCGAGGTCCACGTCCCCGCGGTCCACGCCCGCCAGCTCGCTCACGCGCAGCCCGGACCCGTAGAGGAGCTCGAGCATCGCCGCGTCGCGCAGCCCCGTCACGGAGGTGGCGTCGGGCGCCTCCATCACCTGCGCGGCCGCAGAGGCCGAGAGCATCGTCGGCAACGGCCTGCGCACCTTGGGGCTGGCCAGCTGGTCGGCGGGGTTTTCGGCGAGAAACCCCCGGCGTCGCCCGTAGCGCATCATCGTGCGAATCGCTGCGATCTTGCGCGCCACCGAGCCCGGCGCCAGCGTGCGCGCCAGCTCTCCCAGCCACCCGCGGAGCGTGTACACGTCCACCTGATCGAGCCGAACCGCCTCGCCGTGCTTCTTCCTCGCGAAGACGAGCAGACCGTCGAGGTCGCGCCGGTACGCCGAGACGGTGTGCGACGACGCGCGCTTCTCGGTCTCGAGGAAGCGGAGGAACGCGGCGATCGCGTCGTCCAGGGAGAGCGGTGCCACCCCTTCGTCGTAGCAACGGACCTCGCCGAAGGCCAAAAACGGCGCTAGAACGCGCACCGATTGTTCCGCAGGCTCCTCGTTCGCATCAAGACGCTCTGGAACCTCGCGAGGAACGAGCGCGCGAGCCCCAAGGAGCTGGCGTGGGCCATCGCCCTGGGGGTCTTCGCCGGATGCACGCCCGCGGTCGGCGTCCATGGCTGGTTGGCACTGGGGCTGGCCACGCTCTTCCGGAAGAACCGTCTCTTTTGCTGGATCGGCTCGCGTGTCTCGAATTTCCTGATCCTCCCGTGGATCGTCATCGCCGAGGTGCAGCTCTCCCACCGGTTGCGTACCGGGGGCTTCGTCGAGCTCCACGAGAGCGACGCCCTCGAGAAGGCGCCCACGCTGATCCTCGACTGGATCCTGGGCAGCATCCCCGTGGGAATCGCCCTGGCCGCGCTGGTCGGCGTCCTCTCGTTCTACGCGTTTCGATTCCGCGATCGACGACGCGCCGCGCGGGAGGCTCGCGAAGCCAAGGAGAAGGACGAAGAGGTCACGCGCTCGCCTGCCGGAGCTCCGTGACGGTCTTCGGGATGTCGGCGGTGAGGTTCGTCGGCCCCGTCTCGCCCACGAGGATGTCGTCCTCGATGCGAATGCCGATGCCGCGCCACTCGGGCGGGACCTTGTCGTAGTCCTTGCCGATGTAGATGCCCGGCTCGACCGTGAGGACCATCCCGGCCGCCAGCTTCCGGGGCTTGCCCTCCTCGTAGTACGAGCCGACGTCATGGACGTCCATGCCCAGCCAGTGGCTGGTGCGGTGCATGTAGAACGGCTTGTACGCCTCGGTCTCGATGAGCTTGTCCACCTCCCCCGAGAGGAGCCCGAGCGCGACGAGGCCCTTGGTGATGACCTGAACGCTCTCGCGGTGCACCTCTTCGAGAGTGGCGCCCACCTTCGTGCATTCGATGCTCGCCAGCTGCGCGTCGAGCACGAGCTGGTAGATCGCCTCTTGCTCCTTCGTGAACGACCCGCTCACGGGGAAGGTGCGCGTCACGTCACTTGCATAATACCCGTATTCGCACCCGGCATCGATGAGCAGCAGATCGCCCGCCTCCATCTTGCGGTTGTTCGACCGGTAGTGGAGCACCGTCGCGTTGGCGCCGGAGCCGACGATGCTTCCGTACGCGGGGCGTTCGGAGCCGCGACCGCGGAAGGTCTCGAGGATGAGCGCCTCGACCTCGTACTCGAACATGCCCGGACGCGTGCGAGCCATGGCCTTCACGTGTGCGTCGCGGGTGATCGCCGCCGCCGTGCGCATGGCGTCCAGATCCTCGCTGCCCTTGAAGAGGCGCATCTCGTGGACGATGACGCCCGGGTCGGCGATCTCGGTGGGCCAGCTGACGCCCGTGCGACCGCGACGGCGCGCCGCGTCCATGGCCTCGAAGACCTTGTCGTCGAAGCTGCGGTCGCGGCCCAGCCGGTAGTAGAGACGCTTCTTGTTCGCCAGGAGCTTGGGCAGCTCTTCGCCGAGCTCCGTGATCTTGAACGCGTCGTCCGCGCCGAAGCTCTCCTTCGCGCCGTCGACGCCTGCGCGCGGGCCGTCCCAGATCTCGCGGTCGGGATCGCGCGGACGGACGAAGAGGACCATCTTGCGCTCCTTCGCGAGGAGCACCAGCACGCTGCCCGGCTCGTCGAAGCCGGTGAGGTAGAAGAGGTCCGAGTCCTGCCGGTACTCGTGCTCCACGTCGTTGTTCCGGGTGAAGACCGGCGCGGCCGGAAGGACGGCGACGGCGCCCGGGTCCTCGGCCGTCATGGCGTCCAGGAACAGGGCGCGGCGGCGGGCGTAGAGCTCTCGGTGGCAGACGTGCATCCACTCTTTCTGGTTTCTCGTGGGCCCATCCGTCAAGGCGGAAGACCACAAATTTGGCCGCGGGCCGCTCCAACCCGGACAATTCGGCCATGCAAACGCTCGAAGATCGCCGTCGTCGTCGCAGTGCCGATCCGCTCGTCGCCCTCCACTATCAGCTCTCGTACACGCGGACCGAGGCCTCGCTGGAGACTGTGGTCCTCGCCGACGGTTCGGGCGTGGTCGTGGCCGGCGCCGGCTCGTGGGCGGCCTGCGAAGAGCTCGCGGCGTACGCGCCGTTGCTGCTCCAGGGCACGACGCCGGAGCAAGGGCGAATCGCCGAGCTTCGCCAGCGCGTGAGCGTGCGCACCGTCGAGATCGGCGGCGAAGAGGTCCTGCTCTGCGCGATGGCTTCCGGCTCCGACGAGCTCAGGCGCGACGCGCTCGGTCGAGCGGCGGTCGGCGTGAGCCGCATCCTCGCCGCCTGATCGTCGGCCTCCGAGGCGCTCGAAAGCGCTCCTTTTCAGGCAGCCGGAAGCGAAAGCTCTTCCCCGGCTGTACGAAAAGGAGCGCTTTCGATCTTTGTGCCAAGCGTCCTTGCGCGAGCGCGCCTCGTCTCGTTGGCTACCCTCGACCATCCAGGACTTCATCAAGGCGAAGGTCGCCGACGCCACGTTCCCCGCCCCCACCGACCAGACCATCTACGCCATCTATTTCCCCGCCAACGTGAGCATCGACCTCGACGGTTCGCAGAGCTGCGGCGGGGGCGGCACGAGCGGGTTCGGCGCCTATCACAACACCGTCGAGCTTCCGGACGGCAAGGGCGGCAAGGTCCGCACGCCGTACGCGATCGTGCCTCGCTGCGGCGCCGAAACCACGACGACGACGGCGGCGAGCCACGAATTCATGGAGACCGCCACCGACCCCGACATCGGGCTCGGCGACGTGACCTACTACATGCAAAACCAGCTCTGGGCGTTCGCCGGGGGCGAGATCGGCGACCTCTGCGTGGACTTCACGGGCGGCAACGACACCGTCATCGAGAGCAGCTTCACGGTCCAGCGCTCGTGGTCGAACAAGGCCGCGAAAGCCAGCCACAACCCCTGCGTCCCGGTCCCCAACGGCGAGGTCTACTTCAACGCTGCCGCGCGCGTGCAGAAGGTCGTGCTCAAGGCGAAGGGCGACGTCACCACCCTCGACATCGACGCCTTCTCCGACGCGCCCCTGGCCGACTGGGACCTCTCGGGCGTGGACTTCGCTCAGTTCCAGGGCGGGACGGCCAGCGTGAGCTTCGCCTTCGACAAGACGAAGGTGCACAACGGATCCCATGTGGTCCTGACGTTGACGGCGCTCAAGGCCATTCCGACGCAGCCGGGCGGTCTCGCCATCGTCTCGCACAGCGGCCAGCAAACCCATTACTGGCCGGTCCTCCTTTCCACGAAGTGAGTTGAACTCAGCTGAGGATCCGCCGAAGGCGGGCCGACGGTCCGACGCGCTTCGTGACACCCGAAGGGGTGAAGGGCGCACGGAACAGAAGCGCCCGCGCGCATCCGGCGGTACAATTCGCCGTCGGCATGAGCGCCACCGATTCCTTCGTCCAGTGCGAGCACGCCGAACGGTGTGGCGGATGCCCCGTGATCGGGCTTTCGTACGAGGAGCAGCTCGCCCTCAAGCGAGGCCGCGTCGTGCAGTCCCTCGGGCGCTATCCCTCGCTGGAGCTCACCTACACCGAGCCGGTCGCACCGGCCGAGCCCGCGTTCGGCTACCGCACGCGGGCCAAGCTCATCGTCGGGCCGAAGGGCGAGGTGGGTCTCTTCGCCAAGGGCGGCGGACACCTGGTCGTGGACATTCCCGGATGCCGGGTCCTCTCGCCGGTGCTCTCGCGGCTGGCGAGTGCGCTCCGCGAGCGCATCCAGAGCGCCGCCTCGAAGGGCGGCCCGCTCGCGCCGAAGGACGGCGAGGGAGCCGGGGCGCTCAGGGCCGTCGATCTCCGGGAGCTCTCGCCCGAGACGGACGGGCGCCCGACCGCGCTCGTCACCTTCGTCGTGCGCCGCCTCGACGCCGCCGGCCTCGAGGCCCTCCGCGCCGAGGCGGTCCGGCTGCTCGCCGCCGATCTGGGGGTCGTCGGCGTGGCCGCCAATTTCCACGACGGCGAAGGCCCGCAGGTGCTCGGCAACGAAACCGAGCTGCTCGCCGGGGTCGCGCTCGCGAAGGACCGCGTCGGCGACTCTGTGCATCTTGCAACCTTTGGCTCGTTCGTGCAGGCGCACCGCGGGCAAGCGCGGCGCGTGCACCAGCTCCTCGCGCACGGCCTCGGGCTCCCCGTCACGGGTGGCGCCGCCCCTCGCATCCTCGACCTCTATGCGGGCTCCGGCGCGATCGGTCTCATGCTCGCGCGTGCCGGCGCCGACGTGACCATGGTCGAAGCGTTCGCCCCCGCCGCGCGGAACGCCGAGGCCGCCGCGAAGGAGCAGGGGCTCCGGGTGTCGGTCCACGCGGCCGACAGCGCCACGGCGCTGCGCTCGCTCCTGGAGCGCAAATCCACCTTCGACGCGGTCGTGGTGAACCCGCCGAGGCGCGGCGTCGGACCCGGCGCCCGGGAAGCCCTCGCGCGGCTCGCTCCGGAGATCGTGGCCTACGTTTCCTGCGATCCGGACACCCTCGCCCGCGATCTCGATCACCTCCTCCGGCTTGGCTACCGCACCGCCTCGGTGCAACCGCTCGACATGATCCCCATGACCGACGAGGTCGAGTCGGTCGTGCTGCTCCGGCGCACCCCGCTGCCGAGGCCCGCCGTGCGCTACGAGGACGACAGCGCCATCGTCGTGGAGAAGGGCGCGCACGAGCCCACGACGCCGCAGGGGGAATACCGGGGCTCGCTCCAGGCCCGCCTCCGTCTCTCTCCCGCGGCGGCCGAGGCCGCGCCGGTGCAGAGGCTGGACGTGGGCACGAGCGGCCTCGTCCTCTTCGCGAAGTCCGCGGAGCACGTCGCCGCGTGGCAGAAGGTGCTGGCCGAGGAGAGCGCGCGGCGCATCTACGTCACCGCCGTTCGCGGCATCACGCCTTCGAAGGGCACCATCACCCGCGACCTGCGCGAGGACGGCCGGGCCGTCACGGCGCGAACCCGATACCGGCGGCTCGCCGTCACCGCCGGCCACAGCATCTTGCGCGTCGTCCCCGAGGAGGGGCGCACGCATCAGGTGCGGCGACATCTCGCCGCCATCGGACATCCGGTCCTCGGAGACGACCGCTACGGGCACGCGCCCACGAACCGCTACTTCGAGGAGAAGCACGGCCTCGACCGGACGTTTCTCCACTGCGTGAGGCTCGAGGTCGAGCATCCTAGCGGGGGGGCGCGCATCGTGGTCGAGGCGCCGCTCCCCGGCGATCTGCGCATGGTGCTCGAGCGGAGCGGCGGGCCTGGAACGCTCCGCTTCCTCGACAACAAGAACGCCCTGGGCGGGACGTCGAGCCTTCCTCCGCAGCCCGACTCGACCCACGCGCGCGGCTCGGCGCCCGACATCGATCTCCGCCCCGCGGGAGAGCTGCGCCAGGATCCCTCCGGCGAGGAGAGCGACGCAGATCCTCACGGAAGCTGACGCGTGCTCTCAGGCGAGGATCATCGCGCCGAGCTCGTCACACAGATCCTTCACCAGCGCGTCGAGCTCGGCGGCGCGCTCCACGGGCGCGGCCAGCGTGAGCTCCCCGCCCTTCTCGCCGAAGACCTGTGCGATGCCCTCGGACGCCTCGACGATGCCCTTGAGGTAGACGACGTCGCGCGCGTGCACGAACAGCCGCCGCGTGACCATCCCCTCCCCCACGCACGGTGCCACGGGCCGACGCGCCATCGAACGACTCCTTTCAGGCCAGCGGATCGTGCTCGTCCGCCTCGCGGCTGCTGGCGCGCTCCTGGAGACGTTTCTGCACATGGGTCACGAGGTGCTCCACGTAGGTCGCCAGCGGCGGACACTCGATGCCGGTGCCGTCGAGGAGCTCGCGCGCGTTGCGAGTGTCGTACGTGACCGGCGTGGTGATGGCGTCGAGGAACGCGCGCGGGCTCCGCATCAGCTTCTCGAGCCCCGGAGCGCGGAGGAGCGCCTTGGTCAGATTCGCCGGCAGAAACCCGCGCGGCGTGCGCCTTCCGCCCGCGCGCGCGACCAGATCCATGACCTCGCGCGTGGGGATCGGGTGGGCGTCGACCAGGTGCACGGTGCGGCCGAGCGCGCGTGGATCCCGTCCGAGCGCGACCGCCGAGCGGGTCACGTAGTCGATCGGCACGACCTGGAGGCGCGCCTCCGCCTGCGCGGGCAGCGGAAGCGCAAACTCCGGCGGTGCGGCGAGCATGAGGAGGATGAGAAGGTAGGGCCCGTCGAGTCGATCGATCTCCCCGCTCTCCGAGTCGCCCACGACGAACGGGGGGCGGAGGACCACGATGGGCAGCCGCGCCATGGCCGCTCGCGCCATCCGCTCGGCGCGGGCGAGCGTCTCCTCGACGACGTTGCGGAAGCGCTGGCCGCAGTCGAGATCTTCCTCGTAGACGACGCCCGTGCGATCGCCCGACACTGTGACGGAAGACTGGACGACGATGCTGCGCAGGCTCGCGCACGCCGATCCGAGCTCGAGCACCTCGCGCATGCCGCCGACGTTGAGGTACTCGGCGGCAGGTCGCTCGACCCCCAGGTAGGATACCTGAGCCGCGTGATGGATGCGGTCGACTTCGGCCGCAAACGCGCGGAACTCGACCCCCGAGAGCCCGAGGTCCATCGCGCCGGCGTCGCCCTCGGTCAGGACGATGCGGCGCCGCTGCTCCACGGGGAGCGCCTCGACCGCCTTCGCAGCGTCATGGGCGAACTTCCGGTGCACGACGGCGTGCACGAGCGTGCGCCCCGACGCCGAGAGCAGCTCGGCGGCGAGACGGCGACCGCGGAAGGATGGAAAGCCGGTGAGAAGGACGACCTCGTCGTACCCGGCCCTCATGACGGGGCGCTCAGGGCCCGCAGTAGTGCGCGCCGACGCCGGCCAGCCAGTTGCCGTAGTTGCCCTGGTAGGTCTGCGGGCTGCAGAACTGCCCTTGCCCGAAGAGCCCGTTGATGACGCACTGGGTCTGCTGGAAGTAGGTCTGGCACTGCCCACCCTGGCGGACCGAGGTGCGGCAGCTCGTGGTCGAGTTCGCCGGGCACTGCGAGCAGCTCGTGTCCTGGCACTGCGTCGCGCAGCCGGTGGAGTGGTCGCACGGCGCGCCCACGTACGGCGCCACGCAGTTGTAGATCCCGGTGGCTTCCTGGAACGGGTAGTTGAACGGCGCGAGGCACTTGCCGCAGGCCGGATTGATGGACCCGATCGTCGCGAAGAACTGATTGCAGGCGAAGGTGCCCGCGCCGCCCTGACACGCCTGCTTGGCGTCGGCGAGGTCGGGGGCGCCGCAGATGCCCTTCGTCACGGGCAGGATCGGCGTCGTCGTGTTCGCGGGGCAGCTCGGGTACGCGGCCGGGCACGTCGTCTGCTGGCTGTTGCACACGCGCGGCGTGACTCCGGTGTTGCACGTGCTGGCCTTCAACGTGCAGTCGGCGCACGCGTTGCCGGCGCTGCCGCAGCGGTTGTTGAGGAAGCCGGCGTAGCAGATGTTGCCCTGGCAACAGCCTGCGGCGCAGTTCTGAACGGTGCACGTCGGCGGAACGACGCAGGCTCCGGCCTGGCAGTTGCCGCCCTGCGGTGTGCAGTCCTGGCACTGAGCGCCGGGCTTGCCGCACGCCTTGTCCGTCGTCGGCGCGACGCAGACGTTGTCCTGGCAGCAGCCGTTCGGGCAGTTCTGCGCGTTGCACGAGGGAGGAGGACCGCTGCAGGTGCCGGTCTGCGCGTCGCAGGTCTGACCCTTCGCGGCGCAGTCGGAGCACTGCAGGCCGCCGACGCCGCAGGTCTTCACGTCCGTACCCGCGACGCACGCGTTCCCGACGCAGCAGCCCTTGCAGTTCTGCGGACCGCAGCTCGGCGCGACGCAGGCGTGCGAGCCCGTGTCGCAGACCGCGCCCTTGGCGTTGCAGTCGCTGCACGCGTTGCCGCCGGTGCCGCAGGCGACCCCGGACGTTCCGGTGACGCAGACGTTCTTTCCGTTGAAGACCAGGCAGCAGCCCGTCGGGCAGCTGAGCGAGTCGCAGGTCGGCTGGTCCTTCGCGCACTGGCGCAGATCGGGATCGCAGTAGTCGTAGTTGGCCGCAGCGCAGTCGTCGCACGCCTGACCTCCCGCGCCGCATGCCGCGAACTCGTTGCCGGTCCGGCAGACGCCGCCTGCGCAGCATCCGTTCGGACAGGTGTCCGGAGAGCACGCGCCTCCATCGCCGCCATCCGGGACGATGGGGGCGTCGACGTGGCCGTCGAGCCCAGCGTCCGAGGGCAGATAGTCGTCGAGCCCCGACCGCCCACACCCGACGGCGGGTACGAGCGCGGCGAGCGCGAAGCAGACGGCGAGAGCGTGTCGGAAGGAGAACAAAGCGCGCGGTTCCATGCGAAAAGCCTCGGGTTGCAGCTAAGGGCGAATGCTACCGTGGCGCGGAGCCAGCGGCACGCTTTCTCAGCGTACCAGATCTAGCCGCGAATCCGCCGAAACGCGAAGCCGACGAGCAGCTCGAGGGCCAGTGCCAGAACGATCGACGCGCCCTCGGGCCAGCCGAAGGCGTGGGCGGCCACGAAACCGAGAAGAACGCCGAGGATCCCGGCCCCGACGGCCCAGGCCACCAACCCGCCGAGCGATCGGCCGAAGAAGCGAGCCGTGGCCGGCGGAATCACCAGGAACGCGCTGACGAGGACGACGCCCGCGAGCCGGATGGCCGCCACGATGACGGCCGCGAGGAGCGCGAGGAGGGCGCTCTCGAGCCAGCCCACGTGGATGCCGGAGAGCCGGGCGAGCTCCTCGTCGAACGTGGCGTAGGCGACGCGCGACCAGGTGACGACCAGGAAGAGCGTCGTCGCCACGGCGATGCCGATGACGACCCAGAGATCGTCGGAGCCGACGAGGAGGATGTTGCCGAAGAGCAGCTGCTCGGGATCGAACGTGGCCTGCGTGCGCGGCGCCTTGCGCAAGAGGATGATGCCCATCGCGAAGCACACGGCGAAGAGCGCGGCCATGGCGACGTCGGAGCGGAGGCCGCCCTTGCGGCGCATGGCGCCGATGCCGATGGCCGCCAGCGCAGTGAAGGGGATGGCGACGTAGAGCGGCGAGCTCAGGCCGAGGTACATGCCGAGCGCGATGCCGCCGAACGCAGCATGCGAGAGCCCGTCACCCAGGTACGCGAGCCCACGCGCCGTGACGAGCACCCCGAGCACGGCCAGGAGAGCGGCCAGGAGCGCACCCGCGAGGATCGCCCGCTGGAAGATGGGGATGGCCAGGTACCCGAGGTCCACGTCGTCACATCCCTCCGCTGCTCGCTCGGCGCAGCGCTTCGCGTACGAACGCGCCGGAGGCTTCGACGCGCAGCATGGCACGGTCGCCGCGTCGCCCGAGCGCGAAAAGCGCGGCGTCGCTCCGCGGCGAGGCGGCGCTCAGAAACGGCCGGAGCACGCCGACGATGCTGCCATCTTGCCCGACGCGCCCGAGCGCGTCGTGGATGCGCGGCTCGTCGCCCAGCATGCGCGCCGGAACGAAGAGCGCGGGGGCCATGCTCGGAGCGTCCTCGGCCGCGAGCGCGACGAGATCGCCCCGCTGCGCGCTCCAGAAGATGCCGAGCTTGCCCGGCAGGACCGCGCGGGGCCCCGCGGCGTCGCGCTCCAGGGTGCCGAGGATTCCAGCCCCGACACCGGGGACGTTCTGCGGCGCGATGCGGAGCGACTTGAAGCCGAGGAGCCCCTTGGCGAGATCCCGCGTTCCGGCGTGCTCGAGCCGACGCACGAGAGCCTCGAAGGCCTTGTTCGCCTGGCCCTCGTCGGCCACCTTGGCGCGGAGGAGGAGGCCGTGCGCCAGCGCACCGACGACGGCCACCGTGAACGAATCGCCGCGGGCCTGCGCCCACCCGTCGAGCGTTCCCTCGAGCTCCTTGGCCTCCGCGGCAGGCAAACGCGCGCCGAGCACGCCCTCGAATGCAGCCGCCGTGTCCTTCGCCGTTCGCGTTCGCTCGGGGCCGTCGGAGCGCACCTCGACGGCGGCGAGCGCGCTGTCCGGGACCGCTTCGAGCTGCGTCATGTCGCCGACGTTCATGCCGTCCACGAGCTTCCTGGTCGGACCGTCGCCCCGGGGAAAGAGCAGGAGCTCGCCGCTCAGCGAGGCCTCCGGAAGCTCGAGGGTCAGCTCGGCGTGGTCGGCGTCGGTGAGCGCGCGGAGCCAGTCCTTCACGCGCGCGTCCAGCGTCGCGACGAGGGCCCTCGGATCGCCGAGATCAGGCTCGCGCCCACCGTGGGCTTTGCGCTGCTCGTCGTCCTTCGCGAGGAGATCGGCCTTCAGGCCCTCCCATTTGGCGGTCACGAGCTGCGTCACGGGGCCCATGGCCGAGTCGCGCGGGATCGTCACGATCAGCGGCGAGCTCGGAGCGGGGCGCGTCGGCAGCGTGCGGTACGCGTAGGGGCCGAGGTGCGCGAGATCCGCGCGTGACGTCGCGACCAGGAGAAAACCGCCATGGGCGATCCCCAGCGCGGGCGTCGTTCCTCCACGCGGGAGGAGGACCGTGATCGCTTCGTCCTCACCTGCACGGACGAAGCGCGACGTCTCGCCACCCGTCAACGCGTCGAGGGCGCCCTCGGGGCGCTCGAGGCGGAGCACCACGACGTAGTGCGGGGCCTGGTCGGGACCATCGCCGAAGGCGGCGTAGGCGACCGTCCCTCCATCGGTGAGCCCGGCAATCTCCGGGGCGCCCATCGTCGACCCGAGCACTCCGGCAAAGGAAGGCGCGGCGAGCGAGAGGAACCCTCCGATGGTGCCCTGCACCTGTTTCCACGTG
>Ga0182021_10006087_pt1 | contig 14320 bp, 10 predicted proteins | sample 612E3MmetaG_FD_120493 | JGI IMG/M metagenome (GOLD analysis project Ga0182021, IMG submission 120493) | Permafrost microbial communities from Stordalen Mire, Sweden - 612E3M metaG (Illumina Assembly) | ecosystem: Environmental > Terrestrial > Soil > Wetlands > Permafrost | place: Sweden... | reverse complement strand
GGGGCCGGCGCTGCTTTGCCGGGGGTAGGGGCCGGCGCTGCTTTGCCGGGGGTAGGGGCCGGCGCTGCTTTGCCGGGGGTAGGGGCCGGCGCTGCTTTGCCGGGGGTAGGGGCCGGCGCTGCTCCCCCGGCGGAGGGGGCGGGCGCGGGGGCTGCCAACTCGGCGTCCTTCTTGATGTATTCGACGATCACCGAAATGCGGCGATTGGCCGGATCCTCCGGGTCCTTTGGCTTGCGCAAGCGCTGATCCGCGAAGCCCCGGACCTGGGTGACTTGCTGGGGACCAAGTCCGTTCTGCTGCATCAGCCGGCGGGCGGCGTGGGCGCGATCCGAGGAAAGCTCCCAATTCCCGTAGTCGCGGTTGCGGGCGAAGGGCTTGGAGTCGGTGTGGCCTTCAATCGAAACATGGTTGGGGAGCTTTCCCAACTCCTGGGCCAGCTTGAGCAGCAGGTCCTTGGCGTTGTCGGTCGGCGTGGCCACGCCGCTGGGGAAGAAGAACCCCTTTTCCGTCTCCAGCAGCTCGATGCGCAACCCTTCCGAAGTGACCGTCATCTCGATCTGGTTTTTGAACTTGTCGAAGGTGGTCATTTGGCGGACGGTTTTCTGGAGCTCGTCCTTGAGCTTGTCCATGTTTTCCTTCGTCAAGGTGAAGCTATCCCCCGCCCCGGTCTCTCCGCTGCCGACCTTTTTCGAAGTCCCGGTGGGATCTTTGAAGTAGCCACCCACGGCCTCGCGGATCTGCTTGCTGCTGTTGAGCAGCCACAGCACGATGAACAGGGCCATCATGGCGGTGACGAAGTCGGCGTATGCTACCTTCCAGGCGCCGCCGTGATGGCCGGCGTGAGCGGCTCTTCGTTTGATGATGATGGGGCGGGTGTCAGCCATTGGATGGGAACCCCACTAGGCGGCCGCGGCCGCGCCGGCGGCGGCCTGCGCGGGCTTTTTGCGGCAGGCGTTCTCGACCTCCGCGAAGGGGGGCCGGACGTGTCCCGGAATGGCGCGCCGTCCCATCTCGATCGCCATGATCGGCGGAAGGCCCTTGACAAAGGACGCCATGCACACGCGGAGCACGTAATAGTAGGCCCGCTCGTCATCGGCGGTTTTGGCCATGCTGGCGGCCAAGGGACCCACCAGGCCATAGCACAGCAGAATACCGAGGAATGTGCCCACCAACGCGGCCGCCACTTTGTGGCCGATCTCTTCCGGCGGCCCACCCAAGGCCCCCATGGTAATGACCACTCCCAGAACGGCCGCCACGATGCCGATGCCGGGCAACGAGTCGGCCATGGTGCTCAACGCGGTAATCGGCTCGGTAGCGTCATGGTGGCGGACTTCCATGTCGAGCTCCATCATCTGGTCCAGATCGAAGGCGTCTACCACCGAAGCGGACGCCGTGCGCAGCGTGTCGCAGATGAAGGCGCGGACCTCGTGGTCCTTGACGACGGTCGGATAGGCCCCGAACAACTTGCTCTTCTCCGGTTGTTCGATGTCGGTCTCCACGGCCGCCAGACCGTCGCGCCGCGCCCGGCCGAAGAGTTCGTAGAGCATCTTCAAGGAATCCAGGTAAAGCCGGGTGGTGAATGGCGACCCGGCGAAGACTCCTACGACTCCCTTCACGATCTTCTTGAGGGTATGCATCCGATTCGCGATCAACACCGTGCCGAGGGCGGCGCCGGCGATGATGACCAGCTCGGCTGGCTGGAGGAGAACGAGGATATTGCCTTTCTCCAACAGATACCCGCCGACCACGGCGCCGAAGACCACTAGAATTCCCACAATTGCGAACATGATTGTCGATGCCCTTATCCCGTGCCACGCAGACCGGAGAATGGCCGCATAGTCTCCACCCCGACCACCCGCACCGGGGTTCCGCTCTATGTCTTTATCGGCAGAGGATGGCGCGGTTCTAAGGTAATCCTGCGGGAACCGGGGATTATTACGGGAAAGAGAGCGGACGGGGGCGAGAACACGGAGAAGCGTCCCGATGAGTCGGGGGTGCCGCCGGGGCGCGGCAGGCAGCGGTGCCTGCCGGGCATGGCGGCAAATTGCGGACGGCGGTGGCGATTCTGCGCGGCCGTGGCGAGCGTGGACAAGGGCGGCAGGCGGATTAGCAATCCGCCGCAGGTTAACAACCTGCCCCACAATGGCGGTAAACCGCAACGGGTGGTGGCGGTTCTCCGCAGCCGTGGGCGGATTAATAATCCGCCGGACCCAGAGGGTACCCCTAAAAACCTGCCCCACAATGAATGGATAGTGGTACCGTGCCTACTTGCTGCCGAGGCCGACGAAGAACACGCCCAGGAGTATCAGTCCCAGACCCAGGAACTTCTGGCGCGTAAACGCCTCTTTGAAGACCAGCCGCGCCCAGAGCAACGTCCAGATGTACCCCAGCGATACCATGGGGTAGAGCACCGAAAGCTCGCCATGGCGGATACCCAGGACGAAGAAGTACCAGGAGACCAGGTATACCGCCACTCCCGCCGCCAGCTTGATATTCAGGATGTGCCAGAACCCCTTGTTCAGCTCCGCCGCGCCCAGTTTCAGGAGCACCGCTCCGAACGAGCCGATGATGGACGCCACCAGCATCAGGAGCATGGAGCTTAGGGGCGTGCCGCTCACTTCCTGCCTCCGCGCCCCAATACGGAGACGCCGATCACGATAATGGCGATCCCGGTCAGCTTGTAGGGGTTGGGCCGGTCGCCCAGGAGGAGGAGCGAGAGCACCGTGACCCAGACATAGGTTAGGGCGATCACCGGGTACAGGAGGGAAAGCTCGCCGTCCTTGAGCGCCAGGACGAGGAGCACCGTGCTGAGGCCGTACAGCACCAGACCGCAGAACAGGGGGAGGTTGGTGGCCATTCCCATCAGCCCGGGGTGCGCCAGGCGATTGGCGCCCAATTTCATGAAGATCTGCGCCGCCGCTCCCAGCGCGGTGCAGGCGAACACCAGCAGCACGGACCGGCGGCGCGCGGCTTCAGTTTCCTGGGGGATGGAAGCGGGGAGGTTCAATCTCCCACAGGATAACAGGGTTTCCGGTAGAATGAGTAACTGTGGATCAAGATAATACGATCGTTGTGGACGACCGGCCCGAGGACGCGCCCGCGTCGGCCCGGCCGGAGCCGCAGCGCGGCTTCATAGCGGAGTGGACGGTCACCATCATACTCCTGCTGTTCGGCACCACCAGCCTGGTGCAGGCGTTCGTGATTCCGACAGGCTCCATGGAGGACACCCTGCTGATCGGCGACCACCTGCTGGTGGACAAGCTCTCCTACGCGCCGTCCGGAGTGGTATCGAAGCATATCCTGCCGTACAGCGATGTGCGGCGCGGCGATATCATCGTTTTCCGCTACCCCGTGGACATCCAGCAGACCTTCGTGAAGCGAGCCATAGGCGTCCCGGGAGACCATATACGGCTGGTGAACAAGCAGCTCATCCTCAACGGCAAGCCGGTGTACGAGCCATACGTGTATCACAAGACGGAGTACATCGACTCGTATCGCGACAACTTTCCGAGCGACCCTAACGTGCACGTGGTGGAGTCCGCCCTCGACATGCTGCAGAATCACGTGCAGAATGGCGACGTGGTGGTGCCCGCGGGATGCATCTTCGCGATGGGGGATAACCGCGACTCATCCCTCGACAGCCGCTACTGGGGCTTCGTGCCGCGGGACAACATCATCGGGAAACCACTGATCATCTACTGGTCGTACGATGCGCCCACGGAAGCGCTGGCCAACCCGACGATCGGGGTGGACCATATCATCGACCTGGTGCAGCACTTCCCCACCAAGACCCGCTGGCGGCGGACGTTGCGGCTGATCCACGGCTATCCCCTCAAGTAAATGAATCCCCATTACTACGCCCTGATACTGGCCGGAGGACGCGGAACGCGTTTCTGGCCGCGCAGCCGCAAGCGCTGCGCCAAGCAGGTACTGGATGTGGCGGGGGAGCAATCCCCGATCCAAGCCACGGTGGAGCGGCTGGCGCCGGTGATTCCTCCGGAGCGTATGTGGATTCTGACCAACGCGTACCTGCGCGGCACCATCATCCGGCAGCTTCCGGAGGTTCCGCGGAATCAGATTCTGGCGGAGCCCATGCAGCGCAACACGGCGCCCGCCATCGGGTTGGCGGCGCACATTCTCAAGTCGCTCGATGCGGATGCGGTGATGGGGGTCTTCCCCTCGGACCACGTGGTGGGAAAGCCGGCCCGGTACCGCGCGGTTCTGAAGGCCGCGCTGAAAGGCGCCGCCGGAGGCAACCTGATGGTGGTGGGGATCCAGCCGCGCTGGCCCGAGACGGGCTACGGCTACATCGAATTCCCGCGTGGAACCAAGCCGGGCGCGGGGGCGCGGGCGGTGCGGCGTTTCCACGAGAAGCCCGAGCTGGCCAACGCCAAGCGTTACGTCGGCGCCGGCAACTTCTACTGGAACTCCGGCATGTTCTTCTGGCGCGCGGACGTGCTGCTGGACCAGCTTCGCCGGCACCTGCCCAGGACGGCATCGGTGCTGGCTTCCCTGCCCCGTTTCGGCTCCCGGCGTTTCACCGCCGCCCTGAAGCAGGCCTTTCCGCTGTGCGAGAACATCTCGATCGACTACGCGGTACTCGAGAAAGCCGCGCACGTGGCGGGCATCGCCGCCGTCGACTTCGGGTGGAACGACATAGGAAGCTGGAACGCGGTCTACGAGCTGCTGCCGCGCGACGCCGACGGCAACGTAGCCGCGCCCGATTCCATCTGTCTGGATTCGCACAACAACTTCGTGGATGCCCGCGGGAAAGTGGTGGCGCTACTGGGGGTGCGGGACCTGATTGTGGTGGACACGCCGGACGCCCTGCTGGTGGCGGCGCGCGACGATGCGCAGCGCGTGGGCGAGATCGTCAAAGCGCTGGAGAAGCGCAAGCGGCACGATTTGCTCTGAAGCGTGCCAGCGCAAGCAGCGCGAGAGGGCCGGCCCCGACCGCGAAGAGCCCGCCCAGCGCCGGTTGAAAACCGGCGCGCAGGATACAATCCCGCCCCACATGGCGGCAAGCCGCGACGAGTGGTGGCGGTTCTCCGAGGGCGCGGCGGGCGCGTCCAAGGGGGCAGGCGGATTGCCAATCCGCCGCAGATTGGCAATCTGCCCCACAATTCGTCGCGGCGCGCGAAGAATGTGATGGATAGTAGTGCATAGCGGCAAGCCGCAACGAGTGGTGGCGGTTCTCCGCGGTCGTGGCGGGCGCATTCAAGGGCGGCAGGCGGATTGCCAATCCGCCGCAGGGTACAATTCGTCGCGGCACGCGAAGAAAATGTGGCATTGGGCAGGAGTGCCTGCGCCACGGGCTACTTGGCGAGGACTACGCCGGGGGCGCCGGGTTGGGGAGAGGTGGGGGCGTTGGGGCGCACCCGGCCGACTACGGCCAGGGCCGCCAGGTAGAACAGGCCGCCAATGATCAACGTCTGGATGAGGCCCAGATAGATGGAGCACACCAGCGCTCCAACGGAACCGAGCACGCTGGCGGCGGCGTTGAGAGACCAGGCCCAGCGGACCGAAGGGGCGTGCCACTCTTCGAGGCGTGCCAGCCCGGTGGGGAAGGGCATGCCCATCACCAGGCCCAACGGCGCAATCAGGAGCACCGCGATGAGCACTTTCAACGCCATGGGGAGCCACACCAGGGCCCCCAGCAGCCAGGAGGCGACCAGCGCCAGCGCCGCCGCCAGCAGGGCCACCGAACCCAGCACTTTGATGAGGCGGCCTTCGTCGTTGCCCAGCACGCGCCGGCTCAACCCGCTTCCCACGCCGCTCGAAATCAGCATGGAGAAGATCACCACGGTCAAGGCATAAGTCGGATGGCCCAGGAAGAGCACGAACTTCTGGATCAGTCCCACTTCGATGAGGATGTAGCCGGCGCCGATGAACAGGAAGTAGAGCAGGAATCCGGCGACGCCGCGCTGCCGGGGCAGGCGCGTGCCCAGCACCAGCGGCGGCAGCAGGAGGATGAGCAGGGTGGCGAGCAGGCTCACGGCCATGAGGCCGAAGAGCAGTGGAACGGCCTTGTTGACCTTGTAGTCGGCGGTATCGTGGGATGCGGTGCGGACGAAGTTCCACAAGTCGCGCGGCTGCACGGAATAGAAAAAGAAGGGGCGGTTGTCGGTGACGGGGGTGATGTCGAAGGTGTAATTGCGCTCGTATTCGTCGGGATTGGGGCTGTGGAGCAGGTCGAAGAACTGGTTGCGGACATCGCCGCCGGGAAGGTAGAGGGCCTCCATGCCGGCAGCCAATAGCAACGCACGCGCACGGGCGATATCGGCCTCGCTGAAAGGCTTTCGGGAAATGAGCACGGTGTCGCGGGCGCCCCAGCCGGCGGTGGTACCTTCGCGGCCGATTATGAAATGGCTGCGGGCGTCGGGTTCCCCCAGTTGGCGGAGGGCTTCCATGGCCAGCGAAACCAGGCGCAGGGATTCGCGCGGCGGATCGAGGCCCCAGCGGGTGACGGCCACCATGCCATCGTCGGTGAGGTGGGAGAGGTAATCGCGAAAGGCGTCGGTGGTATAGAGGTTGTTCTCGGAAAGGGCGAAGGCGCCGGCGGCGGTGGCCGCCCAGGTATCCACCAGGGTGGCCTGCAACACCTGGTACCGATCGGTGCTGCGGCGCACGAAGCTGCGGCCGTCCTCGACGAAAATGTGGACGTCGGGGCGCAGGTAGAGACCCCGGCTAAGCTCCGGGAAGCGCTGGCGCATGATGGTGGTGGCGATGATGGGGTTGATCTCGACACCGGTGATATCGCGGCTGCCGGAAGCCAGCGCGCGGGCCACGTCCCAGCCGCCGCCGGGCCCGACGATGAGGGTCTTGGCGCCCGGCCGCACGGCATAGGGGAGGCTGGGGCCTTGCTCGAGCAGGTAATGGCGGTCGAGGGGCGAGAGGCGGTCGAAATCGAAATTGGCGATGGCGGTGGAGGCGTCGGCATCGATGACGATGGTGTCGCGGCCTTCATCGGCCTTGTGCACAATGGCCACGCGCGAGAAGTTGTTCCACTTGACGAACCATTCGTCGGTTAGCGTCTGGCCCTTGGCGTGGCTGATATCGAACACCGGGTGGTGCTGGTTGTAAGTGAGGAAGGCGACCAGCGCCAGGGCCAGCGCCACACTGCCGCCGCGGCCGGTCACCGACCCGGCCATGCTGTACCAGATGGCCGCCGCCGTGGCAAACGTGATGGCCGCGCAGATCACCGTGCTGGGACCGCCGAACTGGTTGAGCAGGGGAACCAGCAGCAGGCACCCGACGGCCGCGCCCAAAAGGTCGCAGAAGTAAACCCGGTTCACCCGCTCGATGGTTTCGGAGATGGCTAGGGAGACAATCGCCCCGGCAAGGAAGAACGGCAGGGCGGTGGTGAAGTAAATCAGGGCGATGTCCCAATTCGAGGGGTCGTTCTTCTGGGCCAGTATGACCCCCAGCGCCAGAAGCACGAGGAAGCTATCGATGGCGCTCAGACGGCCCAGCCGGGCGAACAGGGGAGCCTTCCAGCCGGCTACCACGTAAGAGAAGACGCCGCCGGCGCCCAAGCCGAACAGGGCGATGGAGATGGCCAGGAAAGCAAAATGATAATAGAAGACCACCGAGAAGATGCGCGTGAGCGCGAGCTCCAGCAGCAGAGTCGCCATGGTGGTCAGGCCCACGCACAAGTAGACCTGGGACCAGGGGGTGGCAGAGGTCTTCACGGAGCGGAAGGAACCAGGCATGCCTGGCCCTTATTGAACCGCGACCTGAGCGACGTTGCTGACGCCATCGGGGAACACCAGGGCCACGTTGACGAGACCGCTGCGAACACCGGGCGGAACAACCGCGTTGACCTGGTAGAGACCGACGGAGCCGGGGGTCAGGCCGGCGAAGTCGGGAGTGACCGTGTAGGTCCCGAAAATGCCGCTGCCGAATTCGACCAGGGGCGGGGTGACGAGCCTGGCCAGCGGGCCAAAGGGGCCGGGTGCGCCGGTGACCGCCGCGGGACTGGTGGGACCGAGGCCGATGGAGTAGATGACCAGGGTGTCTCCCACCTTGGCCGGGTGCGCACTGGTGGGGACGCTGCTATCGGGGTTCACAACCACCAGGATTCGCGGCGCGCGGTCGACCACCTGCACCGATACGATGTTGCCGAGGATATCGTCGCGCTCCACCTGAACCTGGGCAGTTCCCAAGGGCGTCTCCATGGGCACCTGGAAGGCGATCTGGCCATAAGTGGTGAAGTACAGGGGAGCGGGGCGTCCATTCACGTGCACCTCGGTTTCGGAGATCTCCGTCGCGAGCGGCACGCCGGGACTGAAGGCGATGTTGCCAAAGCGGAATTGCTCGCCAAACACGTCCACGATATCGCCGCGCGACACCGCGTTCACGGTATCTCCGACACCGAAAATGGCGTTGTCCACGACCCCTTTATAGGTAGCCAGCGGCGCGCCCTTGGCGACCACCTGGAAACTGACGGGGGCGACGACGGTCCCATTGACGCCGTTCGAACCGATGGAAACCGAGCCGGCATAATAGCCCGGCGCCAGGGTGCCGGGATCGAGCGTGATGGCGGCCCATCCGCCGGGATTGGCGGAGGCCGTGAGCCACTTGCCGCCATCGGTGGTGGTGGAGCCGACCGCTCCAAATGTGAGACTTCCCTGCCCCAGGTTGGCGAGCGAGATCTGCATGGCGAAGGGCGCGGCGCCCTGGGCCAGACGGGCGGTGACGCGGTCCGGGGACGGCTGGGCGATGGGCTGGGTGGTGACGCGCATGGTGACGGGAATGGTCTGGTTATCGGGTGGGAAACTGGAACCGCTGGTGACCAGCGTTCCGTTGTAGGTGCCCTGTGCCATGCCGGCGGGCGGCGCCAGGTGAACGCGATACGGGAAGGTGAACTGGAAACTACCCAGGCTATCGAGCGCCAGGCTGAGCCAGCGGCCGCCATCCTGCGTGCTGGGGGTTGCATTGAGCAGGCGGTTGGTGGAGAAGGAAACGTCGCGCGAAGAGCCGGGCGCGACGTACAAATCCACGCCGCCGACGCGCACGGTCAAGGTGATGGTCTGGGGAGCGTCGACGATGTTGGCGGCGCCGTTCACGGTCACGGTGGCGGTGTAGGTGCCGGCCGACAGCGTGGAGGTGTTCAACGCCATCTGGAGAGGAATGCACGAGGTGCTGGCGGTAGTAGTCGTGCACGGGCGGGGCGACCCGATGGTGGTCACAATCCATGGAACGGACGTGCCAATGGTCAACGAGAGCGAGCCATCCCCGGCGTTGTAGGCCTCCACGATCTGGGTGCCTCCGTTGGCGCCGACGGGCAAAGGAACGGGAACCACGGCGGAGGTCGCCAGGCGCAACATCGGCGCGGCATTGAGAAGCGTCGCGAAGCTCAAAGGAACCAACGCGGCGCGCAGGAAACGGCCAACCATCAGACCCACTCCAGGGCCCCTTTCTTGTACGCCCAGACATACCCGACAATCAAGATGGCCAGGAATACCGCCACCTCCGCCACGCCGAACCAACCCAAAGTCCGGTACCGGACCGCCCACGGGAACAAGAAGATGGTCTCGACGTCGAAGATAACAAACAGGATGGCAATAATGTAGAAGCGCACGGTGTAGCGCCCGCGCGAGTCCGAAGCGGCCTGGATGCCGCATTCGTAGGCTTCCAACTTGGTGCGGGACGGAGCGGAGGGGCGGATCAGTTTGGCGGCGACAATCAGTACCACGGGGAAGAGAATGGCGATGACCAGAAAGATTAGGATGGGCACGTAACCGCCGGGCATGAAACCACTATAACATGCGGAAGCGGCTTCCCCTGGCGGTAACGAGCGGCCGGCCCGTTCAGCGCGGGCGGCGGACCAGCTTGCGGATGGAGCCTAAGGCGATCAGCAGAACTCCAGTGGCGAAGAGAACCGTGGTTCCGGGCTCCGGGGCGGCGATCTCAATCAGCGCAAGATCCAAATTGGCCGTAAGGAAGCGCTGCGTCGAGGTGTTCTCGGGGAAGAAAACCATGACTTGACGGTTGAAGTCCGCCACGACGGGGTCCCCTGAGTTCTTCAGGACCTTGTTGTATGCCGCCGTCGCCCCCCTCTCGTACCGCGCGGTCAGGGCCGGATTTGGCCCCATGTCTGGAGAGCCCATGATGTTCCAGACGGCAAAGGAAATGGGGCCTTCGACGTTATTCACGAAGTTCGAGACATTGCTGGACGGAGTCTGATTCAAAACCAGGCTGGCGCCACTTCCGGTCCAGGTCAGATCGATCCCGTATTGATAGCGAGCCTCGTACATCATCAATGAGGCCAGGAAAGCCGCCTCTTCCACATCCTGGCGGTTTACCTCTGCCAGCGAATACTCGGTTCCTGGATATGAAGTTTGAAAGTAATTAGTCTGGCGGGCATCGAGGCAGTAGATCGGCCCGACCGCCGCCACGATCAGCGAATCCGTCTGGGGCACGCTTGGCACAATCGATCCCGGATAGGGTCCGACGTACTCGCTTCCGTAAAACAGATCAGTGGCGGAGTTGTAGTTCCCCAAAGTCAAAACGGTGTTGTTGGCGCTGAGCGTGGCGCTGAACGCCAACAGGCCGCAGACGCCAACGCCCAGGACGAACAACCGATCTTTAAGTCCGCAATAGAGCCGCATAAAATCCTAGATCCATGCTGACATGGAGCATGTGCGGAAGTCTATGGAACTGAGGGTGCTAGAAGTCCCGTCGCGGTTCTAGTCGTAACCAAGCAAAAGTACTAGTACTAACCTACTATTACGACGTGGCGTTGCCCCACCGGAGGCCCGGAGGAAATCCGCTTCCGAAATCGCATTCCAGGCCTTGCGGCAAGGAGCGGATGCAGCCCGCCGTGCGCCTGGGCAATCGCGTCCGGGCGGTTCGTACTGGTACGAAGCCACGCCACAGGGGGACTCGCAGTACCATTGAATTCATTGACTTACGGCCGTTCGGTGCCCTATCATACGGCTTGTGGTTGCAAAAAGTAGTAATCGACACAGTTATCCGAAGTGAACAGGCCGGGTGGGGCTGGGGCTGGGTCTAGATCGATGGGCATATTCCGATACATACCGGGACGGGGCGGGAGGCTGGGGGGCTGGGCGGTTTTGGGTTTATCTCTATTCATTTCGGCACCCCCGGCGCACGCTTCCTCATTTCTGTTTTCGTTCACAACGACGCAGCTCCTGGGCGCGCTGAGCGCCACCGATGCGACCTTTTCCGAAGACGGATACTACGCTGTTTTCCTTCAGCCCACCACGCTGGGGCAGGACAATTACAGCGTGCAACAGGAGACGTCGCCGAAGCCGACGGGCGCCGACGACTGGCAAGCGACCGTTCAGACCGACAACCCGTTTGTCGGCGACGGCACATGGGTGGAGTTCGCGAAACTCGATTCGCAAACCTACGTGACTTTGGTGAGCGGCGCGAACGGTGCGGACAACGGAACGCAGAACATCTTCATTTATGGGGGGCCGTACACGTATTCCGGCAGTAACAAACATCCGCCCCTGACGTTTGGAACCGGAACCATTACGGGCATTATGCCCTCCAGCGCGGTGTTTTCGTTCTCACTAGATATTGCGGTGCACCCAGGCTCCGTGGTGGCGTTCACGGGCGAGGCAAACGCGATTTGGTCGTCTGGATCGAGCACCAGGTACGCTGTACCCAAACCGGCTTATTACATTCCGTTCGCGATGGACTTCACGGAGACTTCACCGGGCAACTACGAGGTGGTTCCGGAACCACGCACATGGATTCTGTTTCTCGCAGGCGCGGCTGGCCTGCTGGCGGCGGGCCTGCTCAAGAAGAAGCCGACCGCCAGTGACCCCTTCTGACCCGTTTATCGGCCCACAAATTCTGATGAGGTAACGCAGCAATGGTAATTTCTACGCTCCTATCCACGCGCAAGATCGTGATTTTGTCGGCGATGGTCCTGGCAATGGTATTCGCCGGCGCCGCAGCCGCGCTAGCCGGTCCTTGCGTCGACTGCTTGAGTCTTAGCTCATTGCCAAGTCCGGTCAAAGCCGCCACCACCACTCCCAATGCGAACACAGGCGAACCGGCTTCCACGTCTGGGGCAGGCTATGCCCAGGTGACGACCACCGGCTCTGGCTCGTCAGGCGTCCTCCCGGATAAGACTTACCCTGCATGGTGCGCGAGCGACGAGACCGACGGCATAGTCCGAAGCAAGAACTACCTTTATGGCGCGGCATCCACCTATTCACCGGCCTTGAATACCCCGGCCTATCGCGAGGTGAACTACATCTTGAACAACAAACCGGCCACGGCGACGGTGATGGACGTGCAACAGGCCATCTGGATCGTTACTGGAGCCTACACCGAGACGACTCTGAGCTCGATGGCGCAGACACTGGCAGCCGCCGCGCAGTCGCCGACCGGCCCCGGCCCGAGCTTCGTCCCGGCCCCTGGCCAGACGATGGCGGTTTGGTTGAATGCGGGTTCGCCTGGCGTTTACCAGAACCTTTTCATCGAACTAAGGAACCCTTGTGGCGCGATTGGGGATTTCGTTTGGAACGACCTGAACGGGAATGGAATTCAGGAGACTGGCGAGCCGGGAATCAACGGGGTGACGGTTCAGCTGACGTATCCCGGTGGACCCACGATCACCACGGTTACGGGCCCGGCGCCGGCGAGCTACACGTCCTTGCCCGGGACCCTGCCCATCGGTTCCAACGGCTACTACCAATTTGGGGGATTGTGCGCGGGCAGCTATACGGTGACCGTTGACACTACCAACACGCCCCAGCCGGCCCTCACGGGCTTTATCCCGACACCGACCCAAGCGGCTGGATCGACTGGCGCCACCGACAGCAACGTGAATCCCGCGTCGGTGACCCTGTCGACGTCTGGCACCCTTGATTCGACCATCGACTTCGGCTACTGGACGCCAGCGCCACTTACGCTTGCTTGCCCTGCCAGCACCGGCCAGGTAGGGGTGCCCTATAGCTCCTCGCTGGTGGCCACGGGTGGCGCCGGCGGCAACGTCTTCTCTATCTCCAGCGGTACACTGCCGCCGGACCTGACGTTGACTAGCTCGACCGGGGCCATCGCCGGCATGCCCACGACCGCAGGCACCTATCCATTCTCCGCGAAAGTGGTGGATTCGTCGGGCACCGCCGCCGGTCGCACGACCAGCGAGTGCAACATCGTGATCGCCCCGCCGCCTACAGCCAACTGCGTGGCGATCGCCGCAGTGCAGGGCGTGGCCATTACGCCGGTCACAATGGTGGGCAGCGGCGGTGCTGGTGGACCCTACAGCTTCACAGCCACGGGTCTGCCGGCCGGGATTTCCATCTCCACCGGCGGCACGATTTCGGGTACGCCGGGAGCCAGCGGGACCTTCAACTACACGGTCTTGGTCACGGATAAGTCGGGGAACACGGGCACGGTGAACTGTTCGGTGACGGTGAATGGGCCGCCCACGTCCTCTTGCGTGTCGATTAGCGCGGTGCAGGGCTTCGCCATTGCGCCGGTCACGATGACGGGCAGCGGCGGCGTGGGTGGACCTTACACCTTCACGGCCACGGGCCTGCCGGGCGGGATTTCCATCTCGGGTGGCGGCACGATTTCGGGTACGCCGACGGTGAGCGGCACATTCAGTTACACGGTTACGGTCACGGACAAGTCGGGCAACACGGGCACGGTGAACTGCTCGGTGACGGTGAATCCGCCGCCCACAGCCACCTGCGTGGCGATCAGCGCGGTGCAGGGCTTCGCCATTGCGCCGGTCACGATGATTGGCGGCGGCGGTGCGGGTGGACCTTACACCTTCACGGCTACGGGTCTGCCGGGCGGGATCTCCATCTCGGGTGGCGGCACGATTTCGGGTACGCCGACGGTGAGCGGGACATTCAGTTACACGGTTACGGTTAAGGATTCGGCGGGCAACACGGGCACGGTGGACTGTTCGGTGACGGTGAATCCGCCGCCTTCGGCCACTTGCGTGGCGATCAGCGCGGTGCAGGGCTTCGCCATTGCGCCGGTCACGATGATTGCCGGCGGCGGCGTGGGTGGACCTTACACCTTCACGGCAACGGGCCTGCCGGGCGGGCTAAGCCTCTCCTCAAGCGGTACGATTTCCGGTACGCCGACGGTAAGCGGGACATTCAGTTACCCGGTGACGGTTAAGGACTCGGCGGGCAACACGGGCACGGCGAACTGCTCGGTGACCGTGAATCCGCCGCCTTCGGCCACTTGCGTGGTCATCAGCGCGGTGCAGGGCTTCGCCATTACACCTGTCACGATGGTGGGCAGTGGCGGTGCGGGTGGACCTTACACGTTCTCGGCAACGGGCCTGCCGGGCGGGCTAAGCATCTCCTCCGGTGGC
>Ga0182021_10006086_pt1 | contig 14321 bp, 10 predicted proteins | sample 612E3MmetaG_FD_120493 | JGI IMG/M metagenome (GOLD analysis project Ga0182021, IMG submission 120493) | Permafrost microbial communities from Stordalen Mire, Sweden - 612E3M metaG (Illumina Assembly) | ecosystem: Environmental > Terrestrial > Soil > Wetlands > Permafrost | place: Sweden... | reverse complement strand
TGGCTTTCTTCACCATGTGCGGCTGATACCAATGGCCACCCACCGCGATGCCGCCCATGGCGCGCGCCAGTTGCAGCGGCGTCACGACGAGCGCTCCCTGGCCTATGGCTACGGAGGGCGTCTCGCCGGCGTACCACTTGGTGCGCTGGGTACGCAATTTCCATTTCTCCGAAGGCATCAGCCCGGGCCTTTCATGCGGCAAGTCGATGCCGGTGATCTGTCCGAAACCCACCAGATCGCCATAGAACGAGAGGTTGTCGATGCCCACCTTGGCGCCCAGCGTGTAGAAGTAGACGTCGCAGGACTGGACGATGCCGCCGTGCATGGAGAGCGTGCCGTGATGCTTCATGCAATGCTGGTAAACCCCGTAAAGCGCCACGCCGCCGGAACAGTGCGTGGTCCAATTGGCATCCACGGTTCCGGTGGACAAGCCCGCCAGCGCAACAAACGGCTTGAAGGTGGATCCCGGCGCCTGCTCCGCCTGAATCGCCCGGTTCAGCATGGGACTGGCCGGATTATCGGCGATCTCGCGCCAGTCCTTGGTCTTGATGCGCACGGCGAATTTGTTGGGGTCGAAGGTCGGCCGGGAGACCATGGCCAGCACCTCGCCCGACCGGGGATCGAGCGCCACAACCGAGCCGTTCTTGCCTTCCATGGCCAGTTCCGCCACCGTCTGCACATCCAGATCGACGGTCAGTTGCAGGTCCTTGCCTTCCACCGCTTTCTTGAGGGCCAGGGTCTGGCGGACCTGCCCGCGGTTGTCCACCACTACCTGGCGCTGTCCGTCGACGCCCATCAGCGTGTCGTTGTACTGCTTCTCGATGCCGAACTTGCCCACCACGTCGCCCTGGTTGTACTTGGCGAACTCCGGATCGTCCAGTTCCTTCTCGCTGATTTCGCCGGTGTACCCGATGACGTGGGCCATCATGCCGTTCTGCGGGTAGAGGCGGCGGGGAGTCTGGATCAACACCAGTTCGGGGAAGAAATCGTGGTGTGAATCCACGAACGCCAGATCGGCCGGCGAAAGTTCGTCCTTGATGGTTAAGGTGATGTATTTCGGCTGCTTGCGGGCGCGCTGCACGCGCGCCAGCAGGTCGTTGTAATCCAGGTCCAGGCCCTGGGCGATGGGGCGCAGGTGCTCTTCCTTGGCGGATTCGCGAGCCAGCAGCAGGCTGAACGAGGAATGGTTATCCACAATCACCCGCCCATCGCGGTCCAAAATGCGCCCGCGCGGCCCCGGAATGGGCACGGATTTGATGCTGTTTTGTTGCGCCCGCTCGCCGTAGAATTCGGGATTCTGCACTTGCAGCCGCCAGAACCCGGAAATCAGGAACAGGAAGATGACCACCGTGGCGTACTGGAAGATGGCGATCTTCCCGGCCGCAAACCGCGTATCGTCGCGCAGCGGTGGCTTATCGGAAAGCTGGTGCTCGGAATTTGGGTCGGCCGAAGGAAGGGTCACAACGAAGCGATATTGCGCTCGACTCCCATTCTAGCAGCACACTCGCGCCCTTGCTTCCTCCGGTGAAGCGTGATATTCCTTTCTCCGTCGCACCGCAGAGAGGAAACCGCATCATGAAGAGACGCGATTTGCTGAAATCCGCCGCCGTGGGGGCGGCCGTGACGATACTCAGAAGCGGCACGCTACGCGGGCAAAACGCCCCCGGCAACAAGCTGAATGTCGCCCTGATGGGCGTCTGGGGCCGGGGCACGGCTCACTACAACGTGCTGCGCAACGAGAACGTCGTCGCCCTGTGCGACGTCAACGACCTGCGCACCAAGGAGGGCTTGCAGATCTTCCCCAAGGCCAAGACCTATTGGGACTGGCGCCGGGTGATGGACCAGAAGGACGTGGAAGCGGTCATCATCTGCACCGCCGATCATCACCACGCTTTCATCGCCAATTGGGCGCTGAATCGCAACATGCACGTCTACTGCGAGAAGCCCATGGGCATCAGCGTGGACGAAGTCCGCACGGTGCGCGCCAATTACCTCGCCAAGCGCGCCAAGGTGGCCACCCAGCACGGCACCCAGCGGCACGCCTTCCCCAACTTCGAACGCATCCGCGAGCTGATTCTGGATGGCGCCATCGGCGAGCTGAAGACCATCCACGGCTGGGACGCGCGCCAACTTCCGCGCCCCGGCTACCCGGCCGGCGAAGGCATGCCGCCCTCGATTCTGCACTACGAGCAATGGATCGGCCCCTCGCCCTACCATCCCTACAGCCCGCAGTATTTCGGCGGATCGAGCGGGCTGAACTGCCTCTTCTGGAATATGTACCGCGATTTCGGCGTCGGCCAGATGGGCGATATGGGCGCCCACACCATGGATCTGTTATGAAACTCGATCGATGCCGGCGCGCCCACGGGCATCGAAGTGGATACCGACGCGAGCGATAAGTACGACCCGAACATCTGTCCGGTGAAACTGAAGGTCAGCTTCGATCATCCGGCCAACAGTTGGCGCGGCCCGGTGACGGTGGTCTGGTATCAGGGCGGACTGAAGCCGGCCCCGCCCAGGAGTTACATCGACCTGACGCGGGTGGGCAACGGCGCTATCTTCGAGGGCACCAAGGGCAGTATCTTCGCCGATTTCACCAGCCGACTTCTTATTCCGAATAACGATGACGGGGATTTGACTTACTATAAGCGGCGCTCCAAGGGGGAGACGCTGCCGCTAGTCGGCGGCACCGGGCAAGTGACGCAAGCGCCGCCCAGGCCCGCGGGCGCGGCTCCGGGCGGCGGACGCGGCGGACCGGGTGGGCGCGGCGGGCAAGGCGGCCGAAGCGCGGCGCTGCCGGCCGGTTTCACCGCCAACCCGGTGGCGGATCCCGGCCCTTCTGGCTTCCCTGTCATACAAATGCTCGAAGGCGGCATCCCGGCCGCGCTGGGTCTGCCGAATACCAACGTGCAGAACATCCTGGCGACCGAGCAAGCCGGCCGTCCGGCGGGCTCTGGCGACGTCTTCCAGGCGGAATGGCTCGACGCCTGCAAAGGCAAGAGCAACGGCGTCACCCACGGCACCAGCAGTAAGACGCACTGCGATTTCGATTACTCCGGAACCATGATGGAGCAGATGCTGCTCGGCCTGGTGGCGCACCGCGTGGGCAAGAAGATCGCCTACGACCCGGCCACCGGACGCGTGACTAATGTGCCGGAGGCCAACGACTATCTGAAGCGCACCTATCGCTCCGGCTGGACGCTGGACGGGTAGGCGCGTCGTACAATCGCTCCCGACCCAGAGGGTACCCCGGTCGCGGCTCCGATCCGAGCCGCGACCGTCAGGGAACGATTACCTGTCTTAGATCCAGGAGAGCACACATGCCCGATCCAGCACCCAGACAACTACCCGCGAATGCCTACACGCCGCTGCCGCCCGGGACGGTCTACTCTCCGCCGGTGGCGGCATCGGAGAAGCTGGCCGAACTGACGCCGCGCTCGGTCGGATGGGGCGTCTTCCTGTGCGTCGTGTTCACCGTCGCCTCGGCCTACTCCGGGCTCAAGGTGGGGCAGGTGATGGAGGCCGCCATTCCCATCTCCATCCTGGCGATCGGCCTGGCGCGGCTCTACCCAAGACGCTCCACCGTGCTCGAAAACGTCATCATCACGGGCATTGGCGGCCTGGCGGGGTCGGTTGTGGCGGGCGCCATCTTCACCCTGCCGGCACTGTACATACTGAAGCTGGATCCGCACCCGGTGCAGACTATCTTCATCTGCGTGGCGGGCGGCTGCCTGGGCGTCCTGTTCCTGATTCCGTTGCGCCGCTACTTCGTGCGCGAGATGCACGGCCTCCTTCCCTACCCCGAGGCCACGGCCATCACCGAAGTCCTGGTGACCGGCGAGAAGGGCGGCTCGCAGGCGAAACTGCTGTTGCAGGCCACCGCCATTTCGGGCGTCTACGATTTTCTGGTCACCACGTTTCACGTCTGGAAGGAGTACCTGGACTTCCAGTTCGTGCCGGTGATCCGCACGCTTACCGAGAAAGCTCGCATCGCGGTGAGCTTCGACGCCATCAGCTTCATTCTCGGCCTGGGCTACGTGATGGGCCTGCGCAGCTCGATGATCCTGTGCGCCGGCGGCGTGCTCAGTAACCTGGTCCTGGTGCCATTGATCTGGATGATCGGCAGCCACAACACGACGGCGATGTACCCCGCGACCGTTCCCATCGCGCAGATGACGGCGGCGCAGATTTTCCGCGGCTACGTGCGGTTCGTCGGCGTGGGCGCTATCGCCACGGCGGGCATCTTCGGCATCGTGAAATCGCTGCGCATCGTGGCGGACTCCTTCGGCGTGGCGTTGAAGGCCTTCCGCGTGGGCAAGGACGCATCCGGCGAACGCACGGACCGCGATCTGCCGATTGTCACCATCCTGCTGGGAGTGGTGGTGAGCGCGCTGGCCATCGGCATCTTCCTCGGCAACCTCAGCAGTTCGCCGGCAGTGGTGATCGCTGGCGTGGCGCTGGCGCTGCTGTTCTCGTTTTTCTTCACCTCGGTGGCGGCCAATGCAATCGCCACCACGGCGCGAAATCCGGTGTCGGGGATGACCATGCTGACCATCATCATTTCCTCCATCGTGCTGCTGCGCTTCGGCGTTTCCGGCACCACCGGCATGTTCTTCGTGATGGCGCTGGCCGGCATGGTGTGCACCGCGCTCTCCACCTCCGGCCAAGCCATCACCGATTTCAAGGCGGGCTACTGGCTGGGTTCGACGCCGGCGGCCCAGCAGAAGGTGAAGTTTCTGGGCGTGCTGGCGGCTTCCATCGCGGCGGGCCTGACCATCGTCATGCTGGCGCACACCTTCCAGTTCGGCGAGGCGGCGCCCGGCGACCTGCGCGTGGTGCTCCCATCGCCGCAGGCCTCCATCATGAAGGCGCTGGTGGAGGGCTTCATGAGCCACCAGCCGGTGGCCTACATTTTGTTTGGCGCCGGCGCGGCCATTGCGGTCGCCATGGAGATGCTCGGCGTCCCCGCGCTGGTTTTCGCGCTGGGCATGTACCTGCCGCTAGAGCTCAACACGCCCGCGCTGGTGGGCGGCTTTCTGGCGCACTGCATCGGCAAGCGCTCGGAGCGCGAAGGCGGGGAGCGCGGCGCGGGCATACGCGAGCGCGGCGTGATCATCGCTTCGGGATTGATGGCGGGCGGCGCGCTCGGCGGCGTGTTCGGCGCGGCGTGCCGGCTGATTCAAGGTTACTCTGAAGATTGGATTCGCACGCCGTTCTATGGCAACGACGTAGTCTCGCAGATGATTTCGGCCGCCCTGTTCGTGGCGCTGTGCGTGTACCTGTGGTTCGGATCGCTGCGGCACAAGGAGAGCGCATGACGCCCACGGGGCGTCACAAGCAACCGCAGTTCCAATCCGGGCCGCGACCGTGAGGGGCGTTCTTCTGCTGGCATAGCATCTATTCTTAAGGAAGGAGAAAGCATGAGCGCGCAATACGAAGAGTTAGTCGGCAACGCCATCCTGGGCATCGACACGATTTGGGGCGGCGACGTGATGTGCGCCTCCGGCACCGGCCGATTCATCGCCGATTCCTGGTTCAGCGACGCGCCACTGCCGCGCGCCTACACGGTGGCTGAGGCGGCGCGCGTCCGCCAAAGCGGCGGCGTTTCAGCCAAAGCGCCGGACGCTGCCGCCATCGATGCCTACCTGGCGCAGGTGGACATCCCAGGCGCCATCGCCGGCATGAAGACCGCGGCGGCCGGATTCGGCGGGCTTCGCGGCGAGTATCTGGCTGGCCTCGCGCTGTGCTTCGAAGCCATGTGGGATCTGGCCATGGAGATCCTCGGCAAAGGCGCCGCCGTGCCTTACGAGCGCTGCGTGATGGCGTCGTGCGGCCAGGCGCCGGAACCGTCGGACCCGGTGCGCAAGCGCGAGCGCGTGGCCGAACTGCTGGGCTCGGGCGCAAGCGGCCGCGACGCCCTGCTGGCCGCCGTGGACCACTGGCGCAAGCAGCAGCGCGTCCCGATGGCGTCCGTTCGTCTGCTGGGAGCGGCCGTGATCGGCCACTTCGACGCGCTCGCCGCCCGCCACGTGTTGCCCTACCTCCCCGCCGAACTGCACGGCGTGCCGCGCGCCAACATTGAATTCCTGCCGATCCCGGAAGCCTGGTTCTCCGGATCGATGAACTATCTGGGCCATGCGCGCCGTCCGGGGGGCGAACCCGAGTACGAAGCCAGCTACGAGATCAACGCTTCGCTCGAGATTTCGCTGCCCGAGTTTCTGCAACTGGTCAGTCACGAAGTGGTGCCCGGGCACGTTACCACGTTCGCCTACCTGCAAAACCTCTACTGGCGCAAGCAGGTGGGTTTCGAGGCTTCGGTGCTGACCATGAACACGCGCGCCGCCGCGCTGTTCGAAGGCATCGCCAATAACGCCATTCTGATGGCTTACGGGGTGACAGAAGTGGAAGAACTACCGGACCCCGACTTACAAATCGGCGTGCTGCTGGCGCTTTTGCAGGACGACGCCAAGAATCAATCGTCCTACCTGACCTGGGGCAAAGGCGCGCCGCAAGCCGAAGTGGCGGCCACGCTACGGCGGGATTTCCTGGTGTCGCCGGAGCGCGCCGACAAGCTGTCCGGCGCCTGGGGACGGCATCCACTGCTGGGCCGCATGTATCTGCCCGCCTACCGCGCCGGCACGAGAAAAGTGGCGGCGCTGCGGCGCGTTCACAAGCCGGAAGTGTTACTGCCGGTGTTATACGGAGCGTGCGGGTTGGTAGATATCACCACTATCGACAAGTTGGTGGTGGGATAGGTGTCGCCTACTGAACCCCGCCAACGCGAATACGGCCTCGACTGGCTGCGATGCTTCGCCTTTGTCATCCTCATCGGCTATCACACCGGCATGTACTTCGTGTCCTGGCCCTGGTCCGTCAAGAACCCGGAGAGCAGCGAGTGGCTCACCTGGGTCATGATCTTCTTCAACCGCTGGCGTCTGCCTCTGCTTTTCTTCATCTCCGGCGCGGGCGTCGGCTTCTCGCTGCGCCGCCGCACCAACGGTCAATTCGTTCGCGAACGCCTCCGCCGCCTGCTGATCCCCCTGGCCTTCGGCATGTTCGTCATCGTCCCGCCGCAGATCTATATCGAGCGGATCCGCGAAGGCTGGCACTACGCCTCTTACTGGGAATTCTGGGGCACCGTGTTCCGGATGGTTCCCTACCCCAAGGGCAACCTAAGTTGGCACCACCTCTGGTTCCTGCCCTATATCCTGACTTACTCGCTCCTTGGCCTGCCCCTTTTTGCCGCGCTGCGCACCGCTAAAGGACGCGCCTTCACCGATGGCCTGGCGCGCCTGTGCGATATCCCCGGCATCATTTATCTGGTGAACGTCCCGAACATCGCCGCCGGCGTGATTCTCGGTCCCCATTGGCCGGTCACCAACAACCTGACCAGCGACTGGGCCAACTTCACCGGATCGCTGATCACCTTCCTGTGGGGCTTCGTGATCTGCGGTAGCCCGCGCTTCCTGGATCTCATCCAGCGCCGCTGCCGCGAATTCCTCTTCGTCGCCGTCGGGACGATGGTCCTGTTCTATGGCATCCGCCTGCCGCACGTGCTGGACGGAACGAGTCCGTATCAACGGCTGTGGATCTTCACGCTGGTTGATTCCTACTTCGGCATGGCCATGATCCTCACGCTGGTGGGCTGGAGCCGCGCTCTGCTCAACCGCGACAGCCCCGCGCTCCGCTACGCCACCCAGGCGGTGTATCCCTTCTACATCGTTCACCAGACCATTACGGTCCTGCTCGGCTACGCGTGGTTGGGCTGGCACGCACCCTTCGTCGTCAAGTTCCCGGCGCTGTTCGGGGGCACGTTCCTGGGCAGTTGGATGGTCTACGAGACCGTGCGCCGCAACCGCGTCTCGCGCCTGCTTTTCGGCATGAAGCCGTAGTACGAACTCTTTTCCTGTGGGGCAGATTGTCAATCTGCGGCGGGTTGGCAACCGGTGCGCAGCTTGCCAAGCTCTGACCGTGTGATGTTCTGCTGTTGAGGGCAACCCCTCCCTCACGGTCGGGGCTCCGATCAGAGCCCCGAGCGTCAGCGAGCTGAGAAAAAATGCGCACGCAAGCGGGCGTTGGCAAGCTAAAGCATGCCCCACCGTTGCAGACAAACAACTTGCATTGGTGGGGTAAGCTTTAGCTTGCCATGCGCTGATTTCTTCACAGCTTCTCAGCGAGCGGGTTCAATGCGCTACCGCGACAGCGTGACCACCGCCACGCTCCAGCGGGGCAGGCGCAGGCGCGCGGTCATGCCGGCGCGCTCGACTTCCCCTGGGACGGCTTGCACCGCGGATGGCTGCTGCATCGTATTACGCGCGTCCAGGCTATCGGGGGCCACCAACTGCATGCTGGCGGCAAGCAGCGGAAAATCGCCGCGTAAGGCGACCTCCACGGCAACTTCCCGGTCTCCGGGGTTGACCAGCTTGAGGTAGATGGTTTCCCCATCCGCGCTGCGAGTGGCGGTGGCGCTGAGGCCGGCCGTGTCGCCAGAGATCTCCAGCAGATTCGGCGCGAAGTGATCGCGATACAGCTTCATCACCACGTAATTCGGCGCCGGGAACCACGAGCGCTGGTCGAAATTGATCAACGCGTTGTCCCAGGAGGGAGCCGTCAGGTGGCGCAGCCAGAGCGCGGGAGTCGCCATGCCGACCGCCGCGTCGCGCTCCATGGCGTTGAGAATGCCTCCGGCGTAGAGGCCGGTGCGCCAATCGGTGCTCTGCGCATTCCACTCCGAGACGAAGAACTTGAGTTTGGGATTCTTCGAGCGGGCGATCTCCGCTTCGAGAGATTTCCAGTACTTCGCCGCCGCCGCCGGCCCCTCGGCGAACCGGCCGGCGTTCTCGTAGTGGTGAATGCTCAGGTAATCCACCAGATGCGCCGCGTCGCGGATCACCGCCAGGTCGCCATCCCCCCAGCGCGCGCCGAGTCCCCCGCTGCCGCAGGCGATGGTGCGGATGGCGGGATCCGCCTTCTTCATGGCGGGGATGAACTGCCCGAGCACCTCGACATAGTCGGCGGCGGGCATGCTCCATACCTCGTTATCGATCTCCCAATACTTGACGCGGTACGGTTCGGGGTGCCCGTTCTGCGCGCGGATCTTGCCCCACGCGCTATCGCGGGAGCCATTGCAGTACGCAACCAGATCGATGGCGTCCTGAATGTATGCCGCGCGGTCCACTTTGTTGCGCGGGCCTACCCAGATCACCATCACGGGTTCGGCGCCGACCTTGCGCGCGAAGGCCAGGAATTCGTCGATGCCGAAAGAGAGCGGATCCCACTCGTCCCAGCCATTCTTGCCCACGCGCTTCGCCTGGGGGCCGATGCCGTCCTTCCATCTGTAGTTGTTGACGAAACTGCCGCCGGGCCAGCGGATGATGGGCGGGTGCAGGGCGGCCACCGCCTGGGTGAGGTCGGGGCGGAAGCCGCCGTTGGCACGGTAGGAATCCGGCATCAGGCTGACCTGGTCCAACTTCACCATGGAACCCGCGCGCGCCAGGATGCGCAGGGTGGCATTGCCCGAAGTGGCGGTGGGGTTGAGCAGCAGGGGGAACTCCTTCCACTCCGCGCCGGGAGCGCTCACGGACTGCTCGGCCAGGACCTTGCCGGCGTCCAACAGGCGCACCACCAGGCCGGGGCCGGTGCCAGTGAGCCACAGCGATCCGCGCAGCGCGTCCCCCGCGCGCACGGCGTAGCCGGATTGCTCGATACCGGAATCGGCGTCGCGCGAGACTATCCGCAGGCTCTGCTTGCTGTTCAGCGGGAGGCCGGTATCGAGCGCGATTTCGCCGGCGCCGGAGGCGTACCAATGCCGCGCCGCGGTGGGCACACCCGCCAACAGGGGCGCGCCTCCAGAGGACTCGACATTGAGGTGGGCGAAACTCGCGGCGCCGCCGCTCACTGCCAGGTACGCCTGCCCGTTGGCGGGTCCGCCCGTGGTGGGGAGATCGAACAGCACCTCGCCATCCAGCCAGACCTGCAACCGCGCGCCTTCCATCCTGATGCGCACCCCGTGCCAGCGACCGTTCTCGATCTGTCCCGCCACGGTCTGAAGGACGGTGGTCTCGGGCCGCCGGGTTTGCGGATTGTCCGCCGTGCGCGCCACCTCGAAGCCACCCGCTCCGCCCAGCGACAGGGCGAAATTGGCGTTGCGATTGCTGCGCACGGCGACGCTGAGGACCCCGTTGCCCGCCGGACGCATCACGTCCACGGTGAGATCGCTATCGCGCCAGGTTTCGGCGCCGAAACGAAATCGCGAAAGGCCGTTTCCGCCGGCGGCCTCCAGCACGCCGCCGTTCACCTTCCACACGCCCTCGGTCAGGGTCTCTTCGAAGCTGCGGTTCCACACCACGTCGCCCCAAAGGCCGCCGTTGACGGAGTGATAGATGTGCTCCAGGAATTGACCGTAAATCTTCGGATCGACTGCGTGGAGGACGGTGCCGGTGTTCACCGTGAGCTTGGCGGTTTGCGCCGAGGCCAGGCCGGCCGCCAGACAGAACACTGCCGCTTTGGTCATAATCCGACTTTGCGGCATCCGGCGAGCGAAGCGCAAGTGGCAGCGCTTATGGGAATCCGTGTGCATCCGTGTCCATCTGTGGCCAAGTTCCGCATCCTGATTTGTGAGACTCTTACCCCGCTTATGGAACTGCTTGGAAGGGCCACGGATGGACACGGATACACACGGATCGGAATCGGATCTGACGGAGGCCGTAATTGGGTCCGCCTTCGAGGTTGCAGATGTGCTGGGTAGCACCTGCACCCAGGGGTGCAAACAAATCTTGTCCGGTTATTTCGTGGCCACTACACTAGTTCGTGGAGCCGGCCGACTAGTCCGAATACCAACGCAGGCCGACGAAGGCTCCGCCCATCTTGCCGCTATAGAAATAGTCGCCCTTGGGCGAGGTGCGGAAAAGGAATCCCTTGGCGCCGGCGCGCAGTTCGATTCGGCCGGCGCGATACGCGATGGTGGCATCGCTGTCCACCAACTGCCAGCGATGGGGCAGCATGAACCCGGAAACATTGGCCTCAAAATGGAAGTTGCGAGTGGCGTACTCGTGGACCCCGAGTCCGATGGCGGGAGTGATGAAGTTCTTGGAGCCCCCCGCCGCGTAAGAAGTGACGGTGCCGGAACTATCCGGGGTGGCCGACAAGATGGGCGCATCGAAGCCACCCTTCATGGCGACGTACTGTACCTGCCACAGGGTCTTGAGCCGGAAATGGCGAGCTTCCACCGGGTAGGGCCAGGTGAGGTATTCGTACGACAGCTTGTAGTCGGTCAGTTTGGCATCGGTAGTGAGCACGTCGCCGGCCGCATAGGTCTGGGCGAAGACCACCAGTTCGTGGGCCGCCGAGGTGGTGCCGCTTTGCTTGGATTGGAAGTAGGAGACGTGAACACTGTTGTGCAGGCCGGCGGCGATGCCGATTTCCGCGCCGAACGCGCCCTTCGACTTCCCGACCATTTCCAGCTTGGAAGGGTCGGTGAAACTGGCCCCGTGGCCCTTGTCGACCGAGGGTTGCCCGATGGGCAGCCAGCCGGTGATGCCGACGTAGTAGCCGGCTTCGCCCGGCATGCGGACGTCCACCACTTTCGGCGGGGGGGGCGGAAGCTTCAAGCGTTGGGGCTCCGGCTGAGGCGGAGTCTCGCCGGGCGGCTGCTGGGGCGGCGGCGGGGCGGGGGCCTGAGCAGCGGCGGGTGGCTGGTCCTTAGGCGCGGCATCCGGTGGCGCCTGCGCGCGCACGCGTGTGGAGGTAAACAGTAAAGCAAGACAAAGTAAGCCAGTTCGAGAAATCTTCACGTACGCCTCAACCATTGAGATTAGCCGGCACAGACCGGCATCAGACCCCGGTTGCACCGGTGGGTCCAAACCGTTCCACTGTGGGCTGTTCTTCTATTTTGCCTCAAATCAACGGCATGCCGCAGGAAATCCGAGGCCGGTCGATTGTGGCCGAAACGGCACAGGTGTAGAATTCGCGTAACCTTTTTCGATTTCGAAGGTATTGCATAACGGAATCGAGACGTCATTAAGGAGTCAGGTGGAAGACGAATCGGCGATGCGCGAAGTCCGGGAAGGCGCGGTCGGCAAGCTGGAACTGCTTTTCGACCGGCACTATCCGGGCATCCTGCGCTACTTCCAGTATCTGACCTCTAACCGGACGCTCAGCGAGGACCTGGCCCAGGAGGTGTTCTTCCGGGTCTTAAAGTATCGTCACACCTACCAGGCGGAAGGCAACTTCCGGGCGTGGCTCTATCGGATCGCGCGCCGCGTGTATGCCGACCAGTTGCGCCGGCGGCAACCCGAGGTGGCGATGCCGGAGGAAGCCCGGGAGATTCGCGGCGCGGCGCTGCCGCCGGACCGCGAGTTTCAGAAGAAACAGGAGACGCTGATGCTGCGCCGCGCGCTGGCCGCCATGCCGGAGGAGAAGCGCGAAGTGCTCATCATGAGCCGCTTCCTCGATTTGAGATACGAAGAGATCGCGACGGTTTTGAAGTGCGAGGCAGGGACGGTGAAGCAGCGCGTGTACCGGGCGATGCGCGATTTGAGCGACCGGTTTTTCGCCCTCAGTGGAGAACGAGCGTCATGAATTGCGAACGAATTCGAGAGCAGATTCCGGAGGCGCTGGCGGGACGGCTGGATAAAGCTGACCGCGAGGCGCTGGTGGAGCACCTGGAAGGCTGCGCCGGCTGCCGCACCGAGGTCGCCGAACTGAACGCAGTGTGGAGGGGCCTGGAAACCATGAAGGCAGGAATGGACGCGGCGCCGGACCCTGGCGCCAGAGTGAGATTCCAGGAAATGCTGGCGGCGTACCAGGCGGGAATGGCGGCGGCGCAGCCGGCTGCGGGGCCGCTCGGGCCGCCGCCGGGAACGCCACCGCGCACGGCGTGGTTCCCACTGCAGCCGGTGTGGCGCCTGGCGATGGCGACCGGCCTGCTGCTGGGCGGCATCGTGTGCGGACGCTACTTGCCGCGGACGGACGCCGGCGGCAATCCCGAAATGGTGCAACTTCGCGCGCAGGTGGAAAACCTGCACCAGATGGTGGCAATCTCCATGCTGCAGCAGCAATCGCCCAGCGCGCGCATGCGGGGCGTCACCTACAGCGAGAAGATCGCACAACCCGACCCGCGAGTGCTCGACGCCCTGCTTCAGGCGGTGAACCACGATGGCAACGTCAACGTGCGGCTGTCCGCGGTGGACGCGCTGCAGAAGTTCGCCACCGGCCCGGAAGTGGCGCTGGCCATGGTGAATTCCATCACGGAGCAGGAATCGCCGCTGGTGCAGATCGCCCTGATCGACATGCTCGTGCAGTTGAACGCGCGTGGCGCCGCGCCCGGCCTGGCCAGGATTTCCAACGACGCGCGGATGGATGAAGTGGTGCGGCAGCGAGCGGCTTGGGCGCTGCACAAAATGGAGACGCAACGATGAGAAGCTCACTGATCCTGATGATGGCGGCCCTGCCGCTGTCGGCCGCCGGCTGGGACGGCTACCATCGCTGGAAGCTCGACGAGAAGGAGACCATTCGGCGCACTTTCGATGCCGCCGGGAGCGGCGCAAGGAAGCTGCTGGTGGACGGTATCGACGGCTTCATTCACGTCACCGGCACCGCCGGATCGCAGGTGCAGGTGACGGTGGAGAAACACGTATACGCCGATTCGAGTGAAGCCATGACGGAAGCCAAGCGGGACGTCAAGCTGGACATGTCGCAGCAGGGCAACTTCGTACGCCTGTACGAAGACGGGCCGTTCCGTCATGGCGGCGACAGCTCCCATCGGTACCGCGTGGTCTTCGATTTCGACGTGCAGGTGCCGTATGACACCGAACTGGCGCTGAAGGCCCTCAATAACGGCATTCAGGTCAACAAGACCACCGGCGACTACGACATCCACGGGCTCAACGGCGCCATCGAGATGGAGAACGTGGCGGGATCGGGCATGGTCGGCACGCTCAACGGCAAGGTGAAGGTCGCCTTCAGCAAGAATCCGGCCAAGGCCACGCAGTTCAAGACGCTCAACGGCTCGGTGGACGTCTATTTCCGGAATGGCCTGAATGCCGATCTGAAATTCAAGAGGCTCAACGGCGGCATCTATACGGATTTCGACGTGACCACGCTGCCGCGAACGGTAGCGGGAAACAGCAAGGACGGGAGATTTGTGTACCGCTCGGACCGGCAGATGGCCGGGCGCGCGGGCAAGGGCGGACCGGAGTTGTCCTTCGACACGCTGAATGGAAACATCCGGCTGCACTCCGGAACGATTTGAAAAGGAAAATACGATGAAGCGAAACAGCGCCCTTCTGGGCATGACTCTGATGGTCTGTTCACTCGGCCTG